>Ga0308171_1000329_pt1 | contig 116109 bp, 98 predicted proteins | sample PhyGR1_FD_202135 | JGI IMG/M metagenome (GOLD analysis project Ga0308171, IMG submission 202135) | Phyllosphere microbial communities from UC Gill Tract Community Farm, Albany, California, United States - DLSLSG.R1 | ecosystem: Host-associated > Plants > Phyllosphere > Unclassified | place...
AAGGACACACGCACTTCGTGCTCTGACTGGCCGCAGCTGTTTGAACGGAGCTGCGCAGCAGCGCAGTGAGTTCTGCGGCAGCACCCGCCGACCGAGCATCGCAGGTTGCCCCGCAGCGCAGCGGAGGGGACGCGCACAGCAGGGTCGCCTTTCTTTTGGGTACTTTTCTTTGGCGAAGCAAAGAAAAGTACCTCGCCCGCCGGGGCGAGACCCGGCCCCGGAACGCAACCCCTCAGCACGCGCCAGCAATCACCCCCGCAGCAAACCCTGTCTTCGGCAAGCCGATTACCGTGGCCGCTTGAAGAACAACGCAGAGCCTGAGGGCCGTCCAACCTCAGCCCGAGCAGACTTCGCTCACCTTGCCGACAGGCACATCACATACCAGAGTAGTTCGGCCCGCCGCCACCTTCAGGCGTCACCCAGACGATGTTCTGCGTCGGATCCTTGATGTCGCAAGTCTTGCAGTGCACGCAGTTCTGCGCATTGATCTGCAGGCGCTGGGCATCGCCGCCCTTCGACTCGTCCGGCACGAATTCGTACACCGCCGCGGGGCAGTACCGCGCCTCCGGCCCGGCGAACTTCGCCAGGTTGACGTTTACCGGCACGCTCGGGTCCTTGAGCGTCAGGTGGGCGGGTTGGTCCTCGGCATGGTTGGTGTTGCTGATGAACACGCTGGAGAGCCGGTCGAAGGTCAGCTTGCCGTCGGGCTTCGGGTAGACGATGGGCTTGAACTCGGAGGCGGGCTTCAGGCAGGCGTGATCCGGCTTGTCGCGGTGCAGCGTCCACGGAATGTGGCCCTTCAGCACGAACTGCTCGATGCCGTTCATCAGCGTGGCGGTGGCCAGGCCCTTCTTGAACCAGGTCTTGAAGTTGCGGGCCTTGTTGAGTTCCGTGTAGAGCCAGCTGTTCTCGAATGCCGTGGGATAGGCGGCCAGTTCGTCGTGCTGGCGGCCGGCCTGCACGGCGTCGAACGCGGCCTCGGCCGCCAGCATGCCGGTCTTGATGGCGGCGTGGCTGCCCTTGATGCGGCTCACGTTCAAGAAGCCCGCCTCGCAGCCCACCAGCGCGCCGCCGGGGAAGACGAACTTCGGCAGGCTCATCAGGCCACCGGCCGTGATGGCGCGTGCGCCGTAGCTGATGCGCCTGGCGGGCTTGATGCCCTTGGCCTCATCGCCTTCCAGGTAGTAGCGGATGTTCGGGTGCGTCTTCCAGCGCTGGAATTCCTCGAACGGGCTGAGATACGGGTTGGAATAGTCCAGCCCGGTGATGAAGCCCAGCGTGACCTTGTTGTCCTCGGCGTGGTAGAGGAACGAGCCGCCATACGTGTCCGCCTTCATCGGCCAGCCGGCCGTGTGCATGACGAAGCCGGGCTGGTGGCGTTGGGGGTCGATCTCCCACAGCTCCTTGATGCCGATGCCGTAGCTCTGCGGGTCGCGCCCTTCGTCGAGCTTGAAGCGCGAGATCAGCTGCCGGCCCAGGTGGCCGCGCGAGCCTTCGGCGAACAGCGTGTACTTGCCGTGCAGCTCCATGCCGAGCTGGAACTCGCCCGTCGGCTCGCCGTCCTTGCCCACGCCCATGTTGCCGGTGGCCACGCCCTTGACCGAGCCGTCTTCGTTGTAGAGCACCTCGGCGGCTGGGAAGCCCGGGAAGATCTCCACGCCCAGCTCTTCCGCCTGCGCGGCCAGCCAGCGCACCACGTTGCCCAGGCTGACGATGTAGTTGCCATGGTTCTGGAAGCACTCGGGCAGCAGGAAGTTGGGCGTGCGCCAGGACGACTTCTCGCCCAGGAAGATCATCGCGTCCTCGCTCACCGGCTGGTTCAACGGAGCGCCGCGCGCTTTCCAGTCGGGAATGAGTTCGGTCAGCGCCTTCGGGTCCATGATGGCGCCCGAGAGGATGTGGGCGCCGGGCTCGGATCCCTTTTCCAGCACCACGACGGACAGCTCCTGCTCCTTCTCGGCCGCCAGTTGCTTGAGGCGGATCGCGCTCGCCAGGCCGGCGGGGCCGCCACCCACGATCACCACGTCGTATTCCATGGCCTCTCGCGGGCCATAGGTGCTCAGAATCTCGTCTTTCGTCATGGGTGTCTCTTCGTCATTTGATAATCGACACGGTGAGTCGCTGGGCCGGGCCTGGCGTCACCTCGCAACCGATTGTATGCACGGCTTCCGTGCAAGTGAACGACCGTTCTTTTTTTGGGGATCCACGGATGGCTGATCGAAAGGCGCGGGGCACCGCAACCGCTGGCCCGGACACCGTGGGGCCGGCCGGCGGCGTGGCGCGCGCATGCTGACCGGCATCGCCGCGGGCCTGGCGGCGGGGGCGCTCTGGGGCCTGGTGTTCGTGGCGCCCAACATCGCCCGGGGCTTTCCCTCCACCGACCTGGCGGCGTGGCGATTCATGGCCTACGGCGCCATGGCCGCCGGCATGCTGCTCTGGGGTTTGCGCGGCAAGCCGCGCTGGCCCACGCTGCGGCAGGCGGGCGCGGCACTCGCGCTCTCCGTGCTCGGCTTCACCGGCTACTACCTGCTGCTGGTGCTGGCCATCCGCGATGCGGGGGCGGCCATGCCGGCGCTCATCATCGGCACCATCCCGGTATGGGTCATCGTGCTGGGCAAGCCGCAAGGGCTGCGCTGGGGCGCGCTGGTGCCCGGCCTGCTGCTGACCGTGGCCGGGCTGCTGCTGATGGCCGACGTGCCGCCGGCTGACGCCGCCGCCCACGACACTGCGTCCACAGGCACCTACTGGCGCGGGATCGGCCTGTCGCTGGTGGCCCTGGTGTTCTGGACGGCTTTCGCCCTGCTCAATTCGGCCTGGCTCCAGCGCCACCCCGAGGTACGGGCGGGCGATTGGGCCAACTGGCTGGGCATCGCCACCGGCCTGGGCGGGTTGCTGCTCTGGCTGGCACTGGGCTCCAGCATGGCATCGCTCGCGGCGCGGCCGGGCTTCGGCAGCTTCGTGGCGGTGTGCCTGGCCATCGGCATCGGCGCCAGCTGGCTGGCCACCGTGCTCTGGAACGTTGCCAGCCAGCGCCTCTCGGCCAGCCTCTGCGGCCAGCTCATCGTGAGCGAAACCCTGTTCGCGCTGCTCTATTCCTTCGCTTGGGACGGCCACTGGCCCAGCGCCGCGCAGTGGGCGGCCTGCGTGCTGTTCACGCTCGGCATCCTGGCTGCGGTGCACGCGCACCGTTGACGGGCGGCGGCCGCACCTGCCACGCACTGCCTGCGGGTGCGCCGTGCGCGGCGTCATCGCGCCAGCCGCTCCAGCGTGAGCGGGTCGGGCTGGCCGCGGAAGTAGCGGTTCAGCACCGCCGCGAAAGCGTCGTCGCCCGGCGCCGCCACCTCGCGAAAGAGCGTCATGCTCGAGCGCAGCTTGATGTCGTCGGGACTGCCGAAGATGTCGTGCGCCGAAAGGTCCTGGTGCTGCAGCAGCAGGCCGCAGCAGGCGCGCAGCCGGCTGCCCAGCTCCGGATGGTCCAGGTAGGCCCGCGCTTCCCCGGCCGAGAGGATCGCGTAGCGCAGCGCCATGTCGCTGTGGCCCAGGCCTGCCAGCTGCGGGAAGACGAACCACATCCAATGCGTGCGCTTGCGGCCGGCGGCCAGTTCGGCCAGCACCCGCGGCCAGATGGGCGCCTGCGCCTGCAGAAAGCGTTCGAGCGATGGGTCGTGGGACATGCCCGCATCTTGGCCGCTCCGCGTCCCGCCCGGCGGTGGGCATGTCGCCCGCTTCGGATGCTGCCCAGTCCTACAAGCGGCCGCGAACGGGCGGCGCGAATCTGCAGGCATGACGCTGCGCATCCATCACCTCAACTGCATTTCCGCCTGCGCCCTGGGCGGCCGTTGGATGGACGGCTGCACGCCCTCGCTGCTGCAGCGCGCGCCGCTGTGCTGCCATTGCCTGCTGGTCGAGACGCCCACCGGCCTCGTGCTGGTGGACACCGGCTACGGCCTGCGCGACGTGCGCGAGCCCAAGCGCCGGCTCAGCCCGTTCTTCCTGTGGTTGATGGACCCCGACCTGCGCGAGGAGATGACGGCCGTGCGGCAGATCCGCCGGCTCGGGTTCGACACCGCCGACGTCCGCGACATCGTGCTCACGCACCTGGACTTCGACCATGCCGGCGGGCTGGATGACTTTCCCAGGGCGCGGGTGCACCTGCTGGCGCGCGAGCACGACGCCGCCCTGGCCCAGCGCGGCTGGCTGGACCGCCAGCGCTACCGGCCGCAGCAGTGGACGCACCGCCAGCACTGGCATACGTATGCGCCATCGCAGGGCGGGGGCTGGTTCGGCTTCGACCGCGTGCGCGAACTGGAAGGCGTGCCGCACGAGATCCTGCTGGTGCCGCTGACCGGCCACACGCTGGGCCATGCCGGCGTGGCCGTGCGCTCGCAACACGGCTGGCTGCTGCAGGCGGGCGATGCCTACTTCCATCACCGGGAGATGGATGCCGACCGTCCCTGGTGCCCGCCCGGCCTGCGCGCCTACCAGACGATGATGGAAAAGGACCGGCCCGCGCGGCTGGGCAACCAGGCGCGGCTGCGCGCGCTGGCTCAGGGGCACGCGGGCGAAGTGCGGGTGGTCTGCGCGCACGACAACCGGGAATTCGAGCAGCTGGCGGGCCGGTCGTTGTCGTCGCTGCCGTGAAGCGTGGCGGGGCGCGCCTCGCAGGGGCCGCCAGCCACCTCAGTTGATGGCCGTGAAGAATTCGTCCAGCTGCGTGGACTTGTCGAACACCGCGTCGGCGCCCAGCGCCGCGCAGCGGCGGCACACGTCGGGCGACAGGTAATTGGTGAGCATGAAGATCCGCTGGTGCTCCGCCCGCTGCTGAAGCGCCTCGAGCACCGACAAGCCATTGCCCTCGCGCAGGAAGAGGTCGAGCACCATCAGCTGCCAGTCGCACTCGCTCGACACCTTCAGCGCCTCGTCCACGGTCTCGGCCGTCGCCACCACTTCACCCAGTGTCAGGTCGCTCAGCGCGGACAGCAGGGAAGCGCGGATGGCGGGGTTGTCTTCGACCAGGATGATGCGTTTTTGCATGGCGGGAAAGGAAGCGGTTCCAGGGAGCTTCCCCGTTCCCGGCCCCCGCGCGTGTAGGAGCACAGGCTTTTCACCGGGACGCGGGCAGGCGCGCCTGGTGGATCACCAGCCATGGGCCGGGATCCGATTCACCCGTGGGCGCCCGCGCTGCGGGCACGGTCTGCTATCGAACAGGGAGCAGCCGGAGGGCGACCGGCTACCGCACCACGCGAAAGCGTGTCGCGTGCGCAACGAGCCAGGCTTGCGCCAGCGTGGCGGCACCGGGCGAATGCGTCTCCTGGTCGGGGTGGAAGTCGCGCCGCAGATAGCGCAGCGCCGCCGGCACCGTGCGCCACACCAGCCCGTCGCGCCCCCAGAACAGGTCCACGGCTTGCCACCAGGTGGAAGGGCGCCAGAGCGTGCCGTCGCGGTGCAGGTTCAGCACCGTCTGGCGCAGGGTGTCGCGGGCGAAGGTCAGGCACACGAACAGATACCAGCGTACCCGCCAGCGCTGGTTGCCCCCAATCGCCTGGTAGAGGTCGAACGCCACCGAGCGGTGCTCCGTCTCCTCGGCGGCGTGCCAGCGCCACAGCAATTGCATCTCGGGCTCGGCGCCGCTCAGCCAGCGCGGGTAGCGCAGCGTGCCGTCGGCCAGCAGCGCGGTGAAATGCTCGTACGCGCAGGTCACCGCCAGCGCATGCAGCGGGTGCGGGGCACGCCGCTGCAGCCGGGCGATGCGCTCGCGGGCCCAATGCTGCCAGCGGTTCACCAGCCCCTGCTTGTCCAGCTGGGCGTTGTAGAGGCCGTGGATGTGGCGGTGCGTCGCCTCCTGCCCGACGAAGCCGCGCAACTGCTCCTGCAGCGTCTCGCGCAGCCGGGCGTGTTCGGCACCTTGCGGCAGCAGCGGGGCGGCGCCGCGCACCGCATCCATGAAGAATTGCTCGCCCACCGGAAAGCTCATCGACAGGGCGTTGAAGAACTGCGTGTGGAACGCCTTGCCGCCGTGCCAGTGGCGGCCGAAGCCGCGCTCCAGGTTCACGGCCAGCTTGCGGATGGGCAGCGGGCTGGGGCGACGGGCGTCCGTTGCCTGGCCGTCGGGCTCGCGCGGCGCGGCGTGACTGTCGGCGGTGGTGGTCATGGCGATGTCCTTGGAAAATGGCACCCGTCGCCCGCATTGCGGGAGGGGCGATTTCTGAGCATTATTCAGATTCACGCCGCGCACCGCTACTCGCCTAAGGCTCATGTTTTGCCAGCCCCATCCATGAAAAAGACCGATGTCCCCAAACCACGGCCGGCCCTGCGCCGCCAGCCCACGCAGGACCGTGCGTTGCAGACCGTCGAGGCGATCTTCGGCGCGACGGCTCAGATCGTGGAGCAGCAGGGCGAGGCGGCGGTGACCACCAACCGCATCGCCGAGGTGTCGGGGTTCTCCATCGGCACGCTCTACCAGTACTTCCCGTCGAAGGAGGCCATCCTGCTCGCGATGGTGGAGCGCGAGCGCAACCGCGTGCAGCAGCAGATCCAGCAGTTGCTGGACGCGGCCGTGGCCGAGCGGCGCGAGGTGCGCGGCGTGGTCCGCGACATGGTGGGGCTGCTGGTGGCGGCGTTCGGCACCGGCCGCTCGCAGGCCGGCCGGCAGATGGTGCGGCTGGGCTGGCGCATCGACCGGCACGATGCCATCACCGCCGCGCTGCGGGAGGGCGCCGAGCGCAATGCCTTGGCCCTGTCGCGGCTGGTGGAGGAGGGCGGCGGCGACGCGTCGGTGCGTCCGCCCACGCCGGCGATGATGTTCGTCGCCACCCGCGCGGTGATGGGCGCCATCCGCAGCGCCGCGCTGGAGCAATCGCCGCTGCTGGGCACCCCCGCTTTCGAGGAGGAGCTGGTGCGCATGATCTGGGGACTGCTGCGCGCCGATGACGACGCGCCCCGGCCTGCGGCGTAGGTTTCACGGCCGATCGAGCGCGAGGGGCGTTGGCTCGCACCCGTGCCGCTCGCACCGCGGGAGGACGCATCTCTCCCGTTCGTGGCCGACCTGCATGAGGGCGACCCGCTGGCGCCCGTCTATCCTACGCATCGTGCTATCAATAACGTAGCGTAATGCCCCGGTTCCGTTCAGGTCACCGGCGCGGGGTTGAACAGCACCAGCTGGTTGGCCAGCTTCCAGCGCTCGGCCCAGGTCTTGTGCCGGCCGCTGGCCACTTCCAGCATCAGGTGGAACATCTCCCAGCCCAGCGATTCGATGGTCGCCTCGCCATCGGCGATGCGCCCGGCGTTCACGTCCATCAGGTCGTGCCAGCGCCGCGCCAGATCGCTGCGGGTGGCCACCTTGATGACGGGCACCTCGGCCAGGCCGTAGGGCGTGCCCCGGCCGGTGGTGAAGACGTGCAGGTTCATGCCGGCGGCCAGCTGCAGCGTGCCGCAGATGAAGTCGCTGGCCGGCGTGGCGGCGTACAGCAGGCCCTTCTGGCGGGCCTTTTCGCCCGGCGACACCACGCCGCTGATGGGCGCGCTGCCGCTCTTGACGATGGAGCCCATGGCTTTCTCGACGATGTTGGAGAGGCCGCCCTTCTTGTTGCCCGGCGTGGTGTTGGCGCTGCGGTCCACGCGGCCCTGGTTCAGGTAGGCGTCGTACCAGGCCATCTCGCGGATCATCGCGTCGGCCACCTCGGGCGTGGCGGCTCGCGCGGTGAGCTGGTCAATGCCGTCGCGCACCTCGGTCACCTCGCTGAACATCACCGTGGCGCCGGCGCGCACCAGCAGGTCGGTGCAGAAGCCCACCGCCGGGTTGGCGGTGACGCCGCTGAAGGCGTCGCTGCCGCCGCACTGCACGCCCACCACCAGTTCGCTGGCGGGCACCGTCTCGCGCCGGCGGGCATCGAGCCGCGCCAGGTGGCCTTCAGCCTGCCGCATGATCGACTCGACCATCGACATGAAGCCCACGTGCGCCTCGTCCTGCAGGCAGACGACGTCGAGCGGCGCTTCTTCCAGCGTGCGTTCGTCGCGCAGCGCGATGCTGCCGGGCGGCAGCAGGCGGTCGGGCTGCAGCTTCTCGCAGCCCAGGCTCACCACCATCACCTCGCCGCCGAAGTTGGGGTTGAGGCTGATGTTGCGCAGCGTGCGGATGGGAATGATGGCGTCCGGCGCATCGATGGCCACGCCGCAGCCGTAGCCGTGCTCCAGCGCCACCACGTCGTCGACGTTGGGAAAGCGTGGCAGCAGCTCCGACTTGATGCGCTGCACCGCGAAGGCGGTCACGCCCGCCACGCACTGCACGGTCTGTGTGATGGCCAGGATGTTGCGCGTGCCCACCGAGCCGTCCGCGTTGCGAAAGCCCTCGAAGGTGTAGCCGGTCAGCGGCTCTTGGGCGGACGGGCGCACGGTGGCGATGGGCAGGCCCTCCAGTGACCGCGCCTCGGGCATCTGCAGGAGCTTTTCGTGCACCCAGCTGCCGGCGGGAATGGGCCGCACGGCGTAGCCGATGGGCACGTCGTAGCGGCGCACCACGCCGCCCTCCGGAATGTCTTCGAGCGCTACCTTGTGGGCCTGCGGCACGTGCTCGACCAGCACCGGGCCGCCCGGCAGCAGGGTGCCGGCGGGCAGCCCGCCGTCGTTGGCGATGATGGCGACGTTGTCGGCCGCATGCATCCGGATGTGCAGCGGCGGGCGGGAGAGAGAGGTGGGAGCGTTCATGGCAGTGGTTCCTCGGGGCGGGCGCCGAGCATGCGGCGCCGCGTGTTCGATCATGCCCGCTGGCCGATCTCGACCGACGCGCGCGTCCAGCGGGCGGCCTGCTCGCTCAGCGACAGTCCCAGGCCGGGCCGGGTGGGCACCCGCATGCGGCCGTCCTTCAGCTCCAGACGCTCGTTGAAGAGCGGCTCGAGCCAGTCGAAATGCTCCACCCAGGGCTCGCTCGGGTACACGGCGCCCAGGTGCACGTGCAGCTCCATGGCGAAGTGCGGCGCCAGCATGACGTGGGCGGCCTCGGCCTGCGCGGCCACCTTCAGGAACGGCGTGATGCCGCCCAGCCGGGGGCCGTCGGGCATGATGAAGTCGGCGCTCCGGTGGCGGATCAGCTCGGCATGCTCGGCGGCGCTGGTCAGCATCTCGCCGGTGGCGATCGGCGTGTCGAACTGCGCGGCGAGCGCGGCATGGCCTTCGTAGTCGTAGGCGTCGAGCGGCTCCTCGATCCACACGAGGTTGTAGGGCTCGAAGGTGCGGCACATGCGCTGCGCGGTGGGGCGGTCCCACTGCTGGTTGGCGTCCACCATCAGGCTCACCTGCTCGCCCAGGTGCTGGCGGGCGGTGGCCACGCGGTGGATGTCGAGCGCGCAGTCCGGCTGGCCCACCTTGAGCTTGAGCCCGCCGATGCCGCGCTCGAGCGATGCCTCGGCATTGCGCAGCAACTCATCGAGCGGGGTGTGCAGAAAGCCGCCCGAGGTGTTGTAGCAGCGCACCGATTCGCGGTGCGAGCCCAGCAGCTTGGACAGCGACAGGTTCGCCCGCCGCGCCTTCAGGTCGTAGAGCGCCACGTCGAACGCGCCGATGGCCTGCACCGCCAGCCCGCTGCGGCCCACCGAGGCGCCGGCCCAGCAGAGCTTGGTCCAGAGCCTGGCGATGTCGTTCGGGTCTTCGCCGATCAGCGCGGGGGCGATCTCCTCGGCATGCGCGAACTGGCCGGGGCCGCCCGCGCGCTTGGAGTAGCTGAAGCCCAGGCCGCGGTGGCCGTCCCGCGTCTCGATCTCGGCGAACAGCATCGCGATCTCGGTCATCGGCTTCTGCCGCCCAGTCAGCACCTTGGCGTCGCTGATCGGCTGGGCGAGCGGCAGGTAGCAGGACGACAGGCGGATCCAGGCGATGCGGTCCTGGCTGGAGGTGTCGGAGAGAGTGGGCGCGGCTGAAGTCATGGGGTCGTCAGAGGGCGTTTGGGGGCTATGTGGGCGTAGGTGGGCGTATGCGGCCATGCCGGTCAGTGAACCCGTCCGCACTACTTTTGCCCGGGGCAGGGGCAGAAGCGTGCCCAGGCCCCGGCTGAACGGACGAGAACGGAGGAGCCGTTTCGATCTCAGTCGATGGAAATCTTTCCGGTCTGGATCACGGTCTTCCAGCGGTCGTACTCCTTGCGCTGGAAGGCGGCGAATTCCTCGGGCGTGTTGGCCACCATCTCGAAGCCGATCGAAACGAACTGGTCGCGCACCTTCGGGTCGTTGAGCGCTTCCACGAAGGCAGCATGAGCCTTCTGGCGCACGGCCGGCGGCAGGCCCTTGGGCGCGACGATGGCCTGCCACGAGGCCACTTCCACGTTCTTGACGCCGGCCTCGGCCAGGGTGGGCACGTCGGGCAGCACGGGCGAGCGCCTAGCGCTGGTCACGGCCAGCGCGCGCATCTTGCCGCCCTTGATGTACTGGATCACCGAGTTCACGTTCTGGAACGATGCATCCACCTGGCCGCCGATGAGGTCGGTGTGCGCGGGAGCGCCGCCCTTGTAGGGCACATGCATGCCCTGCGTGCCCGTCTGCTGCCAGAAGAGCTCGGCCGTCAAATGGTCGCTGGAGCCGTTGCCGGCCGAGGCGAAGCTCATCTTGCCGGGTTGGGCCTTGAGCTGTGCCACCACGTCCGCCACGCTTTTCAGCGGAGACGCGGCCGGCACCACCAGCACATTGGGCGACTGCACGGCCACCGTGATGAGATCGAAGTCCTTCAGCGGATCGAAGGGCAGGCTCTTGACCAGGTGCGGCACGATCACCAGCGGGCCCAGCGAGGTGACCAGGAACGTGCTGCCATCGGGCGCCGCCCGCTGCACGAAGGTGGCGCCGATGGTGCCCGTGGCGCCGGGCTTGTTGTCCACCAGGAACGACTGCTTGAACTTCTCGGTCAGCCGTGGGCTGACGGCGCGCGCCACCTGGTCGGTCGAGCCGCCGGGCGGGAAGGGCACGACCAGCGTGACCGGCTTCTCGGGCCAGGACTGGGCGGCGGCGCCCCAGGCGGCCAGCGCCAGGGCGGCGGCGATGCAAAGCTTTTTCATGGTGTTGTCTCCGTGGTGAAGGGGTGAATGCCCGCTGGCAGCAATTGCCCTGCGGATGACATCGTTGTCATTCCGGCGCCCGGTCATATGACCTGTTGGAATTTTTGTGACTGGTGGCGGCGATGCGGGAGCGCGAGACGGAATGATATCGTTGTCATTCCTGCGGTCGAGAAGGGTTTTCCCGCATCGCGCCCATGCATGCCGCGCCGGCGGGTCGGGCGATCTGCTACCGTTGCCACCCGCCGTGAAGGCGCCGGCATGTCGTGGCGACGCGGTGGCTGGCCGGGGCCTCGGGTGGCGTCCGGCGCGGGTTCGGGCGCTGGTGGCCCGGCAGCCCGGACGGCCCGATCCTTTTTGCTGTTGCTCCATGAATGCTTCTTCCCGTCCCGACCGAACACCGAATGCTCCCGTGAAGGGCGCCACGCTGCACGACGTGGCGCGGGTGGCGGGCGTGTCGCTCATCACCGCGTCGCGGGCGCTGGGCAATCCGGCGATCGTGTCCGCCAAGACACGGGAGCGGGTGGAGCAGGCGGTGCAGGCGACCGGCTACATTCCCAACCTGCTGGCCGGCGGGCTCAAGTCCCGGCGCAGCCGCATGGTGGCGGGCATCGTGCCGGCGCTGTCGGTGTCGCAGTTCCTGCCGACGGTGCAGACGCTGACGGCGGCGCTGCATGACGAGGGCTACCAGCTGTTGCTGGGCCAGACCTTCTACGACGCCGAGCGCGAGGACGAAGTGCTGGCCGCCATGCTGGGCCGCCAGCCCGACGGCATCGTCGTCATGGGGCTGGTGCGCTCCGAGCGCTCACGCGAGCGGCTGCGCGCCACCGGCATCCCGGTGGTGGAGACGTGGGACATCAGCGACCGGCCGGTGGACATGGTGATCGGCTTCTCGCACCTGAAGGTGGGCAGTGCCCTGGCGGGGTACTTCCTGGCGCGGGGGTTCCGCCACGTCGGCATCGCCACCGGCGACGACCACCGCGCCATGCAGCGCCATGCGGGCTTCACCGCCGCCTGGGGCAGCGAGGTGCCCACCGCCCGGGTGCCCGCGCCCAGCACGCTCGAATCGGGCCGCCGCGTCCTGGGCGAGCTGCTCGAGCAGCATCCGCGCCTGCAGGCCGTGGCCTGCAGCTCCGACATGCTGGCCCACGGCGTGCTGGTCGAAGCGCGGGCCCGCGGCCTGCGCGTGCCGCAGGATCTGGCGGTGTCGGGCTTCGGCAATGCGGAATTCGCCGCGCACATGGTGCCGTCCATCACCACCGTGCACGTGGACGGCCCGGAGATCGGCCGCCTGGCCGCCCGGCTCATCGTGGACCGCTGCCGGGGCATGCCGGCCGACCGCTCGTCGTTCGACCTGGGTTTCCGGCTGATCGAGCGGGCGTCCACCCGGGCGGACGAAGGCGATGCCGGCCTGCCGCCCGCGCCAGACGTGGGGTTAGATTGAAAATGCCGCCGGGCGCCCGTCCCGCAAACGCATGGTGCTATTGAAATAATAGCGAATCCAGCGCGCCGGGTTCACTGTTTCTTTTCGCGTGGCAGCCGACCCATCAGGTAGAACTCGGGATTCGGCTGCATGCCCGCAAAGCTCGCCATGCGGTTGGAGAGCCCGAAGAACGCGGTGATCGCCGCGATGTCCCAGGCATCCTCGTCGTCGAAGCCGTGCGCATGCAGCGCGTCGATGTCGGCCGGCGCGATGGCCTGGCTGTCCAGGCAGACCTTCATCGCAAATTCCAGCATGGCGCGCTCGCGCGGGCTGATATCGGCCTTGCGCCAGTTCACGGCCACCTGGTCGGCGATGAACGGCTTCTTCTCGTAGATGCGCAGGATCGCGCCGTGGGCGACCACGCAGTAGAGGCATTGATTGGCGGCGCTGGTGGCGGTGACGATCATTTCGCGCTCGCCCTTGGTCAGGCTGCCTTCTTCCTTCAGCATCAGCGCGTCGTGGTAGGCGAAGAACGCCCGCCACTCGGCCGGCCGCCGGGCGAAGGCGAGGAACACGTTGGGAATGAAGCCCGCCTTCTCCTGCACCTCGAGGATGCGGTCGCGGATGTCCTCCGGCAGGGTGTTCAGGTCGGGGTGGGGGTAGCGGCTCACGCGGGTCTCCTTGGGTTGTCGGCAAGAGGCTGCGGGAGACGGTAGCACGGGGCGGGCGACGTGCCCCTCAAGGGTGCCAATGGCTCGCCCGCTGCGCGGGCGCGGCCTGGGCCGCGGCGTTGCCCGCCAGCGCATACGACAGCTGCGTGGCGGCGCTCACCACCGTTTGCGCCAACTCCTGCAGACGGTCCTCCGTCAGGCGCGAGGCGGGGCCGGAAATGCACACCGAGCCCATCAGCCGCCAGTGCATGCCGAAGACGGGGGCCGACACCGTGGCCACGCCTTGCTCGCGCTCGCTGATCGACCAGTGGTAGCCGCGCTGGCGGATAGCCTCGTACACCGCGCCGGGCTCGCCGGAGAAAGCCAGAATCACCCGGCCGGGCGAACCCTTTTCCAGCGGCAGGCCCTCGCCCATGCGGGCATGGTGGCGCAGTGCCTGCGGGCCTTCCACCCGCACGATGCAGGTGCGCAGGTTGCCCTCTCGCACGTAGAAAGCGGCGCTTTCGCCGGAGGCCTGGGTCAGGGCGCGCAAGGCCGGTTCCATCACGTTCTGCACGTCGAAGCCCGCCTGGTAGCGCGCGCCCAGCCAGCCGGTGGCGGGCCCCAGCCGCCAGTCGCCGTCTTCGCGCTGCACCAGATAGCCCGACTGCGCCAGCGTGCGCGCCAGGCGCAGCACGGTGGTCTTGTGCAGGCCGCAGCGGCGGCTCAGCTCGGCCAGCGGCAGGTGCGATTCCCCCAGCGCGAAAGCTTCCAGCACCTGCAGCGCCCGCGTCACCGCGATCACGCCGCCCGGCTCCGGCGAAGTGGCTGGCGGTGCGTCCTCGGGGGTGGGGGCCGAGGTGTCCGCACCTGCAGATCGGACGCCGTTTCGGGGCGCTGGAGAGTTCACTGGGCGGGTTCGGAATGAGTTGCTCATCGTGGTACTCGTTTCGCTGGATGCAACCGCATTGTATGGGTTGAAACGTTTTCGTAAAGTCGCCGCCAATGCCTGGAACAAGGCTGGGCAGGTCCATCACAACGGAGACAAACCATGCACAACGCCATTTCGCCAACCCGCCGCGCCCTGGGCGCACGCCTCTTGCTCGCCGCCCTGATGGGGCTGGGTGCCGCCGCGCTGACGGCCGGCGCCGCGCACGCGCAGGCCGCCTATCCCAACAAGCCCATCCGTCTCATCGTGCCGTTCCCACCCGGCGGCGGCACCGACATGATCGCGCGCACCGTGGCCCAGAAGCTGTCCGATCAGCACAAATGGAACGTGGTGGTGGACAACCGGCCCGGCGCCGGCGGCAACCTGGGCGTGGACGCGGCAGCCAAGGCCGCGCCGGACGGCTACACGCTGGTCATGGGCCAGACCAGCAACCTGGCCATCAACCCGTCGCTCTACGCCAAGCTGCCCTACGACCCGCTCAAGGACCTGATTCCGGTGGTGCTGGTGTCGTCCGCGCCGATCGTGATGGCCGCGCCCGCCAACTCGCCCTACAAGACCTTCGCCGATGTGGTGGCCGCCGCCAAGCGCAAGCCCGACGGCATCACGCTGGGCTACTCCGGAAACGGCACCGTGGCCCACTTGGCGGGCGAGCTGGCCGAGAACGCCGCCGGCATCCAGTTGCGCCACGTACCTTACAAGGGAGCCTCCCAGGCCATGACGGACCTGGTCGGCGGGCAGATCGATCTGTACATGTCGGCCGTGCCCACGCTGCTCGGCCAGGTGCGCAACGGCAAGCTGCGTGCGGTGGCGATCACCTCCCTCAAGCGCTCGGCCCAGCTGCCCGACACGCCCACGCTGGCCGAGTCCGGCTACAAGGATTTCGAGGCTGCATCGTGGTTCGGCGTGCTGGCGCCCGCGGGTACTCCGGCGCCGGTCGTCCAGACGCTCAACAAGGCGATCAACGAGGCGCTTGCCCAGCCGGACGTGGCCGAGAAGCTCAAGTCCGAGGGCGGCGACGTGCTGGGCGGCACGCCGGAGAAGTTCAGCGCGCTGCTCAAGGCCGAGGTGCCCCGCTGGGCCAAGATCGTCAAGGACTCCGGCGCCAGCCTGGACTGAGCACGGTTCGCAGCCGCTCGACATTTCTCGACGCATGACCACGATCGCGATGACCCGCGACGACTGCACACCCGCGCCGGTGCGCTATTCGGCCGGCACCGCCGCGCCGGTGCGCTTTTCGGCCGGCACCGCCGCGCCGCGCACGGCGCTGCCGGCGGGCGCCTGTGACTGCCACGTGCACCTGTACGACAGCCGCTTTCCAGCCGACCCTGCCGCACGCCTGCGGCCGCCGGATGCAGGTGTGCAGGATCTACGCGCGCTGCAGCGGCGCATCGGCACCCAGCGGGCCGTGCTGGTCACGCCGTCCACCTACGGCACCGACAACCGCTGCATGCTGGAAGGCCTGGCCGCGCTGGGCAGCGGCGCGCGTGGCGTGGCGGTGATCGGCGGGCAGGAGAGCGATGCCGAGCTGCAGCGCCTGCACCAGGCCGGCGTGCGCGGTGTGCGGCTCAACCTGTCGCTGGGCGTGTCGGGCACGGTGGATTCGCTGTTGCCGCTGGCCCGGCGCATCGCGCCGCTCGGCTGGCACCTGCAATTGCTGATGGCGCCGGACGTGCTGGCGCAGCAGGCGAGCGTGCTGCGCCAGTCGCCCGTGCCGCTGGTGTTCGACCATTTCGGGCGCATCGCCCCCGCGCTGGCAGGGCACCATCCCGCCCATGCGCTGCTGCTGGAACTGCTCCGGGAAGGGCGGGCGTGGATCAAGCTGTCCGGCGGCTACATCGTGAGCGAGCGCCATGCGGTGGACGACCCGGCGCTGGACGCGGTGGCCGCCAGCTATCTGCGCGCGGCACCGGAGCGTGTCGTCTGGGGCAGCGACTGGCCCCACGCCACGGCCACGGCCGGCGTGCAGCCGCTGCCCGACGACGCGCAGCAGGTGGATCGTCTGGCCGACTGGGCGCGGCAGACGGGCGATGCCGCCGCGCTGCGGCGCGTGCTGGTGGACAACCCGGCCGCGCTCTACGGCTTCGCTGTCCCGCCCACGACGCCCTGAATCTCCCATTCCAACCATAAGAGACAAGCATGAAGCGATTCCTCCACCCAGCGAAGTCCGGCCCCGCCGGCCACCGCGTCCAACGCCGCAGCCTCATCGCTGCCGCAGGCGCGTTGCTCATCGGCTCCGTCGCTGCCCTGCCGGCGTTCGCGCAAACGGACTGGCCGGCCGGCAAGGTCATCACCTGGGTCGTGCCGTACCCGCCCGGTGGCAGCACCGACGTGCTGGGCCGCAACGTGGCGCAGCGCGTGGGCACGTCCCTGGGCACCAACGTGATCGTGGACAACAAGGCGGGCGCCACCGGCACCATCGGCGCCGCCTACGTCGCCAAGGCATCGCCGGACGGCTACACGCTGCTGGGCACCTCCATCGGCCCGCAGGCCATCGCGCCGCACCTGCTGGGCAAGCTGCCCTATGACCCCATCGCCGGCTTCGAGCCGGTGGTGATCATCGGCACCATTCCACACATCCTGGTGGTGGGGGTGAACCAGCCCTTCCAGACCGTGGCCGACCTGGTGGCTGCCGCCAAGGTCCAGCCCGGCCAATTGGCATTCGCTTCCGGCGGCAACGGCACCATCCTGCAGATGCAGGGCGAGCTGCTGCAGCAGCAGACGGGCGCGCGCTTCATCCACGTGCCCTACAAGGGCGACACGCCGGCGCTGCAGGACACGCTGGCCGGCCAGGTGCAGCTCATGTTCGCACCCGTGGCCGCCGCGCTGCCGCACGTGCAGGCCGGCAAGCTGCGCGCGCTGGCCGTCACCTCCGGCCACCGGCTGAAGGCACTGCCCGCCGTGCCCACCATGGGCGAGGTCGGCATGAAGGACTTTGTCGTCGAGCAGTGGCAGGCCGTGTTCGCGCCCGCCAGGACGCCGGCCACCGTGGTGCAGCGCCTGAACCGGGAAATCAACAACGCCTTGAAGGACCCGGCCGTCACCACGCTGGCCGACAAGCTGGGCGTGACCCTGGTGGGCGGCACGCCCCAGCAGCTGGGTGACCTGCAGAAGGCCGATTCGGCCAAGTGGGCCAAGGTCATCAAGGACGGAAACATCAAGGCCGAATGAGGGCCGCCGTTACCGCCCTGGCGCCGCGATTCATTTCATTTCTCTTTCGTTCAACCCAACCAACGTACTCACCATGAGCCAACAACCCGAAGTCATCCGCGAAATCGACCGCGTGAGCAGCGACGTCGTCGCCAAGGCCGCCACCTTCCAGGCCGCCATCCTGGCCGACGTGGCCGGCCGCCGTGGCACCATGCATGCCCGCGTGGCCCCCGTCCACCAGAACATGAAGGTCGCCGGCCCGGCCTTCACCGTCGAGGTGCGCCCCGGCGACAACCTGATGATCCACGCGGCCATCGCGCTGGCCCAACCCGGCGACGTGCTGGTGATCGACGGCAAGGGCGACCAGACCGCCGCGCTGATGGGCACGCTGATGCTCAGCGCCTGCAAGAAGATCGGCCTGGCCGGTGTGATCGTGGATGGCGCCATCCGCGACAAGCTGGAGATCCTGGAACTCGACTTCCCCGTGTTCAGCGCGGGCTTCAACCCGGCCGGCCCCACCAAGTACGTGCCCGGCCGCATCAACCACCCCATTTCCGCCGGCGGAACGGTAGTGAACCCGGGCGACCTGGTGGTGGGCGATGCCGACGGCGTGGTCGTGATCGAGCGCGCCAAGGCCCCGGCCATGATGGCCCTGGCCGACAAGAAGGTGGCCGACGAGGCCGCCCGCATCGAAGCCATCGCCCGTGGCGACACGGCATCGAAGTGGCTGCCCGCCGCGCTGCGCGCCGCTGGTGTGCTGAAGGAAGGGGAAACGCTGTGAGCGCCCGTACCATCATCATTACCGGCGCCGACCTGGCGCGGCAGGCCCTGGATCTGCTGCAGGGTTTCGAGATCGTCTACGCCGGCAAGACGCCCACCGAGGACGACCTGGTGGGGCTGTGCCGCCAGCATGACCCGGTGGCCATGATCGTGCGCTATGGCAAGGTGGGCGCGGCCGTGATGGACGCGGCGCCGTCGCTCAGGGTGATCTCCAAGCACGGCAGCGGCACCGACACCATCGACAAGGTCGCGGCGAAGGCGCGCGGCATCGAAGTGGTGGCCGCCGTCGGCGCCAACGCCGCCGCGGTGGCGGAGCAGGCGCTGGCGCTGCTGCTGGCCTGCGCCAAGTCGGTGGTGGAGCTGGATGCGCGCATGCATGCCGGCCACTGGGACAAGGCCACGCACAAGAGCCTGGAGCTGGGCGGCCGCACCGTCGGCCTGGTGGGCCTGGGCGCCATCGGCCTGCGCTTCGCCAAGATGGCCGATGCCCTCGGCATGCGGGTGATCGGGTTCGATCCGTTCGCCAAGAATTTGCCCGACTACGTGCAGAGCGTTTCGCTCGACACGATCTGGCGCGAATCGGACGCGATCTCGCTGCACTGCCCGCTGACCGACGAGAACCGCGGCATGCTGAACGCCGCCACGCTGGCGCAGTGCAAGCCCGGCGTGATCGTGGTGAATACCGCGCGCGGCGGCCTGATCGACGAAGCCGCGCTGCTGCAGGCCGTGCGTTCCCGCCACGTGATGGCGGCGGGCCTGGACAGCTTCGCCGTCGAACCCATGACGGCCGGCCACCCGTTCCAGGGCGAGCCGCACTTCATCCTTTCGCCGCACATCGGCGGTGTGACCAGCGACGCCTACGTGAACATGGGCGTGGGCGCGGCGAGGAACCTGCTGGCCGTGCTGGAGCGCGCTCCGGCTACGGCCTGAAAAAGCAGGCGCAGGCTGGGGCGTGCGGCCCACCTGCGCGCATGCGGATGCCGACGCCGGACCTGCGATCCGGCGCGCATTTGTCCCATCCATTCCATGAGGCTGCACAGCATGCGGCCCGAAGCGCGAGACAAGCCATGCCTCTTCATTTCAAGCCAAAAGTGCGCCTGGCGCCGATGAATCAAGCGCTTGCAGCTACTATCTTGATAGCATCCGCCAGCGCCTTCGCCCAGGCGCCCGGCTACCCCGCCAAGCCGGTCAAGCTGGTGGTGGGCTTTGCCGCCGGGGGACCGACCGACGTGGTCGCCCGCGCGTTCGCCGACCACGCCAGCCGCGTGCTGGGCCAGCCCTTCGTCATCGACAACAAGCCTGGCGCCAACACCATCCTGGCAGCGCAGGCGGTCGCCAGCGCGCCGGCCGATGGCTACACGCTGCTGTTCGGCGCCACCAACCACACGATGATTCCGGGGCTGTACAGCGGCCGGGTGAAGTTCGACGCGGTCAAGTCGTTCAGGCCACTGTGCACCGTCGCGACCAGCCCGACGGTGCTGGTGGTGGGGCAGGGCCTGCCGGTGAAGTCGCTGGCCGAGTACCTGGCCCGTGTGCGTCAAGAGCCGGGCCGCGTCACCGCCGGGACGGCCGGCGTGGGCAGCTCGGGCCACTTCGCCACCGAAATGTTCGCCCGCGCCAATGGCCTCAAGCTCAACCATGTGCCCTACAAGGGGGCGGCGCCCGTGGTCACGGACCTGATGGGCGGACAGCTCGACAGCTCTTTCGCCACGCTGGGCTCTGTGTTGCCGCAGATCAAAAGCGGCAAGCTGGCGGCGCTGGCCGTGGCCTCGCCGAAGCGGTCGTCGCTGCTGCCCCAGGTGCCCACGTTCGCCGAGTCGGGCGGCGGCAACTATTCAGCCGATGCCTGGTACGGCGTGCTGGCGCCTGCCGGCGTGCCCGAGCCCATCGCTCAGCAGTTGGAGACGGTGGCCCGCGACTTCGCCCGGAGCCAGGATGCCGCCGCGAAGCTGCGCGGGCTGGGGCTGGATGCCGATTCCACCTGCGGCCAGCCGTTCACCGCGCAGGTCGAACGCGAAGTCGCCACCTACACGCAGATCGCGCGCGAGCTGGATCTGAAGGTGGAGTAGCCGCGTCGCGAGCCCCGCCCGCCGTCTCGGCGCCACGGCGCCAGCCGGGCATCACGCTTTCCTTTCGTTGTTTAAAAACCCAGGAGATACCATGCACCGCTTCATCAAACCCCTCGTCGCCGCCGTGGCCCTGGCCGCTGGTCTGGCCCAGGCTGCCTTTCCCGAGCGGCCCATCACCATCGTCGTGCCCTATGCGCCGGGCGGGGCGGCCGATGCCGTCGCCCGCGTGGTCGCCACGCGCATGGGCGCCAAGCTGGGCGGCAGCGTGATCGTGGACAACAAACCGGGCGCGAGCGGAACCATTGGCGCCAGCTTCGTCGCCAAGGCCCCGGCCGACGGCTACACCATGCTGTACGACGCCACGCCGTACTCCATCAACCCGCACCTGTTCCCCAAGATGCCGTACGCGGCCAACGCGCTTCAGCCCCTGTCGCTGGTGCTGCTGGCACCCAACATCCTGATCGTGAAGGCCGACTCGCCCTTCAAGAACGTGAACGATCTGATCGCGCGGGCCAAGGCGCAGCCAGGCAAGCTCAATTTCGCCTCCGGCGGCAGCGGCACGGTGCAGCGCCTGGCGTCGGAGCTCTTTCGCCAGCAACTCCAGCTGGACATGGTGCACGTGCCCTACAAGAGCGGCGGCCCGGCCATCGCTGACGTGATGGGCGGGCAGGTGGACTTCATGTTCAGCACGGTGGCGGCCTCCTATCCGCTGGTGACCGGCGGCAAGTTGCGCGCCCTGGCCGTTTCCGCGCCGGAACGCTCCAAGCGGCTGCCAGACGTGCCCACGGTGGCCGAGACGGTGATTCCCGGCTACGAGGCCTACGAGTGGAACGGCGTGTTCCTGCCCGCCGGAACACCCGCGCCCATCGCCGCGCAATTGCAGCAGGCACTGGTCGAAGTGCTCAAGGAAGATGAGGTGCGCCAGCGGCTGACCGACCTGGGCGCCCAGCCCATCGGCTCCACGCCAGCCGAGTTCGCGACCTTCCTGAAGAAGGAAGATGCCAAGTGGGGCGAGGTGGTTAAGAAGGGCAATATCAAGCTGGACTGAACCGTGCGCGCCATGTGCCCGGCCTGGCCCAGCCCCGACATCGACGCGAGACATCATGCATCTGCCCGACCTCTCCGAACCCGTGCCCCATTCCGCTGGGGTGAATCGCCCTGCGAGCGCGCTGCCGGCACTGGCTTGCGACAGCCACATGCACATCTTCGACCGGCGCTTCGCGCCATCGCCGCACTGGCCGCGCACGCCGCCCCATGCGCCGGTGGCTGCCTACCGCCGGCTGCAGCAGCGCCTGGGCACATCGCGCGCGGTGGTGGTCACCCCGTCCACCTACGGCACCGACAACGCCTGCACGCTCGACGCGCTGGACCAGCTGGGCGATCGGGCACGCGGCGTGGCGGTGGTGGGGCCGGAAGTGACCGATGCGGAACTGTCCCGCCTGGCGCATCGCCGTGTCCGTGGGCTGCGGGTGAATTTCGTGTCGCCGCAATCCTGGGGGACGACCCCGCCGCAGATGCTGGCCACGCTTGCGGACAAGGTCGTGCGCCAACCGTGCTGCGCGGATTGGCATATCCAGCTGTTCGCCCGGCCTGAGCAGATCATGGAGCTTGCGCCGCTGCTGCAGACATTGCCGGTGCCGCTGGTCATCGATCACATGGGCCTGATCGACCCCGCCGAGGGTGCCGCCGCGCCGGCGTATGGCGTGGTGCGCCAGTTGCTGGATTCGGGCAATGCCTGGGTGAAGCTCTCGGGCGCATACATGCGCACCACGGTGCATGGCCCGAGCTATGCAGACACGCTGCCGCTGGGTCGTTCGTTGGTAGAGGCCGCGCCCGAGCGGCTGGTGTGGGGCAGCGACTGGCCCCACACCACCGAAACGCCGGGCACGGTGAACGATGCCGATCTGGTGGACCTGCTGCGCGGCTGGGCGGGATCCGATGCCGCCATGGCGCGCATCCTGGTGGACAACCCGGCACGGCTGTACGGCTTTCCGCCGGCCCCTTGAAGCAAAGAAGAAAGAATCGCCGCGATGTATCTGCTGCAACCTCCGCTGGTCCTCGAACTGGACGTCTTTTCCACCATGCCCGCGCCCCTGCGCCGCCCCGAGCGCAGCGACTGGGCCGACGCCAACCGCGGCGGCACCGTCACGGATTCGTTCCTCGAAGGCCCGGTGTTCGACGACGCCGGCAACCTCTATGTGAGCGACATCCCCTGGGGCCGCATCTTCCGCATCGACCCGCAAGGCACCTGGAGCCTGGTGGCCGAATACGACGGCGAGCCCAACGGCATGAAGTTCCTCGATGCCGGCACGCTGCTCATCACCGACTACAAGAACGGGCTGATGCGGCTCGACGTGGCCACGGGCCAGGTCTCGCCGTATCTGCAGCGCCGCAACAGCGAGCGCTTCAAGGGCGTGAACGACCTGGTCTTCGATGGCGAGGGCAACCTGTACTTCACCGATCAGGGGCAGAGCGGCCTGCACGATCCGTCCGGGCGGCTCTACCGGCTGCGTCCCAACGGCCAGCTCGATCTGCTGCTGCACAACGTGCCCAGCCCCAACGGCGTGGCGCTGTCGCCCGACGGGCGCGTGCTGTACCTCGCCGTCACCCGTGGGAACTGCGTGTGGCGCGTGCCGCTGCTGCCCGACGGCAGCGTGGCCAAGGTGAGCCAGTTCTTCACGTCCTACGGCCCGAGCGGCCCGGACGGGCTGGCCGTCGACGCGCAGGGGCGCCTGCTGGTGGCCAACCCGGGGCTGGGCCTGGTCTGGGTGCTCAACGCCAGGGCCGAGCCCGAGCAGGTGCTGCGCGGCATGCCAGGCAGTTCCACCACCAACCTCACTTTCGGCGGGGAAGGGCGACGCACGCTGTTCGTGACCGACTCCACGCACGGCCGCATCCTGTACGCCACCATGGACGCGGCTGGCCTGCCGCTCCATCGCCTGGCCCAGCGCTGACCATGGCCGGCCGGGGCGCTGCCGTGCCGCCCGCTCCAGCGGCGCAGGCGAGTGAGCCAGTGCAGTCGGTGGGCCGTGCCCTGGCCGTGCTCAAGGCGTTCTCGGGCGGCGAGGCCTTTCTGTCGCTGGCGGAACTGGGCCGCCGCACGGGCATGCACAAGCCCACGGTGCTGCGCCTGGCACGCACCCTGGCCGTGGAAGGCTTTCTGGTGCAGCGGGATGACGGGGCGTGGCGCCTGGGGCCCAGCGCGGGAGCGATCGGGGCCTGCTATCAGGCCCAGTTCGATGTGGGCGTGCTCATCGAGCCTCAGTTGCAGGCCCTGTCGGCCGCGACGGGCGAGAGCGCGTCGTTCCACGTCTACGAGGGCAACATCCGCAGCTGCCTGCTGCGTTGCGAGGGCCCTCGCGGCATTCGCCATCATGTGCGGCCTGGCGAGCTGCTGCCGCTGGACCGCGGCTCCGCCGGGCGCGTGATTCTGGCGGCATTGGGCGAGCCCGGCGAGGGGTACGACCGCATTCGCCGCGAGGGCTACGGCATCACGCGGGGCGAGCGAAGCCCGGGAGCCGCGAGCGTGTCGGCGGCCGTGTTCGGCGCCCAGCGCTCCGTGTTGGGCTCGGTGAGCATCTCCGGGCCCATCGGCAGGCTGACCGATGCGCTGCTGATGGCGAGCGCGCCCGCGGTGGTGCGGGCGGCCGCGCAGATTTCATGGGCGCTGGGCGGCGTGTCGGTCGCCGCGTTGCGCACCACCTGGCACCCCTGACGCGAGCGGCGTTACGCCTGCCGTAACGCGCTTCGCACGCACGGGCCGTCTCCCTACCATCCTGCGACGGCCCCGGGCCAGAGCGTGATAGCGCGCTTTCCCGGGCCGCCACAGCAGGAGACATACCATGAACATGACGAAGATGCGTGCCCTGATCGGCACCGCCATCGGCCTTTGCGCGGGCCTCGCAGCTCCGGCGGCTTTTGCCCAGCCTTCCGCCTACCCCTCCAAACCCATCCGCATGGTCGTGCCCTTTGCCGCCGGCGGGCCGGCCGATGTCATCGCCCGGGAACTGGCCCAGTCGCTGGGCAAGGACCTGGGGCAGTCCTTCATCGTGGAGAACCAGGGCGGGGGCGCGGGCGTGCCGGCGCTCAACGCGGTGTCCCGCGCTGCGGCGGATGGCTACACGCTGCTGTTCGCCGCGTCGGGGAACGTGGTGATCCAGCCGCTGCTGAGCAAGACCCGCGTGGACATCCTCAAGCAAGTGTCGCCGGTGGGCATGGTCAGCACCAGCCCGCACGTGCTGGTGGTGACCAGCAAACTGCCCGTGCGCACGGTCGGGGAGCTGACCGCCTATGCCAAGGCTCACCCGGGCGAGGTCAACTTCGCGTCGGCAGGCGTGGGTGGCTTGGCCCATCTCGGCACGGAATTGTTCAGGCGCTCGGCGGGCGTGGACGTGCGCCACGTGCCCTACAAGGGCACGTCGCAGGCGATGACCGACCTGGCCTCCGGACAGGTCCAGGCCATGTTCAGCAGCCTGCCCTCGATGAAAGGCATGATCGACAAAGGCGCGATCCGGGTGGTGGGAGTCACGGCGCCATCCTCATCGCCGGCGTACCAGGGCATTCCGGTCATCAAGGACGCCGGCGTCCCCGGCTTCGAATACGCCACCTGGTACGGAATCTACGGCCCCCCGCAACTGCCGGCTGCGGTCGTCGAGCGGCTCGGCGCCGCCCTGTCGAAGCTGGCCGCCGACAAGGCCTTCGACGAGCGCCTGCGTGCGCAGGGCATTGACCTGCAGATCAGCACGGCGCCCCAGCTGGCCGAGCGCACCCGCAGGGAGTCGGCCGAATGGGACAAGGTGATCCGCGAGTCGGGCATCGAGCTGAACTGACGTGGCAGCCGCAAGAACGAACGGACCGCCATGATCATCGACTGCCACGGCCACTACACCACCGCGCCCAAGGCGCTGAACGACTACCGCGCACGGCAGATGGCGCTCTTGGCCGAGCCCGGCGCACCCGCGCTGAGCTCCGACGTGCGCATCAGCGACGACGAGATCCGCGCCAGCCTGGAGCCCCACCAGATTGCCACGCAGCGCCTGCGTGGGGTGGACCTGACGATCTTCTCGCCCATGGCCGGCGCCATGGCGCACCACGTCGGCAATGCGGTGACCAGTCGCCACTGGACCCAGGCCTGCAACGATTTGATCCACCGCGTCACCAGTCTGTACCCGCGCGAGTTCGCCGGCGTCTGCCAGCTGCCCCAGTCTCCACGATCGGGCATGGCGGAGTGCGTGGCGGAGCTGGAGCGGTGCGTGAACGGATTGGGCTTCGTGGGCTGCAACATCAACCCCGATCCGTCCGATGGGTACTGGACCGACCCGCCGATGACGGACCGCTACTGGTACCCGCTCTACGAGAAGATGGTGGAGCTGGACGTGCCCGGAATGGTGCACGTGAGCTGCTCGTGCAACCCCAACTTTCACCACACCGGCGCCCACTACCTGAATGGCGACACCGCCGTGTTCATGCAGTTCGTACTGTCGGACCTGTTCAAGGACTTTCCGACGCTGCGCTTCGTGATTCCGCACGGCGGCGGCGCCGTGCCCTATCACTGGGGCCGCTACCGCGGCCTGGCGCAGCAATTGGGCCGCCCGCCGATGGAGGCCCTGCTGGGCAACGTGTTCTTCGACACCTGCGTCTATCACCAGCCGGGCATCGACCTGCTGCTCAAGGTCGTTCCGCTGGACAACGTGCTCTTCGCCTCGGAGATCTTCGGCGCCGTCAAGGGCGTGGACCCCGAGACGGGTTTTCACTTCGACGACACCCGGCGCTATGTCGACGCGGTGCAGGGCGTTTCCGACACGCAGCGGAACCTCATGTTCGAGCGCAATGCGCGCCGCGTCTACCCCCGCCTGGATGCGCTGCTGCGCGCGCAGGGCCGCTGACGGCCCGAGCCCGCGCATCGGGCGCAGGCTCACTCGGCCGTCAGCAGTCCGGACTCGACGAGCGCTGCATAGGTGGCGACCTGGCGCGCCAGGAACCGATCGAAATCCGCAGGCGCCATCCGCGTCGGTACGCCACCGATGTCCTCCACCCGCTTGCGCGTGGCAGCGTCCGCGAGCACGGCGTCGTTGGCGGCCACGAGCTTGTCGACGACAGCCTGCGGTGTGCCGCGTGGCGCCATGACCGCGGTGAAGGGGGCGATGTCCACCTCCGGCTGGCGGGCCTCGGCCATGGTGGGAACGTCGGGCAGCGCCGGCGCCCGCTGGGGAAAGACCACCGCCAGCGCCCGCAGCTTGCCTCCCTTGACCAGCTGCAGGGCCGAGGGCAGGTCGGTCGCCACGGCGTCGAGCTGTTTGCCCAGCAGGTCTTGCACGGCAGGTCCGGCGCCTTTGTAGCCGGCAACTACGAAAGTCGTGCCCAGCGCCTTCTGGATCTGCAGGATGTTGACGTGACCGGCCGTCCCGTTGCCCGGATGGCCGATCCGCACATCGCCGTCATGGGCCTTGGCGTGGGCGACGAACTCCTGGTAGGTCCTCCATGGCGAGGCGGCGTTCACTACCAGCACGCCCGGCACCAGCGTGAGCAAAGCCACGGGCTTCATGTCCTTGATGCCGTAGGGCGCCTTGTCCGCCATCTGCCAGCTGGAAACGATGGGCGCGGTGGTGCCCATCATCAGGTTGTAGCCGTCGGGCTCGGATCGCACCATCTGCAACGCGCCGATCATTCCGCCAGCGCCGCCGCGGTTGTCGATCACGAAGGGCTGGCCGAGACGCTGGCCGTAGGCTTCGGCGAAGATCCGCGCGGTGCTGTCGGCGTTGCCGCCGGGCACGAAAGGCACGATCACCTTGACCGGGCGGGCGGGGTAGCCGTCCTGCGCCGGCTGGGCCCAGGCGGGGCGCAGTGAGCTGAGCGACAGGGCGATCGGGGCGGCCAGCGCGGCGGCCAGGGTGCGCCGGCGGGTGGTGCGTGGATTCATGGAAGTCTCCTTGTTGTTGCGGGGTGGGAGCAGGGGGCGATGGAATCGGCCGTGACGAGATGGGCGGCGGACAGGTCGGCGAGCGATGGCACGCCCAGGAGCGCCATGTCGCGGTGGATCTCGTCCTGCAGCAGGCCGATGGCGTGCGCCACGCCCGCCTGGCCGCCCACGGCGGCGGCGTAGGCCATCGGCCGGCCGACGAACACATGGTCGGCGCCCAGGGCCAGGGCCTTCAGCACATCGGTGCCGCGGCGCACGCCGCTGTCGAGCATCAGTGCCATGCCACCCTTGACGCGGGCGGCCTCTGGCAGCATGCGCAACGGCGGCGCCGTGCCGTCGAGCTGCCGGCCGCCGTGGTTGGAGAGGATCACGCCGTCGGCCCCGGCCTGCCCGGCGCGTTCCACGTCCTCCGCCGCAATGATTCCCTTGACGACCAGCCGGCCCTTCCACAGCCTGCGGATCAGCGCCAGATGGCCCCAGTGCAGGTGGTCGCGCAGCCCGAACTGGCGCACCACGCTGCGCGAGATGATGGGAACCCCGCGGTGGGCGCCCGCGTTCTCGAAGTGCGGCATGCCACGCTCCAGCAGCGTGCGGGCCAGCGTGCCTGCCAGCCATCGGGGACGCAAGAGCCCGTCCCAGGCCAGCCGGGGGCTCGGGCGCAGCGGGGTGGAAAAGCCCACGCGCACATTGTTCTCGCGGTTGGCCAGCGCGGCCGTGTCCACCGTTACCACCAGCGTGCGAAAGCCCGCCTCGGCGACGCGCTGCACCAGTCCCTCGATGTGTGAGGGCTCGCCGGGGATGTAGGCCTGAAACCAGCCGCAGGTGGGCGCCGCACGGGCCACTTCTTCCAGCCGGGTGAGCGATGCGCCGCTCAGCACGAAGGGAATGCCCGCCGCCTCGGCCGCTCTGGCCAGCACCAGATCGCCTTCGAATGCGAAGAGCGCGCACAGGCCCATGGGCGAGATGCCGAACGGCGCGCGGTAGCTTTCGCCCATCAGCGTGGTCGCCTGACTGCGCCGGGAAACGTCCACCAGCACCTGCGTGCGCAGCAGCCATTGCCGGAAGGCGGCACGGTTGGCCTCGAGCGTCACGTTGTCTTCCACGCCGCCCTGCAGATAGCCGAAGATCGGCCGGGGCAGCGTGCGCCGGGCGGCGGCCTCGAAATCGCCCAGCGACAGGATGCCGCGCAGGCGCCGTGGCAGGTGTGCGCGGGCATTCGGCGCGGGCCCGAGCTGCGGGCGTGGAAGCGGGGGGGATTTCATGGGGGCAGAGGTCCAGGGGGGGGCGGAGCCTGCGTCGCCGCAGGGCTGGGTTCCATTGGAAATCGCTGGCGCGGGCGTAGGCAACGCGTTACGCATTGCGTAACGGCAAAGTAGGCTCGCGCGGGCGGCAAGGCACGGTGCCATGCGTGGTGAAAGCGCCCCGCCATGCAGGGCGCCGATAGGCGTTTGGACGGCAGCAGCTCAGGCGCCGCGTGCCATCACGGATGCCAGGTGGCCCGCAGCGCGGTGGACGGCATCCCGCCGAGCGCCGCGCCCAGTTGCCTTGCCGCAGCCACGGTGTGCGGCGCATGCGCGCGCAGCACAGCGGTCGTGAGACGTTCCACCGGACCCGAAGTGCTGACGGCGCCCAGTACCAGGCCCTGCGCGCCGCGCACCGCCGCGGCCACGCTGGCCGCTCCCGTGCTGCGCTCGGCGCGCGCGTAGTGGTAGCCCCTGCGGCGGATGCGCTCGTACAGCTCACCCGGCTGGCCGAGCGCGGCCAGAATCACGTGCCCTGGAGCACCCAGCTCGAGCGGCAGCAACTCGCCTGAACGCGGATGGTCAGGCCGCGCGTCGGGGCCGTCGAACCGCATGAGGCAACTGCGCAGATTGCCTTCATGCACGTAGAACGAGGCGCTTTCCCCGGTGAGTACCGAAAGCCTTCGCAATATGGGCTCGATGGCGGACTCGGCATCGAACAGCGCCTGGTAACGCGAGCCGATCCACCCCGCCGCCGGGCCCAGCCGCCAGGCTCCGTCGTCGCGCTGCACCAGCAAGCGCGACAGTGCCAGCGTGCGCGCCAGCCGCAGCGCCGTGGGCTTGTGCATGCCCGTGCGCCGGGCCAATTCGGCCAACGACAGAAACTGCTCGTCGCCATGAAAGGCGGTGAGCAGGCCCACCGCGCGGTGGACCGCCTGCACATGGTCGCGGGTGAGCTCCGGGGGCGCACCATCGCCTGGCTGAAGGAGGGCGCGCGGGGGCGTGCCGGTGGGCGGCGCGGTAGGGGTAGGCGGCCGTTTCGGCGCGGGCCTGGACATGTCGCGATGGTAGCGCGGGGCGGTCGAGCGCCCCTGCCTACAGGCGCTGCCGTTACGCAGTGCGTAACTCGTTCCCGTTACGCAGTGCGTAACTCGTTGCCGTTACGCAGGGCGTAACGCGTTGCCGCGATGGAAGAGGGTGCGCGATCATCACCCTACGGCTGGACTCCCGCCCACCCAGGCCCGCCCGGCGCCTGTTCTTCCGGAGAAGAGGGCCCGGCCCGCAGCGGAGCGCGGACCCATGTTTTCTACCGAATCCTTTTTCTCCGCAACGGGCGACAGCCTCGTGCGCCATGCGCTCGATGCGAACGGCCGGATGCGCGAGATCGACCGGCTGACGATGCCCTGTGGTGTGCAGTACGCCTGTCTCGATCGCCCACGCGCTTTGCTCTACGTGGTGTGCAGCAATGGCGGCGTGGGCCGTCCGGGAGACCTGCACCGCCTGGCACGGGTGGCCGTGGATGGCGGGCTGCGCCTGCTGGAGGCGCCTGCCGCGTTGCCCTACCGGCCGATCCATGCAGCGCTCGACGCGCCTGGCCGTCGCCTGCTCATCGCCTACAACCAGCCGGCCGCTGTGACCACGCACCGGTTGGACGAAGCGGGCAGGGTGGGCGAGCGCCTGGGCCCATTCGAAGGGAACGAACTGGTGGGCTGGTTCCCTCACCAGGTGCTGCCCGTGCCGGGCAGCGACGCCGTGCTGCTGACCTGCCGGGGGGACGATGCGTTGGAGGGGCGTGCGGAAAATCCCGGATCACTCAGGTGCCTGCATATCGACCGGCAGGGCCGGGCGCGGCTGGTCCAGGTCGTCGCGCCGGCTGGCGGTTTCGGCTTCGGCCCACGCAACAGCGTTTTCCATCCCACCGCCCCCTGGCTGTACACCGTGCTGGAGCGGCAGAACGCATTGGCGGTGTTTTCTGTCGCCGGGGGCCGCATCGGAACCCAACCCGCCCACATGGTCGGCATGTTGCAGCGGCCGGACCGCATCCAGCGCCCCCAACTGGCCGGGGCGATCGAATTGCATCCTGGCGGGGAGTTCGCCTATGCGGTGAACCGTTCTCACGCGGTGGTGCAGGACGGCGCCCGTACCGTCTGGGCTGGAGGGGAGAACAGCATCGTGGTCTTCCGGCTGGATCGGCAAACCGGTCAGGCCGTGCCGATCCAGGTCGAGCAGCTGCACGGGCTGCATGCCCGCTGCATCGCTATCGCGCACGGCGGCCGGTGGCTCGTGGCTGCCATCCGGCAGGCGAGCGAACAGCGCAGTCCGGAGGGCATCTCGCGCCACCCCGCGGGCTTCAGTGTGTTCCGCATCGGGCAAGACGGCCGCCTGCAGGCCACGGGCCACCACCCGGTCGAGGTCGGCAAGGACCAGATCTTCTGGGCGGGCAGCGCCGAGGGGCTGCCCGCCTTCCCGTGATGGCGACAAAAATAGCTATGACGGAAATTTGGTGAATTGATTCTGGCGAGCGGAATCTTTGCGTAGCATTTCTCCTGTTTTTCCAGTTCACAGGAGTTGCCCCGATGACCCAAGAAGCCAGCAAGTGCCCCTTCCACGCCGCAGCCGCCAACGGCGGGACCATCAACAAGGATTGGTGGCCCAACCAATTGCGCGTCGACCTGCTGAACCAGCATTCGGCCAAGTCCGACCCGCTGGGCGGCGGGTTCGACTACGCCGAGGAATTCAAGCAGCTCGACTACGAGGCGCTCAAGCGCGACCTGCGCGCCCTGATGACCGATTCGCAGGACTGGTGGCCGGCCGACTTCGGCCACTATGGTCCGCAGTTCGTCCGCATGGCCTGGCATGCGGCCGGCACCTACCGCACGGGCGACGGCCGTGGCGGCGCGGGCCGGGGGCAGCAGCGCTTCGCCCCCCTCAACAGCTGGCCCGACAACGTCAACATCGACAAGTCCCGCCGCCTGCTCTGGCCCATCAAACAGAAGTACGGCCAGAAGATCTCCTGGGCCGACCTGCTGGTGCTGACCGGCAACGTGGCGCTGGAGACCATGGGCTTTCGCACCTTCGGCTTCGCCGGTGGGCGCGCCGACACCTGGGAACCCGATCAGGACGTGTACTGGGGCAGCGAGAAGACCTGGCTGGGCGGCGATGACCGCTACGGCAAGGGCAAGCCCGGCGACGGCACCCTGGTGGCCGAGCCCGCCATGCACGGCCACGAGAAGGAGCGCGTGCTGGAGAACCCCCTGGCCGCCGTGCAGATGGGCCTCATCTACGTGAACCCCGAAGGCCCCGAAGGCAACCCCGACCCGGTGGCCGCCGCGCACGACATCCGCGAGACCTTCGCCCGCATGGCCATGAACGACGAGGAAACCGTGGCGCTCATCGCCGGCGGCCACACCTTCGGCAAGACCCACGGCGCCGGCGCGGCCGACCACGTCGGCCCCGAACCCGAAGCCGCCGGCCTGGAACACCAGGGCCTGGGCTGGGCCAGCAGCTTCGGCTCCGGCAAGGCCGGCGACGCCATCACCAGCGGCCTGGAAGTGACCTGGACCAGCACGCCCGCGCAGTGGGGCAACGAGTTCTTCGAGAACCTGTTCAAGTTCGAATGGGAGCTCACCAAGAGCCCGGCCGGTGCCCACCAGTGGCAGGCCAAGAATGCGCCCGCGACCATTCCCGACGCGCACGACCCGAGCAAGAAGCGCGTGCCGACCATGTTGACCACCGACCTGTCGCTGCGCTTCGATCCGGCCTACGAGAAGATCTCGCGCCGCTTCCTGGAGAACCCGCAGGCCTTCGCCGAAGCCTTCGCCCGCGCCTGGTTCAAGCTCACGCACCGCGACATGGGCCCGCGCGCCCGCTACCTCGGCCCCGAAGTGCCGAAGGAAGAGCTGATCTGGCAGGACCCGATCCCGGCCGTCACGCACGACCTGATCGACGCCGCCGACGTGGCCGCCCTGAAGGAACGCGTGCTGGCTTCCGGCCTCACGGTGCAGGAGCTGGTCGGCACGGCCTGGGCCTCGGCCTCCACCTTCCGCGGCTCGGACAAGCGCGGCGGCGCCAACGGCGCGCGCATCCGCCTGGCGCCGCAAAAGGACTGGGCCGTCAACCAGCCCGAACAGCTGGCCCGCGTGCTGCAGGTGCTCGAAGGCATTCAGCGCGACTTCAACAAGGGTGCCGACGGTGACAAGCGCATCTCGCTGGCCGACCTGATCGTGCTGGCGGGCGCTGCCGGCGTGGAGCAGGCCGCCAAGGCGGCGGGCGTCGAGGTGACGGTGCCTTTCAACCCCGGCCGTGCCGATGCCCGCCAGGACCAGACCGACGTGGAATCGTTCTCCGTGCTGGAGCCGGTGGCCGATGGCTTCCGCAACTACGCCAAGGCCCGCTACAGCGTGCCGGCCGAGGTCCTGCTGCTGGACAAGGCGCAACTGCTGACCCTGACGGCGCCGGAGATGACCGTGCTGGTCGGCGGCCTGCGCGCCATCAATATCAATGTGGGCGGCGCCGGGCACGGCGTTTTCACCGCCACGCCCGGCGCACTGACCAACGATTTCTTCGCCAACCTGCTGGACATGTCCACCGAGTGGAAGCCGGCCGGCGACCTGTTCGAAGGCCGCGACCGCAAGACGGGCGAGAAGAAGTGGACCGGCACGCGGGTCGACCTGGTGTTCGGCTCCAACGCGGTGCTGCGCGCGGTGGCCGAGGTCTATGCCAGCGCCGACGCCAAGCAGAAGTTCGTGCGCGACTTCGTCGCCGCCTGGGCCAAGGTGATGGACCTGGACCGCTTCGACCTGCGCTGACCGCCCCTGGCATGAGCGGCCTCAGGGCCGCGACGCCGGCCCAGCCCGCCCCCTGGCGACAGGGGGCGGGCTTTTTGTTGCGCGCGGATCCCCGTGGTCGAAGCTGATAACCTTGCCGGCCCTGACCGCATGCGCGGCGCCGATCGCGCTGCGGCCCGGCATTTTCAGACAACGGGATTGGACGATGAGCAAGAAGCGAGTGGGAGTGGCGGTCGCCGGCGTGGTGGCGGCGGCAGTGGTGGCTTACGGGGGCGCGACCTGGTACGTGGGGCAGCGCGTGCAGACCGACTACCAGGAGGTCGTGGCCGAGTTGCGCAAGGCGCTGGGCGACGATGTCGTCGTCTCCAACGACTACGACAAGGGCTTTTTCTCGTCGAAGGCGCGGCTGGTGCTGCGCTGGGCGCCCGCGCCTCATGAGGAAGGCGGCCCCGCGCCCGAGCCCCTGCGGCTGGTGGTGGACAGCGCCGTGCGCCACGGCCCGCTGGCGGGCGCCCGGATCGCGGGGGCGGTGATCGATTCGCGGTTCGCACTGGAGGGCCTGGATGCCGACGCCCAGGCGCGCCTCGCCAAGGCTTCCGCGCCCATCCTCACGACCGTGCACCACCTCACGGGCAGCCACGACGTGCACTTCCAGTTGCCGGCCGGCGAGATGGGCGACAGCGAGGGCATGGCCATGCGCTGGCACGAGATGGTCTACGACATGGCCATCAGCCGCGACGGCCGGCACCTGCAAGGCAGCTTCCGCCTGCCTGAGTTCGGCCTGACCGGCATACCCGACGAATCGGCGCTGGCCGAATCCGAGGGCGAGCCAGAGGAAGAAAACGACAATGACGAAACCGCCGCCGTCGAGCCGGTGGACCGCACCTCCATCCAGCTGCAGGGCATGGACGGCCGCTTCGACGTCACCGCCATCGATGGGCTGTGGGGCATCGGCCCGGGCAAGGGCGATTTCCGCATGGAACGCGCCTTCGTCAGCATGCTGCCGGCGGCCGGCGGCGATGCCAAGCCCCTGCTGGACGTGAAGAACGTCGCGGGCAACTATGCCATCGACGCCGCCAACGGCACGCTCGGCATGACGACGCAGCTGAAAGCGGCCGGCCGTGTGGGGCCGATCGACTTCGAGGCGCTCAGCGCCGAAGAGAAGATCCAGCGCATCAGCATCGAAGCCATCCGCAGCTTCCAGCGCGTGGTGCTCGACAGCTACCGCGCGGGCGGCATCGCCAACGCGGTGGCCGCCATCGAGCAGCAGGGCACGACGGTGCTGATGGAGAACACGCCCCGGCTGGTGCAGGCCCTGCCGGCCTATTCGATGCAGCTGAAGGCGACCTACCAGGGCAAGACCGGGGAGCTGCAGTACGGTGGCGAGGTCAAGCGCGCGCCTTCCGAGGCGGAAGTGGCGCAGGCGGGCTGGGGGCCGGCGCTGATGAAGACCTCGACGCTGCAGGCATCGGCCCGACTGCCCAAAGCCTGGATGCTGCCGCTGGCGCACGCCACCGGCCGGCCGCAGGCGACCGAACGCGACGTGGACGCCATGCTCGGCATGGCCCAGTCCTCGGGCTACGTGCGCCAGGACGGCGAGTTCGTCACCAGCACGGTGCAGCTGCAGTCGGGCCAGTTGAACCTCAACGGCAAGACCATGCCGCTGCCCCCCGGGTTGATGCGCTGACGCGAGCGCACCCCAGTCCGGTACGCTGCCGCAGGCGGCCGGCTGGTACCGAGCCCGCCTTCCATGCGGGCTTTTTTTTTATGCGGCGGACGGGGCTCCCCGCGGCGGTGGATCAGGGTTTACCAGCATAAACTGGGGCCATTGCGCACAGGGAGATTCATTCATGCATTCGGACATCGTGATCGTCGGCGGCGGGGCAGGGGGGCTGGAACTGGCGGCGCGCCTCGGGCGCAGCCTGGGGGCCCGGCAGGGCCGCGAGCGCGTGTTGCTGGTGGACCGGTCACCCTTCCACATCTGGAAGCCGACGCTGCATGAAGTCGCCGCGGGCACGCTGGATGCGCACCAGGAAGGGCTGTCCTACCCGGTGCTGGCGCGGCGCAACCACTTCGGCTTCGCGATCGGCGACCTGGTGGGGCTGGACACGGCGCGCAAGTCCATCGAGCTGGGTGAGATCCGCAACGCCGAGGGCGAGCTGCTCGTGCCGCGCCGCACGGTGAGCTACACCCGGCTGGTGCTGGCCATCGGCAGCGGCTCCAACGCCTTCGGCACGCCGGGCATCGAGCATGCCTACCTGCTGGAGAACGTGCGCGACGCGCAGCGCTTCCACACCGACTGGCTGGGCGCCTGCGCCCGGGCCTCGTTCGCCGACAACCGGGCGCTGTCGATCGCCATCGTGGGGGCGGGGGCCACGGGGGTGGAGCTGTCCGCCGAGTTGCTCGAAGCGCATGCCGAACTGCTCGAGAGCCTGGGCACCAGCCAGCGGTTCCGGCTCGACATCGCCCTGGTCGAGGGCGGCGACCGCATTCTCGGCGGGCTGCCCGAGAAGATCTCCGCGCAGGCCGAAGTGGCGCTGCGCCGCAAGCAGGTGAACGTGCTGACCGGCACCCGCGTGACGGAGATCCGGCGCGGCGCGCTGGTCACGCCGGCCGGCGAGATCCCGGCCGACTTGGTCGTCTGGGCGGCGGGCATCAAGGCGGCCGAGGGCAATGCGCGCCTGGGACTGGAGGTGAACCGGCTGAACCAGTTCATCGTGGACAACCGCCTGCGCACCTCCGCGCCGGACGTGCTGGCCTTCGGCGACTGCGCCGCCTGCCCCTGGGAGGATGGCAAGACCGTGCCGGCCCGCGCCCAGGCCGCGCACCAGCAGGCCGACTACCTGGCGGGGGTGCTGGGCGCGCTGCTGCGCGAGCGCGAGGTGACCGAGCCCTTCGTCTACAAGGACTTCGGTTCGCTGGTTTCGCTGGGCGACAACAAGGGTGTGGGCAACCTGATGGGCGGCCTGGGCGGGCGCAACTTCTTCGTCGAAGGGCTGATCGCCAAGTGGATGTACATCTCGCTGCACCTGAACCACCACCGCGCCATCCTGGGCACGGGCAAGACGGTGGTGCTGGCGCTGGCGCGGCTGCTGCAGCAGCGGGTGTCGGGGCGGCTCAAGCTGCATTGACGGCGGGTTTCACCGCCGCCCTGGCCGGTCAACCGGCCAGCAGCTTCTGCACCAGGTCGCCCGCGGTGGAGGCGTTGTACTTGCGCATGAGCCGGGCGCGGTAGATCTCCACCGTGCGGTGGCTGATGTCCAGCGCACGGCCGATTTCCTTGGAGGTCATGCCGTCCAGCAGCCGCGCCGCCACCTCGCGCTCGCGGCCGGTCAGCTCGGCCTTGACGGGGCGCTCGGCGCTCAGGTCCTCGAAGCTCCAGATGCCCGATTCGTGCGGTGCCTCGCGGTTCAGGGCGCGGCCCGAGACATGGCACCAGAACACCTCGCCGTTCGCGCGCTTCATGATGCGGTTGTCGGCATAGTGGCCCTTGGCGTTCAGGATGGGCTCCATGCGCCGGCCCAGGCGCTCGTACTCGTCGGCGCTGGGGTAGAGAATGCGGAAGGACTGACCGATCAGCACCTCCCGCGAGGCGCCGAACATCTCGCACACATGGCGGTTGCAATCGACCATGGTGCGGTTGCGCGAGATGACCAGACCGACCGGGGCCATGTCGAACGCGAGGCGGTAGTCGGCGATATCCATGGAAGTCTTTAGGGAAAACTACGTAATGAACTACGTAGTATCGTAACGTGCAACCATCTTGATGAGGAGTCTCCAGTGAACAAGATTTTTCCCAGTGCGGACGAAGCGCTGAAGGGCGTCGTGGCCGACGGCCAGATGCTGGCCGTGGGCGGTTTCGGCCTCTGCGGCATTCCCGAGGCACTGATCGAGGCGCTGCGCGACAGCGGCGTGAAGGGCCTCACCGTGATCTCCAACAACGCGGGTGTGGACGGCTTCGGCCTGGGCAAGCTGCTGGAGACGCGGCAGATCAAGAAGATGATTTCGTCGTACGTGGGCGAGAACAAGGAATTCGAGCGCCAGTACCTGGCGGGCGAGCTGGAACTGGAGTTCACCCCCCAGGGCACGCTGGCCGAGAAGCTGCGCGCCGGCGGCGCGGGCATTCCGGCCTTCTTCACCAAGACCGGCGTGGGCACCATGGTCGCCGAGGGCAAGGAGCTGCGTGAATTCGAGGGCGAGACCTACGTGATGGAGCGCTCGCTGGTGCCCGACGTGGCGCTGGTCAAGGCGCACCGCGCCGACAAGTCGGGCAACCTGCAGTTCCGCCTCACGGCGCGCAACTTCAACCCGGCCGCCGCCACCGCCGGCAAGGTCTGCATCGTCGAGGTGGAGGAAATCGTCGAGACCGGGCAGATCGCGCCCGACGACGTGCACCTGCCCGGCATCTACGTGCACCGCATCGTGCACAACCCGACACCTGAAAAACGCATCGAAAAGCGCACCGTGAGCGCGGCCGCCCCGGTGGATGCGGTGGCCGCCAAGGTGGAAGCCCAGGCCGTCATCGCCCAGGCCGCCGCCGCCGCCGAAGCCGAACTGCCCGTGGTGCCCCAGGTGCCCGCCAACAAGCAAGAAGGAGCCTGACATGCCCTGGACCCAAGACCAGATGGCCGCTCGCGCGGCGCAAGAGCTGCAAGACGGCTTCTACGTGAACCTCGGCATCGGCATTCCGACTCTGGTGGCCAACCACACCGGCGACAAGGAAGTGTGGCTGCAGTCCGAGAACGGCATGCTCGGCATCGGCGCCTTCCCGACCGAAGACGCGGTGGATGCCGACCTGATCAACGCCGGCAAGCAGACCGTGACGACCATTCCCGGCTCGTCCATCTTCGGCAGCGACCAGTCGTTCGCGATGATCCGCGGCGGCAAGATCAACCTCTCGATCCTGGGCGCCATGCAGGTCAGCGAAAAGGGCGACCTCGCCAACTGGATGATCCCCGGCAAGATGGTCAAGGGTATGGGCGGCGCCATGGACCTGGTGGCCGGCGTCAAGCGCGTGATCGTGCTGATGGAGCACGTCGCCAGGAAGAAGGACGGCACCGAGGACCTGAAGATCCTGCCCGAATGCACGCTGCCGCTCACGGGCGTGGGTGTGGTGGACCGCATCATCACCGACCTGGCCGTGCTGGACGTGACGCCCGAGGGCCTGAAGGTCGTCGAGCTGGCGCCCGAGGTGAGCTTCGAGGCGCTGCAGGCCAAGACCGGCGTCACGCTGGTGCGCTGACAGCCTGGGCGGGGTCGTGGCGTCCGGCGTACAGCCACCCAGCGCCGTCTCGGCCGATGAAGCCCTGCGCGGCCTCTGGCGGCAGGCCGGCCTGCCGCCAGAGGCCCTGGCTTCGCGCGGCTGACCGGCTCGGCGGCCGACCTGCCTTCGTCGTTCGCGGTTGGCGTGGCCGCGCAGGCCAGCATCGCCGCCGCGGCGCTCGCGGCCTGCGAGCTGGCCCACCAGCGCGGCACCGGCCGCCAGCAGGTCACGGTGGACAGCGCCCATGCCGCCACCGAATGTACCGGCTGGTTCAGCCTGGACGGGCAGGCGCCCGATCTGTGGGATGCACTCTCGGGTCTGTACCGCTGCGCGGACGGTTTCGTGCACATCCATGCCAACTTCGCGCACCACCGGGACGGCGTCCTGCGCCTGCTGGGCCTGCAGCCCGGGCAGGCCCAGCGGGCCGATGTGCAAGCCGCATTGGGCCGCTGGCGCGCCAAAGACTTCGAAGACGCCGCGGCGCAGGCCGGCCTGGTCGCCACCGCCTTGCGCAGCTTCGCCGAATGGGACGCCACCCCCCAGGGCCGCGCCATCGCCGCGCAGCCTCTTTTCACCATCGAGCGCCTGCCCGGCGATGCGCCGCCGCTGCGCCTGCCCGCGCTGTCTGCGCAAGACCGGCCCCTGGCAGGCGTGCGGGTGCTGGACCTCACCCGCATCCTGGCCGGCCCGGTCGGCGGCAAGGCGCTGGCGGCCTACGGGGCCGACGTCATGCTGGTGAACGCGCCGCACCTGCCCAACATCGCCGCCATCGCCGACACCAGCCGGGGCAAGCTGTCCACGCACATCGACCTGCGCGCCCCGGAGGGCCAGGCCGCCATGCGCTCGCTGCTGGCGGGCGCGCATGTGTGGGTGCAAGGCTACCGCCCCGGCGGGCTGCAGGCCCTGGGCTGGGGGCCGCAGGACGTGGCGGCACTGCGGCCGGGCATCGTCCAGGTGTCGCTGTCCGCCTACGGAACCCAGGGGCCGTGGGCCGGGCGGCGCGGTTTCGATTCCCTGGTGCAGACCGCCATGGGCTTCAACCAGGCGGAGGGCGAGGCGGCAGGTGACGGCACGCCCCGGGTGCTGCCGATGCAGATCCTCGACGAAGCCACTGGCTATCTCATCGCCCTTGGAGCGGCCGCGGCCTTGCACCGCCAGCAGCGCGAAGGGGGCCAATGGCATGTGCAGGTGTCGCTGGCGCAGACAGGGCAATGGCTGCGCGGCCTGGGCCGGCTGCCGCAGGGGCTGGCCGCGCAGGCGCCCGACCGCACGCCCTGGCTGGAAATGGCCGACTCCGGCTTCGGCAGGCTGCAGGCCCTTCGGCACAGCGCGCAACTGGGGCGCACCCCGGCGGGCTGGGCGCGCCCGTCCATGCCGCCGGGAACGCATCCCCCGCGCTGGCCCTGAGCGACGGCAGCGGCGGGGCCTTCACCTGCCGCCTTTGGCCTACGCAAAGTCGTCGGCAACCCGGTGGCAGACAAGGTTTTGATACTGTATATTTAAACAGTATCGAGGTCGCCCATGCTCAGTTCACTCCCGCTCACCGCCGCCGCCCCCCCGCTGGGGGCGGCCGTGCAGTGCGCGGGCGACAGGCGCGACCATGCGCCTGACCCTGGGCGAGACGCTGGGTGCAACGTGCCGGGCGTCTGGCGTGGCGACGGCGTGGCCCAGGCCCCGCAGCGCACGCAGCCTTCCGGCCATGCGCCGCTGGATGCGCAACTGCCCGGCGGCGGCTGGCCGATGGGCGCCATGTCCGAGGTTCTGCTGCCGCCCCATGCCTTTCACGAATGGCGGCTGGTGCTGCCCGCCCTGGCCGGCGCCGTGGGGAACGGGGCGCCCGGCCGGGTGGTGCTGGTGGCGCCGCCCCATGCGCCGTTCGGGCCGGTGCTGGCAGCCGGCGGCCTGCCGGCGGACCGGGTCTGCCGCATCGTGGCCGGGCCGCACCAGGGGGCACAGGCCGCCTGGGCGGCCGAGCAGGCCCTGCGCTGCCGCGATGTGCTGGCGGTGCTGGCGTGGCTGCCGCAGACCGCGCCCGAGGTGCTGCGGCGGCTGCAGCTGGCGGCGGCGCAGCAGGGGCGCCTGCTCTGGGTGTTCCGGCCCGAACACCTGCGCCAGCAGGCCTCGCCCGCACCGCTGCGGCTCTGGGCGCGGGCGGCGGGCGCGGGCCAGGCCGACGTCGAGGTGGTCCAGGTGCATGTACTCAAGCGGCGGGGGCCGCCCGTGATGGCGCCCGTGCTGCTGCCGGTCTGCGACGCCCGGTTGCTGGCCGTGCTGCAGGCCCAGGCCCGGCGCCGGCACAGCGCCCAGGAGGCCGCCCGGCAGCAATGGCAGCAACGGCAGCAACGGCAGGAGCGCCTGCAGGCGCTGCGCGCCCTCGGCTTGCCCACCGAACCGCCGGTGGGGGCGGCGGCTGCGCATGGCGAGTGGGCATTCCATGCACTGGATCGCACTCCCTCTGCCCGCGCCTGACAGTGCGCCCAGCGGCGTGCCGGCGCAGGCGCATGGCTGGTGGGCCTTGCGCTTCAGCCCGCGCGTGGCGCTGCTGGAAGAGGGCCTGCTCGTCGAGGTGGGCGGCACCGCCCGGCTCTGGGGCGGCCTGCCGGCCCTGGTGCGCTTGCTGCGCCAGCACTGCCCGGTGCCGCTGGCCGTGCCGGGGCCGCCGGCCGGCCAGGAGCGTGCGGAGCGCGCCATGCGGCCCCCCGGCGACGCCAGCGCCGACCCCGCCGATCAAGCCGATCAAGCCGATCAAGCCGATCAAGCCGATCAAGCCGCCTGCATCGCGCAGGCCCCCACCGCCTTGCAGGCCCTGGCGCAGCTGCGGCTGCTGCAGGCGGGCCGGCCCCTGCCGCGCCGGCTGCCGCACGATCTGCCCCTGCGCACCCTGAGCGAGCTGCGCCCCCACGCGGCCGACCTGGAGCACATGGGCTGCCGCACCTGGGGCGCCGTGCGGGCCCTGCCGCGCGCGGGCCTGGCCCGCCGGCTGGGCGCCGGCCCCTTGCTGGCGCTGGACCGGGCCTGGGGCGACGTGCAGCATCTGCCGCCCTGGCTTCAGGCGCCCGACTGCTTCGCGCTGGAGGCCGAATTGCCCGCGCTGGCCGAGTCGGCCGACAGCCTGCTCTGGTCCGCCAGCCGGCTGCTGGGCGCCTTGCAGTCGTGGCTGCAGGCGCGGCACCAGGGGGTGCTGGCGCTGTCGCTCGCCTGGCGGCATGACCTGCGGCGCATCGACGGGGTGGATCTGCCGGACTGGCAGGCGCTGGAGGTGCGCACCGCCCAGCCCGCGCAGGAAATGGCCCACCTGCGGCGCCTGCTGGCCGAACGCCTGGGCCGCCAGCGGCTGGCTGCCCCGGTGAACCGCATCGCCTTGCGGGCGCTGCAGACGGCGCCCTGGGTGGAGAGCAGCGTCAGCCTGCTGCCTCCCGGCCCGAGCGACACCCCCGGCGAGCCCTGGCACCAGCTGCAGGAGCGCCTGTCCGCCCGGCTGGGCGCGGAGCGCGTGCAGGGCCTGTGCCTGCTGGCTGACCACCGGCCCGAAGCCATGCAGCAATGGCAGCCGCTGGAGGCGGAAAAAAAGGCAGGCGCGGCGGCCCGCAGCAGGGGCGCATCGGCCAAGGCGTCTGCCCCGGCCGATGCCCGGGCCGTGCTGTGGCCCACCTGGCTGGTGCAGCCGCCCCGCTTGCTGGTGCTGCAAGGCAGCCGCCCCTGCCTGCAAGGCCCCCTGCGCCTGCTGGTGGGGCCGCAGCGCCTGGAGACCGCATGGTGGGAGGCGCGCGAAGCCGCCGCCACCACCCACCAGGCCGGGTCGGGCGGCGCGCTGTCGGGCAGCCTGCCGGGCGAGGCCGCTTGCGGCCCGACCCGGCGCGACTATTTCGTGGCGCACAACCGCGTCGTGGGCCATGTGTGGATCTTTCGCGACCTGCAGGGCCGCTGGTTCCTGCACGGGTTCTATGGCTGATGGCGAGCCGAGCTGGCCGCCGCCAGCCGGTCGATGCGACAGCGGGCCCGCTGGCCCGCCGGCTCAGCGGCTCGGGTGAGCGACGCCCAGCCGTTCGTGCAGGCGCGTGCTGGTGGTCGTGTACTGCAGCGCCACCGCGTCGCCGGCCAGCGCCTCGGCGGCGCCGAAGGCGGCCAGCGTGGCCTCGTGGAAGCCGCACACGATCAGCTTGCGCTTGCCGGGGTAGGTGTTGATGTCGCCCACCGCGTGGATGGCCGGCACGCTGGTGCGGAAGGTGGCGGTGTCCACCACCAGCTGCTTGCGGTCCAGGGCCAGGCCCCAGTCGGCGATCGGCCCCAGGCGCGGGGAAATGCCCAGGTAGGCCAGCAGCCAGTCGAGCGGCAGCTGTTGCTCGCTGCCGTCCGGCAGCGCCAGCTGCAGCGCCTGCAGCGTGCCGCCGTCTTGCGACGTGGCGATACCGGTGATCTGCCCGGCCACCACGCGAATGCGGCCGGCTTCGCGCAGTGCGGCCAGTTCGGCCAGGGCCGTTTCCGGCGCCTGGAACGCATCGCGCCGGTGCAGCAGGGTGACGCTTGCGGGTGCCTGCGGGTTCTCGCGGGCCAGCGCCAGGGCCGCCATCACGGCCGGCTCGTCGCCGCCGTGAACGACCACGTGCTGCTGGGCGACGCGGGCGCCCAGCGCGGCCGCGTCGGGGTGATAGAGCACCTGCCGGCCAGTGAACGCATCGATGCCTTCCACCTTGACGGTGCGCGGAACGAACGCACCCACGCCGGCGGCGATGACCACCGTGCGCGCCAGCAGGCGCGTGCCGGCCGAGGTCTCCAGCAGCACGCGGCCGTCGTCCTCGAGCGAAAGCGCCGCGACGGTCTGGCCCAGGTGCCGCTCGGGGGCGAACGGCGCGATCTGCCGCTCCAGCAGCGCGACCAGTTCCCGGCCGGTGCACACCGGCACGCCGGGAATGTCGTAGATGGGTTTGTCGGGGTACAGCTCGGCGCACTGGCCGCCCGTGTGGGGCAGGGCGTCGATCAGGTGGGCGGCGATGCCCTGCAGGCCCAGCTGGAACACCTGAAAGAGGCCCACGGGCCCCGCGCCGATGACGACGGCGTCGGCGGCGATGGGCGGGCTGGGCTCCAGGGCAGGCACCGGGGGAGGGATCAGCGGATCAGGTCGGCGATCTTGCCGGGCTTGCCGTTCCACTCGTCCGCGTCGGGCAGCGCCGGCTTGCGCTTGGTGATGCTCTTGAACTGGGGCGAGAGTTCCGCGTTGAGCTTGATGAAGGCGACCTGGTCGGCCGGCAGGTCTTCCTCGGCGTAGATCGCGTTGGCCGGGCACTCGGGGATGCACACGGCGCAGTCGATGCACTCATCGGGGTCGATGACGAGGAAGTTCGGGCCTTCGCGGAAGCAGTCCACGGGACACACGTCCACGCAATCGGTGTACTTGCACTTGATGCAGTTCTCTGAAACGACGTGAGTCATGGGTCGAAGATGTCTGTGTAATCGGGGGTAACCCGCGATTTTAGGCCGTTTCAGGGACGGGGCCTCGCGGCCCCGTCCCTTGCGGCGGAAAGGATTCGTGCGCTGGATCAGTTCACCAGCACGGCGCCGGCCGTCTTGTGGCTGGCGGTGTCGACCAGGATCAGCGAGCCCAGCACGCGGGCCTGGGTGAAGGGCGCGGCGGGCAGCGCCTCCTGCAGCACCAGCTCCACGTGGCCGATGGCGTTCGGGTCGAGCTGGCTGGCCTCTTCCTCGGCCAGGGTGTTGATGTCCAGCCGGTGCACCACGCGGCGCACCTTGGCCTTGACCCAGCGGTGGCCGTGCAGCGCCCAGTAGACGCGTCCCGCCACCAGCGGCTCGTCGTCCATCCAGGCGATGGTGGTGCGCAGCTCGCGCTGGCCGGGCCAGGGCGATGCGGCGGCGGGGGTGTCGCCGAAGTCGTCGTCGGCCGCCGCAGCCACGGGCACCACGGGCGCGGCCAGCAGCCAGTCGCCGCGCGAGACGTCTACCTCGCGGTCCAGCACGATGCCGGCGCTGGTGCCGGCGGCCACGTCGCCGGAGCGGCGGGCATGGTCGAGCACCTGGGCGACGGTGGCCCGCTGGCCGCTCGGGAAGACCTGCACGGCCGTGCCGGGCGTGAACCGGCCCGCCGCGACGCGGCCCCAGAACACGCGGCGGCCCTGCGAGGTATCGGCCGAGCCGGAGAATTTCTCGACCCACTGCACGGGGAAGGCCACCGGCAGCGCGGTGTCGGCGGGCGTGTGGGGCAGCTGCTCCAGGATGGCGAGCAGGCTCGGGCCGTCGTAGCCGCACCAGCCGGCCTGCGCATCCACCACGTTCCAGCCTTTCAGGGCCGACACGGGCACGGTGGCGCGCACGGCGATGCCGGCGGCCCGGGCGAACGTTTCCAGCGCGGCGCGGATGTGCGTGAAGGCGAGGGCCGGGTCTTCGACCGCATCGAGCTTGTTCACGGCGAACACCAGCGACGGCACGCGCAGCAGGTTGACCAGCAGCGAATGGCGGCGCGTCTGCGGCAGCAGGGCGAGCTGCGGGTTCTTCCAGTCGAGCTTGGTGGCATCGACCAGCACCACGGCGGCATCGGCCGAAGAGGCGGCGGTGACCATGTTGCGGGTGTACTGCTCGTGGCCGGGCGCGTCGCCGATGATGAACTTGCGCGTCTCGGTGGCGAAGTAGCGGTAGGCCACGTCGATGGTGATGCCCTGTTCGCGCTCCGCCGAGAGGCCGTCGGTCAGCAGGGCCAGATCGGTCTCGCCGCCGCGCGTCACGCCGGCCAGGTGGTCCTGCAGCACGGCGCGGCTGTCCACCAGCAGGCGGCCGATCAGCGTGCTCTTGCCGTCGTCCACCGAGCCGCAGGTGATGAACTTGAGCGCGGATTGTTGGTCGTTTTGGCCTGCAGCGCTGGATCCACCTGCACCCGCTGCTATCAAATCAATAGTGGTCATCAGAAATACCCATCCTTCTTGCGCTTTTCCATCGAAGCGTCGCTCGTCTTGTCGTCCATGCGGGTGGCGCCGCGCTCGCTGACGTCGGCGGCCAGGGTCTCCAGCACGATGTCGGCCGCGGTGGCCGCCGTGCTTTCCACGGGGGCCGTGCAGGTGATGTCGCCCACGGTGCGAAAGCGCACGTCCCGGGTTTCCACCGTTTCGCCCTCGCGGGGCGGGGTCAGTTCGGTCACCGGCATCAGCAGGCCCTTGCGTTCGACCACCTGGCGCTTGTGGGTGTAGTAGATGCTGGGCAGGGCGATGTTCTCGCGCTCGATGTACTGCCACACGTCCAGCTCGGTCCAGTTGCTGATCGGGAACACGCGGAAGTGCTCGCCGGGGGCCAGGCGCGTGTTGAACAGCGTCCAGAGTTCGGGCCGCTGCGCCTTGGGCTGCCACTGGCCGAAGCTGTCGCGGTGCGAAAAGATGCGCTCCTTGGCGCGGGCCTTTTCCTCGTCGCGGCGGGCGCCGCCGATGAGCGCGTCGAAGCGGAACTCCTCGATGGCTTCGAGCAGCGTGACCGACTGGTGCACATTGCGCGACTCGCCCGGGTGGGCCAGGCGCACGGTGCCGCGGGCCATCGAGTCTTCCACGTTGCGCACGATGAGTTCAGCGCCCAGCTCCTTGGCGCGGAAGTCGCGGAAGTCGGTCACTTCGGGGAAGTTGTGGCCGGTGTCGATCATCAGCAGGGGGTAGGGCAGCCGCCCCGCGCCGAACGCCTTCTCTGCGCACTTGAGCATCACCAGCGAATCCTTGCCGCCCGAGAACAGCAGGGCAGGGCGTTCGAAGGCGGCGGCCACCTCGCGCAGGATGAAGATGGTTTCTTCTTCCAGCGCATCCAGGTGGCGGTTGCTGAGCTGGCTCAGGGCCGCCGTGGCGGCCAGGGGTTCGTCGATGCGGGCGTTCATGCGCGGGGCTTCTTTCGCGGGGGCGGGTCAGTGAGGGGGCTGGCTTTTTTTTAGGCTGCTTCGGTCTGGCGGAAGTGCGGCAGCGCGTGCTGCGCGTCGCCCTGGTAGAAGGCCGGGAAGCGGTGCAGCTGGCGTTCGGCGGCGGCGATGTCCTGGTCTTCGCGCAGCACCGCCACGTCGAACCCGCAGCGCGCCATCTGCAGCACCTGGTCGACCAGCACGTCCCCGGTCGCGCGGATTTCGCCGGTGAAGCGGATGCGGCCGCGCAGCAGGCGGGCCTGGCTGAACGCGCGGCCGTCGCTGAACTTGGGGAAGTGCAGATCGATGCGGGTCACGCCCGACAGGTCTTGCAGCAGCGGATCGGCATCGTTGGCCAGTTCCAGCACTTTTTGGCCTTCCGCGTCGGTGGTATGAGCGCTGGCAGCTATCAATTTCATAGTAATTCCCAGGGTGTGGCTCAGGCGGTGGCGGTCTGGTCGGCGTCGGCCGGGTGGCGGGCGGCATTGCCGGCGGCCTTGAAGGGCTCGATGCCGACGCGGCGCACCGTGTCGATGAAATGCTCGTGGCGCGGGCCGTGGGCGGTGTCGGCCGGAAGGGCCTGCCGGTGTTCGCGGTAGGTGGCCAGCAGCGCCTCGATGACGCCCGGCACTTCGGAGGCGCTGAACGAGGGGCCGATGACCTTGCCCGGCTGGGCGGGGCCCGAGAGGTCGGAGCCGTCGGCGCCGCCCAGCGTGACCTGGTACCACTCCTTGCCGTCCTTGTCGACGCCGAGAATGCCGATGTGGCCGCTGTGGTGGTGGCCGCAGCTGTTGATGCAGCCGCTGATGTGCAGGTCGATCTCGCCCAGGTCCCACAGCTCGTCCAGGTCCTGGTAGCGTTCGGTGATGGCCTCGGCGATGGGCAGCGAACGGGCGTTGGCCAGCGAGCAGAAGTCGCCGCCCGGGCAGGCGATCATGTCGGTCAGCAGGCCGATGTTGGGCTGGGCCAGGCCCAGCGCCTTGGCCGCCTTGTAGAGAGCGGGCAGCTGGTCGCGGCGCACCCAGGGCAGCACCAGGTTCTGCTCGTGGGTCACGCGCATCTCGCCGTGAGAGAAGCGGTCGGCCAGGTCGGCGGCGGCGTCCATCTGGTCGGCCGTGGCGTCGCCCGGCGCGTACCCCAGGCGCTTGAACGACAGCACCACGGCGCGCAGCTGCGGCAGGCGGTGCGGCAGCACGTTGCTTTCCAGCCAGCGGCCGAAGTTGCGGTCTTCCTCGCTGGCGGCGCGCAGCAGCGCCAGGGTTTCGGCCTCGGCGTCGGCGGGCGACAGGTCGAGCGCGGGCTCCTGGAAGTTGGCCGCCACGCGGTCGTATTCGGCCTGGGTGATGGTGTGCGGGCCGCCTTCCACCTCCACGATCTGGCGGAACTCTTCGTCCACCTGGTCGATGTAGCTCTGGCCTTCGGACTTGACGAGGATCTTGATGCGCGCCTTCCAGAGGTTGTCGCGCCGGCCGTAGCGGTTGTAGACCCGGATGACCGCTTCCAGGTAGTTCATCAGCTGGTTCCAGGGCAGGAACTCGCGCAGCACCGGGCTGATGGTGGGCGTGCGGCCCATGCCGCCGCCCACGCGCACCTTGAAGCCCAGCTCGCCCGCGTCGTTCTTGACCAGCTGCAGGCCCACGTCGTACCAGCCCAGCGCGGCCCGGTCTTCGCGGGCGCCATTGAGCGACACCTTGAACTTGCGCGGCAGGAAGGCGAACTCGGGGTGCAGCGTGCTCCACTGCCGCAGGATCTCGGCGAAGGGGCGCGGGTCGGCGATCTCGTCGGCGGCGATGCCGGCCAGGGCGTCGCTGTTGATGTTGCGGATGCAGTTGCCGCTGGTCTGGATGCCGTGCAGCTGCACGCTGGCCAGCAGGTCCATCACGTCGGCGCTCTTGTCCAGCGGGATCCAGTTGAACTGCACGTTGGTGCGGGTGGTGAAGTGGCCGTAGCCGTACTTCAGGCGGGTGTTGATGCGGCGGCCGTCGGCCAGCGGGATGTCGCCCAGCTTTTCCTGCGCGGCCTGCGCGTCGGCCAGCAGGGCGGCGTCCGGCTGGTCGTATTCGCGGGCCACGCGGGCCAATACGCGCAGCTGGGCGCTGGACAGTTCGCCATACGGCACCGCCACGCGCAGCATGGGGGCGTAGCGCTGCACGTACCAGCCGTTTTGCAGGCGCAGGGGCTTGAACTCATCGCCCAGCAACGTGCCGGCCTGGTAGCGTTCGAGCTGGTCGCGGTACTGCTCGGCCCGCAGGCGAATGAACTGTTTGTCGAATTCGGTGTAGTGGTACATGGTGGGGTGGCGCGCTTGTCGAGACGTTGCGCGCTCGGATCAGATCAAAACCAGTTTGGCGCCCGCCCAGGCGAGCAGCACGGAAAGGGCCGAGCGGATGAGCCGCTCCGGTGCCCGGGTGACGAGGCGCGAGCCGAGCCAGATGCCCGGCAGCGAGCCAGCCAGCAATTGGAGCAGAAGTGGCCAGTCCACGGAGCCGAGCGAGGCATGCCCGAGGCCTGCGACCAGCGTCAGCGGCACGGCGTAGGCGATGTCGGCCGCGATGATGCGCGGCAGCGGCAGCAGCGGAAACACCATCAGCAGCACCGTGACGCCGATCGCGCCCGCGCCGACCGAGGTGAAGGTGACGAGGGTGCCGATCACCGCGCCCATCAGCACGGGCAGGCTCCAGTGGCGCGGGCGGGTGGCTTCGGCCTCGCCCACGCCGGCGCGCCGGGCCTGCTCCACGGCAGCGCGGGCGGGAGAGAAGGCGACGGCCTTGTAGAGCATGGCGGCCGCCGTGAGCAGCAGGGCCACGCCCAGCGTGGTGGTCATGATCTGCTGGGCGGCATGGCTGGCCGGGCCCATGCGGTCGAGCGTCCAGAGCGCCACCAGCGCCGCCGGAATGCTGCCCGCGCAGAGCAGCCCGACCACCCGCCAGGGCACGAGGCGCTGGCGCGCCAGGCTCACCGTGCCGCCCATCTTGGTGAAGGCGGCGAACAGCAGGTCGGTGCCCACGGCCATGTGCGGCTTCACCCCGAAGATGAAAATCAGCAGCGGCGTCATCAGCGAGCCGCCGCCGACCCCTGTCAGGCCGACGATCAAACCCACCGCGAATCCCGCGAAAACGAACGCCAAGTCGTGCATGGGGCGTGACTGTAGACAGTTCGTTTATGGTTTCAAACTATTGTTTGTTCCTTCTGGTATATCGATCTGGGTATAAAGATCTGCCCCCGGCGTCGGCTGGTTTGGAACGACGGCCTGCTGCCGGGCAAGCTGCGCGGGCTTGGCGTATCGTGGCGCGGCGGGTGCGGGTGACGCCGTTCGCACGCCGCCTTTGCCCGCCTCCCGCGCTCGCGCCGCTCTCTGCCGCTTCCTGCCGCTTCTTTGCCTGATGACCGATCCTGCCGACACCCGTACCGCTTCCCCCGCGGCTCCTGCTCCCACCGCCGCCGGCGCTGGCGGCCAGGACGCCTTCTCCTGGCGGCGCATCGCGCTGCCCGCCTTCGGCCCCTCCCTGCTGTTCGGCGTGGGGGAAGGCGCCATCCTGCCCATCGTGCCGCTGCTGGCGCGCGACCTGGGCGCCTCCGTGCCGACGGCGGCCTTCGTCGTCACGCTGATCGGCCTGGGATCGTTGCTGAACAACATTCCCGCCTCGGTCATCACCATCCGCTGGGGCGAGCGATGGGCCATCGTCGCGGCGGGCCTGTGGAGCGCGCTGGGCATGTTGCTCGCGGTGCTGCTGCCCGGGGTGGTGCCGCTGGCCATCGGCTGCTGCATGGTGGGCATGTCGCAGGCCATCTACAACCTGGCGCGGCAGAGCTACCTGACGGAAGCCGTGCCGCCGGCCTACCGGGCGCGGGCGCTTTCCACGCTGGGCGGGGTGATGCGCATCGGCATGTTCATCGGCCCATTCCTCTCGGCGGCGGCGGTGCATGCCTTCGGGCTGAAGGCAGCGTTCGCGGTGGGCATCGCCGGCGTGCTGGCCGCCGCCGCCATCGGGGCGCGGCTGCCCGACCTGGTGGCACCCCCGCAGCCGGCGGGCGGTCCCGCCCCGGCGCCGGTGAACCTGCGCTCCATCCTGGCGGACCACCGCCGCGTGTTCCTGACCCTGGGCCTGGGCGTGGCCCTGGTGAGCGCGGTGCGCGCCTCGCGCCAGGCGGTGATTCCGCTCTGGGCGGACCATCTGCTGCTGGCGCCGGCGCTCACGTCGCTGATCTACGGCATCGCCGGCGGCATCGAGATGCTGCTCTTCTACCCCGCCGGCCGGGTGATGGACCTGAAGGGCCGCCGCTGGGTGGCCGTGCCGTCGATGGCGATCATCGGCGTGGCGATGCTGTGCCTGCCGTTCACCACCGGCTTCACGACGCTGCTCATCGCGGCGACCGCGATCGGCCTGGGCAACGGCATCGGCTCGGGCTTGATCATGACGCTGGGCGCGGACTTCTCGCCCCGCCATGGGCGGCCCTACTTCCTGGCCGTGTGGCGATTCCTGTCGGACCTGGGCGGCTCCTGCGGGCCGGCGCTGCTGTCGGCGCTGGTGGCTACCGTCTCGCTGGCGGGCGGCATCGCCGTCACGGGCCTGCTGTCGCTGACCGCGGCGGGCCTGCTGGGGATGTGGATTCCTGCGCGCAGGGCCGCAACGGCGCGGGCTGGAGAATCAGGCGCCGGTTAGCCGTTCCGGGGCCAGCGCGCGTGCCAGGCGCACGTCCAGCGGCAAGGGCTCGCCCGTCATGCGGGCGGCCAGCAGTTCGCCACACAGCGGCGCGAGCGTGACGCCGCGCGCGCCCATGGCGGTGCAGACCCAGAGGCCGGGCTGGTGGACGGCGTCCACCGGGCCGACGAAGGGCAGGCGGTCGGGCGCGGTGCAGCGCACGCCGGCCCAGTGGCCGGGCGCGGCGCCCGGGCCGGTCATGGCAGGCGCCAGGGCGGCGGCCAGGTCCGGCAGCAGCGACTCCAGCTTCGCTGCGTTGGCGGCGTGGGCCTCGGCCTGCGATGCGGGTGGGGGCGGCAGCTCGGTCTCGCCACGCTCGAAGGTCGACCCCATGACCCAGATCCCGTGCGGGCCGGCGCCGGCCCGGGGCACCAGATTGCCGTGGCCGTTGACGGGAAAGGGCGGCCAGGCAGCCGCCGCGCCGGGGGGGCTGTCGGCGCGCAGGCCCCAGCTCACCTGGCCGCGCAATGCGTTCAAGGGGTAGTGCCCGGGCAACCAGGCGCGGCTGTCGTAGCCCGCCGTGACGACGGCGTGGGCCGCCTCGGCCAGCACCGCACCGCCGGGGCCCAGGGCCTGCCAGCGCGGGGTGCCGTCGGCCGAGGCCACCCGCCGCAGGCCAGAGACGGTGGCGGGCCCCTGCCAGGCGATCGCCGGAGATCGCAGCAGCGCGCCCACCAGGCGTGCGGGCCGCAGCCAGCCGCCACGCACGTGCCAGCAAGCCGGCGCCGAGGCCGGCAGGCCGGCGGCGGCGAGCGTGGCGGCGTCGGCGGGCCGGCTCCACTGCGCACCGGTGGATTCGCCCGCGCCTTCGCCGGACGCCCAGGCGGCGGGCAGGCGCAGCGGGCCGTCCAGCACGCGTTCCAGCACGCCGCAGGCGCTCCAGTCCACGCCCTCGGTCAGCGCGGGCGATGCGGCCAGTGCCTGCAGCGTGGCCCGCACGCCGCTGCGCGACAGGCGCGAGAGCGGGTTGTCGTCGGGCGACACGTGCGGCGCGAACACGCCGGCCGGCAGGCCCGAGGCCCCGGCGGCGGGCGACGCGCCCCGGTCCAGCACCCGCACCTGCCAGCCGCGCCGGGCCAAGCTGGCGGCCACTGCCGAGCCGGACAGCCCGCTGCCGATGACCAGGCAGTCGCCCGGCAGGGCGGCCGGGGCGATGCTGCCGCCCAGCGGAGCGGGCGCGGCGCGTGGCTCCCAGGCGGGATCGAACGTGGCCTGCAGGTTGTCGCGCTTGGGCGGCGCGCCCGGGACCTTGCGCACGGTGAAGCCGCACTGCGCCAGGGCGTCGCGCACCGGGCGCGCAATGGTCCAGGTGGCCAGGCGCGTGCCGCGCCGGCAGCAGCGGGCGACGGTCTTGAGCATCTGCGCGTCCCACATGCCGGGGTTGCGCTGGGGGCTGAAGCCGTCCAGGTAGATGCTGTCGGCCTGCGGCATCTGCTGGCGCAGCATCGTCTGGGCGTCGCCCACGAAGAGCGTGAGCAGCACGCGGCCCTCGTCGAAGGCCAGCCGGTGCACCCCCGGCAACAGGCCCCACCATTGGGCGTGCAGCTGGCGCGCCAGCGGCAGCAGGTCCGGGTGCTGCGAGGCGGCACGCAGCAAGTCGTCCGCGCTCACGGGCCAGGCCTCGCACGACGTGAAATGCAGCAGCCGGCAGCGCGCCGCATCGGCCCGCCAGGCGGCCCAGGTCACGAGGAAGTTCAAGCCGAAGCCGAAGCCCGTCTCCAGGAGGCGCCAGTGCGGCTGGCCGGCCCAGGCTTGGGGCAGTCCGCAACCCTGCAGGAAGGTGGTGCGGGCCTGGGTCAGGCCGCCGTCTTCACTGTGATAGCGGTCACCGAAGCGCGGGCTGTAAGGCGTGCCGTCAGGCATCCATTCGATGGGTTCGGACATGCGGGGATTGTCTGGGCACGGCGGGGAACGGCGAGCACGGCGGCCGGCTCGTTCGCTGCGGCTCGCGCTGGGTCGGCCGGCGCGGAAAACAAAAGGCCCGGCCGCCTGCGACAGGCGCGCCGGGCCGACGGCGACGGATGTCAGGCCGTAGGTGGGACGTAGCCGGCCGCGGCGTCTGCGCCGCCGCCAAAGAAATGATTCTCCATTTGGCGGGCCAGGTACTGGCGGGCGCGGGCGTCGGCCAGGTTGAGGCGGTTCTCGTTCACCAGCATGGTCTGGTGCTTGAGCCAGCCCGCCCAGGCTTCCTTGCTCACGCCTTCGTAAATACGCTTGCCCAGCTCGCCGGGGTAGGGCGGGAAGTCGAGGCCTTCGGCTTCCTTGCCGAGCTTGATGCATTGAACGGTGCGTGCCATGTAGCGGATGTCCTTCGGGGTTTGATTAGATGTTTTGGGAATTTGAAACTGAAATTTAAGTTGTTCCAGTTTTAAGGATGGGCTTTCAGAATCCGTGGCATCGGTGATCGGCACCGACTTCCCAATGACCAGAAAGCCTCTCATGAACGTGCGCCGCGACTTTATCAAGTTTCCTTTTGCCGCCGCCCTGGCCGCCGGCTTGTCCCTGACGGCATTGCCGGCGCTGGCCCAGCCGGTTCAGTTCCTGAACGTCTCTTATGACCCCACGCGCGAGCTGTACGTGGAATACAACCAGGCCTTCGGCAAGCACTGGAAGGCCAAGACCGGCCAGGACGTGCAGTTCAAGCAGTCGCACGGCGGCTCGGGCAAGCAGGCGCGCTCCATCATCGACGGCATCGACGCGGATGTGGCCACGCTGGCGCTGGGCGGCGACGTCGATGCGCTGGTCAAGCACGGGCTGGTCAAGGCGGACTGGCAAAAGCGCCTGCCGCACAACTCAGCGCCCTACAACTCCACCATCGTCTTCCTGGTGAAGAAGGGCAACCCCAAGGCCCTGAAGGACTGGGACGACCTGGTCAAGCCGGGCGTGCAGGTGATCACGCCCAACCCCAAGACCTCGGGCGGCGCCCGCTGGAACTACCTGGCGGCGTGGGAGTTCGCCAAGCGCAAGTACGGCGGCGATGCCCAGGCCAAGGACTACGTGGGCAAGCTCTACCGCAACGTGCCGGTGCTCGACACCGGCGCGCGCGGCTCCACCATCACCTTCGTGCAGCGCGGCGTGGGCGACGTGCTGCTGGCCTGGGAGAACGAGGCCTTCCTGGCGCTCAAGGAATTCGGCACCGAGAAGTTCGAGATCGTCGTGCCCTCGCTCTCCATCCTGGCCGAGCCATCGGTGGCGGTGGTGGACAAGGTGGTCGACAAGAAGGGCACGCGCGCGCTGGCCGAGGAATACCTGAAGTACCTCTATTCCGACGACGGCCAGGACATCGCCGGCAAGAACTTCTACCGCCCGACGAGCGACAAGGCCAAGGCCAAATACGACAAGCAGTTCCCCAAGCTCACCCTGGTGACCATCGACCAGGCCTTCGGCGGCTGGACGCAGGCGGACAAGGACCATTTCGCCGACGGCGCCAGCTTCGACCAGATCTACACCAACCGCAAGTAACGCCGGTCGGCCCCGACACCCGACGCCCTCGCCATGACCGCCGCGCTTCCATCGTTCGCCTGGACCGGTCCGCCCGCCAGCGCCGTCGCGTCGCGCGGGCGATGTCGGGGCCTTCGGCCTCAGGTGCTGCGGGCCATGGCCGGTTCTGCCCGGCCGTAGCCCCCGCCGCCGCCTTCCTTGCCTCCACCGTTCCACCGCATGCCGCTTCGTTGCCGAAGGCGGCCGGGGCGAAGCCTTGCCCGCGGTGCGGTCGTCTCTCCATCTGATCGGGATTTGCTGACCATGCATTCGCCACTGAAACTCTCTCGCCGCGACTGGCTGGCCGCCACCGCCGGCGCCGCGGCCCTCTCCGGCGCGCCGGCCGTCTGGGCCCAGAAAAAGGACCGGGTGCTGCGCATCGGCAACCAGAAGGGCTGGCTCTCGCTGCTCAAGGGCCGGGGCACGCTGGAAAAGCGTCTGGCGCCCCTGGGAGTGCAGGTCGCCTGGACCGAATTCAACGCCGGGCCGGTGCAACTGGAGGCACTCAACGTCGGCTCCATCGACTTCGGCGACGTGGGCGAGGCGCCGCCCATCTTCGCGCAGGCCGCCGGCGCGCCGCTGGTGTATGCCGGCGCCACCGTGCCGCGCCCGGCGCTCGAAGCGGTGATCGTGCCCAAGGCGTCCGCCATCCGCAGCGTGGCCGAACTCAAGGGCAGGCGCGTGGCGCTCAACAAGGGCTCCAACGTGCATTACTTCCTGGTCAAGCTGCTGCAAAAGCATGGCCTGCAATATGCCGACGTGCAGCCCGTCTTCCTTGCGCCCGCCGATGCGCGGGCGGCCTTCGAGCGCGGCGCCATCGACGCGTGGGTCATCTGGGACCCGTTCCTCGCGGCCGCGCAGAAGACGCTGGATGCCCGCCTGCTCGCCGACGCCACGGGCGTCGTCAACAACCGCGCGTTCTATTTCACCTCGCGTGACTTCGCCACCCGCAATGCCGACGTGCTGAAGATCGCCATCGAGGAAGTCAACGCCGTCGATGCCTGGGTCGAGAAGAACAAGCCCGCCGCGGCGAGCGAGCTGTCGTCGCTGCTGGGGCTGGACCGCTCCATCACCGAGCTGTTCGTGGGACGGGCCAGCTACGGCACGGCCGTGGTCACGCGCCAGATCCTGGCCGAGCAGCAGCAGATCGCGGACACCTTCTTCGACCTGAAGCTGATCCCCCGCAAGCTCAACCTGCTGCACGCGGCGCCGGTCGACCTGGCCTGACCGCGCATCCAACCCCCACCTCGCACACCGCACGAGCCCGCTACCTGGAGACCGCCATGGCCGACCCGCATCGCCCCACCGCCTTCGACGCCGCCGCCCAGGTGCTTTGCATCACCGCCCGGGCCTGGGGCGTGCCAGCGCCCGCCGGGGCCCGTGCGGCCGCCCGCGCGGCGACGGCATCCGCCCGCCGCCTGGCCGAGCGGCTCAATGCCTGCCGCGACCGCCGCGCCGCCAGCCCGTCGCGGCTGCGGCTGTCGGCGCACGGCTTCGACATCTCTTACTGACCCCGCCGCGCCCGGGCACCCCAAGACCTTCGAGGAGATTTCCCCCATGCAGATGTTCTGGTTCATTCCCACCCACGGCGACAGCCGCTACCTGGGCACGGCCGAAGGCGGCCGCGCCCTGAGCTTCGACTACCTCAAGCAGGTGGCCGTCGCCGCCGACAGCCTGGGCTACGAGGGCGTGCTCATTCCCACGGGCCGCTCCTGCGAGGACCCGTGGGTCATCGCCTCCAGCCTGATCGGCGCCACCCAGCGGCTGAAGTTCCTGGTCGCCGTGCGGCCCGGCCTGCACCAGCCCAGCCTGGCCGCGCGCATGGCCGCCAGCTTCGACCGGCTGTCGGGCGGGCGGCTGCTCATCAACCTGGTGACCGGCGGCGACCGCGTGGAGCTGGAGGGCGACGGCGTGTTCCTGGACCACGCCAGGCGCTACGAGCAGGCGGCGGAGTTCCTGCGCATCTGGCGCGAGATCCTGGCGCGCAGCCATGAAGGCGGCACGCTGGACTTCGAGGGCGAACACCTTTCGGTCAAGGGCGCCAAGCTGCTCTTTCCACCGCTGCAAAAGCCCTATCCGCCGGTGTATTTCGGCGGCTCCTCGGAGCCCGCGCATGCGCTGGCGGCCGAGCAGGTCGACGCCTACCTGACCTGGGGCGAGCCCCCGGCCGAGGTCGCCAAGAAGGTGGCCGACGTGCGCGAGCGCGCCGCCCGCCTGGGCCGCACGGTGAAGTTCGGCATCCGCCTGCACGTGATCGTGCGCGAGACCGAAGCCGCTGCCTGGGCCGCCGCCGAGGACCTCATCAGCCGCGTGAAGGACGAGACCGTGGTGCAGGCCCAGGCGGTGTTCGCCCGCATGGATTCCGAGGGCCAGCGCCGCATGGCCGCGCTGCACCAGGGCGGCGCGAAGCGATCGCGCGCCGAGCTGGAGATCAGCCCCAACCTGTGGGCGGGCGTGGGCCTGGTGCGCGGCGGCGCGGGCACGGCGCTGGTGGGCGATCCGCAGACGGTGGCGGACCGCATCCAGGAGTACGCCGCCCTGGGCATAGACACCTTCGTGATGTCCGGCTACCCGCATCTGGAAGAGGCCTACCGCTTCGCGGAGCTGGTCTTCCCGCTGCTGCCGCTGGCGGTGCGCGAGCGGCTGGCGGGAGGCAACCCGCTGGGCCCCTTCGGCGAGACGGTGGGCAACCAGTACGCGCCACGCGCTTCGCAGAGCTGAAGACCGGGCGAAGAAGAACGACGAGACGGCTTCCGGGCCGAGGAGGAAGAAACGACATGGCGATCCATTCCATCAACCACGTGCAGTTGCCGTTCCCGGCCGGGGCGGAAGGGCAGATCCGCAACTTCTACAGCGCGCTGCTGGGCCTGACCGAGCTGCGCCATGCGGCCACCGGCACGGCGCTGCATTTCGCGGCGGGCGCCCAGCGCATCGAGCTGGTGCCCACCGACCGCTGGGCCGGCGCGCCCGCCGCGTCGCACCTGGCCTTCGAGGTGGACAACCTGCCCGAGCTGCGCGGCCGCCTCCTCGAGGCCGAGTTGCCGCTGGTGGAGAACCGTGCGCTGCCCGGCTATCTGCGCTTCTACGTGAAAGACCCGGCGGGCAACCAGCTCGAATTCCTGGAGCCTGACACCGAGCAGGAGTGGCCGGTATGACGGCGCCCGCCATCCGCGAGCTGCAGGTGTCGCCCCTGCCCGAGGCGCTGGAGGCGCCCGCCAGCGGCGCGCTGGCCGCCGCCGCGCGGCGGGGGCTCGCCACCGTGTGGCAGCTGCTGCTGCCCTGGCTGGTGCCGGTGGCGCTGGTGGCGGGCTGGCAGGTGGCCTCGGCCCTGGGCTGGCTGTCGTCCCGCGTGCTGCCCGCGCCGTCGGACGTGCTGCTTGCCGGCTGGCAACTGGCCGTGTCGGGCGAGCTGTGGACGCACGTGAAGATCAGCGCGGCCCGGGCGCTCGTGGGCCTGGCCATCGGCGGCGGGCTGGGGCTGGCGCTGGGGCTGCTGACGGGTTCCGTGCGCACGGCCCAGACCCTGCTGGACTCGACCATCCAGATGGTGCGCAACATTCCGGCGCTGGCGCTGATCCCGATGGTGATCCTGTGGTTCGGCATCGACGAATCGGCCAAGGTCTTCCTCATCGCCGTGTCGGTGTTCTTTCCCATCTATCTCAACACCTTCCACGGCATCCGCAACGTCGACCCGCAACTGATCGAGATGGGCCGCACCTACGGGCTCGGGCGGTGGCAGCTCTACCGCCAGATCATCCTGCCGGGCGCGCTGTCGTCCATCCTGGTCGGGCTGCGCTTCTCGCTGGGCTTGATGTGGGTGATCCTGATCGTGGCGGAGACCATCTCGGCGCAATCCGGCATCGGCTACCTGACCATGAACGCCCGCGAATTCCTGCAGACCGACATCGTGCTGGTGGGCATCCTGCTCTACGCGCTGCTCGGCAAGCTGGCCGACCTGCTGGCGCGTGGGCTGGAACGCTGGTGGCTGCGCTGGCACCCGGGCTACCAGTCGAAGTGAACGACAAGGCTGCATCACCATGACCGACACCTCTCTTGCTCACCCACCGGCCGCTGCGGCCACACGCGCCCCTGGCGGCGTGCGGCTGCATGCGCGGGGCCTGCACAAGCGCTACGGCCAGCGCGAGGTGCTGCGCGATGCGCAGCTCGCCATCGAGCCGGGCGAATTCGTCGCCATCGTGGGCCGCAGCGGCTGCGGCAAGAGCACGCTGCTGCGCCTGGTCGCCGGCCTGGAGGCCCCCAGCGGCGGCACGCTCACCACCGACGGCCAGGACGTGCACGGGCTGCATGCCGATACCCGCATCATGTTCCAGGAGGCCCGCCTGCTGCCCTGGCGCCGCGTGCTGGACAACGTCACCCTGGGCCTGCCCGACGCGCTGCGCGAGCGAGGCCGCGAGGTGCTGGCCCAGGTGGGTCTGGCCGAGCGCGAGGGCGAATGGCCGGCGCGCCTGTCGGGCGGCCAGCGCCAGCGCGTGGCCCTGGCGCGGGCACTGGTGCACCAGCCGCGCCTCTTGCTGCTGGACGAGCCGCTGGGCGCGCTGGATGCGCTCACCCGCATCGAGATGCACCGCCTGATCGAAGGCCTGTGGCTGCGCCACCGCTTCACCGCGCTGCTGGTCACGCACGACGTGCAGGAGGCCGTGGCCCTGGCCGACCGGGTGATCCTCATCGAGGACGGCCGCATCGCGCTCGACGAGCGCATCGCCCTGGCGCGGCCCCGGTCGCAGGGCGATGCCGCGTTCGCCGCCATCGAAAAACGCATCCTCGACCGCGTACTGCAAAAGCCCGCGCCGGGTGACACCGCCGGCCCGCAGGCGGCCGACGCGCTCTGGCCCGGCGTGCCGGCGCACGGGCTGCGCTGGGCCGTCTAGACGCCCTTTGCCTCCGTTCTTTCCTTTTCCCGTTCCCACCCTTTCCATCCCAACCGCTGTCCAAGGAGTCCACCATGTCCATTCAAGCCATCAACGTCCGCAACCAGTTCAAGGGCAAGGTCCGCGAAATCGTGCGCGGCGACGTCGTCTCCGAGGTAGATGTCGAAACGCCCTGGGGCATCGTCACGTCCGTCATCACCACCCGGTCGGTCGACGAACTGGGCTTGGATATCGGCTCCGACGTCGTGGCGTTGGTGAAGTCCACCGAGGTGTCGATCGCCAAGCTGTGAGTGCATTGACTTCAGGTCTAAGTGGCCTGGAGCGCTTGTCAATCAAGCGCTGATAGCTATCAAAAAAAATAGCAAAAACAGAGGCGAGCTGAGGCTCGCCTTTTCGATGGCGACTCGCACTCCCGGTCGTTGCCACCCGGGCGGGCAGCGCTTTCAGTCACCTCCGCACGAATCACCAGGCCGTCTGTACCTGCAAAGCCGGGCAGTCCGCCGCGTTGCAAAGCCTCGCAATCGCCGGCCATCGCTGCGGTTTGCGCCTTGCAGCGTCACCCGATCCGCGGCGCACATTTGTCGCTCGATTCACCGGCGCTTGCGCGAGCTGGCGCAGTCGGCGCACCGGCCGTAGAGCGTGAGTTCGTGCCGCTCTACCGTGAACCCCTTGGGCGCCAGGTCGCGCAGGTCGCCCGGGCATTCGTGCACATCGAACACCCTTGAGCACACCATGCACTGGAAGTGATGGTGGTGATCGTGCGCGCTGGACTCATAGCGCGGACTCTCGCCCGGCAGGTGGACCACCTGCACCGAACCCTCTTCCACCAGCGCCTTGATGGTGCGATAGACCGTCGCCAGGCCGAGTCCCTCCACGCTTTCCCGTGCGCTTTCCAGTACCTCCTGGGGTGTCAGAGGCCGTTGCGCGCGCGCAATGGCCTCGCTGATGGCAGTGCGTTGCTTGGTGGATCGTTCCATCGGGGCGTGTGGCGTCGGGGAGTTGAACGCGAATTATCTGCGGGGTGCGTGATGGAGCCTCCACCGGCACCAGCTTGCGTGTTTATGATATCGATAATGCATTATCATCTAGGCAGACCTTGCAGCGCCAAGTTCCCAGCGCTATGCACGCACCGTCCGGTCGTCGTGACGAGCCTGCCTCCTTCCTGCGTCCGACCGGAGAACCCCGTGATTGAAGCCATCGGCCTGACCAAACGCTACGGCGAACACATCGCACTGCATCCTCTCGACCTGCTCATCCGCCCAGGTGAGATCTATTGCCTGCTGGGTGCCAACGGCGCGGGTAAGACCACCACCGTCAACCTGTTCCTCAACTTCGTCGACCCCGACGGGGGGCAGGCGCTGATCCACGGCCTGGACGTGACGCGCGAGCCCCTCGCCACCAAGCAGCACCTGGCCTATATCCCCGAGCAGGTGAACCTGTACGGCACGCTGACCGGGCTGGAGAACCTGCGCTACTTCGCGGCGCTGGCCCTGGGAGAGCCGCCGCCCCGCACGCGGCTGCTGGAGTTGATGGCACAGGTGGGGCTCGACGCCGGCGCGGCCGACAAGCGCGTGGCCGCGTATTCGAAGGGCATGCGCCAGAAGATCTGGATTGCCGTCGCGCTGGCCAAGGGCGCCAAGGCGCTGCTGCTGGATGAGCCCACCTCGGGCCTCGATCCGCATGCTGCGGCCGACTTCACCACGCTGCTGCAGCGCGCCAGCGACGCGGGTGTGGCCATCCTGGCCACCACGCACGACCTGTTCCACGCCAGGCAGACGGCCACGCGCATCGGGATCATGAAACAAGGGTGCCTGGTCGAGAGCCTGGACAGCCAGCAGATCAGCGACATCGACCTGCAGGCCCTGTACCTGCGCCACATGCGGGGCGGGCAATGATCTGGCTCATCGCTTTCAAGGACCTGCGAGAGCGCTTGCGCGATGGGCGGCTTTACTGGGCTGGCGGCATGGTCCTGTTGCTGCTGTTCACCGCGCTGGCCGTGGGCTACGGCCACCAGAGGGAGGCACGCGCAGAGCAGGCCGCAGCCCAGAAGTCCGACTACCAGGACTGGCTGCGGCAGGGCGCCCGCCACCCACACGACGCTGCGCACCAGGGCATGCACGCCTTCAAGCCCGACGCAGCGCTGGCGCTGCTGGATCCCGGCATCAACCCCTACATCGGCAGCACCGTGTGGCTGCAGGCGCACCGTCAGAGCGAGGTGAAGTTTCGACCCGCGCAGGACGCCACCGGCCTGCAGCGTTTCGGCGATTTGTCGGTGGGCTGGATCCTGCAGGTGCTCGGCCCGTTGCTGGTGGTGGTGCTGGGCTTCAACGCCTTTGCGGGCGAGCGCGAGCAGGGCATCTTGCGCCAGACGCTGAGCCTGGGCGTGCCGCCGCTGCGCCTGTTGTGGGGCAAGGCAGCCGCCCTGGGCCTGGGCCTGGCGGCGTTGCTGCTGCCGGCCGCGTTGATTGCGGCGGCGGTGGTGGCCCTGTCTGCCGCCAGTGGCGAGCGCGGCGACGCCTTGCTGCGCTTTGCCGGCCTGTCGCTGGGCTATGCGCTGTACCTGGCGATCTTCGTGTTCATCACGCTCGGGGTATCGGCCGCATCGCGCACGGCGCGCGTGGCCATCACCATACTGCTGGCGGTCTGGATCGCCAACACCGTGGTGGCGCCACGCGTGATGTCCGAGCTGTCGCGCGCCGTGTTCCCCAGCCCGACGCGGCTCCAATTCAACGAGGCGCTGGATAGCGACCGCAAGGCCACCTCCGACCAGGTATGGATGCAGGCGTTCGGCACCACGGAGCGCTGGAGTCGCGATGTGCCCCTGAACAAGTGGGGCATCGCGCTCCAGCTCGACGACCAGTCCAGCTACGCCGTGTACGACCGCCACTTCGGCCGGCTGTGGGACACCTGGGAGCGCCAGCAGGCGGTGCAGGAAGCCGGTGGCCTGCTGATGCCGCTGCTGGCCATCCGCAGCTTCTCCACCGCCATGGCGGGCACCGACTTCGCGCACCACCGCGACTTCACCACCGCTGCGGAGCGCCACCGCCGCGTCATCCAGGACATCGTGAGCCAGGACTTGGTCGAGCACGCCGACCCGTTGGGCCACCAGCACTTCGCCTATCAGGCTAGCCCGTCACTATGGGCGCGGGTACCGGCTTTTGAATACCACGCGCCCTCCGTAGGCTGGGCGCTGGCCCGCAGCGGTGCGAGCCTGGCCGTGCTGTGCGCCAGCCTGCTGCTCGCCGGTGGATTCGCCTGGGCTGCCGTGGCGCACCGGCGGGCACTGTAAGGAGAACACCCGTGCAAGCCCGTCAGTTCCAACGATTCCGCATGGTGGCCCGGCAGGAGCTGCGCCTGCTGCTCAAGGAGCGCAGCCTGTGGTGGGTAGGCGGCCTGTTCCTGCTGCTCATCGGCTATGCGCTCTTCAACGGTGTGCTGCAGACCACGCAGCGCGACAGCGCGCAGGGAGCCCTGGTGGCGGCCGATGCGCAGACGCGCGCCGGCCAGCTGGCGCAGCTCCAGCGCATTGTGGCGGGCATCGAAACTCCCACGCCATTCGGCAACCCTGCGAACCCCGCCAACATGGCTGGCGGCCTGGGTGCGCACTACGCCGTCATGCCCAGCGCCGCGCTGGCGCCCGTGGCGCTGGGGCAGACCGATCTGTTCCCGTCGCAGTTCAAGGTCACGCACCAGAGCAAGGTCAACTTCTTGCACAACAACGACATAGAGAACCCCTGGCACCTGCTCAGTGGGCACTTCGACCTGGCGTTCGTGGTGGTGTACCTGCTCCCGCTGCTGATCTTCGCGCTCAGCTACAACCTGCTGTCGGGCGAAAAGGAAGACGGCACCTTGCGCCTGCTGCTGTCGCACCCACTGGCCTTGCCGACGCTGATTGCCAGCAAGATCGCGGTGCGCGCCGCGGTTTTGCTGGGCGCTGCCGTGCTGCTGCCGCTGGCCGTGCTTCTGGTGGCCCGCCCGCAGGCCCTGGCCATGCCCGGTGCCACCCTGTGGTGGGCGCTGGTGGTGGGCGCGTACGCACTCTTCTGGTTCACGGCGGTGGTGGCGGTCAATGCCTTCGGCCGGTCTTCGGCCACCAACGCGATGGTGCTCATCATCGGTTGGGTGGTGCTGGTGCTGGTGGTGCCGGTGCTGCTGAACATCACGGTCACGTACGTCAGCCCTGCGCCCTCGCGCGCTGAGTTGGCCACCCGCACCCGCGTGGTCACCGCGCAGGCCATGTCGCAACATGCCGCGCTGCTGGCCACCGACTACGAGCATGTGGACAAGCCCGACGTATTGGTGCCCAAGGACGGCCGCCTGGCCATGAGCGGGCGGGCCATGGCCAACTACCGCATCCAGCGTCAGGTGGACGACACGCTACAGCCCGAACTGGACCGCTTCGATGCGCAGCAGGCGCGACAACAGGCCCTGATCGCACGCTGGAGCGCCGTCTCGCCCGCGGCCGTGGCGTACGAAGGCATCACCGCGCTGGCAGGTACGGGGCACAGCCGCAACGCCTGGTTCATGGCGCAGATCACCGCCTACCACCAGGCGTGGAAAGACTTCTTCTTTCCCCGCATCGACGGCGGCCTGGCCATCACCGAGGCGGACTTTGCCCACATCCCGGCCTTTGCATGGCGCGAAGAAGCGCCGGGCACCGTGCAGGCCCAGGCCGCACGGGCCGTGCTGCAGTTGTTGCTGCCCACGCTGTTGCTGCTGGGGGTAGCGCTCTGGCGCCTGCGCCGCTACCGCGTCGTCTAGCGCCCATCCAACAACCGAACAACAAACCCGAGAGGAATAGTCCATGACCCCCTTCACCCGCACCGCCGTGGCGCTGGCGGTGGCTGCTGCCACCCACGCCAGCTGGGCCCAGACGCCGGAGCCCGACCCCGAGTTGCCCGCGGTCAGCATCGTGGGCGGGCAGGACCGCGACAGCCTGCAGCTGGACAACCGCAGCACCAGCGCATCGCGGCTGGGCCTGACGCTGCGCGAAACGCCTGCGTCGGTGGAGATTCTTTCGCAGGATGTGATCCAGGAACGCGGCGCACGCACCTTGAGCGAGGCTCTGCGCGGTGCGGCTGGCATGGCGGGCGGCGGCACGCCCGCGGCACCCACCACGCTGTCGATGCGCGGCTTCACCAACGTCCTGTACCTGTACGACGGCGTGCGCATGTCCGGAGCGGGCGTGACCAACCGGGTGGAAGACACCTGGAACTACGAGCGCATCGAGGTGCTCAAGGGGCCGGCTTCCGTGCTGCAGGGCGACAGCGCCATCGGCGGCATCGTCAACTTCCAGACCAAGCGGCCCGACCGCGGAAATCCCAGCCGCGAAGCCCTGTTGTCCTACGGCAGCTACGGCTCGACCCGTGCCGCCGTGGGCCTGGGCGGCGCAGTGGGCGAGACCGGCGCCTACCGCATCGACTACAGCCGCAACGACTCTCGCATAGGAACCATCGACCGCAACAGCGAGAAGCTCGAACACTTGACCACAGGCCTGTCGTTCGACGTGGCGCGCGCCACCCGGCTCGACCTGTCGTTCGACTATGCGCGGGACGATGGCCATGCCTACTGGGGCACGCCGCTGATCCCGCGCAGCCTGTCCACCGAGCCCACCAGCGTCGTCAGCACACCCGATGGCCGTGTGGTGGACCGGCGCATTGCGCGCAACAACTACAACATCCTGGACGACAGCAACCAGTCCGAGGCCTACTGGCTGCGCGCCCGCCTCACCCACCGACTGACGCCAGAGTGGACGCTGCGCAATGAATTGACAGCCAACAAGGTCGACCGGCTGTGGCGCAATTCCGAGAGCGCGGTGTTCACTGCACCGGCCTCCATCACGCGCGACCAGACCACCATCGCGCACGACCAGCACTATCTGTCCAACCGGCTGGATGCGTCCCACCAGGGGCGCCTGGCCGGCATGGCGAACAAGTTCGTGGTGGGTGGCGAGATCAGCAAGACAGACTTCGACAACACGCGACGCTTTTCCAACGGCTCCGCCACGACTGCTGCCAGCCTGCGCGTGCCGCTGTTCGACCCAGTCGTAGGCCGCTACAACGACGACCCGGCGCTCATGGCCGGTGGCGGCAATCGCACCAACTTCACCTCGGACGTGCGCAGCACCTCGGTGTTTGCCGAAGATTCGCTCAAGCTCACCCCGGTCTGGACGCTGGTGGGTGGCCTGCGCCACGACCGCGTGGAAGTGGACCGCAGCGTCACCGACCTCAACCTTGGGACTTTCACTGCCTTCGGCACGAAATACTCCGCCAACTCGGTGCGCCTGGGCACGGTGTTCGACCTGAGCAGGGAGTCGAGCGTTTACGCGCAGTACACCAACGCCACGATTCCGGTGGGCTCGCTCTTCCTGCTGTCGGCGGGCAACTCGGTGTTTCCGCAGTCCAAGGGCCGACAACTGGAAGTGGGCTTCAAGCAGAGCCTGGCCAGCGTGGAATGGACGGCCGCGGCATATCACATCACGCTGGACAACGTGCTCTCCCGCGACCCCAACAACGCCAATGTCACCATCAACAACGGCCAGCAGTCCTCTCGCGGGGTGGAATTGGCGGCCGCCTGGCGGGCCACGAAGCAGCTCACGCTGTCGGGGAACGTGGCTGCGCTGGATGCGCGCTTCGATACCCTGACCGAGGCGGGCGGGGTATCGCGCATGGGCAACACACCGCCCAACGTACCCGAGCGCATCGTGAACCTGTTCGCCAACTACAGGTTCAGGGACGTCCCGCTCAGTCTCTTCCTGTCGGTGAACCGCACCGGCAAGATGTACACGGACAACGCCAATCAGATCCGCATCAACGGCTACACCACGGCCGACGCGGCTGCCAGCTGGCGTGTGAATCCGGTGTTGCTGACCTTCCGTGTCCGCAATCTGACCGACAAGCTCTATGCCAGCTACACCGGCCGGGCCACCAGCCAGGTGCTGATCGCGCCACAGCGCACCTTCGAGTTATCTGCCAAGTATGAGTTTTGAATGGCGGTGTTCCATGTAGTACCCATGCCTCTAGAATCGCGCCGTTGGTGCTCGCAGCGTGGTTCGCACGCCGCAGTTCAACGGGAAGCAGGGAAGCACGACCGAACAGGAAAGTGCCGCGCCTGCGCTGCCCCCGCAACGGTCAACGGATGGGGCGCTCCTCGGGGCGCTCCGATCTCCTCGCCCACAGCCACTGGATGCCTTGAACAAGCACCTGGGAAGGCTCGGGGGGATTCATCCGCCAGCCCGGATACCGGCCAACAAGAGGTGCCACTCCGTCGGGGCGGCGCCGTGACGCTCACGTGCTGGCGGGTGGCCGGCGCAGGGCCTATGTGTCTTCCATCGATCGTATGAATCACTCGTCTCGCTCCGCGCGGGTGGCCGTGTGGCCCCTGGCCCTGGCCGCCGCATTTCCGCTGCGCGCACAAACCACCGCGTCGACCCTGCCCGACGTCGTCGTCACCGGCACGGCCTCTTCGCCCGATTCCACGGCCCCGCTCGAGCAGCCGGCCACGAGCGCGTCGCGGCTCGGGCTCACGGTGCGCGAGACGCCCGCGTCCGTCGACGTGGTGCCCGCGGCGGTGCTGGCCGAGCGCGGCCTGCGCACCGTGACCGAGGCCGCCCAGGCGGCCACCGGCGTGCTGGCGGGCGACTTCCCGGCCGAGCCCAGCGCGTTCTCGATGCGGGGCTTCGCCAACAGCCAGATCAACACGCTCTACAACGGCATCAAGGTCGGCCCGCCGAACATGACCTCGCGCGTGATGGACACGGCCAACCTGGAGCGCGTCGAGTTCCTCAAGGGCGCGGCTTCGCTGATGTCGGGCGAGGGCGCCACCGGCGGCGCGGTCAATTTCGTCACCAAGGCCCCGCACCAGGGGCCGGTGCGCACCGAGGTGAACACCTCGGCCGGCTCTTTCGGCGACCGCCGCCTGTCGGTCGGCTCGGGCGGCACCACGGCCTGGAAGGATCTGGACTATCGGCTGGACGCCAGCGCGTCGAACGGTGACGGCTTCATCGACGACACGGGCCAGCGCAACCGGCATCTGTCGGGCGGTCTCGACTGGCGGGCCGCGCCGGGCGTGAAGCTCTTCGTCGCCGGCGAAGCCAAGCGCGACAGCGGCAGCAGCTACTGGGGCACGCCCCTGGTGTCCGCCGGCGCGCCCGGCGTGCAGCCGCGGGGCGGCATCGTTTCGGGCAGCTACACGTCGGGCTTCAACGGCAGCGCCCTGGGCCCGGTCGCCATCGACGGGCGCACGCTGCGCACCAACTACAACGTGCGGGACAACCGCAACGAAGCGCGCGAGACCTGGCTGCGCGCGGGCGGCGAATGGCAGGCGAGCGACGCGGTGGCGGTGCGCAGCCAGTTCTGGCGCTACACGGCCGACCGGACCTGGTTGAACAACGAGATCAGCGCCTTCAATGCCGGCACCGGCCTGGTGGACCGTGAACGCTTCTATGTGGCGCAGGACCAGACCAGCTGGGGCAACAAAACCGAAGCGCAGTGGGACGCCCGCCTGGGCGGCCTGGACAACCGCCTGGTCGCCGCCTTCGAATACAGCCACCTTCAGCTGGACCGCCCCGGCGCGGCCAACTTTCCTGGCGACAGCGTGAGCCTGGTGGACCCCGCGCGCGGCAGCTACGGCCGCCTCACCACCCAACTGCAGACCACCGCCATCCGCAACACCGCGCTGGCGCTGGAAGACCGGCTGCGCGTGACGCCCACCGTCGCGCTCATCGGCGGGCTGCGCCATGAACGCATCGCACTGGACAGAAGCTCCGCCAACGCCGCCGGCCTGCAGCGTGCGGGCTTTCCGTATGAGAAGACCTGGAACCCCACCACCGGCCGCATCGGCCTGACCTGGGACGCGGCGCCCGGCACCACGGTCTACGGCCAGTACGGCACGGCGGCGGACGTGGCGGCCAACAACATCTTCCTGTTGGGTGCCACCCAGCCGCTGGACCTGACCCGCACGCGCAATGCCGAGGTCGGCGTGAAGCAGTCGTTCTGGCAGCAGCGCGGCGAATGGACGCTGGCCTACTACGACACCGAGCGCCGCAACGTCTATGCCGCGCAGGGCGGCCAGCAGCTGGCGCAGGCCGGCGCGCTGAAGTCACATGGCGTCGAGGCCTCGCTCGCGCTGCGGCCCGACGCGCACTGGAGCCTCTGGTCCAACCTGGCGCTGAACCGGGCGCGCTATGACGGCTACCTGCAGGCCGATGGCACGTCGTTCTCCGGCAACCATCCGCCCAACGCGCCGCGTCTGGTCGCCAATGCCGGCGTGGGTTACCGCTTCGTGGCCGGTGTGCCCATGCAGCTGTCGGGCTCGGTGCGCCGCGTGGGCGAACGTTTCCACAGCGACACCAACACCGTGCGCCTGAACGGCTACACCGTGTTCGACGCGGCGCTGGCGGTGGACGTGGCGCGCGGCGTGCAGCTCACGCTGCGCGGGCGCAACCTGGGCAACCGTGCCTATGCGGCATGGGCCGATCCGTTCTATCCCGACCAGATCCTGCTGGGCGCCCCGCGCAGCTACGAGCTGGCGCTGCGCTGGACGCTCTGAGCGCAGTCACTGAACCATGACGCTGTCCACTCCCATGCTGCAACTGCAGGGCGCCGCCTTCCGCACGCCGGAGGGCAGGGCGCTGATCGCGCCCATCGACGCCATCGTCCGGCCAGGCGAATGCGTGGCACTCGTCGGCCCCAACGGTGCGGGCAAGAGCACGCTGCTGAAGCTGCTGGCCGCCCGCCTGGCGCCCACCGATGGCGCGGTGCGCCTGCTGGGGCGCGACCTAACCGGCTGGCCCGCCGCCGCGCGCGCCCGCCACGTCGCGCTGCTGAGCCAGGCCGAGGCGGTGGACGGCGGCCTGCGCGTGCGCGACTACGTGGCCTTCGGCCGGCTGCCGCATCGGCACGGCGCCAGCCGCGCCGAACACGACGCGGCCGTGGAACATGCGCTGCGCACCTGCGCCGTGCATGGTCTGGCCGGGCGGGCGCTGGCCACGCTGTCGGGCGGAGAGCGCCAGCGCGTGCACCTGGCGCGTGCGCTGGCCCAGCAGCCCACGCTGCTGCTGCTGGACGAACCCACCAATCACCTGGACCTGGCCGCGCGCGCCGACCTGCTGGCGCTGGTGCGCAGCCTGGGCCTGACGGTGGTCGCGGCACTGCACGAACTGGGGCTGGTGCCGGGCTTCGCCACCCGCGCCTGGGTGCTGCAGGGCGGACGGCTGGTGGCCGACGGCGCGCCGGCGCAGGCCCTGAGCGCGGGTCGGGTGGCTTCGGTCTTCGGGATGGAGCTGGTGCACACGCGGCACCCGCGCCACGGCGGCACGCTGTGGTCGTTTGAAAGGGCCGCGGCATGAGCGCAGGCAGGCGGTGGGCGACACGGGCAGCGGCGCTGGCCGCTGCGCTGCTGGGCGCGATGCCGGCGCTGGGGGCGGAGCCGGGCTTTCCCGTCACGGTCAGCAGCTGCGGCCAGCCGGTGCGCTTCGAGGCACCTCCGCGCCGCATGGTGGTGCACGACCTCAACATGGCCGAAATGGCGCTGGCCCTGGGCCTGCAACCGCGCATGGCGGGGGTGACCGGCATCACCGGCTGGTACAAGGCCGGGCCCGAATTCTTCAGCGCCCTGGGCCGGGTGCCCGAGCTGGCGCCCAGGTACCCGACGCTGGAAAACCTGCTGGCCGTGCAGCCCGACCTGTTCTTCGCCGGCTGGTACTACGGCATGCAGCCCGGCGGCGAGGTCACGCCCGCCACGCTGGCACGCCATGGCGTCCCCACGCTGGTGCTGACCGAAAGCTGCATCCACACCGGCGCGGCCAAGCCCGAGGCCACGCTCGACCTGCTCTATGGCGACGTGCTGCGCCTGGGCACCGTCTTCGGCCGGCAGGGCGTGGCCGAGCGGCTGGTGGCCGGCTGGCGCGAGCGGGTGCGCGCCGCCGCCCAGCCGCCGCTCGCGCGGGTGCCGCGCGTGTTCGTCTATGACTCGGGCGAGGACAAGCCCTTCACCGCCGGCCGCGCCGCCATGCCGCAGGCGCTGATCGCGGCGGCCGGCGGCACCAACGCCCTGGGCGATCTGGCCATGGGCTGGGGCACCGCGTCGTGGGAGGCGGTGGCCGAGCGCGACCCGCAATTCATCGTGCTGCTCGACTACCAAAACGGCCAGGGGCCGGAGCACCTGCGGCGCGTGCTGGAGCGGCACCCCGCCATGCGCCTGACGCAGGCCGTGCGCGAGGGCCGCTACATCGTGCTGCGCTATGCCGAGCTGACGCCCGGCCCCGCCAATATCGACGCCATCGAGAAGATCGCCCGCGCCCTGAGGGCGCCCCGGTGAGACCCCGCACCGTCGCCCTGGCCCTGGCCGGTGCGCTGCTGCTGGGCGCGATGGCCGTGGCCTCGCTCGCCGTCGGCAGCCACACGCTGGGCTGGCGCACCGCGCTGGCCGCCCTGGCCGGGCCGTGGGCGCCCGGGTGGGCAGGGCCGCCGCCGGGGGAGATGGCCCAGACCATCGTGCGCGAGCTGCGCCTGCCGCGCCTGCTGCTGGCGCTGCTGGTGGGCGCTTCGCTGGCGGTGGTGGGCAGCCTGCTGCAGACCAGCACCCGCAACGACCTGGCCGACCCTTTCCTCTTCGGGCTGTCGTCCGGCGCCTCGGCCGCCGCCGTGGCCGTGATCGGCTGGGCGGGCGACGCTCTGGGCGCCTGGACCCTGCCGCTCGCCACCTTCGGCGGTGCGCTGGTCGCCGCTGGCGCGGTGCTGCTGCTGGTGCGCCGGGTGGGCGCCGAAGGGCCGGCCCACATGGTGCTGGGAGGCCTGGCGATTTCATTCCTGCTGGGGGCGGTGACCCAGGTGCTGGTGTTCGCCGGCGACCAGCGCGCGGCGCATGCGGTGGTGTTCTGGTCGCTCGGCGGGCTGGGCCTGGCGCGGTGGGACAACCTCTGGCTGCCCGGGGCCGGCCTGCTGCTGGCCGCCGCCTTCGTCGGCCGCCGCCACCGGGCGCTGGACACGCTGCTGGCCGGCGACGACACCGCCCACAGCCTCGGGGTGGCACCGCAGCGGCTGCGGCTGCAGGTGTTCGTCCTCGCCGCGCTCAGCACCGCCTGCTGCGTGGCGCTGTGCGGCGTGATCGGCTTCGTGGGGCTGATGGTGCCGCACCTGGCGCGGCGCCTGGCCGGCCCGCTGCATGCGCGCTTCGTGCCGCTGGCGGCGGTGCTGGGCGCCGCGCTGCTGCTGGCCAGCGATCTGGTCGCGCGCACGGCGCTGGGCGCGCAGGAGCTGCCGGTGGGCATCGTCACCGCCGGCCTCGGGGCCTGCTGCGTGATGGCCTTGCTGCGGCGGCACGGCCGGTAGGGCGGGGGACGGGGCGCGGCCCATCCAACTTTTGGTTCCATCGTCATGGAAACAAAGTCGTTCAGCTTGGATAGAAGCAAATCTACGATGGGGCGTGTTGTTGTCCCGGAGAGAATTTCGTGCTCGCTCACCCCGGCGCCTTGCGCGCCTCGTTCCGCGCTTTTCATCCTGCCGTCGAGATGCGGCCATGAACTTCCAGCAACTGCGATCCCTGCGCGAGGCGGTGCGCTGCGGCTTCAACCTGACCGACGTGGCGGCCATGCTGCACACCTCGCAGCCCGGCGTGAGCCGCCAGATCCGCGAGCTGGAGGACGAGCTGGGCGTGGACATCTTCGTGCGCGCCGGCAAGCGCCTGACCGGGCTGACGCCGCCCGGTGAAACGCTGCTGCCCATCGTCGAGCGGCTGCTGCTGGAGGCCGACAACCTCAAGCGCGTGGGCCACGATTTCAGCGCCAGCCAGGAGGGGCGGCTCTCGGTCGCGGCCACCCACTCGCAGGCCCGCTACGCGCTGCCGCAGGTGGTGCGCGACTTCCGCGCGCTCTTTCCGCAGGTCACGCTGCACCTGCACCAGGGCTCGCCCCGGCAGGTGGCCGAGATGCTGCTGAGCGGCGAGGCCGACATCGGCGTCGCCACCGAGGCGCTGGCCGGCTACGAGGCCCTGGTGGCGCTGCCGTGCTACCGCTGGACGCACAGCATCGTCGTGCCGCCCGGCCATCCGCTGCTGGAGGGCGATGCACCCGTCACGCTGCAACAACTGGCGCGGCACCCGATCATCACCTACGAGCTGGGCTACACCGGCCGCGCCCACATCGACGAGGCCTTCGCCCGCGAGGGCCTGGCCCCGGACGTGGTGCTGACGGCCATGGACGCCGACGTCATCAAGACCTATGTGGAGCTGGGCATGGGCGTGGGTATCGTCGCCTCCATCGCCGTCGATCCGGACCGGGACCGGCACCTGCGGGCGCTGGACGCACGGCACCTGTTCGAGGTCAACCTCACGCGCCTGGCCGTGCGGCGCGGCAGCTGGCTGCGGGGCTATGCCTATCGCTTCATCGAAACCTTCGTGCCCACGCTGACCCGCGCCACCGTCGAACAGGCCATGGCCGCGCCCGCCAACGCCACTCCGGGCTGAGTGGTGGCCAGCGGGGCCCCACGAGCGGCCACAATGCCGGCCATGGAACGCTTCACCATCTCGCTGGACGACGACCTCGCGCACGCCTTCGACCACCTGATCGCCGAGCGCGGCTACGGCAACCGCTCCGAGGCCGTGCGCGATGTGCTGCGCGCCCATCTGGCCCGCCTGCAGGAAGGGCGCCACGCCGAAGGTCCGTGCGTGGCCAATCTCTCGTATGTGTACAACCACCATGAGCGCGACCTGTCCGACCGGCTGGCGCGGCTGCAGCATGGCCACCATGCGATGACGCTGGCCACCACGCACGTGCACCTCGACCACGACCAGTGCATCGAAGCCGTGCTCCTCAAGGGCCCGGCCAGCGAGGTGCGCCGTTTCGCCGACCGGCTGATGGCCGAGCGCGGCGTGCATCACGGCCAGCTCAACGTGGTGATGGTGGGGGCGCTGGCACCCGCATCCACTGAGGCGGCGACGCATTCCGACCCGCACCACCACGGCTGACACCACCGGGGCGACGCAGAGGGCCGCGCCGCGAAGGCGCATGCAGATCGGGGTGACTGGGTATGAAGTTTGCTTTTTTCTTCATACAAGAGCAGACATCCATGCAATCCATCGCTTTCCCCCACCGTTCTTCCGGCGCTCTCCCGCGCCTCGCGCCGCTTTACGGGGCGGCCCTCGCCCTGGTGGTGCTGCATGCGGCTCCAGCGGCTGCGCAAATCGCCCCATCCCCGGCGGCCATGCCCTTCTTGGGAGCGATGGAGGTCAAGGGCGAGGCCGCCCGGGGCGCCGATGCGGCCTATTCCACGACGCGCGTGGACGCGCAGGACATCCAGGCCCGGCACGTCAGCCAGGCCGAGGCACTGCTTCGGGACGTGTCCGGCATGAACGTGCAGGACTACCAGCTCTCGGGCGTGGGCAATGCCATCGTCATGCGCGGCTTCGGCGCGGGCGGGCATGGCGGCGACGTGGGCGTGGCGCTGGATGGCATATCGCTCAACGAGGCCATGTCGCATGCCGACGGCTATGCCGATCTGAGCGTCATCGTGCCGCTGGAGATCGACCAGCTCACCGTCTACAAGGGGCCGGTCTCCGCGCTCTACGGCAACTTCAACCGGGCTGGCCTCATCGCGGTGCGGACCCGCAAGGGCGGCGACTACCGGGAAGCGGATGTCAGCGCGGCGTCGCACGGCACGCTGGATGCGCAGGCCGCGCTGGGCCGTAAGCTGGGCGAGGGCGAGTCGCTGAACCTGGCCACCCAGCATGCGCGCACCGACGGCTTTCGCGCCCGGTCGCGGGCCGAGCGCACGACGCTGGCCGCCCGCTGGAGCCGGCGCATCGCGTCCAGGCTGGAGGTGGCGCTGTCAGGCCGCCTGCACCAGGCCGATGGCGATTCGCCCGGCTACCTCGCGGCCGCGCAGTTCGCCACCGACCCCTACGGCCGCGACCCCCGCGCCATGGGTGACGGCGCGAAGAAGCACTTCGGCACGCTGCGTGCCGACGTGCAGTACGACCTGGCGCCCGATCTGAAATGGCTGGGCTTCGCCTATGCCACGCGGCAGGACTTCACTCGCTGGTTCAGCCGGCCGGTCAGCGCCGCCGGCTGGCGCCAGCGTGAAGAGGCCTACGATCGCGCCGTCGAGGGCGTGGGCAGCAGCCTCAATGGCAGCGCCACCCTGGCCGGCGCGCCGCTGCATGGGGTCGCGGGCGTGGAGGCCTTGCGCGAATCCACCGACTACCTGTTCCACGATGGCCTGGACGACCGGACGCGCACCGGCCCGGCGGGCTACGACCGCAATGCGCGCCTGAACAGCGTTTCCGCCTTTGCCGAGTTCGATGCGCCGCTGCACCCACTGCTGCAGCCCTCGGCCGGCCTGCGCTGGGACCGGTTCACGGGCGCCTGCCGGCCCAATGGCGCCGAAACGGGCACCGACCCCTGGGGACCGATGGCGCGCACGTCGCACGCCAGCCCCAAGCTGGGCGTGCGCTCCCAGGTCTTGCCCGGCCTGCTCCTGCGCGCCAGCCGGTCCGAAGGCTTCGCGCTGGCCAGCAACTTCGCCAAGTACGCGCTGGGCGCGGCGCAGCTCGATCCCAACGTATTCCGCCAGACCGAGCTCGGCGCGCAGATGCAGCCGCTGGACGGCCTGGTGCTGGACGTGGCGGCCTACCGGCTGCGGTCGTCCGGCGAGATCCGTACCGTGGCCCCGGGCATCTACGAGAACTACGGCGCCACCCGCCGCGCCGGTGTGGAAGCCAGCGCGCTCTGGGCGGTGCGCAGCGACCTGGACCTGACGCTGGCCTGGGGCAGTGCCCATTCCCGCGTCACGCGGAACGGCAATACCGCGCTGGTCGGCCGGCAGGTGGCGGGCGTGCCGCGCTACAGCGCCACGCTGGGCGCCGCGTGGCGGCCGGTGGCGGGCTGGGAGGGCACGGCCACTTGGCGCCGCGTGGGCCGTTATGCGGTCAATGCGGACAACAGCGTGGTCTACGGCGGCTATGCGACCTGGGATCTCGGTCTAAACCACACGCCTGTCGGCACGCGCCATCGCTTCTACGCCACCGTCGCCAACCTGTCGGGCAAGGCCTATGCCACATCGGCTGCCGTCATCGCCGGCCAGACCCTCTATGCGCCCGGCGCGCCACGCACCTTCAAGGTGGGCGTGCAAGGATCGTTCTGATGACCTTCGTGCTTGTCTCCACCATGCCATTCGACCGCGGTATCGCCTCCGCCCGCCGCCGGGCTGCCCTGCTGGCCGTGGCCCTGGCCGCCATGCCCGGCGCCTGGGCGCACAACGTGTGGCTGGAGCCCGATGCGGCCGGCGGCTACCTGGTGCAATTCGGCGGCCACGCCGGCCAGCGCGAGGCCTTCGACGCGTCCAAGCTCAAGAGCGTGCAGGCGTTGGACCGGCGCGGCCGGCCTATCGAGGTGGCCGTCGTCCCCGTGGCCGGCGGCGTGCGGGTGCAGCCGGCGCGGCAAGCGGCCCTGCTGGCGGCGCACTTCGACAACGGCATCTTCAGTCGCGTGGGCGAGGGGCCCATGGTGGAAAAGCCCATGGACCAGCACCCCGGCGCCACCGGCGGCGTGCATGCGGTCAAGTACCACAAGAGCATCATCCAGTGGGGCGTGGTCGCCAAGAAGCCGCTGGGCCAGCCGTTCGAGATCGTGCCCCTGGCGCACGAGACCCCGCATGCCGGCCAGCCGCTGCGCGTGCAGGTGCTGCTGGACGGCAAGCCCGCCGGAGGCATCCGCCTCAGCTGGGGCGAGCAGGGTGCGCCGGTCACCACCGCGCCCGATGGCACGGCTACCGTCACGCCCGTGGCCGGTCCCAACCAGCTGACCGCCATCCGCCGCGCGCCGGTCGGGGGCGATGCGCGCTTTACTTCGTTGAGCTACGAATACCTGCTGGCGTTTCCGGCGCACTGACGGGTGTTCCGCAGGGCGAGCCGAGGGCCTTTGGGGCCGCGCCGCGATGCGCGGGCATCGTTGGGCCAAAAACGCCTTCGCCGCCCGCGTATGCTGCGGGGCGTGCTATTCAAACGATAGCGATTCGCCCCGGTTGCGGCACCCGGTAGTGGTAGCGGTACAGGTCGGCGAAGCCCAGGCCGGCATACAGCTGGAGCGCCCCGGCGTTGCCGTCGCGCACCTGCAGGTAGGCCTCGGTCGCCCCCTGGTCCCGCGCCCAGGCCAGCAGGCCCTGCATCAGCGTGCGGCCGTGGCCCCGGCGCCGGTGGGCCGGTGAGATCACGATGTCATAGAAGCCCGCCAGGCCGTCTTCGCACACCGCCAGCCCGAAGCCGATGGCCGCGCCCGCTTGGCGCAAGGTGGCGAAGCCCGCCGGCGCCGCGATGGCGCGCACCATGGCGTGGTGCATGCGGTGGTGGCGCCCGTCCACCCCGTTGGCGCGGGCGAAGCCCTCCAGCCAGCCGGCGCCGGGCCGGTCGGTGACGTCCACGCCGGGCGGGCAGGGCGGCGGCGCCTCGGGCAGCGGGCGTGCCATCACGCGCGAAGGGTCGAAGGCCTCGTAGCCGGCGGCGGCCAGCGCGGCATCGGCCTCGGGCCCGGCCAGCGGCGTGAGCCGAAAGACCGCCGGCAGCGCGCGGCGGGCATAGAACGCCTCCGCCGCGGCCTGCACGCCGCCGAAGCCCGCCTGCGGCACCGCGGCGTTGGCCGAATTGGCGCGCTTGGTGAAGCCGCCGGCGCCGCGCAGCAGCCAGTCGCCCTGCACCTGCACCTCTGGCGCCGGCCAGGCGCGGAAGGCGTGGGTCTCGACGCGGTGAACGAGTGTCAGCGCGGGCGAGGGTGTGTGGCGCGAGGGCGTGTTAGGCCGGGGAGGGTGGGGCGGCGGCGAGGCTGGCAGCATGATTCGATGTTTTTTCAGGCTCTGGCGCTTGATGCGCCAAGGGATTATGCTATCAAATAAGTAGCATTCGGCGTGCATCGGGGCCATGGTGCCATGCGGGTGGCACCGGCGGCGGCGGCAGGGCGGCTGCCGTCGTTTCGCCCCGGCCGGGCTGGCCGCTGCAGGCCGGCTGCAGACGCCCGTGTAGACTGCGCGGTTTTTTCCACCGGTATCCATGGCGCAGCGACCCGATCGCACTCCGTTGACCGGCTCCACGCTCGTCCGCCTGTTGGCAGGGCTCATCGACCCGCGGCAGCGGGTGCGCGACTCCAGGATGTCGTTCGCCGACGCCCTGAACCAATGGACGGGCTGGACCGAGTCCATTGCTCTTTCCAAGGCCCTCGACCGCCCGCTCGCCGCGGCGGCGCCGCCTGCCGACCCGGGCGATGCGCCCGGCCGCCTCGGCGAGTGCGCGACCGAGCACGGCCGCGTGCGCGCGCTGCTGGCGCAGTCCATCGCCCGCGAGGTGGAGGCCGCCGGCCGGGGCCCGCTCGACGCCGGCATGGGCTTCGCGCCGTTCCGCCACTGCCTGCAGTCGCGCCAGCAGGCGATGGAGATGGCCATCGCCCCGCTGCGCGAGCGCGTGCGGGCGGCGCTGGCCGAGTGCGGTGGCGAGGCCGGCCGGCTGGCCGCCGTCGATGCGGTGATGGCCGAGGTGCTGGCCGCGCAGGAGCGCCGCCTGCTGGCCACCCTGGCGCCGATGCTGGGCCGCCACTTCGAGCGCCTCTGCGCGCCGCCCGCGGAGCCCTCCGCCGAAGCGCCGCAGCCGGTGGATGACGCGGCGGCGCAGCCCACGGCCCCCGCGCCGGAAGCCCGCCGCGACTGGTTCCGCCTGGACCTGCAGGCCGTGCTGCTGGCCGAGCTGGAACTTCGATTGCAACCGGTGCAGGGCCTGCTCGCAGCCCTGCGCCAACACTCCACCCGAGGTGGTTCATGACGCAGTACAACGACGACAACGCCCGAGACGACAACTCCCTCGCGCCCGCGCCGGCAGCCGGCGGCGCCGGCGCGGCCACCCCGGGGCCGGGCGCCACGGCGGCCTTCGCCGCTGCCTTCGCCGCCGGTGTGGCGGTGATCGGCTGGGTGGCGGTGGGCTATGGCGTCGGCCACCCGCTGGCGCTCGCCATCACCGTGGCCATCGGGTGCTTCTACCTGCTGGGCGCGCGCGAACTGAACGGCTATCGACAGGACACGCGGGCGCTGGCCGGCGCGCTGCGTGCCATGCCGGGCGTTGCCGCCGCCGGGTCGCTCGCCGACTGGCTGGACCGGCTGCCCGCCAGCCTGCGCAACGCCGTGCGCCAGCGGATCGAAGGGGGCCGCGCCGGGCTGCCGGCGCCAGTGCTGGCGCCGTACCTCACCGGCCTGCTGGTGCTGCTGGGCATGGTCGGCACGTTCTTGGGCATGGTCGTCACGCTGCAGGGCACGGGCGCCGCGCTCTCGGGCGCCGACGGGCTGGGCGCCATCCGCGATGCGCTGTCGGCCCCCGTGCGCGGGCTCGGACTGGCCTTCGGCACCTCGGTCGCCGGCGTGGCGGCATCGGCCATGCTGGGCCTGATGGCGGCGCTCGCCCGGCGCGAGCGCCTGCAGGCCGGGCAGCAGCTCGACGCGCTGCTGCCGACCACGCTGCGCCCCTTCACGCCGCTGCACCAGCGCGAAGCCTCGCTGCGGCTGCTGGAGCAGCAGGCCGGCCAGTTGCCCGCGCTGGTCGATCGCATCACCGACGCCATGGCCGCCATGGAGCGCAGCCAGGCCGCGCTCGCCGAGCGGCTGCAGGCCGACCAGTCGCGCTTCTACCGCGAGACCGAGGCCGCCTACACGGGCCTGGCCGCCGCCGTCGAGCGCACGCTGATCGCCAGCACCGCCGAAAGCGCGCGCCTGGCCGGCGCCGCCCTGCAGCCGGCGGTGGAAGCGGCCCTCGCCGGCCTGGGCCGCGAAAGCGCCCAGCTGCAAACCGCGCTGGCCGATCAGGTGCGCCGGCAACTGGACGGCATGGCTGGCCAGTTCACGGCCGCCACCGGCGCCGTGACCCACCAATGGACCGAGGCCCTGGCCACCCACCGGCAGACCAGCGACGCCACCGCCCAGGCGCTGCGGGGCACGCTGGACGGCTTCACCCAGCAATTCGAGCAGCGCAGCACCGCGCTGGCGGAGGGCCTGGCCGGGCACCTGGCCCGCCAGTCCGACACCCTGGCCGCCCACTGGAGCGAGGCGCAGGCCCGCCAGGCGAGCGAAGCCGCGCAACACGCCGCCCGCCACGAAGAGGCCCTGCAGGCCGCCGCCGACCAGTGGGCGCGCCATGCCGGCGCCCTGCATGCCAGCGTGCAGGACGGCCACACCCGCCTGCAGGCCGAACTGGCCGAGCGCGATGCCGCGCGCCAGCAGGCCTGGGACGACGCCCTGCGGGCCGTCTCCGGTGCCCTGCAGCGCGACTGGCAGACCGCGCAGGACGGCGCCACGCGCCAATGGCGCGAACTGGGCGGCCAACTGGCCGCCACCGCCCAGGGCATCGCCGAACGCAGCGCGGAACAGGCCGGCCACCTGCTCACGCAGATCGAACACCGCGCCGCGCAGGACGAGGCGCGCCAGGCCGCCTGGACGCAGTCGCTGCAGGCCGTGGCCGAAAGCCTGCGTGCCGAATGGCAGGCAGCGCAACTGCAGTCGACCGGCCAGTGGCACCAGCTGGGCGAGGTGCTGGCCGCCACGGCCGACGGCATCAGCCAGCGCAGCGCCGAGCAGGCGAGCCATCTGCTCAGCCAGATCGAGCACCGCGCCGCGCAGGACGAGGCGCGCCAGGCCGCCTGGACGCAGTCGCTGCAGGCCGTGGCCGAAAGCCTGCGTGCCGAATGGCAGGCAGCGCAACTGCAGTCGACCGGCCAGTGGCACCAGCTGGGCGAGGTGCTGGCCGCCACGGCGGGCGGCATCAGCCAGCGCAGCGCCGAGCAGGCCACCCATCTGCTCAGCCAGATCGAACACCGCGCCGCGCAGGACGAGGCGCGCCAGGCCGCCTGGACGCAATCGCTGCAGGCCGTTGCCGAAAGCCTGCGTGCCGAATGGCAGGCGGCGCAACTGCAATCGACCGGCCAGTGGCACCAGCTGGGCGAGGTGCTGGTCGCCACGGCGGATACCGTGACGTCCCGTGCGGCCGAGCAGGCCACGCAGGCGCTGGAGCGCATCGACCAGCGTGCGGCGCAGGACGAAGCCCGCCAGGCGGCGTGGGCGGAATCGCTGCGCGCCCTGTCCACCACCCTGCGCGGTGAATGGGAGCAGGCCGGCGCGGCCACGGCCGCCCGCTGGGACGAGGCCAGCGCGGCGCTGGCGCGCAGCACCGGCCAGATCACAGAGGCGCTCGACGCGCATGCCCAGCGCACCCTGGGCGAGATCGGCACGCTGGTGCAGACGGCCTCCGAGGCCCCGCGCGCGGCGGCCGAGGTGATCGGCGAGCTGCGCCGCAAGCTGGAAGGCGGCATGGCCCGCGACAACGACATGCTGCAGGAGCGCAGCCGCATCCTGTCCAGCCTGTCCACCCTCATGGAGACCGTGCAGGAAAGCTCGGCCCGCCAGCGCGGCGCCATCGATGCGTTGCTGGACGGCAGCAGCGCCGCCCTGGACCAGGCCGGCACGCGCTTCGCCGCCACGCTGCAGGCCCAGGCCGACCGCATGGACGGCGTGGCCGCGCAGCTCACGGGCAGCGCGGTGGAGGTCGCCAGCCTGGGCGAGGCCTTCGGCGCGGCGGTGCAGCACTTCGGCCATGCGAACGAACAGCTGGTGGCGCAGCTGCAGCGCATCGAGGCGGCGCTTGCCAGGTCGCTGGCGCGCAGCGACGAGCAGCTCGACTACTACGTCGCCCAGGCGCGCGAGGTGATCGAGCTGAGCGTGGGCGCGCAAAAGCAGGTGATGGACGGGCTGCAGCAGGTGGCGTCGGCCGCCCGCGCCCCGGCCGTGGCGGAAAGCGCGGGGGCCTGAGGCGATGCTGGGCCACGAAGACCTGGAGGCCGGCACCAGCCTGGACGCCGACGTGCCCGTGTGGGCCGTGTTCGGCGACCTGATGGCGGGCGCGCTGGGCGCCTTCGCGCTGATCCTGGTGGCGGCGCTCGGCATGCAGATGGACCTGACCGAGCGGCTCAAGACCGAACAGCGCGAGCGCGAGGCGCAGACCCAGCGCCTGCAGACGCTGGAGCAGGCCCTGGCCGGGCCGTTGGCGGGCGGACGGGTGACGCTGGTGGACGGGCGCATCGGCATCAGCGGCAACGTACTGTTCGCGCTCAATTCGGATGAGTTGCAGCCCGAGGGACGGCAGCTGCTGCGCAGCCTCTCGGGGCCGCTGGCCAGCTATCTCGGCTCGCGCAACGAGATCCTGATGGTGAGCGGCTTCACCGACGACCAGCCGGTGCGCGGCGGCAACCGCTTCGCCGACAACTGGGAGCTGTCGGCGCAGCGCGCGCTCACGGTGACCCGGGCGCTGATCGAGGCCGGGGTGCCGCCTTCCGCCGTGTTCGCAGCGGCCTTCGGCGCCGAGCAGGCGGTGGCGCCCAACACCGATGCGACCGGCCGGGCGCGCAACCGCCGGGTCGAGATGGCGCCCATGCCCCGTCCTGCCCGCAGCGGCGTGGCGGCGGGCGCGGGCCCGGATCGCCGCGACGCGGCACGCTGAATGGCCCGCCATGGCTGAACACGCGCCCGCCGACCCTTGCGCCAGCGCCTGCCCGCCCGCGCTGCTGGCCGAGTGGCATGCCCTGGGCGCCCACCGGGCGGAGCCGGTGCGCTTCGCGCTGGTGGAGGCGCTCGCGCGCCGCGCCGCCGGGCAGGGCGGCGCGGCGCGGCAGTGGATCGACGCCCGGCTGGAAGTGCTGGTGGCCGACCTGCGGCTGCGGCTGGCCGGCCGGGGCATGCTGCCGGCAGGCGGTGGCGGTGGCGCGGAGGTGGCATCGGCAGCGGCGCCCGCGCCGCCACGGCGCGGCGCTCTAGGCCGGCTGGCCGACGCACTGGCGGGGCCGGCGGATGGCGCCGATGGCACGGTCACGCATCGGCTGGCGGAATTCGCCGAACCCGCGGCGGGGCGCCGCGCATCGCCCAAGCCCCGCCAGGGCCTGCCCACCGCCCCGGGCGCGGTCACGGCCGTGGATGCGCCCTCCGGCACCCTGCCGAGCACCGCGCTCGGCGGTGGCGGCACGCAGGCGGGCGCGCCACGGGAACTCGCCTCGGTGCAGCGCTTTCGCGGCACCTGGTCGCGCCTGTCGGCGCATGAGCGCCTGCGCCAGACCCTGGCCCAGGTGCCGCCGCAGGCCGGCCCGCTGAATGCGCTGCACCTGCTGCACCGCGCGCTGGTCGGCATGCAGGACGTGTCGCCGGACTACCTGCAGCATTTCGTCGCGCACGTCGATGCGCTCTTGTGGCTGGAGCAGGTGCATGCCGCGTCGATGGCGGCGCCGGCCGCGCGCTCGGGCTCCCGGCGCAAGCCAGCGGTGCGCAAGCGCTGAAGCCGGCGGGAACGCTCAGCGGGCCGGCCGCTGAGCAAGCACCCATGCCGCCAGCGTGGCCGCGTCGGCGGCCGTCACCTGCGGCTGGCGCGGCATGATGACCCGGCCCCACTCGCCCACGCTGCCCTGGCGGATGCGGCCTGCCAGCCGTTCGGCGGCACCGGCATCGTCCCGATAGCGCTCGGCCACCTGGATGAAGGCCGGGCCGACGAAGTGGCGCGACACGGCGTGGCAGCGCAGGCAACCCTTGTCCTGCGCCAGCGCCGCGCCGGCTGCCTGCGGCGCGTCGGCCGCCCACCCACCGCCGCTGGCCGCCGCGCCCAGCGCCCACGCGGCCATGCGCAGGCAAAGGGAGTGGTAGCGCGGGGTCATGGTTTCTTTCGATGGCAAAAAGGCATCCGGCGCCCGCATACAGGGCGCCGGATGCTCTGTTTTCGATAGCGGCGGGCGTTCCGCCGCCAACGTCAGTTTTTCTGCTGGGGCTTGGGCTGCGCCTCGGCCTGGGCGCGGGCCTGCTCCGGCGTCTGCGCGCCTTGCTGTTGCGCGGTCTTCTTCGGCGTTTCGCGCTTCAGGCGCTCCAGCTCCGCCTGGGCCTTCTTCAGGTTGGCGCGGGCCTTGGCAGCGTCGCCCTTGCCGTCCTGCTCGGCACTGTCCACGGCCTTCTGCATCTGGGTGACCTTTTTTTCCTGGGTGCTGATGCGGCGGTCCTGCATGGCGCGGGCGCCGGGCTCGGAACAGCTCACGGCCAGCTCGCCGCGTGCGCGTTCCAGCGACAGCATGCGTGCGTCCTCGCCGGCGGCCTTGGCCTTGTCCATCTCGCTGGTCAGGCGTTCGTGCTGGAATTTGCAGTCCTCCTGGCTGGCGGGCTGGGCGTGGGCGAGGGCCGATGCGGCGAGTGCGGCGGCGGCGATCAGGGTGCGTGCGAGCGTCATGGAAAACCTTCTGCGAAAAGATGGCGCCGAGGATGGCATGGCGCCGGCCCGCGGCCCGTCGGACGAGGGCGCATCGCGGCGCAAGCGCCGCAGGGGGCGCAGGAGGCGGGCAGCGCGGGGCGCCGCTCAGCGCGTGCCGCCCGCCGGCGGCCGCAGCCCGGTCAGCCCGGGCATGGCGGCCCGCATCAGCTCGAGAAAGCTGCGCAGCCGGGCCGGGTAGTGCCGTGCGGGCGGGTACACCAGCGACACTGGCAGCGGCACGGCCTGCCAGTCGGGCGCCAAGTGCAGCAGCCGGCCCCGCCGCAGGTCGTCCTGCACCGCCCAGGCGGAGGCGATGCAGGCGCCCAGCCCCGCCAGCGCGGCGCTGCGCATGGCGTAGAGGCTGTCGGTCGCCAGCCGGGGGGCGATCGCGAAGCGCAGGGCCTCGCCGCTCGTCTGGTGGTGCAGGGCCACTTCGCGCCGGTAGTAGGGGTTGAGCGCCAGCCAGGGCAGCGCCTCCAGGCCGCGCACATCCTCTGGTCCCCGGTCAGCCAGCGCCTGCGCCACGGCGGGCGCGGCCACCACGATGCGCGGCACCTCCGCCAGCAGGATGGCCACGACCGCCGGGTCCTCCACCGGGCCGACCTGGATGGCGCAGTCGATGCCCTCGGCGATGAAGTCCGGACGGCGGTCGTGCAGCAGCCACTGCACGTCCACCGCCGGATAGCGCCGCAGGTAGTCGGCCAGCGGCGCGATCAGTTGCTCCTGCCCGAAGGCGTGGGGCGCCAGCACCCGCAGCGTGCCGCGCGGCACGTCGCGCACGCCGCGCAGGTCGGCCTCCATGGCGTGCCAGTCGTCCAGCAGGGCGCGGGCGTGGGCGAAGCAGCGCTCGCCATCGGGCGTGAGCTTCATCACGTGGGTGGAGCGCTGCAGCAGGCGCGCACCCATCAGGCGCTCGAGCGCCTGCAGCCGGCGGCTGACCGTCGGCTGGGTGGTGCCGAGCTGCTGCGCGGCGGCAGAGAGGCTGCCCGACTCGACGATGCGCACGAAAGTCTGCAGCAGATCGATCCGGTCGGCCCCGGCGGCGAGGGTTGGGTTCATGCGTGGAGCGTATAGCGGATGTGCGCGCCGTGGGACTACCGTGGCTTACACCGGCTGCCTAACATCGCTTCGTCGCGCCTTCGACCGTCTGGCGCCTTTCGGATTTCACCATGAACACCTCGTCTTCACCCATTCGGCACACGCATGACATCCCGGCACCCACCGGCGCGCCGGTTGCGCAGATCGGCACGCCGCTGCTGATGTTGCTGGCCGCCACGGCGGGCCTGGGCGCCGCGTCCATCTACTACAGCCAGCCCATGCTGGGCGTGCTGGGCGACGAGCTGCGCGCTCCGCCGTCCACCGTGGGCCTGGTGCCGACGCTGACGCAGCTCGGCTACGGCCTGGGGCTGCTGCTGCTGGCGCCGCTGGGCGACCGGTATGACCGCCGCAGCATCATCCTGGCCAAGTCGGCCGCGCTGATCCTGGCACTGGTGCTGAGCGGCCTCGCGCCCGGCATCGGCGCGCTGCTGGCGGCCAGCCTCGCGGTGGGCCTGGCCGCGACGCTGGCGCAGGACGTGGTGCCGGCCGCGGCCACGCTGGCGCCGCCCGAGGCGCGTGGCCGCGCCGTCGGCACCGTGATGACGGGCCTGCTGCTGGGCATCCTGCTGTCGCGGGTGGTGAGCGGCTTCGGCGCGCAGGCCTTCGGCTGGCGCGCGGTGTACCTGGGCGCGGCCGCCGCCGTGGCGCTGATGGCGCTGGCCGTGTGGCGCGGGCTGCCCCGCTTCGCGCCCACCACGCGGCTGGGCTGGCCGGCGCTGATGGGCTCGCTCTGGGACTTGTGGCGCCGCCACCGACCCTTGCGGCGGGCGGCCCTGTCGCAAGGCCTGCTGGCATTGGGCTTCAGCGCCTTCTGGTCCACGCTGGCAGTGATGCTGCACGGGCAATTCCATCTGGGCACGGCGGCGGCCGGCGCTTTCGGCTTGGCGGGGGCGGCGGGTGCCCTGGCGGCGCCGCTGGCCGGCCGGCTGGCGGACCGGCGCGGGCCGGAGGTCGTCACGCGCTGCGGGGCGGCGCTGGCCGCGGTGTCGTTCGCCGCGATGGCCCTCGCCGCCTGGCTGCCTCCGCCGGGGCAACTGGCGCTGATCGTGGCGGGCGCCATCGGGTTCGACTTCGGCGTGCAGGCGGCGCTGGTCGCGCACCAGACCATCGTCTACGGCCTGGAGCCCGCCGCCCGCAGCCGGCTGAACGCGCTGCTCTTCACCGGGATGTTCGCCGGCATGTCCGCCGGCGCGGCGCTGGGCGGTCTGGTGCTGGCGCAGTGGGGATGGATGGGCGTGGTGGCCCTCGCGGCCACGGCCTCGGCGGCGGCGCTGGGAGTGCGGCTGGCGCCGGCGCGCCGTTGATGGGGCAGGCCGCCTGGCGCGGGGCGGCCACGGCAGGCGCGGGCGGCAGGTGGGCGCCTTGCGGTGCCTCCCGGCAGGCAGCGCGGGCTTTGCGCTGCCTTCAGGCCGGGGTTCCCAAGGGCTTCGGGGCTTCGTGTGCCATTCCCCCTTAGACTTTCGGGCTGGCGGCAGGCCCCTGCCGCTGTATCACCCGCCCCCTCGGCCGCCTGCCCCTGCCCATGTCCGCTCCCCTCGTCGCCGCACCCGACTTTCCCAAGGCCCCTGGCCGGATGAGCGAGAAGGTGCGCCTGCACGACTGGAGCCGGCATCCCCTGGGCCCAGTGGCCGGCTGGCCGGTGGCACTGCGGCTGGCGATCGAGTCGATGCTGGCCAACCACATCGCCTGCTGCATCCTCTGGGGCGAGGAGCACTATTTCTTCTACAACGACGCGTACGGCGTCATCCTGGGCGACAAGCCCGAGGCGCTCGGACAGCCGACGCGCCAGGTCTGGAGCGAGGTCTGGCCGTCGATCCTGCCCCTGGTGGAGGCGGCCTATGCGGGCCAGTCGACCTTCATCAAGGATTGGGAGCTGCAGATCGACCGCTACGGCATGCCGGAGCAGGCGTACTTCACCTTCTGCTACAGCCCGCTGCGCGATGAGCACGGCAACGTGGTCGGCGTGCTGGACACGGTGCTGGAGACCACCGGCAAGGTGCGGGTGGAGCAACGGCTGCGCGAGCAGAACATGTCGCTGGAGAGCCAGGTCGCGGCGCGTACCGCCGACCGCAACCGGCTCTGGCAGAGCTCCGAGGCCTTGCTGATCGTCACCCGTTTCGACGGCGTGATCGTCACCGTCAATCCGGCCTGGACCGCCACGCTGGGCTGGTCCGAGGAAGAGACCGTGGGCCGCCACGTGCTGTCGTTCGCGCATTCGGAGGAAGCCGGCAACGTGCTGGCCGAGCTGGCCCGCCTGCAGGGCGGCGCCATCCGCAGCCAGGCCACGCAGCGCTACCGGCACCGCGACGGCAGCGACCGCTGGATCGCCTGGACGGCGACGCCCGCCGACGGGTTCCTGCAGGGCGTGGGCCGCGACGTGACGCAGGAGCGGGCGCAGACCGCCGCGCTGCACGATGCCGAGGAGCGGCTGCGCCAGAGCCAGAAGATGGAGGCCGTGGGCCAGCTCACCGGCGGCATCGCCCACGATCTGAACAACATGCTGCAGGGCATCGTGCTGCCGCTGCAGCTCATCCGCCAGCGGGTGGCGCAGCAGCGCTATGGCGACATTCCCCGCTACGTGGACGCGGGCCTCGCGTCGGCCCGGCGGGCCGGCTCGCTCACGCAGCGGCTGCTGGCGTTTTCGCGCCGCCAGCCGCTGGCGTCCCGCGCCGTCGACCTGGGCGAGTCGCTGCACGGCCTGGAGGCGGTGCTGCGCACCACCTGCGGCGAGAACATCGGCCTGACCGTGGAAGTGCCCCACGCGTGCTGGCGGGCGCTCACCGACGCGCACCAGTTCGAGAGCGCCATCCTGAACCTGGCCATCAACGCCCGCGACGCCATGCCCCAGGGCGGCGATCTGCGCATCTCCGTGCGCAACTGCTCGCTGGGTGCCGCGCAGGCCAGCCTGCACCAGGGGCTGGAGCCGGGCGACTACGTGTGCGTGACGGTGGCGGACACCGGCACCGGCATGCCCCGCGACGTGATCGAGCGCGCCTTCGACCCGTTCTTCACCACCAAGCCCATCGGGCAGGGCACGGGCCTGGGGCTGTCGATGATCTACGGCTACATGCGCCAGACCGGCGGCCTCGCCGTGATCGACAGCGCCGTGGGCGAGGGCACCCGCGTGCATCTGTACTTCGTGCGCACCGAGACGTCGGACGAGCCGCAGCCCTCCGAGTTCCTCGACAGCCAGCCCGCCGACAAGCGCCCCGACTCCACCCTGGTGGTGGAGGATGACGACACCGTGCGGTCGCTGGCCGTGGAGCTGCTGCGCGACATGGGCTTTCAGGTCATGCAGGCGTCCAGCGGCACCGAGGCCATGGCGCTGCTTTCCGGCGCGCTGCATTTCGATCTGCTGCTGTCGGACGTGGGCCTGCCCGGCCCGAACGGCCGCCAGGTGGCCGACTTCGCCCGGGAGAAGCTTCCCGGCATCCGCGTGATCCTGATGACCGGCTACGCGGAGCAGGCGGCGATGAACCCGAACTTCCTGGGCGCGCAGATGGAGCTGCTGGTCAAGCCGTTCGACGCGCAGGCGCTGGTCTCCAAGGTGCGGGCCGTGATGGCGACGATGCCGCCCGCCGTGCCCGCCCCGGGCGGGCCGGACGCGACCGAGCCGGACACCATTCCGGGCGGGCTGTATCCGCTGTCCTGACGGGCGCGCGGCACCTGCCGGCGTCTCCCGGCGCCTGAAGTCAAGGTCATTTGGGCCGTCGGCGCCGGTGGATATTGCGCGTGTAGCTATAATAAAAATAGCATTCGAGTGCGGCCATGGCGGCGCGACACGTCCGATGTTCCCCGCCACCGGTACATAACGCAGGCATCTATCCAACCAACGAATGGTTCGTTGCCGCCGCGCCGCCAAGCCCTTACATTCCACCCCTTTTGTCCGCGGCAGCCAGCGTCTTCACGTCCACGGCGCTCGCGGCGTTGTGCCTCTTTCCCATCACATGATCGATTTACGGGGTATCACCCAGATTTACCAGGGCCCACGGGGCCCCGTGGAGGCGTTGCGCGGCATCGACCTGCACATCGAGCCGGGCGAGGTGTTCGGCATCATCGGCAAGAGCGGCGCGGGCAAGAGCTCGCTGGTGCGCGTCATCAACCTGCTCAACCGGCCCACCGCCGGCCAGGTGATAGTGGGCGGGCGCGACCTGGCGCAGATGAACGACGCCCAGCTGCGCGAGGCGCGCCGGGGCATCGGCATGGTGTTCCAGCACTTCAACCTGCTGTCGTCGCGCACGGTCTGGGGCAACGCCGCGCTGCCGCTGGAGCTGGCCGGCATGGACCGCGCCTCCATCCAGGAGCGCGTGGGGCCGCTGCTGGAGCTGGTGGGGCTGTCGGCACTGGCCGACCGCTACCCCGCGCAGATCAGCGGCGGGCAAAAGCAGCGGGTGGGCATCGCCCGCGCGCTGGCCAGCCGGCCGCAGGTGCTGCTCTCGGACGAGGCGACCTCGGCGCTGGACCCGGAGACCACGCGGTCCATCCTCGCGCTGCTGCGTCAGGTGAACCGCGAGCTGGGCCTGACGGTGGTGCTCATCACGCACCAGATGCAGGTCATCAAGCAGGTGGCCGACCGCGTGGCCGTGATCGACGCCGGCCGCATCGTGGAGCAGGGGCCGGTGCTGGAAGTGTTCACCCGTCCGCAGCAGGCCATCACCAAGAGCCTGATCGACGAGATCCTGCCGCAGGAGCTGCCCGCGAGCGTGCTGGGCCACGTGCGCCATCTGGCCGCGCAACTGCCCGCGCACGAGACGGGCGAGCTGCTGCGCCTCTCCTATGCCGGCGAGCGGGCCTATCAGCCCATCCTGTCGCGGCTGATCCGCGAGCACGGGCTGGACCTGTCCATCCTGCATGGCCAGATCGACGAGATCCAGGGACAGACCTTTGGCTCGCTCGCGGTGTACGTGAGCGGGGAGGGCCAGCGCCTGGCGGCTGCCGTGGCGCAGTTGCGCGCCGAGGGCGTGGCGGTGGATGAAGTCAAGGTGTCCGCTGGTGCGGGCGCCACCGGTGTGGAGGCGTGAGGCGCGATGTTCGAGAACTTTTCTGAAATGATGCTGGAGCTGTTCGTCACCTCGCTCTGGGAGACGCTCATCATGGTCGGCATCTCGGGCCTGGCGGGCGCCTTGATCGGCATTCCGCTCGGCGTCTTCCTGCGGCTGACCGACCAGGGCGGCGTGCTGGAAAACGGCGCCGTCAACAAGACGGTGGGCTGGGTCGTGAACGCCGTGCGCTCCACGCCGTTCATCATCCTGCTGGTGGCGATCATTCCGTTCACCCGCTTCATCACCGGCTCGTCCATCGGCACGGCAGCCGCCGTGGTGCCGCTCACCATCGCCGCCGCCCCGTTCGTGGCGCGGCTCGTGGAAGCCTCGCTGCGCGAGGTGGACAACGGCCTGATCGAGGCCGCCCAGGCCATGGGGGCCACCACGGGCCAGATCGTCTGGAAGGTGCTGCTCCCCGAGGCGCTGCCCGGCATCGTGGCGGGCCTGACCATCACCTTCGTGAGTCTCACTGGCTATTCGGCCATGGCCGGCGCCATCGGCGGCGGGGGCCTGGGCGATCTGGGCATCCGCTACGGCTACCAGCGCTTCCTGCCCGACATCATGCTCGCCGTGGTGGTGGTGCTGATCTTCTTCGTGCAAGCCGTCCAGAGCCTGGGCGACTGGGCCGTGCGCCGGCTCAGCCACCGCTGAACGCAGTGCCGCCGCGCCGGCCCGGGCGGCCGGGGCGGCCGATGCCTGCATCGCGCCGTTTCACCGCGAAGGGGTATCGACCGATCGGCCCGCAGAATTAGAGCCCGAACCCTAGAATCGCCGCAACAATTCTTTACAAGGCGGTTCCATGCGGTTTTCTCGGATGACGGTGGCAAGGCGGCTTTACCTGGGTTTCGGCGTGATCCTGGCCGTGCTCGTGGTGGTGACGGGCGTTGCCCTTGCCAAGGTGCAGTGGGTGAACGACGCGCTGCGCGCCAACAGCGAAGAGCATGTGCTGGTGCAGCGCTACGCCATCAACTTCCGCGGCTCCGCGCATGACCGCTCCATCGCCGTGCGCGACGTGGTGCTGAGCGCCACCCCCGAGGAGCGGCAACGCGAGGTGCAGACCATCGCCGCGCTCGCCGCGTTCTACGCGCAGTCAGCCGGACCGCTCGAAAAGCTCATCGCCCGGCCCGGCGCCGCGCCGGAACTGGCGCGCCTCTACGCGGACATCCGCCAGATCGAAGCCCAGGCGGTGAACACCACCCGGACCATCGTCGCGCAGGCGGAGGCGGGCGACCTCGCCGCCGCGCGAGAGGCGCTGTGGACGCAGGCCAAGCCCCAATACGTGCAGTGGCTGGCTTCGATCAACCGGTTGATCGACTTCGAAGAGGCGCGCATCCAGGCCGAGAACCAGACCGCCCTGCGGCACGCGGGCGGCTTCCTCTTCGTGATGCTGACCGCGCTGGTGCTGGCGCTGCTGCTGAGCGGGGCGGTGGCCTGGTGGGTGTCGCGCAGCATCGTGCATCAGCTGGGCGCCGAACCCCAGGCGCTGGCCGAGGTGGCCAGCCAGGTCGCGGCGGGCGATTTGAGCCCGGTGACAGTGGCGGGCGGCGCGCGCCTGCGCGAAGGCAGCGTGATGGCGTCGCTCGCCGCCATGCAGGCCAGCCTGGCGACGGTGGTCGACAAGGTGCGCGTGGCCTCCGAGGCGATGGCCTCCGATTCGCTGGAGATCGCCAACGGCAACAGCGGGCTGCTGCAGCGCACCGAGGAGCAGGCCGCCAACCTGCAGCAGACGGCAGCGTCGATGGAGCAGATGACGGCGACCGTGAAGCACAACGCCGACTCCGCGCGCCAGGCGACGCAGCTGGCCGCGTCGGCCAGCGCCACGGCGGCGAAGGGTGGAGCGGCGGTCGGCCAGGTGGTGTCGACGATGGAGGGCATCACCGCCAGCTCGCGGCAGATCGCGGACATCATCGGCGTGATCGACGGCATCGCCTTCCAGACCAACATCCTCGCGTTGAACGCCGCCGTCGAGGCGGCTCGGGCGGGCGAGCAGGGGCGGGGTTTCGCCGTGGTGGCGTCGGAGGTGCGCAGCCTGGCGCAGCGAAGCGCAGCGGCGGCCAGGGAGATCAAGGCGCTCATCGACAGCAGCGTGGGCAGGGTGGAGGAGGGCGCGAGACTGGTGGGCGATGCCGGCGCCACCATGACCGACATCGTCACCCAGGTGCAGCGGGTGGCCGACCTGATCGCGGAGATCAGCGCCGCGACCATCGAGCAGACGAGCGGCATCGCTCAGGTCAGCGACGCGGTGACGCAACTGGACCGCGCCACGCAGCAGAACGCCTCGCTGGTGGAGCAGAGCGCCGGCGCGGCCGATGGGCTCAAGCAGCAGGCAGCGCATCTGGCGCACGTGGTGAGCGTGTTCAAGCTGCGGCACGCCTGACGTCTGCCGCCTCCACGCCGGCGCTGCCGGAACCCCTCGAACGGGAATCACGATGACGTTCGATATATCCGATTGGTTGTAACGACATGAACAACCATTCGTTCCGCTCTGCACCGCAAACCCCTACGATCACCGCACAGTCCATCTACCAAAGGTAATTTTTTCGTGAACAAGCGCTCCCTGCTCCGTGCCACCCTCGCTCTTTCCGTGGCGGCCAGCCTCGCCTCTGGCGTGCTGGCGCAAGACAAGCCCATCAAGATCGGCGTGACCGCGGGCCCCCACGCCCAGATTCTCGAGGCCGTGAAGAAGACGGCCGAGAAAGACGGCCTGAAGATCCAGATCGTCGAGTTCAGCGACTACGTGCAGCCCAACGCGGCCCTGGCGGCCGGCGACCTGGACGCCAACAGCTACCAGCACAAGCCGTATCTGGACGCGCAGGTCAAGGACCGTGGCTACAAGCTCGTGTCGGTCGGCTACACCGTCAATTTCCCCATCGGCCTCTACTCCAAGAAGGTCAAGAAACTGGAAGACCTGAAGGAAGGCGCTCGCTTCGGCATTCCGAACGACCCCACGAACGGCGGCCGCGTGCTGCTGGTGCTGCAGGACAAGGGCCTCATCAAGCTGAAGGACGGCGCGGGCCTGAAGGCCACGCCGCTGGACGTGACGAGCAACCCCAAGAAGCTGCGTTTCGTGGAGCTGGACGCGGCCCAGCTGGCCCGCTCGCTCGACGACCTCGATGCCGCCGCCGTCAACACCAACTTCGCGCTGTCGGCCGGCCTGAACCCTGGCAAGGACGCCATCGCCCAGGAAAGCGCCAAGAGCCCCTACGTCAACATCATCGCCGTGCGCGAGGCCGACAAGGACAAGCCCTGGGTCGCCAAACTGGTGAAGGCCTACCAGTCGGAAGACACGCGTCAATTCATCCAGACGGAGTTCAAGGGCGCTGTGCTGGCTGGCTGGTAAGCGGCACCCCGGCTGACCCCGCCGGCCGCCCCGCGGCCCGCAGACTGCGGCCGAAGCGGCGTGCATTCCCAAGGCCTGCGCCCGCCGCAGGCCTTTTTCTATGGGCGGCCGGTGCCGCTCCTGCCCCCGAAACCGCCACGAGGAACCCGCCCATGGCCCATTTCGAGATCGATCAGCTGGTGCAATCCCTGCACGCGGTGCGCCGCGAATGGCGCGAGTCGCAGAACCGCTCGCAGGAGCCGGGCGGCCGCGAGCTGCCGTCGCGCGAAGCAGTTGCGCAGGCGCTGGAGCAGTTGAAGGGCGCGCTCTTCCCGATGCGGCTGGGTCCGCACGACCTGCGGCAGGAAAGCGAAGATCTGTACGTCGGCCACACGCTCGATCTGGCGCTGCACACGCTGATGGCGCAGGCCCAGCTGGAGCTGCGCGCCAGTGCCCGGCAGCACGGCTTGCCGAGCGACGCCGACCCCCACCGGCAGGCGCAATCGGCGATCCAGACCTTCGCCCGGGCGCTGCCGCAGATCCGCCGCCTGCTCGACAGCGACGTGCTGGCCGCCTACCGGGGCGACCCGGCGGCCCGCAGCGTCGACGAAGTCCTGCTCTGCTACCCAGGCGTGCTGGCGATGATCCACCACCGCATCGCGCACCAGCTCTACGGCCTCGGCCTGCCGCTGCTGGCGCGCATCGCGGCCGAGCTGGCCCATGGCCAGACCGGCATCGACATCCATCCTGGCGCGCGGATCGGCGCGGGGTTCTTCATCGATCACGGTACGGGCGTCGTCATCGGCGAGACGGCGGTGATCGGCGAGCGGGTGCGGGTGTACCAGGCCGTGACGCTGGGCGCCAAGCGCTTCCCGACCGACGCCGAAGGCGTCCTGCAAAAAGGTCTTCCGCGCCACCCGGTGGTGGAAGACGACGTGGTGATCTATGCCGGCGCCACCGTGCTGGGCCGCGTCAGGCTGGGCCGGGGCGCCGTCATCGGCGGTAATGTGTGGCTGACGCACGACGTGCCGGCGGGCGGCCATGTGTCGCAGGCCGTGGCGCGCGGCGGCAGTGCTGCCGAGCTGGGCACCGAGGCGGCGCGGTGAGTCATCCGCCGCGCCACTGGCGTGCTGGGGCCTGGGGTCCGGCCGACGGGGCCGGGACTTCGCGCACCCGCAGACAGCTGGCGAGGCCCCGTGATGGCATCACGCTATCAATTAGATAGCTTCAGGCGCATGATCCATGGGCGCCGCAGCCCGTTTTGAACCGGATTTCAGGCCAGGTTGGCGCTGTCTCGGCTGATGCCGCCGGTCTGGCTGAAGCCGCCGTCGACATACATGATCTCGGCCGTCACGCCGCTCGCCAGGTCCGACAGCAGGAAGGCCGCGGCGTTGCCCACGTCCTCGATGGTCACGTTGCGGCGCAGGGGCGAGGCGTCAGCCACGGTGCCCAGCAGCTTGCCGAAGTCCTTGATGCCGCTGGCGGCCAGCGTCTTGATGGGGCCGGCGCTGATGCCGTTGGCGCGCATGCCCTGCGGGCCGAGCGATTCCGCCAGGTAGCGCACGCTGGCTTCCAGGCTGGCCTTGGCCAGGCCCATGGTGTTGTAGTTGGGCACGGCCCGCAGTGCGCCCAGGTAGCTCAGGGTGAGCACGGCGGCCTTCTCGTTCAGGTACGGCAGGGCGGCCTTGGCCATGGCCGGGAAGCTGTAGGCGCTGATGTCGTGCGCGATGCGGAACGATTCGCGCGACAGGCCTTCCAGGAAGTCGCCGGCGATGGCCTCGCGCGGCGCGAAGCCGATGCTGTGTACGAAGCCGTCGAACTTCGGCCAGGTCTTGGCGAGGTCGGTGAACATGCGCTCGATCTGCTCGTCGCTGCCCACGTCGCAATCGAAGATCAGCTGGGAATCGAACTCGGCCGCGAAGTCGGTGATGCGGTCCTTGAACCGCTCGCCCACGTAGCTGAAGGCCAGCTCGGCGCCCTGGGCACGGCAGGCCTTGGCGATGCCGTAGGCGATGGAACGGTTGGACAGGACGCCCGTGATGAGCAGCTTCTTGCCGGCAAGGAAACCCATGTGTCGTTTTCTCCAGAGGAATGCGGGGGAAAGGGGCGGCCGGGCGTGCCGGCGGGGAATGTGCCCCGACAGCGCTGGCCCGGCGCCGCCGTGGTGCAGAATTGTCGCATGCGGTTCTTGGCGATCTGTCTGCTGTGGGGAAGCTCTCTCGTTGCCGTGCCGGCATGGGCCGCGCATGGCTACGCCCTGTGGGACGATCTCAAGTACCCGGCCGGCTTCGCCCACTTCGACTACGTGAATCCCGACGCCCCCCAGGGCGGCGAGCTGCGCATGGTGAGCAACCTGCGCTATTCCACCTTCGACAAGTACAACCCGTTCACCATCAAGGGCTCGCCGCCGGCCTATCTTTCGTCCCTGCTGTTCGACACCTTGCTGACGGGATCGATGGACGAGACCGCCTCCGGCTACGGCCTGCTGGCCGAGGACGTGCAGGTGCCGCCCGACCACCGCAGCGCCACCTTCCGCCTGCGCGCCGAGGCGCGCTTCCACGACGGCAGCCCGGTCGAGGCAGCCGACGTGAAGCACACCTACGACACGCTGACCGGCCCCCATGCCTCGCCCGGCTACGCCACGCTGCTGCAGGACGTGGAGGCCGTCGACGTGCTGGACCGCCGCACGGTGCGCTTTCGCTTCAAGCAGGCCAACCGCGAGCTGCCGCTGACCGTGGGCGGCCTGCCCATCTTCAGCCGTGCGTGGGGGCGCCAGGCGGACGGCAAGGCCAAGCGCTTCGACGAGATCGTGACCGACACGCCCATCGGCAGCGGCCCCTACCGCATCGGGCCCGTCGATTTCGGCCGCGACATCACCTACCAGCGCGACCCGAACTACTGGGCGCGGGGCCTGAACGTGAACCGGGGTCAGTACAACTTCGACCGCATCACGGTGAAGATCTACCGCGACAACACGGCCCGGCTCGAGGCCATGAAGGCCGGGGAGTTCGACTTCATGACCGTCTATTCCGCCGGCGACTGGGCGCGCCGCATCGACGGCAAGCTGTTCCGGCAGGGCGTGCTGGTCAAGAAGGAATTCAGGCACCAGCTGCCGGCGGGCTTCCAGAGCTACGTGCTGAACACGCGCCGGCCTCTGCTGAAGGACGTGCGGGTGCGCGAGGCGCTGGGCCTGGCGATCGACTACGACTGGATGAACCGCCAGATGTTCTACGGCAGCTACCCGCGCGTGACCGACCTCTTCGGCAACACCGATTGCCAGGCCAGGGGCACGCCCGGCCCCGAGGAAATGGCGCTGCTGGAGCCGTGGCGCGGCAAGGTGCCGGACGCTGTGTTCGGCGCCATGTACCAGCCGCCGGTGACCGAGGGCGAGGGCCATTCGCTGCGCGACAACCTGCGCCGGGCGCGCCAACTGCTGGCCGACGCCGGCTGGACCTACCGCGATGGCGCCCTGCGCAACGCCCAGGGCCAGCCCATGGTGCTGGAATACGTGGACAGCAAGGAAGCCGGGGCGCGCACCGTCACGCCCTGGATCCGCAACCTGGAGAAGCTGGGCATCACGCTGCGCTTCGCCTCCGTGGACTTCGCGCTCTACCTGCAGCGCATGGACAAGTTCGACTTCGACATCATTTCGCTCAACTACCCCGGCACGTACAACCCGGGCCAGGAAATGCAGGAGCTGTTCGGCAGCCAGCGCGTGGACGTGGAGGGCGGCAGCAACCATGCGGGCGTGAAGAGCCCGGCCGTCGATGCGATGGTGCAGGCCCTGACCCGCGCCCGCACCAAGGACGAGCTGCTGCCCGCCTGCCGCGCGCTCGATCGCATCATCATGCACAGCCACTACCTCATCCCGCAGTGGTTCCTGTCGTCGCACCGCACCGTGTACAACCAGCAGCGGCTGGGGTATCGCGAGCCCATGCCGCCCTATGCGAAGGCAGAAGAATGGGTCATGTCCACCTGGTGGAGTTTGAAGCCCTGACATGCTCGCCTACATCGCCAAACGCCTCCTGTTGATGGTGCCCACCCTGCTGGGCGTGCTGCTGCTGACCTTCGTGGTGATCCAGTTCGTGCCGGGCGGGCCGGTGGAGCAGTACCTGGCGGAGGCCCGCACGGCGGCGGGCAAGGGCGGCGGGGCGGAATCGGGCGGCATGAACTACCGGGGTGACCAGGGCGTGGACCCGAAGCGCCTCGAGCAGATCAAGGCGCTCTACGGCTTCGACAAGCCCGCGCCCGAGCGCTTCTGGCAGATGCTGGGGCAGTTCGCCCGCTTCGATCTCGGCCGCAGCTTCTTCCAGAACAAGAGCGTATGGGAGCTGGTGAAGGAAAAGCTGCCGGTTTCCATCAGCCTGGGGCTCTGGACGTTCTTCATCAGCTACCTGGTCGCCGTGCCGCTGGGTGTGGCCAAGGCGGTGCGGGCGGGCTCGCGGTTCGATCTGGTGACCACGCTCCTCATCCTGGTGGGCTATGCCATTCCCGGCTTCGTGCTGGGCGTGGCGCTTCTGGTCATCTTCGGTGGGCAGCTGCAGTGGTTTCCGCTGCGGGGGCTGACATCGTCCAACTGGGACCAGCTGAGCTGGGGCGCCCGCATCGCCGACTACCTCTGGCACATCACGCTGCCGGTGACGGCCATGGTGGCGGGCAGCTTCGCGGTGACGGCCATGCTCACGAAGAACGCGTTCCTGGAAGAGATCCGCAAGCAGTACGTGCTGACGGCGCGGGCCAAGGGGCTTTCCGAGCGGCAGGTGCTGTGGAAGCACGTCTTTCGCAACGCGCTGATCCCCATCGTGACGGGATTTCCGGCGGCCTTCATCGGCGCGTTCTTCACCGGCTCGCTGCTGATCGAGACGCTGTTCTCGCTGGACGGTCTGGGCCTGCTCAGCTATGAGAGCGTGATCCGCCGCGACTACCCCGTGGTGCTGGGCACGCTCTACCTCTTCACGCTGATCGGGCTGGTCACCAAGCTCATCAGCGACCTCTGCTACGTGTGGGTGGACCCCCGCGTGAAGTTCGACTGACCCGTCCATGAACGCGACGATGCCGCCGCCTTCCTCCGCCAGTGTTACCGCTGCCGTCCCCGCGACCGGGCGGTCGATGTCGCCCTCGCGCCGCGCCTGGCAGCGCTTCAAGCGCAACCGGCTGGGCTTCTGGAGCCTGGTCGTCTTCTGCGTGCTGGTCGCCCTCAGCCTGGGGGCCGAGCTGGTCAGCAACGACCGGCCGCTGGTCGTGCGCTACGAAGGGCAGACCTATTTTCCGCTCTTCAAGACCTACCCGGAGACGACCTTCGGCGGCGACTTCGACACGCCCACCGACTACCTGGATCCGTTCATCCAGGACCGCCTGCGGGCCGGCAGCAACTGGGCGCTCTACACCCTGAACCCCTACGGCCCGAACACCGTCAACTATTTCGCCAAGTCGCCCAACCCATCGGCGCCCACGGCCGAGAACTGGCTGGGCACCGATGACCGGGGCCGGGACATGGTGGCGCAGCTGCTCTACGGCTTTCGCGTGAGCGTTCTGTTCGGCCTGGCGCTCACCTTCACCGGCACGGTGCTGGGCCTGCTCACGGGCGCCATCCAGGGCTTTTTCGGCGGCCGGACGGACCTGGCCTTCCAGCGCTTCATCGAGATCTGGAGCTCCATGCCCGAGCTGTACCTGCTCATCATCTTCAGCGCGCTGTTCTCGCCCAGCCTTTCGCTGCTGCTCATCCTGCTGAGCCTCTTCGGCTGGATGGGCCTGTCGGACTACGTGCGCGCCGAGTTCCTGCGCAACCGCCAGCTCGACTACGTGAAGGCCGCCCGCGCCCTGGGTGTGCCGAACGGGCAGATCATCTGGCGGCACATCCTGCCCAACAGCCTCACGCCGGTGGTCACCTTCCTGCCGTTTCGCATGAGCGCGGCGATCCTGTCGCTCACCTCGCTCGACTTCCTGGGCCTGGGCGTGCCGGCCGGAACGCCCAGCCTGGGCGAGCTGCTGAGCCAGGGCAAGAACAACATCGACGCATGGTGGATTTCCCTCAGCACCTTCGGCGTGCTGGTCGGCACGCTGCTGCTGCTCACTTTCATGGGCGACGCGCTGCGCGACGCCCTGGATCCCCGCAAGGCCGACCGATGACCACCGACGCTTCCCAGGCGGCCGCACCCGCACCCGCACCCGCACCCGCACCCCCATCCACCCCGCATCACGAGGGCGAGCCGCTGCTGCGCGTGCAGGACCTGGACGTGCGCTTCGGCGACAAGCACGTCGTCCGCGGAGTCAGCTTCGACATCGCGGCCGGCGAAAAGCTCGCGCTGGTGGGCGAATCCGGCTCGGGCAAGACCATTACGGCCCTGTCGCTGCTGCGGCTGACGGGCGAGGCGCAGCTGGGCGGCCATGCCTGGATGGGCGGGCGGGACCTGCTGGCGCTGTCCGAGCGCGAACTGCGCGGCGTGCGCGGCGGCGACATCGCCATGATCTTCCAGGAGCCGATGACCGCGCTGAACCCGCTGATGGCGGTGGGCGACCAGATCGCCGAGGTGCTGGAGCTCAAGGAGGCCCTGGCGCGCGGCCAGTCGGCGCAGGCTGCCATCGAATTGCTGGCGAGCACCGGCATCCCCGAGCCCGCCCGGCGCGCGCGGGCGTTCCCGCACCAGCTGTCGGGTGGCCAGCGCCAGCGCGCCATGATCGCCATGGCGCTGGCCAGCCGGCCGCGCCTGCTGCTGGCCGACGAGCCCACCACCGCGCTGGACGTGACGCTGCGCGGCCAGATCCTCGATCTGCTGTCCGACCTGCAGCGGCAGACCGGCATGGCGGTGCTGATGATCACCCACGACCTGAACCTGGTGCGCCGCTTCGCCGACCGCGTGGCGGTGATGGAGCGCGGTGTGCTGGTGGAAGAGGGCGCCGTCGGCGACGTGTTCGCCGCGCCCCGGCACCCCTACACGCGCCGCCTGATCGGCAGCGTACCGGTGCGCGACGTGGTCGATACCCCGCCGCCCGCCGATGCGCCCCTGGCGGCGCGGGCGCAAGGCCTGCGGGTGACCTACCCGACACCCTTGCCCGGCCTGCGCGGCTGGTTCGCCAAGGGCGAATTCGTGGCGGTGAAGAGCGCCGACTTCGCCATCGCGCCCGGCCGCACGCTGGGCGTGGTGGGCGAATCGGGCTCGGGCAAGTCCACGCTGGCGCAGGCGCTGCTGGGCCTGCTGCCGCACCAGGGCGAGCTGTCCATCGAGGGCGGTGCCTGGGAGCTGCCCGCGCAACGCAACACACCCGCCAACCAGGCCCTGCGGCGCCGGGTGCAGGTGGTGTTCCAAGACCCGTTCTCGTCGCTGTCGCCCCGCCTTACGATCGAAGAGATCGTGGGCGAAGGCTTGCGCGTGCATGCCCCGGGCCTGCCCACCTCTGAGAGGCGCTCGAAGGTGCAGGCGGCACTGGCCGACGTTGGCCTTGCCGAAGTGCAGTTCCCGGGCCTGCTGGAGCGCTATCCGCACGAGTTCTCCGGCGGGCAGCGCCAGCGCCTGGCGGTCGCCCGTGCGCTCATCGTGGAGCCCCAGATCCTGGTGCTGGACGAACCCACCAGCGCGCTCGACGTCACCATCCAGCAGCAGGTGCTGTCGCTGCTGCAGCGGCTGCAGAAGGCGCGGGGCCTCTCATACCTGCTCATCACTCACGACGTGGCGGTCATCCGAGCGATGGCGCACGATGTGCTCGTGATGAAGGACGGGGAGGTGCTCGAGACCGGCCCCGTCGCCCAGGTGCTGGATGCGCCGCGCCACCCTTACACGCAAAAGCTGGTGGCGGCGGCCCTGGCCGTCTGAGCCATACCGCCACCGCGCCGCCCCGCCGCCCCGGCCGCCCACGGGTGCACCGTCGGCGGTCACCATCCCATCGCCCATACCGCTTCCATGACCGAATCCCTGTTTCCCGGCTTCACCCGCCACGACATTCCCACCGCCCCGGGCGTGCACATCCACGCCGCCGTGGGAGGCGAAGGTCCGCCGCTTCTGCTGCTGCACGGCCACCCGCAGACCCATGCCATCTGGCACAAGGTGGCGCCGCGGCTGGCGCGCCACTTCACCCTGGTGCTGGCCGACCTGCGCGGCTACGGAGACTCCGCCAAGCCGGCGGGCGACGACCGGCATGCGCTCTACAGCAAGCGCACCATGGCCGCCGACATGCTGGCGGCGATGCGCCACCTGGGCCACGACCGCTTCGCCGTGCTGGCGCATGACCGGGGCGCGCGCGTCGCGCACCGGCTCGCGGCCGACCATCCGCAGGCGGTGCGCCGGCTGGCGCTGCTCGACATCGCCCCCACGGTGGCGATGTACGAGCAGACCGACGAGGCGTTCGCCCGGGCCTATTGGCACTGGTTCTTCCTCATCCAGCCGGCGCCGCTGCCCGAGCGGCTGATCCAGGCCGACCCCGCCGCCTACCTGCGCGACGTGATGGGCCGGCGCAGCGCGGGCCTGGCGCCGTTCGATGCCCGCGCCCTGGCCGAATACGCCCGGTGCCTGGCGCTGCCGGGCGCGGCGCACGGCCTGTGCGAGGACTACCGCGCCGCGGCCGGCATCGACCTGGAGCACGACCGCGCCGACCGCGACGCCGGGCGCCGCCTGGAGATGCCGCTGATGGTCCTCTGGGGACGCGACGGCGTGGTCGAGCGCTGCTTCGACGCCCTGGCCGAATGGCGACGCGTGGCCACCGACGTGCGCGGCGGGCCGCTGCCCTGCGGCCACTACATCGCCGAGGAAGCGCCCGAGTCCTTGCTGGAGGCGGCGCTGCCGTTCCTGCGCGACGGCGCCGCTGCGGGCACCTGAGCCACGCGTCCGCAGCCGCCGCGCCCTCTTTTTCCAAGCCAAAAGAGCAGACAGCGCTTGTCACATAAGCGCCAGGCGCTCTACTTTTAATAGCATTGGGCCTGGAAGTCGACGCTCAGGCTGCGGGCGGCGCGGCCCCTTCGTTCGTCAGACGCCGATGGCGCCGCCGTCCTTGCGCTGGATCACCACGGTGGAGGAGCGCGGGCGCACCTTGCCGGTGGGCGCGGCGGTGGCGTCCTCGGTGTCGTAGGCCGGCCAGTTCACCGGATGCTGCACGTTCAGGAACACCGTCTTGTGGTCTGGTGTGAAGGCGAAGCCGGTGATTTCCGCCTCGTTGGGGCCGACGAAGAAGCGGCGCAGCTCGCCCTGGTTGCCGCCGTTGATGACCGGCCCGGTGGACGGCGTGGCGCCCATGGCGGGCGGGATGACGGCCAGCATCTGGTCGTTGGTGGTCTTGGCCACCGCGTTGTTGCGACCGCCGTCGATGCCGTTGTCGGTCTGCACCCAGAGGATGCCGCGGCCGTCGAAGCACAGGCCGTCGGGGCTGGCGAGCTGGTTGAGCGCCGTGAGGCCCGAGCGGTTGGTGTCGGCATCGGCGCCCGCGTCGGAGCCGTAGACGAAGATCTCCCACTGGAAGACGGTGCTGTCCGGCTGGTCGCGCCAGCGCACGATGTGGCCGTTGACGTTGTTCAGCCGCGGGTTGGCGGGGTTGGTGCCGCGAGCGGCGTTGCGCGAGGTGTTGTTGGTAAGCGTGACGTACACGTCGCCGTTGGTGGGGTGGGCGGCGGTCCATTCCGGGCGGTCCATGGGGGTGGCGCCCACGAAGTCGGCGGCGCCGCGCGTGTTCAGCAGGATCTGGTCGATGCTGCCGAACTCTTCCTTCAGCGTGCGGCCGGCGGCGTTCTTCGTGCCCTCGGCCAGCGCCAGCCATTCGCCCTTGCCGCTGGCATCGAAGCGCGCCACATACAGCGTGCCCTGGTCCAGGTACTTGGCGCCCACGGCCAGGCGGTCCGTGCGGTCGGCGTCCTTCGGGTCCCACGCGGCGGCGGACACGAACTTGTAGAGGTATTCGAAGCGCGAGTCGTCGCCGCTGTAGAACGACAGCGGCTTGCCCGCCACCGGCGGCGCGTAGGCCGAGCCTTCGTGCGCGAAGCGGCCCAGGGCCGTGCGCTTGGTGGCGATGCTGCTGGGGTCGTAGGGGTCGATCTCCACCAGGTAGCCGAAGCCGTTGGCTTCGTTGCGCCAGTCCTGCGTGGCGTCGGCGCCCCGGGGCGTGTTGTCGAAGCGGGCGAATTCGCCCAACTGCTCCGTGGCGTCGCCGGCAGCCGTCTCCCAGAGGTAGCGGCCCTTGGCCGCCTGCACGCCCACGCGCTTCTGGTCGCGGGTCAGCGTGCCGGTGTTGACGAAGCACGCGGCCCAGTTTTCCTCGGCGGTGATGTAGGTGCCCCAGGGGGTGAAGCCGTTGCCGCAGTTGTTGTTGGTGCCGCGCACCTGCCGCCCGTTGGGCGAGAAAGGCGTGCGCACCGAGCCCGAGCCGGCGACGGGGCCGGCCAGCGCCATGGGCGTGGCGGCGGTGAAGCGGCGGTTGTAGCGGGAATTCTTCACGATCGACCAGCGGCCGCCCTGCAGGCGGATGTGCAGGATGGACACGCCGTGCGCGTTGATCTCCTTGCGCACCTCTTCGGCCGGCCGCTTGCCGCCCACCTGCGTGGGGCCGGCCGGGTGCAGGGCACTTTCGTCGATGTACTCGTGGTTGACGGCCAGCAGGCCTTCCGTGGACGAGCCCTGCAGCGGAAAGTAGTGCATGCCGTCGTGGTGCATGCCGGTGGAGTGCAGCAGGTCGTTGGAGGTGTTGTTGCCATCACGGCTCCAGGGCTGGGCGATGTCATCGAGCGGCGTGCCCCAGGCGCCGAGCACCTGGGCGACGTAGCCGGCCGGCACCACGCAGGCGTCGGTCATGCTGTTGGGCAGCGACTGGAAGCCGAGCTTGAGCGTTTCACCGCTGCCGCCGCTTCCCGTGCCGGGCGGGGTGGAGGGAGCGTCGTCGCTGCTGCCGCCGCCGCAGGCGCTCAGCACGCTGCCGGTCATGGCGGCAAGGACGGCGCCCAGGCTGCCGCGCGCCAGGGTGCGGCGCGAGAGGGATTTTTCCAGGATGGCGCTGAAGGGCTCGTTGGCGCTGGTGTTGCGGACGGCGGAATCGGAAGTGGATTGGCTCATGGGGTGGATTCAGGGTAGTGGCACAGGCGGAATGCCGTCCCGATGCCCAGGCCAGCGTGGCTGGCCGGGCAGGGACGCGGCGGGGACCCAACGGTCGCCGCGCAGTCTAGAAATCGATCGATGACATCCGCGTGTCAGATGCCCCTGATCCGCGTGCCGGGTTGGGAGGCGACGCAGGCGGGTGAGGAGCGCGGCGGGTGGGCGGGTTGGCTGGGCGCGCGCCGCATGCCTCTCGGGGGCGCCTGCCCGTGGCGTCAGCTCGAAGGGCGCTGCTGCATCACCAGCGCATAGAGCGCCTGCGCGGCGGGCGACAGACCCCGGTCGCGCCGCCGCACCAGGTAGATCTGGCGCGTGAGCCCGGGCAGGGCCAGCGGCCGGGTGACGAGGCCCGGCTGTTCGAAGTGGAACAGCGTCAGGGTGGGCACCACGCTGATGCCCAGGCCGGCGCGCACCATGCCCATCACCGTGGCGAGCTGCTCCACCTCCATCAGCGTGTGCATGGCCTGCGGATGGAAGGCGGCTTCCAGGTACTGCCGCACGCTGCTGGTGCGGGCCAGGTGGATGAACGGCCAAGCGGCCAGATCGCCGAGCGATACGGCGGCGCGCCTGCCGCGGGCTGCGGGCCGCAGCGCCAGCGGGTGGTCGTCCCGGCACACCAGATGGAAGCCGTCGGTGCAGAAGGCCTCGGCGCGCAGCTCGGGCGTGTCGGCTCGGATGGCCGCGAGGGCGAAGTCGGCCTTGCCGGCGGCCACCTGCTCGATGCAGGGCTCGGACAGCACGTCGGCGATGTCCAGCTCCACACCGGGGTGCGCGGCGCGGTAGGTGGCCAGCACCTGCGGCAGCCAGCCCGCGGCGAGCGAAGGCAGCAACGCCACCGCCACCCGGCCGCGCCGCAGCGTCACCGCGTCGCGCACGCCGGCCAGCGCGGCGTCCACCTCGGCCCGGATGCGGCGGGCCGACTCCAGGAAGTTCGCGCCCTCGGGCGTCAGGTCCACGTGCCGGGTGCTGCGGTCGAAGAGGCGCAGGCCCAGGTCGTCTTCCAGCGCCCGCACCAGGGCGCTGAAGGCGGGTTGCGACAGGTGGCATTGCGCGGCGGCCCGGGTGAAGTTGCGCTGGGCCGCAAGCGCCAGGAAGGCGTCGATCTGGCGGGTGGAGATATTCATTCGCTTTCCAGATGAATTGATCCCGATTATCTATTTCACAGACGATGTCTGTGCGCCTACATTGGGCTGGACATGACACAGGACGACGTTTCCCCCGATCCGCTGAGACCTGCAAAGAGTGCGAAAGAAGCGACCATGGCGAACCCAACTCCTTTGCTCATCGGCTGCGCCGCCGGCTTCTCGGGCGACCGGACCGACGCGGCTCTGCCCGTCGTGGACGCGCTGATCGCGAGCGGCCAGCCCTCGGTGCTGATCTTCGAGACGCTGGCCGAGCGCACGCTGGCGCTCGCCCAACTGGCCCGCCGCACGCAGCCAGACGCAGGCTACGAGCCGCTGCTGGACGACCTGCTGCGTCCCGTACTGGCGCGGTGCCTGCGGCACGGCGTGCGCATCGTCAGCAACTTCGGTGCGGCCAACCCGTGGGGGGCCGCCCGCCGCATCGCGCAGCTGGCGAAGGAGTCGGGTGCGCACCCGCCCCGCATCGCCGTGGTGCGGGGCGACGACCTGAGCGGCCCCGCTCACCGCGCACTGCTGCAGACCGCGCTGGGCGCGGCCCTGCCGGCCGAGCCCATCGTCAGCGCCAACGCCTACATCGGCGCCCAACCCATCGCCGACGCGCTGCGGGGCGGCGCCGACGTCGTGGTCTGCGGCCGGGTGGCCGACCCCTCGCTGGTGCTGGGCCCGGCGCTCGCGCATTTCGGCTGGGCACCGGACGACTGGGACCGGCTGGCCCGCGCCACCATGGCGGGCCATCTGCTGGAGTGCGGCTCGCAGGTGACCGGCGGCTACTTCGCCGACCCGGGCTACAAGGACGTGCCGGGCCTCGCACGGCTGGGCTACCCAATAGCCCGTATCGACGCCGACGGCCACTGCACCATCACCAAGCCCGCCGGCACCGGGGGCCGGGTGGACGAGCGCACGGTGAAGGAGCAGTTGCTCTACGAGCTGCACGATCCCGCCGCCTATCTCACGCCGGACGTGGTGGCCGACATCACCCAGGCGCGGGTGATGCAGAACGGCCCGGACAGCGTGCGCCTGGAAGGCGTGCGCGGCCATGCGCAGCCGCCCACGCTCAAGGTCAACGTGTGCTTCGAATCGGGCTGGTTCGCCGAGGGCGAGATCTCCTACGCCGGCCCCCGCGCCGGTGCCCGTGCCCGGTTGGCCGGCGAGGTGCTGCACGAGCGGCTGGCCGGCGTGGCCCCGCTGCGCATCGACCTGATCGGCGTCACCAGCGTGTTCGGCGGCGACGACAGCGGCTGGCGGCATGACCCCGCCACGGCGGGGCAGGGCGATGAGGCCCGGGACGTGCGCCTGCGCGTCGCCTGGCAGCACCGCGACCATGCCACCGCCCAGCGCCTGGTGCGCGAGGTGACGGCCCTCTATTGCTGCGGCCCGGCCGGCGGCGGCGGGGTGCGCACCGCCATGCGGCCACGGCTGGGCACGGTGTCGTGCCTGGTGCCGCGCGAGGCGGTGGCCGTCGGATTCGACTGGCTGCCTGAGGGCGCCGCGCTGAGCGCGCAGCCGCAAGGATCCATGAACCCATGACCCACCCATCGCAAGAGAGCGGTCCTTCCATGGCACCCACGACCTCGCCCAGCGCGCCGCCAGACGGCCACGCCGTGCCCCTCTACCGCCTGGCGCACAGCCGCACCGGGGACAAGGGCAACCGCTCCAACATCAGCGTGATCGCCTGGGACCCGGCGCTGTGGGACGTGCTGGTGAGCCAGGTGACCGAAGCCGCCGTCGCCCGGCACTTCGCCGCCCGCCGCCCCGGGCGGGTCACGCGCTACCTGTTGCCGCAGCTGCACGCGATGAACTTCGTCATCGACGACGTGCTGGACGGCGGCGTGAACGACGCGCTCAACCTCGACAGCCACGGCAAGGCCCTGTCTTTTCTGCTGCTGGGCATGGCGGTGCAGGTGCCCGCCGCGCTGCTGGACCGGCTCGCCGGCCCGGCCTGAAAGGCATAGGCACCGGCCTTTTCCGCTTTGATCCGTTCTTCCCCGACACGCATTCAACAACCAGGAGACAAGATGAACGCCCACCTTTCACCCACCGCGCCGGCGCGGGCCGCCCGCCGCCACCTGCTGGCCACCGCGGCCGCCGCCGCGCTGCTCGGCCTGTCCATCGCCGGGCCGGCCCACGCGCAAGCGCCGGCCTATCCGGCCAAGCCGATCACCTTCGTGGTGCCCTTCGCCGCCGGCAGCGCGACCGACCAGCTCGCCCGGGCCCTGGGCCAGGCCGTCAACACCGACACCAGGCAGCCCGTGGTGGTCGACAACAAGGCTGGCGCCAGCGGCATGATCGCGGCGCAGGCGGTGGCCAAGGCGGCGCCGGACGGCTACACGGTGCTGATCACCACCAACACCACGCACGCCGCCAACGAACACCTGTACAAGAAGCCCGGCTACGACGCGGTGAAGGACTTCGCGCCGGTGACCGGCCTGGGCAAGGGCGGGCAGGTGCTGGTGGTGAACGCCAGCGCGCCGTACAAGAGCGTGGGCGAGCTGCTGGCCGCGGCCAAGGCGAAGCCGGGCAAGCTGTCGTTCGGCAGCGGCAGCTCGTCGAGCCGCATGGCGGGCGAGATGCTCAAGCAGCTGGCGGGCGTCGACATACTGCACGTGCCCTACAAGAGCAATCCGCTCGCCATCACCGACCTGCTGGGCGGGCAGATCGACCTGATGATCACCGACACCTCCACGGGCGTGCCGCAGATCAAGGCGGGCAAGCTGCGGGCGCTGGGCTATTCCACGCAGCAGCGCAGCACGCAACTGCCCGACGTGCCGACCATCGCCGAGGCCGGCGTGAAGGGCTACGACATGGGCTACTGGTTCGCCGCCTACGTGCCGGCCGGCACGCCAGCGCCGGTGGTGGCGCGGCTCAACGAGCTGCTGACGGCGGCCACCAAGAGCCCCGCCGCGCGTTCGTTCTACGACATGGCGGGCTCCGAAGCCTGGACGACCACCCCGGAAGGCCTCGCGCAGTTCCAGGCGGCCGAAACCCGCAAATGGGGCCAGGTCATCAAGGCGGCCGGCATCGAGCCGGAATGATGGCCGCCTGAGGTGGCGCCCCCGGAGCTGTACGGCACGCAGGCCGCCTATGTGGCGGCGGTGGAGCAGGCCGCGCGACGCGGCCGCCATCGTGGCCAAGGCGCGCTCGCAGGTGGTGCTGCCCTGAACGGCCGTGACCGTGCCGGCAGACTGAATCAAGCAAGAAAATGCCCGCAGCGCTCGTCCAGCAAGCGCATGATGCTATGAAACAAGGAGCATAAGGGCTACCCGGAATTGGCTGGGCGTCCACGCGGACTTCGGGGCGCGGTCAGCCCGACTGGTCGTCGCCCGTGTAGCCCGCGTCGTTCGGGGCGTCCGGGGCGTGCACCTGGCTCTGCGCCATCCGGAACTGCCGCCGGCCGGAGCGCTTGGCCGCGTACATGGCCGCATCGGCGCTGCGGGCCAGGGCCTCGAAGGTGTCGCCGTGGTGCGGATAGAGCGCGATGCCGCCGCTCAGCCAGATCTGGCGGGCGTGGCCGTCCAGCTCGAAGGGCTTCGCGCAGGCCGCCATCAACTTGTCGGCCACCACCTGCGCCTGCTCGGCGCCGCCCAGCGCCGGCAGCAGCACCACGAATTCGTCGCCGCCCTGGCGGCAGACGGTGTCGGACTCGCGTACCGCGGCAGTGAAGCGCCGCGCCATCTGCACCAGCAGGGCGTCGCCCGCTTCGTGGCCGAGCGTGTCGTTCACCTGCTTGAATCCGTCGAGGTCGATGAACATCAGCGCGAGGCCGTGCCTGTCGCGCCGCGCCCTGGCGATGGCCTGCTGCGCCCGGTCCTGCAGCAGCATGCGGTTGGGCAGCCCGGTCAGGACGTCGTACTGCGCCAGGCGCGTGAGCCGGCGCGACAGCTCCATGGCTTCGGTCACGTCGCGCAGCACCATCACGACGCCGGTCACCGCGCCGTGCCGGTCGGTGATCGGGCTGGCCGACTCCTCCACGTCCAGGCCGGTGCCGTCGCGCCGGCGCAGCGTGACGCCGCGCTGCGCCGCCTGGCGGGCGCCTTCGGTGAGCGCGCGATGGATGGGACTGGCGCCGGCCGCGGCGTCGCCCGGCAACTGCAGCGGGGCGACCCGGTCCACGGGCTGGCCCGCCGCGTCGAAGGCCTGCCAGCCGGTCATGCGTTCGGCCACGGGGTTGAGGTAGGTCACGCGGCCTTGCGCGTCGGTGCAGATCACGGCGTCGCCGATGGCCTGCAGGGTGAGCCGCACCAGTTCCTTTTCCTCGAAGAGCAGATCCTCCATCTGCTTGCGCTCGGTCAGGTCGTCGATCTGCACGAAGAAACCCCGCACGCTGCCGTCCTCCACGTCGGGGATGTACGTGACCACGGCGTGCCGCTTTTCGCCCGACGGCAGACGCAGCGTGCGCTCGAACACCTGGCGGTGCCCCTGCAGCGCCTGCTCCACGTGCTCGCGGACCTGGGCGTAGAACTGCGGCCCGGCAGCTTCGTCCAGCCGGCGCTGGCGCAACTGCTCGGCCGTCATGCCGGCCCAATGCAGATAGGCCTGGTTGGCGAACCGGTTGCGGAAGCTGGTGTCCCAGTAGGCCACCATGGAGGGCAGGTTGTGCAGGATGGTGGTCAGGTCGTGCTCGGCCTGCTTGAGCTGCGCGCCGATGGACTGGCGCCGCAGCATCTCGCGCATGAAGAGCCACGCCAGGCCCAGGCTGGCCGCCACCAGGAGCGCGGCGAAGCCGCCGATCAGCCAGGCGCTGCGGCGCCAGGCTGCCAGGATGGTGCGCTCCGGCTGGCTGACGTCGACCACCAGCGGATGGCCCTGCACGCGGCGGTAGGCATTCAGGCGCAGCATGCCGTCCTGCGCGTCGGCGGCGGTGAAGGTGCCGTGGTCCGCGGTCGTCAGGCGCCGCAGCAGGGCGGCGTCGGCCATGCCGGCCGCGGGCTGGGCCGGCTCGGCCGGGGCGGTGGCGAGCCGCTGGCCGTCGGAGCGCCAGAGGTCCACGCGGTTCGCGGCATCGGTGTTGACCGAGGCGAAGAGTTCCTCGAAATACGCGATCTGGATAGTGCCCACCACCACGCCCGCGAACCGGCCCTCCGCGTCGCGGTAGGCCAGGCTGAGCGGCAGGGCGGGCTGGCTGCTCCCAAGGCGGGAGCGCACCGGCATGCTGATGTAGAGCCCTTGCACCGTGCCTTGCGCATGGGCCCGGAAGTAGTCGCGGTCGCTGAAGTTGGCCTGGCGGGGCCGTTCGGCCGCGGAATCGAAGACGATGTCGCCCGCGCGGTCGAGCACCAGCACGGAGCCCAGTCCGCGCAGGCGCAGGGAGCTGTCGAACAGCACCGCGTGCTGCACCGATGGCTGCAGCGCCGCGAAATCGGGGCGCGCCAGCCCGAGCCGGGTGCCTTCCAGCGAATACACGAAGCCATCGAGCGTGCGGCCGATGTTCTGCTCGATGGTGTGCACCAGCGTGGCGTTGGTCTCGCGCACATGCCGCCAGTGCTCGTCGCGCAGCGTCAGGATGACCTGCGCGAAGAGCGCGGCGATGGCGGCCGACAAGGCCAGCGCGAGTGCTGCGTACCGGCGCAGCGGAAGAGGGCGCATCATCGGCAGTCAGTATGGCTCACCCGCAGGCAGGGCGCAGCGATGGATGGGAGCTCACCGGGCGTCGCCCGGCTTTCGCATGGCGGCCGGGCGGTGGGCGGTGTTCAGGGCCGGGGGGTCGGCGAGGTGGATGCGCTCGCCGCGCGCGGCGGCGCGAACAGCTCCCAGGTGGCGATGAACAGCGCCGCGATCACCGGGCCGATCACGAACCCCGTCAGGCCGAAGAGCGCCATGCCGCCCACGGTGGAGATGAGCACGACGTAGTCCGGCATCTTGGTGTCCTTGCCCACCAGCAGCGGCCGCAGCACGTTGTCCACCAGGCCGATCACGAAAATGCCGTAGGCCGTGAGCATGGCGCCCTGCATGACGGCGCCGGTGGCGAAGAAGTAGACGGCGACGGGCGCCCAGATGAGCCCCGCGCCCACGGCGGGCAGCAGCGAGAGAAATGCCATCAGCACGCCCCAGAGCACCGGGCCCTGGATGCCCAGCACCCAGAAGGCGATGCCGCCCAGCGCCCCCTGCACCGCGGCCACCACGATGTTGCCCTTGACCGTGGCGCGGATCACCGTCGTGAACTTGCTCGTGAGCTGCCGCTTGTGCCCTTCATCGAGCGGAATGGCGTCGCCGATGCGCTTGCCGAGGGCGGCGCCGTCGCGCAGCAGGAAGAACAGCAGATAGAGCATGATGCCGAAGCTCACCAGGAACTGCAGCGTGTTCTGGCCCAGGTCGAGCGCGCGCGTGGCCAGCGCCTGTCCGGCCTGCACACCCACCGTGGAGAGCCTCTCCTGCACATCGGCCATGGAGGTCAGATTGAACCGGTCCAGCAGCGACAGCACCCAGTTGGGCAGCGCGGCCATCACCTGCTGCGCATAGGCGCCCAGGTTCAGCTGGCCGGAGCGCAGCCGTTCGTAGATCAGCCCGGCCTCCTGCACCAGCGAGATGCCGATCAGGGTGGTGGGAAGAATCACCACCACCAGGCACAGCACGAGCGTCGCCAGGGCCGCCATGTTGGGCCGCTGGGGCATGCGGCGCAGCAGGCGGCGATAGAGCGGCGTGAACAGGATCGCCAGCACCATGCCCCAGAACACCGCGCCGTGGAAGGGCCAGAGGATGGCAAAGAACGCGATGGTGACGGCCACCAGCAGGAGCAGGAGCGTGCGGCTCTGGAGCGTAGGAAGATTCATGAACCCGTACCGAGAGGAGGTACGGCAAATGTAAGCGAGCCGGGCGCGATCTTGCGATGCGTTGCGCGTCGGACAGCAGGCCGATCGCATCCCCGAAAACGATCGGTGGCACAATGGCGGTCGCAACCCCCGGCCCTTCCCCAGCCACAGTCGCATCCGCCAATCGGTTCAGCCGTGTCGCGGAAGGTTTACCAACCAGCTAACGTTTCCCTCAGGGAGACAGAGGTCAGCGGAACAATGAGCGATACGACGTCCGTCTATCAAGCCTATCAAGGCAACACCTATCTCTTCGGCGGCAATGCGCCCTATGTCGAAGAGATGTACGAAAACTACCTGGCCAATCCGGGCAGCGTGCCCGACAGCTGGCGCGACTACTTCGACGCACTGCAGCACGTGCCCGCGGTGGACGGCAGCAACGCCAAGGATGTCCCGCATCTCCCCGTCATCAATGCCTTCGCCGAACGCGCGAAGCAGGGTGGCACCAAGGTCGTCGTCGCCACCGGCGCCGATTCGGAACTGGGCCGCAAGCGCACCGCCGTCCAGCAACTGATCGCCGCCTACCGCAACGTGGGCCAGCGCTGGGCCGATCTCGATCCGCTCAAGCGCACCGAGCGCCCCTCCATCCCCGAACTGGAGCCATCGTTCTACGGCTTCACCGACGCCGACCAGGAAACCGTGTTCAACACCAGCAACACGTTCTTCGGCAAGGAATCGATGCCGCTGCGCGAGCTGATCAATGCCCTGCGCGAGACCTACTGCGGCACCATCGGCGCCGAGTACATGTACGCTTCCGACCAGAACCAGAAGCGCTGGTGGCAGGAAAAGCTGGAAACCATCCGCAGCAAGCCCTCGTTCGGCCCCGAGAAGAAGAAGCAGATTCTCGACCGCCTGACGGCAGCCGAAGGGCTGGAGCGATTCCTGCACACCAAGTACGTCGGCCAGAAGCGCTTCTCGCTCGAAGGCGGCGAGAGCTTCATCGCCGCCATGGACGAGCTGATCCAGTCCGCCGGCGCCAAGGGCGTGCAGGAAATCGTCATCGGCATGGCCCACCGCGGCCGTCTGAACGTGCTGGTGAACACGCTGGGCAAGATGCCCAAGGACCTGTTCGCCGAGTTCGACCACACTGCCCCTGAAGACCTGCCTTCCGGCGACGTGAAGTATCACCAGGGCTTCAGCTCGGACGTGTCCACCCCCGGCGGCCCGGTCCACCTGTCGCTGGCGTTCAACCCGTCCCACCTGGAAATCGTGAACCCGGTGGTCGAAGGCTCCGTGCGTGCCCGCATGGACCGCCGCGCCGACCCGCACGGCAAGCAGGTGCTGCCGGTGCTGGTGCACGGCGACGCCGCCTTCGCCGGCCAGGGCGTCAACCAGGAAACCCTGGCGCTGGCGCAGACCCGTGGCTATTCCACGGGCGGCACGGTGCACATCATCATCAACAACCAGATCGGCTTCACCACGTCCGACCCGCGCGACGCGCGTTCCACGCTGTATTGCACGGACATCGTCAAGATGGTGGAGTCGCCCGTTCTGCACGTGAACGGCGACGATCCGGAAGCCGTGGCGCTGGCCACACAGCTGGCCCTCGAATTCCGCATGGAATTCCAGAAGGACGTGGTCGTCGACATCATCTGCTTCCGCAAGCTGGGCCACAACGAGCAGGACACCCCCGCGCTGACCCAGCCGCTGATGTACAAGAAGATCGGCGCGCACCCCGGCACCCGCAAGCTGTATGCGGACAAGCTGGCCGCGCAGGGCCTGGGCGAGACGCTGGGCGACGACATGTTCAAGGCCTACCGCGCCGCCATGGAAGCGGGCAAGCACACGGTCGACCCGGTGCTGACCAACTTCAAGAGCAAGTACGCGGTGGACTGGAGCCCGTTCCTGGGCAAGAAGTGGACCGATGCGGGCGACACGGCCATTCCCCTGGCCGAGTGGAAGCGCCTGTCCGAGAAGATCACCACCATCCCCGAAAGCGTCACGCCGCACCAGCTGGTGAAGAAGGTGTACGACGACCGGGCCGCGATGGGCCGTGGCGACATCCCGGTGGACTGGGGCATGGGCGAGCACATGGCCTTCGCCTCGCTGGTCGCCAGCGGCTTCCCGGTGCGCCTGTCGGGCGAGGACTGCGGCCGTGGCACGTTCACGCACCGTCACGCCGTGATCCATGACCAGAAGCGTGAGAAGTGGGACACGGGCACCTACCTGCCCCTGCAGAACGTGAGCGAGAGCCAGGCTCCGTTCGTCGTGATCGACTCGATCCTGTCGGAAGAAGCCGTGCTGGGCTTCGAGTACGGCTATGCATCGAACGACCCCAACACGCTGGTGATCTGGGAAGCGCAGTTCGGCGACTTCGCCAATGGCGCGCAGGTCGTGATCGACCAGTTCATCGCCTCGGGCGAAGTGAAGTGGGGTCGCGTCAACGGCATCACGCTGATGCTGCCGCACGGCTACGAAGGCCAGGGCCCGGAACACAGCTCCGCCCGCCTGGAGCGCTTCATGCAGTTGGCCGCCGACGCCAACATGCAGATCGTGCAGCCCACCACCGCCAGCCAGATCTTCCACGTGCTGCGTCGTCAGATGGTGCGCAACCTGCGCAAGCCGCTGATCATCATGACGCCGAAGTCGCTGCTGCGGAACAAGGACGCGACCTCGCCGCTGTCCGAATTCACGAAGGGCGCCTTCCAGACCGTCATTCCGGAACAGAACGAGGCCATCGACAAGCGCGCCGACAAGGTCAAGCGCGTGATCGCCTGCTCCGGCAAGGTCTACTACGACCTGGTGAAAAAGCGCGAGGAAAAGGAAGCCGACGACGTGGCGATCATCCGCGTCGAGCAGCTCTATCCTTTCCCGCACAAGGCGTTCGGCGCCGAACTGAAGAAGTACCCCAACGCGACCGACATCGTGTGGTGCCAGGACGAGCCGCAGAACCAGGGCGCCTGGTTCTTCGTGCAGCACTACATCCACGAGAACATGCTCGAAGGCCAGAAGCTGGGTTATTCCGGCCGCGCGGCTTCGGCATCGCCTGCCGTGGGTTATTCGCACCTGCACCAGGAGCAGCAGAAGGCGCTGGTGGACGGCGCGTTCGCCAAGCTCAAGGGGTTTGTCCTGTCCAAGTAAGGCCGGCCACCCGTACGCACAAAAAACACAGACAACCCCGAAAGAATTGTTATGGCTATCGTAGAAGTCAAGGTTCCCCAACTGTCCGAATCCGTGGCGGAAGCCACGATGCTCACCTGGAAGAAGAAGGCCGGCGAAGCCGTCGCGGTCGATGAGATCCTGATCGAGATCGAGACCGACAAGGTCGTGCTGGAAGTGCCCGCGCCCTCCGCCGGCGTGCTGGCCGAGATCGTCGAGGGCGACGGCGCCACCGTGGCGTCCGATCAGCTGATCGCCAAGATCGACACCGAAGGCAAGGCCGGCGCCGCCGCCGCTCCCGCTCCTGCGGCAGCCGCTGCTGCCGCGCCCGCGCCCGCGCCCGCCGCGGCCGCTTCCGCCGCCGCACCGGCGGCCGGTGGCTCCAAGGGCGACGTCGCCATGCCCGCCGCCGCCAAGCTGCTGGCGGACAACAACCTGTCGGTCGGCTCCGTGGCCGGCACGGGCAAGGACGGCCGCGTGACCAAGGGCGACGTACTGTCGGCCGTGGCCGGCGGCGCCAAGCCCTCCGCCGCGCCCAGCACCATCCCGACCGGCGTGCCGACCAAGGCGCTGCCGCAGGTGGCCGCCCCCGCCGCCAAGCAGGACCTGGGCGACCGCCCCGAGCAGCGCGTGGCGATGAGCCGCCTGCGCGCCCGCGTGGCCGAGCGTCTGCTGCAGTCGCAATCCACCAACGCCATCCTGACGACGTTCAACGAAGTCAACATGGCGCCGGTGATGGACCTGCGCAAGAAGTTCCAGGATTCGTTCACGAAGGAACACGGCGTGAAGCTGGGCTTCATGTCCTTCTTCGTCAAGGCAGCGGTGCACGCGCTCAAGAAGTACCCGGTGTTGAACGCCTCGGTGGACGGCAATGACATCGTCTACCACGGCTACTTCGACATCGGCATCGCCGTGGGCTCGCCCCGCGGCCTGGTGGTGCCCATCCTGCGCAATGCCGACCAGATGAGCTTCGCCGATATTGAGAAGAAGATCGCCGAGTTCGGCAAGAAGGCGGCCGAAGGCAAGCTGGGCATCGAAGAG
>Ga0308171_1000331_pt1 | contig 115949 bp, 113 predicted proteins | sample PhyGR1_FD_202135 | JGI IMG/M metagenome (GOLD analysis project Ga0308171, IMG submission 202135) | Phyllosphere microbial communities from UC Gill Tract Community Farm, Albany, California, United States - DLSLSG.R1 | ecosystem: Host-associated > Plants > Phyllosphere > Unclassified | place...
CCTGCGACCCCTTGCCGAACAGCACGCCGTTGCGGTTGATCAGCACGACCTGGCCATTGGCCTTGATCGATCCCAGGATCGTCGACGGCTCGCCGCCGGTCACGCGATTGACGGTGATCGACCTGGCACTGGGCTGCTGGAACAGCGCCAGGTCGCCAACGCCCAGCGAGAAGCGATCCCAGTTGACGATGGCGCGGTCGCTGGTTTGGGTGATCGTGATCTGCGACGTGCCCTGGCCGCTGATCGTCGCCTCACCGCCCACGACTTGGCCACCCGACAGTTGCGCAAAGGCCGGGGCGGCATGCAGCATCGCTCCTGCCGCGACCGTGATCGCGATCCCGCTTGTACCGCTGTACCAGCGCTTGCCCCTGTTCGTCATCGTCCTAAACCTTAAAGATCGTCATGTTGCGGTTGACCTCGGGCCGGGTCACCTGACCCGGTCCTCGGCATCAGAAACGAAAGGAAATGTTGCCGAGCAGACGTCCGCCGCGCTCCGGCGGACTGCCGCGCGGCGCCTTCACGATCCGGCTGGCCTCGATGCCGCCGCTGATATGCTCGGTCAGGCTCAGCCGCAGCCCGAGCCCCGCCGTGGCCGCGCTCCCCGATCGGCGCTCGCCGGGGAGCAGACGCCCTTTCTGCCAAGCCTGTCCGGCATCGATGAAACCATAGGTCTGGAGGCCGACTGGCACGTCACCGATGCGGGCGGGCGCGCTCCAGCGCAGCTCGACGCTGGTCAGCAGGCAATGATCGCCGATCAGCGTCCCCGCATCGAGCCGCCGACCGAACCGCCGACCGCCATAGCTGCACTCCGCCGAGCTATAGAGCGGCCCCTTCACCGCCGCCTGCGCCTGTGCGGTGATCAGCGTCGACACCTGGCCGCCCGCTGCCCGCGCGACGGGCTGGAGCCGCTGCACCTCCATGGTCAGCAGCATATAGTCGAGCCGCCCGTTCACGCGGCTATTGGCGCGTGCGTCGAGTTTCTTGAGCCCCTGCTCCATCCCCAGTCGCAGCGAGTTCGCCGCCCGGGTTTCATCGGTCACGTCATAGGTCAGCGCAACCACCACCGAGCGCAGCCGATCACGCATTTCGGTCCGCCCCAGCAGTTCGGAATCGGTATTGGCGAGCGCCCCGCCGACCTCGACCGCGAGATTCTCGGTCCGCGATCGCAGGAAGGGATAGCTCAGCGTCACCCGCCCGGTGGTCGCGCCGCCCCGATAACCGAGCAGCCGGAGCAGCGGCGTGGTCGGACGGGTGTGCGAGTAGTTGCCCGACACGCCCAGCGTCAGCCCGTCCTGATCGAGGATCGAGACATAGTCGCCCGACAGATTCCAATAGGCGTTGCTGGTAATGCTCTGATAGGCACCGAGCCGCAGGCGATCGCCACCGGTCAGCACCGCGTTCACGTCCACCGTGCCGCCGACGACATGGGTGCCAAGCGTGCGCGGCATGAAGCTGTTGTAGCCGACATCCATCGACCGCCGCTTGCGCGCGATCTCGATGGTCAGGATCGATCCACCGACCACCTCGGGTGCGGGCGACAGGGTCGCGCGCGCCGTCACCCCCGGTACGTCGTTGATCAGCAGGAGATAACGCTCGAGATCGGCGTTGCGCAGCGGCCGCGACTGACGGATCCGCTCGGCGATGTCAGCGACCGGCCCACGTCCAAGCAGACCGCTCGGCAGTTTCGCACCGGTAAAGTGGATCCGCGACACGAAGCCCTCGACCACGCGGATCGTGACGATGCCATCTTCGATCTTCTGCTGCGGTACGACGCCGAAGGAGATGGCATAACCCGCCCGCGAATAGGCGCGGGTAATCGCATTGGCGAAGCGGAACACGTCCTCGACGCTGATCTCGTCACCGGGCTTCTTGTCCCATTCGAGCATCAGGCGAGCGACCGGAATGGCGGTCGCGCCGTCGATCCGCACCCCACGCAGCGTGAAGCGGATCGTCGCGGCGGCTTCCGGCGCGATCTGTTCCGGCACGACCTGAACAACCGGCGGTGCGGCGGGCAGCGGTTCCGGCGCCTTCGCCAGATTATCCCGCAGACGGTTCGGATCAAGCGTCGGCGGAACGATCTGCTGCTGCGCCATCTGTGCGGACGCGGAGGACGCTAACGCCACTATCAGTGGCGCGACCGCAACCCCGCTCAATCCACGGATCGAAACACGGCAAGACCGTAAGCGGAGACGGATACAGGTTGGATGCACGGAAACCTCAGACTTCACATCGGACCGCACCACGGCGATGAAGGAATTTGGTGAAGGGGGTCTGGTCGGCACGGCCGCTGAAGGTGCCCTCATGGATCGACGACCAGGCATGCGGTCGCATCTTCCCGATTCTGGCGCCACGGCATGATCGGCGATGGCTTGGCGTGGAAATAGCCCTGCTGCCACTCCGCACCCGCCGCATCGACGAGGTCCGCCTGGGCACGGGTCTCGACGCCCTCGACCACCACTTCCGCGCCGAACGAGCGCGCCAACTCCACCATCTGCCGGAAGATGACCGCGTCGCGTTCTCTGAGCATCGCACGTTCCAGGAACAGCCGGTCGATCTTGATGATGTCGGGGGAGAAGACCAGCAATTGCCAGATCGATGCGAACCCCACGCCAAAATCATCGACCGCGACGCGGCAGCCCAAATCCTTGATCACCGCGATGAACGCCGCCGCCTGATCCATATCGGACGCCAGCGCCGTCTCGGTAATTTCCCACACCAGACGTCGCGCGACATTCGGCCGCCGCGTCAGCCGGTCGCAAACCTCACTCCAGCTGCTGGCACATGCCAAGCTCTGCGCCGAAACGTTGACCGCCAGCGAGACTTCTGCGTTCCCTTCCAACTCGCCGATCACCGCAGACACCACGGCCTGGTCGAGCAGCAACACGAAGCCCAGCCGCTCGAGCGCGAGGAGCAAAGGCTCGGGTGACTGGGTCGCACCGTCGTTATCGCAGGGCCGACACAATGCCTCGTGGAACAGGATGCCGCCCGATCGATCGACCACGGGCTGCCAGTGCAGCGAGAATCCCGGCTCGGCAGGATCATTCGACCGCATAAGCGAGGGCAGGAACGCGACGACCCGCTGCATGTCCGCCCGGTACAGCGCTTCGGCATCGCGACCGTCACCCATCGGCGCCCCTTGGAATGGACAGATCCGCGCCCTCGCCTGCCCCTCCAGCGACCAGTCCACCGAAAGCCAGACGCAAACGAACCCGTCGTCGGTCGGAACCGGATCCAGCAGCGTCGCGGCGCACAGGTGGCCGAGCCAGATCGGCAACATGGCATCGACGACGCCATCATCCGGCCAACCCCCGAGATAGAAGTCGACAGCCAGACCGCCGCCGCCCTCGCAAAGCACGCGACAGCCCGCCGGCAGCGCCGCCAGCAGGCGCCGACGCACCTCGGCCGTCACCTTCTCAGCGATCACCGAACCCCAGGCGCGACGGATATGCGGGTCGTTGGCGATCTGGACACGCAGCGCAAGCGACGCTGTTCCTTGCCGGCGCACCAACAGCCCGGGCGTGAACGCCACCGCCGCCCCGTAGGGCATCATCCCTCGTCCAAATTGTATCATCGGACACCCCCGCCAAGCGATACCCATCGCCTATCTGAGACGGTTTAGCCCAAAGTGTATCACGGCGTTTCTTGCCAAGTTTTCGCCGGTAGGTAATTCGATTAGACCTGATACCTCCATGTATCCAATTGGAGATCTTAAATTGTCTTACACGATATTTACCCAAGAAGGATATCGCAAGTACCTCACATCTCAGGAAATGGAGAGTTTTATTGGAGCGTCATCCGCGTTCTCGAATGACATACGAGCGTTCTGCTTGATGATAGCCTATACAGGCTGCCGCATATCTGAAGCGCTATCACTAACACATGATAGTATAGATCTAGCTTACAATCATGTAATCATCCGAAGCCTAAAGAAGAGAGGAAAATGTTTGCACAGAATCATCCCACTTCCGAGGCACTACATAGTTTTTCTCAAGCTGTGGTTGGGATCATCATGCAAAAATCATGGTTTACTCTGGCCGTGGTCGCGAATGACTGGGTATCGCCATATTCGAGAGGTTATGCGCGCTGCAAATATTGATGGACGCCACGCCTCGCCGAAAGGGCTTCGTCATGGTTTTGGGGTTCGCGCGATAGAGTCGAGTGTACCACTTAACCTTGTTCAACGCTGGCTAGGGCATGCACATATCAAGACTACGGCGATCTACACCAATGTGCTAGGCGCAGAGGAGCGGAAGATCGCTTCGCGCATGTGGAAGGATGTCAAACTCGACTGCGCCTGATGCCTAGCACCTCGGGAAATCGTGTTCCGGATACCCTCCATCGACAGCATCCGAAATGTAACGCGTTGTAAACTTTCTTATCTTCACTAATTACTTGTTAACCTACCAATTCAGCACTCTTACAAAGCTGATTTTTCGACACTTTCTCCAACAGCCCTAGGGTTATTGACAGTAAAATCCAAGAACAGAAACAGGTATATTGCGCAATGTTACAAAATGGGCTATAATGTAACATTATTTATGCATATTTATTAGCACTTTAGCTAGATGCCGCCGTCTAGGCGCACAAGTGAATAGAGCGTCATTCTGACAATCTCTGCACAACCTTTGCAACCATGGTTAATATCCGAAACGGTTACGCTATGATCCGTTCGACGGGATGAACGACGCTGGAGCCTCGCCTCGTCGGGCTGGCCACGCAGAAGGAGCAGCTTCACATATAGGATTTGCTCTCACAGGCGCCAAACGCAGCCTTCGCCGCCACCAATAGACCGCGCCGCGGCGGGTGACGTTCTCGATCGCTGGCATCAGGGACTGGCTGGGGCGGCAGGATCCTCACTTAAGGACTTCCCACCTCTGCCAAGTCATTGATTTTCAACGCATTCGCGAAAACGCCAATGACGAGTGGTTACACTCACCGGCGTCACTTACTGGCATCACACACCATTGGCAATTGCCTACCGTTCTTTCTCTCTCCAGACTTGTCTATAGCGCTCCCAGCGCCAACGATTTCCTCTGCTCACCGGGCGAAGGTCCTGCCGCCATTCCAAAGTAGGATCGTGGACAGCGCATAGACGATGAAGAACCCGACATTGAGGACGGCGGCGAAGAACCATAGCCCGACGGGTGGCGGCAACGCCGCGCCGGTCGCGGCGAGCAACAGCGGTGCGACGGGATTAAGCACGACCGCCGACCAGCGGGGATAGCGGGTCGGGCGGGCAACGATCGTCGCGCAGAGTAGCATCATGCCGAGCGCCAGCGGGATCACCGCCAGAAACCATGCCATCGCCTGCATCCGGCTGAACTGTGCGCCCAGCGTCAGCAGCGAGGGATACGCCGCGTCGGGAAGCGTCGGGATCGCCTTGTACACCATCGCCGGGTAGTAGAAGGACGCGTGGCCGAGCGGCGACCAGGCGTTGGCGCAGAAGAGCAGCGCGAACGCGGCGAATGGGAGGGCGCCACCCGCCGGCTTCACGCCCTGATAGAGATGCCAGCTTCCCGCGAGATAGAGCGGGATCGACAGGTTGGCGATCATCGCGCCCGCCGCCAGCCGCGGCTCGTCGAACGGCAGCATCCATGCCAGCGCCTTGAACGGAATGCGATCGGCATAGTCGCGCAGCAGCAGCGGATATTGTTCGGGCGACGCCGACCCGCCGACCAGCAGGACATCGCCGATCGCCCAGCAGATCGCGCCGAGAATGCCGGCGATTCCGGCGGCCCGTATGGCGAGGAGGTTCATGCCATTCTCCTATGCGGTGGCGATGGTCGGGGCGGCCCAGACGCTGTCGCGCGGCCCGGCCACGGCCCGCCGCCGGGCCGCGCTTGCCATCGCGGCGAACCCCGCCGCGCCGAGGATCGCGACCAAATCGACCAGTCGGCTTGCGCCGGTATGGCTCCAGCCATGCGCCAGCATGGGGGACAGGATCGTGGAGAGCGGAATCGCGGCGGTCGCTATGGCTGCTACCCATAGCAGCTCCGATCCGCTGCGCGCCGCACCGCGCACCAGCGCCCAGATGACGCCGACGACGAATACGAGATAGTAGATGCGGCTATGCCATGCCGCGAGATCGCCCCGATCGGCGGGCAGCCACTTCGCGGCGGCGATCGTCAGCGAGATGCCCGCGACGCACCCCAGCGGCACACCCACCGTCAGGCTCCCCAGGATACGGGTGGCACGGGTCTGCGTGACCATGCCCGCCTTGCGTTCCTTGCGACGACGGCTCTCGATCCAGAGCAGATTGCCCGAGTAGAACAAGAATGCTCCGGCCAACCCAAGCAGGAAATAGGACCAGCGCACGGGCGCGCCGCCGAAACTTCCGAAATGCAGCGTGAAGAAAGACGTGACCGCCGCGAACCACCGCCCCTGCCGCCCCGGCATATAATCCGCCTCGGTGATCGCGCCGGTGCGCGTATCGATCTCCGCCATGCCATAGGTCGGCGCGCGCATTCCGTAGCGCGGGTCGACCCCGGTGATGTCGCCATGCGCCCCCTGCCGGGTATCGTAGCGATAGGTGATCGATCGCAGCGTAAAGCCAGGGGCCTGCGCCGTGATGCGCCGCTCCAGTTCGGCAGGCGACAGCGTGTCGCGCACCGCGTCATAGGCGGGCGGCCGTGGCGGACCGGTCGGCGGTGGCGCACGCCGCGCGACAGCCGCCGCGCCGGCCTGCTGCACCGCGCCCTGCACGTCGTAAATCTTGTCATGGAAGGCGAAAATGACGGCGGTGATCGCCATGACGATGTGGAACGGCAGGCTGAACAACCCGAGCAGATTGTGCAGGTCGAGCCACATCCGTTTCACATTCTTGCCGAAGCGCAGCGCGAACAGATCCTTCGTCAAACTGGGCAGCAGGCAGATGACGCCGGAAATGATGGCGACGGCATAGAGCAGCGAGATCACCCCCATGATCGGCATCGCGACCTCGCGATCGAGCGGCAGGCCGACCTGCTGGTGAAGCACGTCGACCAGTTCCGAAACCGGCGACGCGTCCTGCCGTACCACCAGCAACGTCCCGTCAGGCGCCAGCGCGGCGAGAAAGGTCGGGCCGGGCGCCCGGCGGGTGCCGGTGGTCCAGCTCAGCCGCGCGGGCTGGTCGGGGCCAGTGTCGAAATACACGGTATAGGCGGCGCGCGCATCAGGCCGGGCGCGCAGCACCTTGTCGATCAACTCGGATGTGCGATCCAGCGACGGCGGCGCGGCGATGCGGGTCGGCGCGGAGGCCCAACGGTTCAACGGCTCGGCGAACATCGTGATCGCCCCGGCATAGAAGGCGACGAACAGCGCCAGCCCGGCGATGATGCCGACCCAGCTATGCACGTCCTTATAGGTCTTCACGACATCGGTGCGCATCGACGATCACCCGAGAAGAAGGCGCGCGGCGACGTAGAGCGCCCAGGCGCCCAGATTGGCGAGCGCGAGCCAGGCCCATGCCCGCACGCCGCTGCGGAACAGGAAGCAGAGGCCGAGGATCGCGCACCAGATCGGCGACGCCAGCCACATGGCGAGCTGCCGCTGTGCGCTGAACACGTCCGCGTCGGTCGCGAACAGGGTCGCAAAGGTGCAGGTCAGCGCCAGCGTGAGGGTGAAGCCGAGGATGGCAGCGGCCGACGCCTTGCCGAACCAGTCGCGACTGGTAAGAAGCGGGCGGCTCATCGCGCCGCTCCCCGCCGGAACCGCCACCAGCCGATGGCAACCGGAACCACGCTCCACACCAGCATCGTGCCGGTGGCCCAGGTAAAGACGGCGGTCGCCGGTCCCTGTACCGTCAGCAGCAGGGCCAATGCGATCGACAGGAGCAGCGTCCCAACGATGCGACAGGGTCGTGCCGCGACGCCCGAGCGTATCAATGCCTGATGCCGCGTACTGGCATAGAGGCACAAGGCCCCGCCGATCATCGCCACCACCGCACACCAGACCGTGATCATCGGCCCGGCTCTGCAAAGGCAACGCGGATCGCCGGAGCCATCGCCGCCAGCATCGTCGTCCCATGCGACTGGCCCGGCAGCGGCAGGAAGCGCGCCCGGCCGGCCTTCGCGTCACCATCGAGCGATCCGACCAGTGCGGTCGGAGATGCCGCCGCGCTATCGCCTTCGGCGATCAGGATGGGAGGCGCGTCCTTCACCGCGGCGGCCTCGCGCGTGATCAGGCCGTCGCCGAACCACAGCGACGGGCTGACCGCGACGACGCGATCGAACATCGCCGGGCGGGTCAGCGCAGCATGCAGCGCCAGCAGACCACCGAAACTATGGCCGAGCAACGTCTCCCGAGACCGATCGACCCGCCAACGCTGGCGAACGAGCGGCTGCACCTGCCGCTCTATCAGGTCGAGAAACGCCTCGGCCCCGCCGGTCTTCAGCCCGCTGGCGGGCATGGTCGCGGGGATCGTCCAGCCCGGCGTGGCGGGCGTATAGTCGCGGACGCGCCGCTCCAGCGGCCCGGCTGCGATCCCGACCACGATGCCATCCACGACCCCGCTTCGTGCGCCCGCCTGCGCCAGTCGGCGCGCGGTCAGCGCCGCGATCGCGAAATTGTCCTCGCCGTCCAGCACATAGAGCACCGGATAACCGGCAGGCGGCGGCGGCGCCTCCGGCCAGGCGATCAGGATGCGATACGTCTCGCCGCCTTCGGCCTGGACAACCTGCTCGGCGCTGCGCGGCAGCGTATAGGGCGTGTCCGCTGGTGACCTGGCGGCGATCGGAGTGCCGGGTGCCGCCAGCGCGAGCATGATGGCCGAGATCATGCTCACCACCGGTATTGCAGCCGCAGGTTCAACGTCCGCCCAGACCCATAATAGCAGGACGCCGGCGACGAGCACAAAGCGACATAGCGATGGTTGGTCAGGTTGCGCGCATTAACCGACAGGATGATGCCGCTGGCAAAGGCCTTGCGCAGGAACAGATCATACAGGGTATAGCCGGGCACGCGATAGGCATTGGCCGTGTCACCATAGGACACACCGACATAGCGCACGCCGCCGCCCAGTCCGACGCCACCCAGCGGCCCGTCCTCGGCGAAGCGATAATCGGCGAACAGCGACCCCATCCACTCGGGCACCTGCGCCAGCCGGTTGCCCTGCTGCCCGCGCTCGCCCCGCGTGATCTCGCTATCCATATAGGTGCCGGTCGCGATCAGGCTCAGCCCGCCGACCAGCGTCGCCTTGCCTTCCAGCTCGACGCCGCGGATGCGCCCCTGCCCGGTCTGGACCTGGCATGTCGTGCCGCCGCAGACATGATTCGGGTCCGGGTCGGGGCTGGCGAGATTATTCTGGGTCAGTTGGTACAGCGCCGCGGTGAGCAGCGCGTTGCTGCCACGGGGCTGATATTTGACGCCAGCCTCATATTGCTCGCCAGTCGTCGGCTGAAAGGGCGTGCCGTCGAAATACTGGCCGGTCGTCGGCTGGAACGAGGTGGAATAGCTGGCATAGGGCGCCACGCCGCTCGGCGAGACCCAGGTTGCGCCCGCCCGCCACGTCAGCTTGTCGGCCTTGGTCAGCGTCACCGGGTTGGTGGCGCCGGTCGCCAGTTCGTTCACTTGGTGGTTCTTCGCCCAGTCGTAGCGCGCGCCCATGGTGACATGAAGTTGCCCTAGCGTGACCTGATCCTGGCCATAGGCACCGACCTGCTCCAGCCGCGCATTCATATAGACCTGCGGACTGAGCGTCTGGAGGACCCGGCCCAAGCCCTGCGATACGGGATTGAAGATGTCGGGCATCGGCGGGACGTTCGTCGACAGGTCGCGCAGGTGACGCCATTCGGTGTCGAGCATATCGACGCCCAGCAGGACCCGGTGCTCCAGCGGACCGCTGTCGATGCGGCCTTCGATCTTGGTATCCAGGCCATAGCCGTCCGAATGGCCGACGCCCTGCACCGCGCGACGATTGATCGTCTGTCCGTTGGCCAGCGTGCCGCCGCGCAGCACGGTGCCCTGGAACAGCGTCTCGACACGGGTGTAGCGGCCATTCTGCCGAAGCTCGAATCGGTCGGAGAAGGCGTGACGCAGTTCGTACCCCAACAGATACTCGTTGCGGTCATAGGTGTTGAACTGCGGCTCGCCCAGAAAGGCGTCGAGGCGGATATGGCGCCCCCCTGCCCCCGGCTGCCGCGATCCGACATCAGGCAGGAACTGGAAGGTCGATCCCCCCTCGTCGCGCTGATACTGGGCCATCAGCGTGATGCTGGTCGCGGCATCTGGCACCCAGCTCAGGCTAGGCGCGATATAATAGCGGCCCGTCTTGATATCATCGATCTGGGCATCGCCATAACGTGCCAGCCCGACGAGCCGCGCGCGGACCGTGCCGTCGGCGGTCAGCGGACCCGACACGTCCGCCGCGCCCTGATACTGCCATTTGCCGAGGCCGGTGAACCCGGCCCCCTGCAGCATGATCTCACCACGAGGGGTCGCGGTCGGCCGCTTCGTCACCAGATTGACGATGCCGCCCGGCGCCACCTGCCCGAACAGCACCGCCGAGGGGCCTTTCAGCACCTCGATCTGCTGGAGCGCGAAAGGATCGAAGGCGGTGCGCGTCCACTGTCCGCCCGCGGGCAGACGGATGCCGTCCAAGAACAGATTGTCGCTGAAGCTGCCAGCCGAGAAGCCGCGCACCGAAAAGCTGTCGGCCCGGCTGTCGATGCCGTCCTGCTCCGCCTGCACCCCGGCGGTATAGGCGAGCGCCTCGGTCACGCTATGGACCGCACGGACGTCAAGTTCCTCGCGCGTGATGACCGAGATGGATTGCGGCACATCGATCAGCCGGGTGGCGGTCTTCGTCCCCGACGTCGCCTCGGTCTGTCCGGTGGCCGTCACGACGATCTCGCTGTCGCGAAGCACGTCACCCTTATTCTCTTGCGCTGCGACCGGCCACGCCGCCGATGACAGCAGCAATCCCACACCCCAACAAATCTTCATAGGTCTCCCGCCCCTTGGTCGCCGCCTCCCCGGCGACGCTTCCTCGAAAAGTTCGAAGGGCCTCTAGTCAACGAGGATATTGCGAGTCAATCGCATTTGATAACCTTCTGCTACGTCGGGAAGTTCGTTGCCCCTGCCTGATCCGAATATTTTCGGCTCACCAACCACCAAATCCTACGAGGCCCAACATGGCTTGCCGACCTTAAGGTCGCTCAGCGCTCCATCGATGCGCGGCACGCGCAGCGACTTCCGGCGGCAATTGCCAGCCGGCAACATCATCGGCGGACAGGCGCTGCGGCACACACCGATCGTTGACGATCTTCATGCCGGTCACTCTGCAGGACATGACATCGGCCAGCGAGCCCGAGGCTATGAAGTCCGGTAGCTGACGCCTCTGCGCATCGGATAACGCGTCCCAGATGCCATCACCCGGTCGATCCGCAAAAGCGTGCTTCGCCAGAAACGCGGTGCAGAGAATGCTAATCAGCAGCGCTGCCGTCAGAAGCGTCAGTAGGGTCGGACGCACCCACGATATCTGCTCGCGCAGCATGCGATAGGCCGAACGGCTCTCATAGGCCTGATCACGCAAGTCATTCCTGGCCTGCTCGACCGCCGAGACGGTGCCGTGGATTTGGGAACCGAGATAGTCATGTAAGACCGTGAGTGCGTCCACCGAGGATCGGGTTCGCCCCGCCGCATCCTCCAGCAACGAGGCGGCACGCGCCGTCCCACGCATATTCTCCAGAAGCGCCGGGCTATGATCCTCAAGCCAAGCGGCGATTGACGACTTGAGCACCTGCCCGTGACGGTGCTGGTACATAGCGATCAGGAGAAAGGGATCGTCCTGATAGGGCACGCATATGCTTGCGATCTCGTCCAGCGACGCAGCCACCCGATCGTCCGGCTCTTCATCCGGCCAGATCTGATACCAGAGCACGCGCCACTGGGTCACAGCACGTCCTCCAGCCCAGAGTTGAGCAAACGAAGGGCTCGGGAAAACAGCATGGCATCCCCTGCCGACGCATGGGCCAAGGCCGAACTTAGGCGGCGCCTATCCTTATAGAACGCCTCTTTCAGCCGCTCTCCGAGCCTGGGCACCTGCAATACGCCACCATCTGGATCGTGGCGCATATGGGTCGCACTGGCACCAGCCCGCAGTCCGCGCTGCGGCTCAGTGAAACACCGGATCACTCGACCCAAGCCACCCTTTTTGCGATAATGATCCTCAGCCCGGCTATTTTCGCTCCATCCGTCCAGCTTAACTAGGACCCGGTAGCGCTCCGGCGCCCGGTCGATCCACGGCGCGAGTTCTCCTTCGATCTCGACGAAATCCTTCCACGCGCCGGCATTGACGCTCAGCAGGATCGGACAGCCAGCCGGGACGGCGGACACGGCCGTGAGAAGATTGGCGACGACATCGGGGTCCGCGACGTCGACGAAGACGTACTCGTCAGGATTGAGCGTTCTCTTCAAATATCCACGGGTCGTGCCTAATTCGATCACTCGGAAGCCTCGCCCCGCTCCGTCGAGAAGCGCGACGATACAACCGACGAGTGAATCTACCCCGGCCCCACCGCTGTCGGCGGTCACGACCAGCAGCGTCGCGTTCATGCTGTCGATCAGCAGATCGGATGCCGCTGCGGTCATGGGCGGTTGGGGACGTTCATGGATGACCAGCGCGCGTGGCGTCGCGACGACGAGATCATTCTTTTCATTGCTCATGGTCAGATCCTCAATAGTCGTCGTCATCGATGCCGAGCATGTCCGCACCGGAAATCCGGGAAGCTGAATATCCCGATGGCGATTCGACAGGCTGCGAGGCTTGCGGCTCGGGCGGCAGGTCGAACAGTTCCCAGATGAGCTCGGTCACCGGCTGTCGGAGCAGCGTCGCGGCACGAGAAAGTGGCAGTTCAACGGTCAGATTGACGGGAACATCGATGCCGCGCGACTGCGCCATCCACCGCACGTCCGCTCGATCGCGCACCAGCAGGGCGAGGTCTCGGATCTCTTCCTGATGCTGGAGCTCGAGAGCGCGTCGCCAGTCTTCGGCCAGCAGGATCGTCCTGGCCCAGGACGCCTGACCCGACTTCTCTCCGTCCGTGTCGGCCAAGCGATCCGCAAAGGCGCGTCGCATGCTGAAGTCGTGGCCGATCGTATCCATCCACGCCTCCCAACGGTCCTGATCGGTGCCGTGGAGATACTCCAGCATCTGGCGAGCGATGGATTCATACGTCTCGATGGGCGGATCATCGACGGAGCGTGACGGCGGGAGCAGAATGTCCCATGCGCGCTCCTCGGCCGCTTCACCGCCACCGAGGGCCTCAGCTAGACATTGCAGGTCCTGCCGAAAGGCCTTTTCCTCGACATGATCGACCGTGCGATTTGCTCCCGGCCAGACGCCCTCCGCTCGCTGTTGCTCCGCCGCCCTAGACAATGCCCCCGCAAGGGTCGGCGAAATCTGTAGCGGTCGGCCTGCTGCTGCCTCAAACGCAGACTTCGCGGCGATGTCGGCTTCCGAAATTTTGCCCGCTGCCAACAGCAACGCCAACTCTTCATCCGGGGTCAGCCCCTCTACCGCGAGTTCGAGATGGCCAGCCCGGAATGCGGCCATCGCCACGCCGTCCTGACTTTGGTGACGCGGGTCGCGCAGCTTTTCCCGGACGAAGGTGGCGACGAATGAGAGGTCGTCCTTGGACAGGCGGGCGAGTTGCCATAGCGGGCAACCGGCGTCTTCCAACGTCTTCAGCACCGCACTTTCCCTCTTGGTCAGTTTCGGCTTCGCCTTCACCTCGGCGCGCTCTTTTCGGATCTCATCGATCTGGGTGCCGAGTATCAGCGCCTCAAACACGACCTTTACCATATTGCCCAAGGCCGGCCGGTGCTCGAGCAGCAGCTTATTCAGCGCCTTGGTCAGGTCCGCTTCCTCCTGCGCGAGGGATGCCTTGCGCCCCCGTGGATTTTGCAGGGTCTGCTTGGCGGCCTTCGCCTTCCGCTTGGCTTCGGCCTTCTCTTGGGGTGTCAGATTAGCAAGGCGATCCGCGGAGGCTTCCGCGATGATGCTGGTAAGCTCCTCCCGCTGCCGAACCGCTTCGGCGATCCCCGCAAGGACGCCGCTGAGTGCGTCGTCTTCGATAATCCTCCAAATCGACATGACCCCACCTGAAAAAGGCAAACAAACCACTTTGTAGGATTCGAAGCGGAATCGCGCAAAAATTTTCTGGGCAGCATGGAAAAGCGCCGACCATCGGCGCGTGCATCAGTCGCAATGTCCGCGAAGATGGATCGCGAAAATCCTTCGCCAAAACGATCATCGTCCGAACCACCCCGCGAAGGACTGTCGCCGCAGCTCCTTCGCCCACTCAAGGCAGGCGCAATACCTACAATTTGACGCACCTGGCGGCGCGACAAAATTGTGTGCGGCGTCGCCTTCGGCGCCGCTTGGATCGGCGCTAGCGCGCCGAGGTGGCATCGCTCTCGCGTTGCCAGCGCTAAAGCGGGGGTCGCGGCTTCGCCGCCTCGGGCGGGGCGTGGGCGCCCCGTTACACGCCGCGATAGTCCTGCAGGACGTAGGGATTGAGGAACTGCCGCCGACACATCAGGTCGCGATCGACGACGGAGAGGTCAGTTTCATCGCAGACCGCCTCATAGCGGTCCCGGATCACGGTGAACTGCCGGTCGATGATCGCGTCGGCCGCCTCGCGGGTCAGCAGGAAAGCGTCAGCCGCATCGAGGCACAGCGCCAATCGACTGTCGCGACGCGCCCCGTGGATCAGCATCGCCTGACCCGCCTCGCCACCCGCGCGGGCCTGAGGGCAAATGTCATAGGCTGGCGTCAGCGACAGCGACGCCCCGTCCCAGAACGCCGCATGATTGCGCGCATGGTCGTCGGTGTTGCCGCACAGGATATTGAAGACCAGCCGACCGAACAACTCGCGCAACGTCTCGCGCGGCGCGGCGAAACGGTGGCGGATGATCTCGGCCAGCACCTCATAGCTGGCGTAGCGTGCCATCATCTCGTCGAGCTCGAGCAGCGTCAGCGCCGACACCATCGCCCGGCGCGACCAGCCTTCTCCTACGGCTACACGGTCGAAGCGTTCGACCAGTAGCACGTCCTTGCCCTGCGCCTGCACCAGCCGTACCGGCGCGACGTCCAGCCCAGCCTCGGCGGCAAGCCGCATCGCGACATATTCCGCCTTCACGACATTATGGACATCGCCAGCAGCAGGGAATTTGGCGACATATTTCGTCGTTCCGTCCGTCAGCAACGCCTTGGGCCGCGCGCCGCCCAGCGAACTGCCATGATGCAGCGCGCGGTCGAGTTCAGGCGTCAGCTGGATGCCGGCTTCGACCCGCTCGGCCGACTGGATCAGCTCATCCAGCGTCGCGCCGATCGCAGCGCGCGGGACATAGTTTGTCGCCGAGGCCTGGAAATCGAGTGCGCCGATCCGATCGGACCCGGACTCGAGCAGATAATCGAGTTCATCGATGCGATCGACATCGCCGTCTCGCGCCTGCCGCCCCTGCAGCCTGTTGAGGATGACCCGCCTTCCCCAGGCATCCGGGGCGGCGTCGCGCAGGCTGCTGGGCATCGACAGACCGGGCAAGGGCGTGATCGCGCCCGAGACGAGCGGCAGTTCCGGCAGGTACAGCGGGATCGCGTCCCCACGCGCCAAATAGGTGCGGCCATAATTGAACGACAGCCGCTGGCCGTCGCGGAACACTCGGCCCGCCACGACCGGTTCCGTCTGCCCCGGCAGCCAGACCCAGACGAACGCCTGATCAACCATCAGAAGTCATCGTCCACGGCAACCCGGCGGCTATGGACGGCGGCAGGCAACAATGCGAGCCGATCGGCCACACGGTTCGCCTCGCGTGCCAGTTCCTGTTCGTCGAGGCCGAACAGCGGCACCTTGAGGATCGCCGCCAGCTCGAACACGGTGCCGATCGCGCAACCCGGCTCGCCGCGTTCCACCCGCGCGAGCAGCGATCGGGATATCCCCGCCCGTTCAGCAAGGTCCGCCTGCGATATGCGCTGCTCCGTCCGGGCGGTCCGGAGCGTGTCGGCCATCAACCTGAGGGCGCTTTCAGCATATCGGGACTGCTTCGACATGCGGAGTGCATAGCATCAAATATGAATCATAGATAGCTATATGCATCAAATATGATACACCATGTCCATGACGTGCTGCGGGACCATAATAGGCGGGCTCTTTTTAGCCCACTCCGTCACGATGCGGCAGATCGGATTGACCGGCGAAAGCTCATGCGGTCATATCTCTTTGAGCCTACCGGGGACCACGATCATGGCTGAAGCACCCGTCGATACCGACCGGATCGATGAAGCGGTCCTGGCGCTGATGTACCTGACCCTTCATCACGGTGAACAGCCCGGCGTTTCGTGGCGGGCATGGAAGTCGTTCGACTGGTCCTCGCTCGATCGGCTGCATGACAAAGGCCTGATCCTCGATCCTGTCGGCAAGGCGAAGTCGGTCGCACTGACAGACGAAGGTCACCGTCGATGCGAGGAAGCCTTCCGGCGGCTCTTCACTAAACCCGACTGATCGGCCGTCAAGCGCGCAGCCGCCGCATCGCCTGCGGTGGCTGGCCGAAGTGCCGGACGAAGGCGCGGCGCATCCGCTCGGGATCGTGGAAGCCGGTCGTGGCAGCGATCCGCTCGATCGGCTCGCGGGAATGTTCGACCCGCTCGCGCGCCGCCTCCAGCCGCAGCCGTTCGACCGCCTTGGCCGGACTGACCCCGACCTCGCGCATGAAGGCGCGCGCGAAGTTACGCGGGCTCATCGCCATACGGCTCGCCAGCACCGCCACCGTCAGCCGCTCGGCCAGATGCGCGCGCATCCAATCGAGCAGCGAGGAGAATGTCGAGGCATCGCCGCCCATTTCGGCGAGCGCGGAGAATTGCGACTGGCCACCGGGCCGCCGGTAATAGACCACCATCTCCTGCGCGACGGCGCGGGCGACCGCTTCACCCAGATCATCGGCGATCAGCGCCAGCGCGAGGTCGATGCCGGCGGTGATCCCCGCCGAGGTCCAGATCGCACCGTCCCGGACATGGATATGATCCGACTCGACCAGAACGGCGGGGAAGTGTCGCCGCAACTGCTCGGCACGTCGCCAGTGCGTCGTCGCCCGCCGTCCGTCGAGCATTCCGGCCGCCGCCAGCACGAACGCGCCCGAACAGACACTGCACATCCGCCGGACCTGCTCTGCCTCACGGCGCAAATAGGCGAGGCTGTCGGAACACTGCATCGCGGTCCGGCTGCCCTCCCCTCCCACGACCACCAGCGTGTCCAGCGCTGAAGCGCTCTCGGCGGCTATGCTGTCGAGCGTCACACCTGACGAACTGCGAACCTTGCCACTCGTGATCGACACGATCGCCAGGCTGTAAGCCTCCGGCGCCATCCTGCCGGCGATCTCGAATGCCGAGATCGGTCCCGCCGCATCGAGCAACTGGAAGCCGTCATAGAGGAAGATGCCGACCGCGCGTGTCATTGTCCGAAAGTGAGGGATCACTGTCATCCCGTCAATGACGATCACGGCCTATGATCGCATCGACGCCTTCAAGGGAGTGCAAGGATGCCCGATCAGCCGTTCCGCATCGTCTTCGCCATATGGCCGGGGATGACCCAGCTCGACTTCGCCGGCCCGCATCAGTTCCTGTCGCGCCTGCCCGGGGCCGAGGTCATCATCGCCAGTCCCGATGGCGGTGCCGTCCCGAGCGAGGGTCTGGTCTTCGCCGACACGCGGCGGCTGACCGATATCGCGTCCTGTGACCTGATCTGCGTGCCGGGCGGGATGAACGCGACCGGCATGGCACTCGACCACGCGTTCGTCGGCGAGGTCCGGCGGCTGGGGCTGAGCGCGCGCTATGTCACCTCGGTCTGTACCGGCTCGCTGATCCTGGGCGCGGCCGGGTTGCTGGCAGGGCGACGAGCGACGTGCCACTGGGCGTGGCGGCATCTGCTGCCGCTGTTCGGAGCGGTCGTCGAGGAAGCGCGGGTCGTGCGCGACGGTCCCGTCATCACCGGTGGTGGCGTGACGGCGGGCATCGACTTCGCGCTGGTCGTGCTGGCGGAAATCGGCGGACCGGAACTGGCCCAGACCGTCCAGCTCGGACTGGAATATGCCCCTACCCCGCCGTTCGATGCGGGAAGCCCGGAGACCGCACCGCCCTACGCGCTGCACGCTTGCCGCACGCGCTTCGACACCTTGGCGGACCAGCGCGACGCGGAAGCCCGCGAAGCCGCCGGTCGTCTCGCCGATCTGGGTGTCCTGCAATGAGCCGGCCGCCACTCCCGCCCTTCGACTTCGCTGGTGCTAGTGAGAAGGTGCGCCGCGCCGAGGACGCCTGGAACGGTCGCGATCCTGCTACCGTCGCGCTGGCCTATACGCCGGACAGCGATTGGCGGAACCGCGCCGAATTTCTGGTCGGCCGCGCGGCCATCATCGCCTTCCTCCAGGCCAAATGGACGCGCGAACACGATTATAGGTTGATCAAGGAGCTCTGGACCTTCGGCGGCGACCGCATCGCGGTCCGCTTCGCCTATGAATGGCATGATGATGCCGGCCAGTGGTTCCGTTCCTACGGCAACGAGAACTGGCAATTTGACCCTACCGGGCTGATGCGCCGCCGGATCGCCAGCATAAATGACCTGCCGATCGCCGCATCGGAACGCCTGTTCCACTGGCCATCCGGTGTCCGGCCCGCCGACCATCCAGGCCTGAGCGACCTCGGACTATAAAAGACAGCGTCGGCGGGTGTGCCGGCCCTGTCTCTCCCATCACACTTGCTCAAACGCCCTGCCGAGCAATCCTGCTCACATAGTGATGTACCACTTACCATCGACTTTTCGTACCTTGTCGGTATCGGTCTGCGTGGACCCGTCACCGAAATGAGTAACGGTGGTCACCACTGCATGGTCCCCGTCGGTCTGATCGACCTTCTCGACCTCGACCGACGTCACGCCGCCCCGCTTCTTCGCTTTCGCCGCCTTGTCCTGGAGCATGGGCGTGATGAAGATGCCGGCGGTCGCCTTGACCTCGGGGTCGATGCGCTCGAGCGCCTCGGCGGTCTGACCGCGACCGGCCGCCTCCGTCGCCGCACGGACGGTATCCCCCGGGCCCTGGCCGCAGGCGGTCAGCGCCAGAAGTGCGGCGACTGCGACAAGCGGGCGGATGTGCATCGTGCAGGTCGCTCCCATTCGGCGGTTCACAGCGTCGGCTTCTTTGCGCGAGCGGCGATGAAGGCGTCAGCGGCCTGCTCGACCAGCTTGCCCGGCTGCTGGCTTGAGCCTTCTGGCTGCGCGATCTCCACGGTCCCGCCACGAGGGCCAAGGTTCGCGCTAGCCCAGAAAGCACTTGTACCGCTGCCCCAGCGCGCGCCGAACGTGTCCCCCGCCTGCTCTTCGCGCGGGCGCCCCCACTTTTCGACCAGCATCCGGCGCCATTCCGCTGTCGCCGTACCTTGCGGCGCGAGGTACACGATCGACGACAGATGCGCCCCGTCCGGCCAGACCAACGTCTTCAACATGTAGCGCCCGCCAGCATCGTCCTGAAGCGTAGCCTCCCCCAGCACGCTGCGCCGGGTTTCCACGCCTCCCACGCCGCCACGGATGTTGATGAGGCTGCGGACCTGACTCTCGAAGTCGACATAGCGGGTCACGCCCCGGCTCGTCAGCTTCCGCGACGCGATGACGGCGGACACCTCCGCCTCGCTCATGCCGAGGCGGAAGCCGCCGAGGTCGAAGGTGACCGGATCACCGGCAACGCTGCGATCGGCGGCACGCGTCAGGCCGACAATCACCGGCGTGGCCGGCAGGGTGATGGCGGGTTGCTTTGGCCCACTGCCGAAGACGGATGGAATCTTGTCCAGCAGCCGGGTGATCGGTGCCCGCTGCGCGGTGGCAGGCACGGCGGCCAGCCCGACGACGAGCGCGATGGTCAAACGCATGAGTATCTCTCCCTGTGATATCGATCGGATCAGAAGCCGGTGTGCCAGCCGACGAGTGCGGCGACGGAGCCGTCGGTGACGTCGTGCATGACACCGAGGCGGAGCGGCATGGCGGTGCGGGTGACGTACCCGGCGGTCAGCTGGACGCGGCGGGTTCCGGCGAGGCTGGCATGGGTGACGCCGTACATGACCGAGCGGCTGGCGAAATCGTAGCCGGTGCCCAGCGTTAATTCGGCCGCCCCCGCCTCGATGGCGAGCGGCTGCGCGATCCCGAGCGTCAGCAGTCCGCCCGGCACCACACCGGTCGCCTGCACGCCGATCCGGCTGCCGAGGATCGGGGTCGCGCCGGTGACGAGCGAGGCGGCGTCGATCTTCAACCGCGTGATGCCCAGCGAGCCATAGCCTTCCAGCGTCCAGCCATCGGTCACGTCGATCCGGTGGTGCACCTCGACCATGACCGTGCGGGCACCGCGTCCCAGCCGCAGCGCACCGGCGCCGGTCGGTATCCCCATCAGCGTGCCGTTCTCGTCGATGAACGAGGCCCGCAGATCGAGATCGCCACGACTCCAGCCCAGCGTCATGGCCTGCGCGGCGCTGCCGGCGGTACGACCCGCCGCCATGGTCAGACCAAGCCGCCCGCCACCGACCACCCAGTCGACGCCGAGGCTGGTCGCAGCCTGCGGGACATAGGCGAGCACGCCATCGGCGAAGGGCGCCAGCCCCATGACATCCGCCTGGAGCATGTCGCTGGCATTCCACGCCGCATGCACCCCGGTCGTCCCGTCGGTATAGCCGAACGTACCCGCCGTCGCTGCGGACCGGACCTGATCCTGCCTGGGGCCGAAGCGGGCGCTGGCAAAGCCCATGGTGCCGCTGAAGCCGCCGAATGATAGGCTTGCCTGTCGCCCCATCTGCCGGACGCGGCGTTCGATCCGGCGGTCGGCCATGACCTGCGGCTGGACGACCAGCGCGGCGATCGAGCCGGTGAAGTCGCGGCCGAAGGCGTCGAGCACCGTGACATGCGACAGCGCGGTCTGGATCGCAGCCGTGCCGACGGCACCCGGCACCACCATCACGGACTTGGCGATACTGGTCTGCCTCGATCCGTTCGACAGCGTCGGATTGACCGGCGCCAGCGCCGCCTGGAAGTCGACCAGCCCCATGCCGAACACCTCGTCCGGCCCCGGCGCACCGATGTCCTTGGCGGTCTGAAGGATCACGTCGCCGGCCTGCTGGCCGCTGAGTTGCGGCCACTTGGACAGAATGTCGGCGGCGAGCCCTGCCACCACCGGCGCTGCCGAGCTGGTGCCGGAGAAGACCCCGACCGTACCGTCGACCAGCGTCGTCACATTGGCGCCGACCGCCACAACCGTGCGGTCCTTCATCGTGCCCGCCCTGTTGGAATAGGCCTCGATCTCGTACTTGTTCAGCGCCGGGCTGAGCGCGCCGACGAACAGGACCGCCTTCCGGTTGTCGGCGGTGATCCACTGCGCATTGTAAGGATCGGCACCGCCGAAATTACCGGTCGAATTGACGAGCAGGCCGCCCGTCGCAGCCAGCCGTTCGGTCGCTGAGGTCCAGCCCGCGCTACCGCCCACCAGCGATGAGCTGACGATCTTGATGCCCTTGTCCGCCGCATAGCGGATGGCCTCGTCAGTGTGCGACAGGATCTCGCCTTGCGTTTTCTCGTCCCAGTCGGCGACCCGCAACGCGACAATCATTGCGGACGGCGCATAGCCCACCGTGCCACCGCCGTTGACGCGAGCGGCGATGATATTGGCGACCGCCGTGCCGTGGTCCGACGCTGTGCTGCCCAGCTCACCCCGCTTCGTCCGCGTGCCATCGGCGGCCACGACATAGCCGAAGTCCTTCGACAGCGTCTGGTCGATGCGGCCGTCGAGCTCACCGTTGACGTTCATCACGCCGTCGTCGACCACGGCGACGGTGACGCCCTGACCGGTGTGTCCGCTGTCGAGCGCGTAGAGCGCGTTCATGAACTCGTTCGCGCCGTAGTTGCGGCGGAACTCGGGCGTGTCGTTGACCGAGCGGATTGGCTGCTTGTCCGATGGGGTAATCACATATCCCGTCGGCGGCGGCACCGGCGCCGAATAGACGGGCGGGGTTGGGGTTGGCGTTGGTGTCGGTGTTGGCGTGGGAGCTGGTGTCGGCGTGGGCGTAGGTGACGGCGTCGGAGACGGCGTTGGCGTGGGGCTCGGTGTCGGGCTCGGCGACGGTGTCGGACTTGGCGTCGGCGATGGACTGGGCGTGGGTGTCGGCGATGGGCTGGGCGTCGGCATCGCGCCGCCGGTTGGTGGTGGCGTCACCACGCTCCCCGCACTGTTGATCCCGCCGCCACCCCCGCAGGCGGCGATCGTCAACGCCAGCATGCTCACCGACGCTGCTCTGATCCCCCGTATCTTAATCATCATCATTCCCCGACGAGGGATGCACGCCAGCCGGCGGCACCCCGCTTTGATGACGGGGTGCCGGCCTTCTGGAGACCGGAAGTTGAGAACCAGCGCATAGACTGGCGCGAACACCTTTAGCCGGATGGCCTGGACATACGTGCCCGCCATCCGGTCACAGAAGTGCTCCGCGACCGAATTTGGTCATATTGACCGGCTCTATGCGCAGGGTTCTCACGCCCCGGTCCCCGGGAGAGCACCCACGGACACGATCAGGCTATACTCGATTCCTTAACGGATTGCGACAGCCTGGAAGCTCGTCCGAAGGGCAGAGCCATGCCCTCGGCATTGAAAAGGGCACCGACGGTGCCACTCCTAACGAGCAGATGATGCGAAGGTTCTGAAAGAAGGGAAAAACAGGGTCGGCATCCGCCGGCTCGGCCCTCGGTAAGAATTTTCGTCGTCGACTGGTTCTGCCGGTCATCCCCACCATCCGCATGTCCTCACCCCAGCCGCTCCGCGCAGCATGGGGACGAGGACGCGCGCCTGGAGCACTGTGTCCATGCTTCCCACACCTATCATCACCACCGTGAACGTCGCCGCCCTCGATGTCGGCTATCGGCTCGGCCTTGATCGGCAAATACCCATCGGCGCTGCCGTCCTGACCGCCCGCCTGCGAGGCACAAAAATCGACTTCTCGCTCGACAGCTACATTTTGCGGCCATCGGACCCCGCCGACGCGCTGCTGGCTTGGCTTGACCAACGGCTGACGACTGATGGCGCGACGATCACCGGCTACCGCATGAAGGACGCCATCGCGCTGCTCGATCGGCTGCCCGGCGCCGAATGGTCGCCAGCACTCCGCGCGCTGGCGGGCTGCGGCCAGCAATATCTGCTCGATCTGTCGGCCACTGTCGGCGACGGGCCGCTGACCCTTCAGGAAGCCTGCGTCCATTCGCAGATCCTGTGTGCGCCGGTCGATCCGAACCGGCGCTTCGCTGACTGGGTGCGGTCCGATGTCGACGAGATCGAGCAGGACGCACAGGTCGACGTGGTCGCCGTATTCCGGCTCGTCATACGCCGTCTCGCCAGGATGAACCCGGTCGATCGCAGCGTCGCCGCGGCCATAAGCAGCCACTTCGCCGAATGGCTGGGCGAAGCCGATTACGCCGCCACCCGGCTCCATGTCGCGGACCTGCTGTCCGCCGCCGACTGATCGAACCCGGCCGCATCGCGGCCTACCTCCAGGAAAAACCATGTCTCTCATTGATCTATCGATCGAGGAGCGCGGCTTCGCGCCCGCGTCGATCGCGCTCGCCGTCCGCACCATCGGTGCCTGTCCCGCCGCCCGCCACCGACCGGATGCCCGTATCCTCTGCGGGATTGGCGTCCTCACCGTCACGCCGGATGATAGCGGCGGCTACCAGTTCTCCGCCGATGCTCGCTGCCTCGGAGAAGGCGACGCCGTCGGCGATCTGCTCGACTGGCTGGAGCCGCACATCGCATCGTTCGGCGCCGTGATCAGCTGGGACAATTTCGGTGCCGTCCCACGTCGTCTGCTCTCGTTGGCAGATCCTGCGCGCCATCCGCAGATCATCACGGCTGCGGCCGACATCGCGGGACGATGGAGGGCCCTGCCGCTCGGCCACACATGGCATCTCCGCCAGGCTCGCGCGCACCTCATGCCCTGCGTGTGCCCGCCGCAAACGCCAGTCGACGAATGCGAGGCGGCGATGCCGACCGTGCTGCTACCGGACCCGGCGACCACTAGGGTCGAGCTGATCAACGAAGCGATCGCCGGCTGGCGCTGCTGGGCACAGGGCTTCGGGGACTTCGACGACGCCGATCACCCCGCACAAGCCGCGCTCAAGGCGCTGGACCGCTGGCGCGGCGAGCAGCCCGCCACCCGCTGACCTTCCTCCAACCGACATGCGGGCCCGCGAGCGCCCGCCGGAGAACCACCATGCACCACGACCTGACCTCGCTCTGGAAGAGCGATAAGCCCCGCTTCGTCGTCGTCCTCGATGCCGAGCTCGCCTATGACCATGAAGCGCACGCCCGCTACCAGTCCGCCGAACGTTTCCTCCCCGCCGATGCCGCGCACCTGTCGCCGCGCGAACTGCGCACCGACCCGCGCGTGACGCCGCGCTGGCCTTGCCACCGGATCACGACGCTGAGTTGGCTGGTCATGAACGAGGCGGAAGACGGCCTACGCCCGGTGCGGCTGGAAACGCGCGGCTTGCCGGAACAGGACGAAGCTGCTGTCCTGAAGGCGTTTTTCTCCGACATGGAGCAACTTGGCCGTGTCCAGCTCGTGACCTGGGGCGGATTCCACTCCGATCTGCCGCAGATCCTGATCGGGGCGATCGACGCCGGGCTGCGGCTGCCGTCTTGCCTCAACGGCCTGTTGTCGCCGTGGCGACGCGACGCATCGGGCCATCTCGACCTTTGCAGCGAAATGTGCGGCGGGGCAGCCCCCGTGCACCTCGCCGAGGTCGCCGCCCGGCTGGGCGTCCCGGCCAAACTGACCTGCAGGCCCAATCTCGTCTCCCAACTGATGCAGCAGGGCAAATGGTCGGCCGTGCGCTCGGTCGCGGAAGGGGACGTTCTGACCACCACGGCGCTGCTGATGCGCTGGCGTCACCTGTCCGGCGGCACCGCCTCCGTCCTGGAGGCAATGCGGCGGTTGACCACGTTCATCGCCGAGCACTGCGCTCACCGCTCCTACGCCACCGACTGGCAGCGATACGCCGACGACCTGATCGCCGCGTCCTTCGCGGCGGAAGCCCGCAAACTGGAAACCCTGGGAGCTGCGGCCTGCAACTGAGCCGTGATGATGGCCTCTTCGAAGGGGGCGGAAAAGAAAGAAGGATCAACGATATGAGCGTCATCGAATCGATGGACACGATGCAGGCCTGGACCGCCGGCCTGCGCCTCGCCATGGGCTATCCGCAATACGCGCCCATCGGCAATCCGATCGCCTACGCCTCGGGCGGGCGCAAGAACTTCGCCGAGGCGCTCGAGATCGCCGCCATCGTCGAACAGACGAACCGAGACCTCGTCCTCGTCGCATTCGACCTGCCCATCGCCAACGGGCCGGTCGGCATCTCGCTCGCCACCCGCGGCAACGTCCTTGTCGAGTGGCACGCGGACGTACAGCCCTACCTCGCCAGCGACGACGGGGTCATCGAACTGCTGAGCGACACGCACCGCTGGTCGGTCGGGCCACGCGCCATCCTGACCGCGTCGCCGCTGCCGTCCCGCAGCCGGATCAAACGCGGCATCGAACGCGCGCACCGGCGCTGGCGGGAAGCCGCGGATCAGATGCGCGGCATCGAATTGCACGGCTCCCTCTTCATCCCCGCCGGGGGCAGCTACTCCGACGCGATACCGACGGAGGTGGTGCGGGCGGCAGCGTGACGCGTCGTCAGGCTCGTTGGCGCGTAATGTGTTCGCACCATCAACGCTGACAGGACTGTCACATCGTTGGTGGTCGATTGGACGACAGCGTCCAATCGACCACCAGCCAGTCCACTTTCGACCAAAGCACGAAGCCGCTGCGCGGCAGTGGTGTTGGCGGTGAGGTAGCGGGTCGGCGCTGAGGTTTGTCCCTGCGGCAGCGGAGGCAGACGATGGGGTTCCTTCAACAAGAGGAACCCTGTCATGACGACGTCACCGACCCAAGCCCCCATCACCCCGCTGCGTCAGCGGATGCTCGACGATATGGCGATGCGTTCGATGCGGACGCGGACGCAGCACGACTATGTCCGCCACGTCCGCGCCTTCGCGGCGTTCCTGAAACGCCCGCCGGATACCGCGACGGCAGAGGATGTGCGGCGCTTCCAGGTCCACCAGCGCGAGCACGGCGTCAGCGAGTCCGTCATCGGCGCCACAGTATCGGCGCTGCGCTTCCTGTTCGGGGTGACGCTCGACCGGCCCGACCTGTCACGCAAGCTGGTGCTGGCGCCGCGCCCTCGCAAGCTGCCCGATGTGCTGAGCGTCGATGAGGTCGCACGGCTGCTCGAGGCGGCACCGGGCATCAAGTACCGGGCGGCGCTGGGCGTGGCCTATGGTGCCGGCCTGCGCGTGTCGGAGGTCGCCCACCTCAAGGCCGACGATATCGACAGCAAGCGCATGCTGATCCGCATCGAGGAAGGCAAAGGCCGCAAGGACCGCAATGCGATGCTCTCGCCGCAGCTGCTCGAGCTGCTGCGCCTCTGGTGGCGCGAGGGCAAGCGGCGCAGCGTCCTGCTGCCGCACGGCTGGCTGTTCCCGGGCCGCAGCTACACCGACCCGATCTCGACGCGGCAACTCCACCGTGCTGTCCACGAAGCGGCCGAGGCGGCGGGCATCCGCAAGCGGGTCAGCCCCCACACGTTGCGGCACAGTTTCGCTACCCACCTGCTCGAACAGGACGTCGACATCCGCGTCATTCAAGTCCTGCTCGGGCACAGCAAGCTGGAGACGACTGCGCTCTACACCAAGGTCGCGACGCGCACGATCCGCGCCGTCACCGGCCCGCTCGATCAGCTTATGGCACTCATGGAGGGCAGGACGCCCGCCGGGTGACGCCCGCGTGCGCGCCTCCATCGAGGTCGCCGACATCTTCCGCGCTGCCGGTCCCGCGTACCGGATTGCCCGCGCCGGGCATCTGAGCCTCGACCAGCTCAAGGTCATGTCGGCCATCGAACATTGCCGGACCGCCATCATGGGCGGACATGTCGAGGCCTGCACGGACTGCGGCCGCTGGCGGGTCGCCTATAACAATTGCCGCAACCGGCACTGCCCGCGCTGCCAGGGCGCGGCGGCACGGACGTGGCTGGCCGAGCGCGAGGCCGACCTGCTGCCGGTCGGCTATTTCCACGTCGTCTTCACGCTGCCCGCTGAGGTCGCCGACATCGCGCTCCAGAACAAGGCGGCAGTGTACGGGTTGCTGTTCCAGGCGGCGTCCGAGACGATGACGACCATCGCCGCCGACCCGAAGCATCTTGGCGCGCGTATCGGCATCACCGCGGTCCTTCACACATGGGGCTCGGCGATGACCCACCATCCGCACATCCATATGATCGTGCCGGGTGGCGGGCTGTCGCCGGACGGCAGCCGCTGGATCTCGTCGCGTCCGACATTCCTGCTGCCGGTGCGCGTCCTCGGCAAGCTGTTCCGCCGCCTGTTCCTGACCCGACTGATGGCGCTGTACGAGGCCGGGCGGCTCGGCTTCCACGGCAGCCTCGCGCACCTCGCCGACCGGCGCGCCTTCCTGCGGCACCTGGCACCGGTCCGGAAGAAGCGCTGGGTCGTCTATGCCAAGCCACCGTTCGCCGGGCCGGAGACGGTGCTCGCCTATCTGTCGCGCTACACGCACCGCGTCGCCATCTCGAACAGCCGGCTCCTGCGCTTCGACGGGACCGGCGTCACCTTCCGCTATAAGGATTACCGCCGGGGCGGCGGCGACCGCCAGCAGGTCATGACGCTCAGCCCCGACGAGTTCATCCGCCGCTTCCTGCTCCACGTCCTGCCCAAGGGCTTCCACCGCATCCGCCACTATGGCCTGCTCGCCGGTGCCACCCGCAAGGCGCATCTCGAACGCGCCCGCGAACTGCTCGGGATTGTGCCGCCCGTGACCGAGGCCGTACCGGTTGAACCCGATGACGTTCGCCCACCATGCCCGTGCTGCGGCGGGCACATGGTCGTCATCGAAACCTTCGCGCGCTGGCGACAGCCCCGCGCCCCGCCGCAGCGCACCAACCCGACCGGGACCAACCAGCCATGACCCGGCATGGCTCGAACACATCCCGCCGTGCAAACCTTGCGCTTCCGGCAAGGACGCCGCTCGCGCCGGGGATATCACCTGCCGCGCGGACTGCCATCGCAGGCCCCGGCGCCGGGCAGCATCAGAGCCGAATACACACCCTGAAGGCTGTCCTGCCTCCCGCCATCGCGCGTCCCGGCAACCATCACGCGCGCCTCGCACCAGCGCAAAACCCCAAAACCCCATAGCTCACCGCGCGTGGCCCGCAGCTTCCTGCTTTGGAGGATATCGTACACCTGCCGGTGCCCGATTTCCTTCACAGCTCAAGACATTCAGCGGGGGACTGGCCGATCCCAAAAGCGGTCGTTACGGCGCGGACACAAGTAAAATCATTCTGCCCACCGATGCCGCGTCTCACGGTCGAAACGGCTTCACGGCCAACGCGTTAGCAGCTTGTTTTGCGCGCCGCGCTCCTTGAAACTCACCGTGAACTGAAGATTCTTGAATTTGAAATAGAGGTCGCAGCCGGTGATCGCGCTTAAGGTTTCGCTGGCCCGTCTCCTGATGCGGGCGCGAATGCGCCCGATTGTTAGACGGTTGGGACGAGGCTTTCCTCAATGGAATTTTTCGGCTCCTTGGAACCGGCCGCAGTCATGACTGTCTCGCTCGTGATCCCGGCAATGAAGAGCGGCTGATGGTCAATCGCTTGCCGGGAAATCGGCCCTGGACGATGTTCGCGGCATGCCTCTTCCCGCGGGGCTTTCGACGCTGCCTCAAAAGCGTTAACCGTAGTATCGCGACCTTGCCGCCGCCGTGGCGGAGGGCAATTTTCGCGAAGACCTGTTCTACCGGCTGAAGGGCGTGGTGCTGCGGACGCCGTCACTGGCCGAGCGGGCGACCGATGTGCCGTTGCTGGCCAGCCTGTTCCTGCGGCGAGCGAGCGAAGGCCGGGCCAGCTTCTCGCCGGACGCGCTGGATTGGTTGGCGGGCCGGGGATGGCCCGGCAACGTCCGCGAATTGCGCTCGGCCGTCGAATGCGCCGCCGCGCTGGCGATCCCGGGCGCGGCGGGTGACCGACGCCGTACTCGACGAGGTGGCGATCTGGCAGCAACGCCCGCTGGATCCGGTCTACCCGCTCGTCTTTTTCGACGCCTTGCGGGTGAAGATCCGGGACGAGGGCATGGTCCGCAACAAGGCGATCCACATCGCGCTCGGCGTCCGTGCCGATGGTGCCAAGGAGGTGCTGGGCCTGTGGCTGGAGCAGAACGAGGGCGCAAAATTCTGGCTCAGGGTTACGAACGAGCTCAGGAACCGCGGCGGCGAGGACATCCTGCTGGCCGTCGTCGACGGGCTGGAAGGCTTTCCCGAGGCGATCACGGCCGTGTTTCCCGACGCCGTGGTTCAAACCTGCATCGTCCACCTGCTGCGCAATTCCATGGACTTCGTCTCCTGGAAGGACCGCAAGGGCCTGGCTACCGCATTGAAGGAGGTCTACCGCGCGCCCAGCGCCGAGGCGGCCGAGCAGGCGCTGACCGCATTCGAGGCTGGTCCCTGGGGCACCCGCTATCCCGCCATCGGCCAGAGCTGGCGGCGCGCCTGGACCGAGGTCATCCCATTCTTCGCCTTTCCCGACGAGGTCCGGCGCATCATCTACACGACGAATTCCATCGAGGCCCTGAACTCGAAGCTGCGCCGGGCGGTTCGCGCCCGTGGGCATTTCCCCAGCGACGAGGCCGCCACCAAGCTGCTCTACCTGATCTTGAACCGCTCGGAGAAAGAGTGGAGAATGCCGCCACGTGAGTGGACCATGGCAAAGGCACAGTTCGCCGTCATCTTCGGCGAACGCTTCATCAAGGCCATGGCGGCGTAATGTTCATCCGCCCGCCCGCACACGAAATTCCTGACACTCCCGCTTCAAGCGCGCCGCAGTGGCCGTTGCCCGCAAGCTCGCCGTCATCATGCATACCATGCTGACCACCGGCGAACCGTTCCGGAGCACAGCTGCCGCCATCTGATCCCCAACTCGCCAGCGTCGCAAGGCGCCAACGAGACGTCCTGCCGGGACGTAGGCTGATCCATTCCGCGACGTTCGTTGCACCAGTCGCCTGTCAGCGCTCCAGTGCGCCGAAAACATAGGAAGGGTCACCCGCGAAGCCCCATCATGCGGCGGCTCATGCCGACCGCGAAGACGACCATGCTTCCGGCAGCGACAGCTCACATAAGTCTTGCAACCAGCGCGATTAGACGACCCGTGAGGAAGCCCGGCAGGACGTGTTCGATTACGTCGAGATGTTCTACAACCCTGTGCGCAAGCAGGTCAGGAACGGGTTGCTGTCGCCCGTCGCGTTCGAACGGCAGCAGGTTTCGAAGGTGGAAGGCGTCTAGAAATCTAGGGGCTACTCACACCACCAATGCCATCGAGGCGCTCAATTCCAAGCTGCGCCGGGCCGTGTGTGCCCGCGGACATTTCCCCAGCGACGAAGCCGCGACCAAGCTGCTCTACCTGATCTTGAACCGCTCGGAGAAAGAGTGGAAGATGCCGCCACGTGAGTGGACCATGGCCAAGGCCCAGTTCGTCGTCATCTTCGGCGGACGTTTCATCAAGGCCATGGCGGCGTAATGTTCAGCCGCCCGCACGCACACGAAATTCCTGACAGTCCCGCCACGGCATCGCTCTCAAGGTCGTCAAACGGCCAGAGGCCACGCTTACCTTCGTCCTCCTGCCACGACGCTGGGTCGTCGAACGGTCCTTCGCATGGGCGACCCGCTTCCGACGCCTCGTCAAAGATTACGAGCGATACGCCGGAACACCCGCCGGACTTCACATCGTCGCCTTCGCATGCCTCATGATGAAGCAGGCTGCCACGATCGCCGCAGGTTCATAACAGCTTCTAGTCTTCCGCCGCGATCCGCACGGTCAGTCCATCAAGCGCGGACGTGACCGGAATCTGGCACGACAGGCGCGACGACGGATCGCGGTCACTGGAGCTGTCGAGCAGATCATTCTCGTCCTCGCCAAGGGGTGGCAGGATGTTTTCGAACCCCGGCTCGACATGCACGTGGCACGTCGCGCAGGAGCAGCAGCCCCCGCACAGGGCGAGCATCTCTTCGATACCGGCATTGCGGATCGCCTCCATCAGCGACCCATTCTCGTCCGCTTCGAAAGAGACGGTTTCACCGCTGCGGCGCACGACATTGATGGTGACCATGGGAGCGTGATCCTTCAGAGTTTTCCGGTGAGTTCCGGGACGATCTTGAACAGGTCGCCCACTAGGCCAATGTCCGCGACCTGGAAGATCGGCGCGTCCTCGTCCTTGTTGATCGCGACGATCGTCTTGGAATCCTTCATACCCGCCAGATGCTGGATCGCGCCCGAGATGCCGACCGCGATATAGACTTCGGGCGCCACGATCTTGCCGGTCTGCCCGACCTGATAGTCGTTGGGTGCATAGCCCGCATCGACCGCCGCACGGGACGCACCAACGGCGGCACCCAGCTTGTCGGCCAAGGGCTCGATCAGAGCATGGAAATTGTCGCCGTTCTGCAGCGCCCGGCCGCCCGACACGATGATCTTCGCGCTGGTCAGTTCGGGACGCGCGCTCTGCGCGATCTCGGCGTCGACAAAGGTCGCGACGCCCTGGTCCCCGGTCGCGGCGACCGCCTCGATCGTGGCGCTGCCGCCCTCCGCCGCCGCCTTTTCGAAGGCGGTGCCGCGAACGGTGATCACCTTCCTGGCGTCGGACGTCCGCACCGTCGCGATCGCGTTGCCGGCATAGATGGCTCGGGTGAACACATCCTCGCCCTCGACCGAAAGGATATCGCTGATCTGCATCACGTCCAGCATCGCGGCGACGCGGGGGCAGAGATTCTTGGCGGTCGTCGTCGACGCGGCGACGAAGGCGTCATGCTCCTCCATCAGTCGGACCACCAGCGGCGCGATATTTTCCGCCAGTTGGTACGCATAGGCCGCGTCGTCGGCGACATGGACCTTGCCGACGCCCGCGATCCGCGCGGCGCCCTGCGCCACCGCATCAACGCCCTGCCCCGCGACGAGGAGATGGACCTCGCCCAGCTTCAACGCCGCACCGACAGCGGCGAGCGTGGCGTCCTTGACGGTCTTGCCGTCATGTTCGACCCAGACGAGCGTCTTCACTTGGCAATCCCCATCGCGTGCAGCTTCATGACCAGTTCGTCGACATCGGCGACCTTGACGCCCGCCATACGCCCGGCCGGCTCCACCACCTTCAGTGTCGTGAGGCGCGGCGTGACGTCGACGCCGTAATCGGCGGCCGTGTTCTGCGCGAGCGGCTTCGACTTGGCCTTCATGATGTTGGGCAGCGACGCGTAGCGCGGCTCGTTCAGGCGAAGGTCGGTCGTCACGATCGCGGGCAAGGGGAAGCGATCCGTCTCCAGGCCGCCATCGACCTCGCGCGTCACGGTGACGCCGTCCGCCGCCAGTTCGACCTTCGACGCAAACGTGCCTTGGCCCCAGCCGAGCAATCCCGCGAGCATCTGGCCGGTCTGGTTGTTGTCGTCGTCGATCGCCTGCTTGCCGAGGATGACGAGCGAAGGCTGCTCCTCCTCAACGATTTTCGCCAGGATCTTGGCGACGCCGAGCGGCTCGACCTTCTGGTCGCTGGTGACGAGGATGGCCCGATCGGCGCCCATGGCCAGCGCGGTACGGAGCGTCTCCTGCGCCTTCGGTTCGCCGATCGAGACCACCACGATCTCGGTCACGCCCTTGTCCCGGAGCCGGATCGCCTCTTCCACCGCGATCTCATCGAACGGGTTCATGCTCATCTTGACGTTGCCGAGATCGACCCCCGTCCCGTCCGCCTTCACACGCGGCTTCACATTATAGTCAAGCACGCGCTTGACCGGCACCAGCACCTTCATCAGCGGTCCTTCCTCAACCGATCGCCGATGATCGTCATCGGTTTTCCGCCCCCGTCATCGCCGTACCGGGCCGGGCTGACAATCTGCGTTCTGGGCCACGCAATCATTCATCCCGTTTGTGAAATGGCACGCGGCGCTGCGGCATCTTCCCGGATCGGAATATCGCATATGCGATAGAAGAGCGTCATTTGGTCATTCTCGCGCTGTTATTGACGTGGATCCCAAAGAACCACCGCGCAATCCGATGACGACTCGCACAAATTGGCTATGCTCCGCATCGGCAAGATGACATGATGACGTTCGCAACGACGAAATCGCAAAAGGTTCTTTTCGAGAAAATCTGACGACTGGGCCGCCACCCGTTGACTAAGACCGGAAGAATGCATCATCATCTCCCGACCGAGCATAGACTTGGCATGAGAGGATGCAGCGTGGCTCAGAAAACGGAACTCGCTAAACCGATTCACCCTGTTCACCAGATCAAGCGGAACATCCGCTTGGGGCAAGACGATGGGGAACGCCGATGGCTTTGGGTCCAGGCCATTCTCGCCGCCTGTCGCTGATCCGAAGCACCGCGGGACGCGATGGCAGGACGACAGTCCTGCCCGTGACGGGCCAAAGCGCCGCCCTCGTCGACCGTCCGGTCGTGCCGACGATTACCGCCCGGTGATCATGGCCCGGTGTCGGGCTCGACCTTGAGGCCACGGATCAATGTCTCCATCAATCCGCTCGCGACATGGCGGAAGTCGCGGATGGGACCGCTGATATAATAGCGGGTGATCGCCTGCATCACAGATGCGGTGGCGAGGCTCGCCTGGCGTGCATCCAGGGTGGCATGGAGTTCGCCCGCCTCGCGCGCCTGCTCGAACAGCCGGTCGAGCAGGCGGCGGACGCGGCGCGTTTCACGATCGATCGTCGCGCGCTGTTCGTCGCTCAGATGCTCACGCTGCTCGTAATAGGCATGGCGATAATCCGCGCGGACCTCCAGATCGACGATATTCTCTTCGATAAAGCGGCGGATGCGCATGTCCATCGTGGCCGGAGACAGGAGCATCGCGTCCAGTCGCGCGACGGAGTCGCGAATGCCCGTCAGACAGACTTCGAGAAGCGCCTCCTCCTTGGACCGGAAATAATGGTAGAGGCTTGCGGGATTGACGCCTGCCCGCTCGGCGAGCGCCCGCATGCTGGTGCCATGATAGCCCTCGCGCGCGAACATGGCAGCGGCGATATCGAGCATCTCTCGCCGACGGGTGGTGGAGGGCGGGCGACCACGCGGCCTGGGCGGCACCTCAACGTCTGATCCGGCCATCCCACTCCTCCCCGACCGCTGTCATGATCGCGCGGTCGCACAGGCGGCTGAGCCGATCAAGCGACCGCGCGCGGCGTGCCCCGCCCGGCCGCCGCCGATGCCGTCGCCACCACCTCCCGCTCCATCAGCGTGGCGAGGCGACCGAAGCTCTCCTCGGCCTCCGCGACGACACGTTCGATCACCTCGGCGATCGACGGGACGTCGTGGACCAGCCCCACCGACATGCCCGCGCCGCACTGGCCATGGTCGAGGTCGCCGGTATCGCGGGCGATCGTTCCCATCTTCAGCATCCGCGCCATGCGCATCATCGCGAAGGTTTCCTTCGGGCCCTTGCGAAGCACGTTGGAGAACATCTTCAGATAGGGCTGGTCCAGTTCGCGCGCGATCGCAAAGGACTGGAGGAAGACCGAGAGCGGGTTCAGCGTCTGCTTGCCCTTATAGATGCGCTCCGGCCCCGGCGTGTTGAGCACCCGGCACATATGGCCGTCGAACTTGTTCGAGAACAATGTGCGATCGACGTCCGATTCGACGGCGCGCTGCTTGAAATTGTCGTGGACGACGCCCTCGTTGGTCAGCAACATACGCGTGCCCATCGACACGCCCTCGGCGCCGAGCGCCAGCGCACCGATCAGGCCCGAGCCGTTGGCGACCCCACCCGCCGCGATGATCGGAATGTCGAGCAATTCGGCCAGGCGCGGCACCAGCACGAAGGTCGGAATGTCGCCCGCATGGCCCGCCGCCTCATGCCCGGCGGCGATCACCGCGTCGGCACCGTGTTTCTGCGCGCTCAGCGCCAGTTTGACGCTATTGACCGACGCCATGACCTTGCCGCCATAGGCATGGGCGCGCTTCACGATCCAATCGCCCCGTCCCATCGAATAGTTGATGACCGGGACCTGCTCGTCCAGCGCGATCTTGACGTTCTCCAGCGCGTTCGGAAGGGCCAGCGGCGCATTGATTCCGAACGGCCGGTCGGTCGCCGCGCGGATGCGACGAATATCCTCGCGCACTCGTTCGGGCGGGTTGGAGCCCGCGCCGTACACGCCCAGGCCGCCAGCGTTGCACACCGCGATCACCATCTCGGGATAGGCGATCCGCCCCATTCCCGCATTCAGGATGGGATGCCGGATATCGAACATTTCGGTAATGGCAGTCTTCATGATCCACCTCTCTCGGACGGATGAGTTCAGCTGTAGGCGGGCTCGTCCCACCATGGATAGAAATCGGGCATGTCGCTCGACACCTTGCATTCGAAGTCGGGAAGGCGTCGCTCGACGAAGGACTTCACGCCTTCCTTCGCATCGGGCGTGCGACCACGGGTCGAAATGCCGCGACTCTCGATCCGGTGCGCCTCCATCGGATCGGCCATGCCCAGCCCCCGCCACAGCATCTGGCGCATCAATGCGATCGATACGGGGGCGGTGTTCTCGGCAATTTCGCGACCGATGGCATAGGCGGTCGGCAGCAATTCCTCGGGCGGCACCACCTGGCTCAGCAATCCGGCGGCCTTCATCTCCTCAGCGGGCACGATACGCCCGCTGAAGCTCCACTCCAGCGCCTTGTTGATGCCCACCGCGCGCGGCAGGAACCAGGACGAGCAACATTCGTGGACGATGCCGCGCCGGGCATAGACGAAGCCCAGCCGCGCCTTGTCGCTGCCGATACGGATGTCCATCGGCAGCGTCATCGACGCACCGACCCCTGCACCCGCGCCGTTGATCGCGGCGATCACGGGCTTCAGGCTGCGAAAGATGCGCAGCGCTAGGATTCCGCCGCCGTCGCGGGACAGCGGATTGGCATAGTCGATGCTGCCGTCCGCCCGGATCGGGCTGTTGGCGGGATCGCGGTTCTTGTCGAAGACGGCGGCGCCCTTGGAAAAATCGGCGCCGCCGCAAAATGCCTTGCCCGCCCCGGTGACGACGACCGCACGCACATCGTCATCGGCATCGGTCAGATCGAACACGTCGATCAGTTCCTGCCGCATGCCCCCGCCCATGGCGTTCATCACCTCGGGCCGGTTCAGCGTGATCGTCGCGATCTGGTCCTTCACCTCATACAGGATCGTCTCGAAACCCATGCGCATCCGCTCCTCGTGCGATGCCGCCGACAGGTTCGACGGCATCGTTCGTCAGCCTTCATAGCACATTTATCAAACGATCGTTAGATAAAATATCTGCGGTGGGATCGGTGTCAGATCACACCCTGTCGCCGCGCCGCTGTCGAGGCGGCGGTGAACTCGTCATAGACGGTCAGCGGCTCGTGCTCGATCGTCGGATCGCACACCGCATCCCACTGCCGCGCAAGCTCCTCGATCGTTGGCGGCGCGTCAGCGACTGGCGCTACCCAGCCGTCGGCAGCCACGATCCGCACCTTGGCGTAACGGCCGCTGTTCTGCGAGAAGATGCCATGCGTCTCCCGGCACGCCTCGCTCACCAGATAGAGGGCAAGCGGGGTATTATATTCGGGCGACGTGCGCCCGCGGGCAGCGGCGCGATCGGATCGCGCGATCGAGTCGGCAAAGGCAGGAATTTCCTTGAATCCGTCCGTCATCTCGGCGGCGAGACGCGAGGCGGCGGTAGGCAGCAGCAGGTTGGAGGTGATGCCATAGGCGGAACCTTCGATCGCGACGACATGGCTGAGCCCCATCAGGCCGCCCTTGCCCGCCGCATAATTGGCCTGCCAGGCATGGCCAAACATCGCCGAAGCCGAACCCGTGAACAGGAAGCGGCCATATCCGTTGCGGCGCATCGCCTTATAGGCCGGCTGCGCGACATGGAATGCGCCCTTCAGATGCACGCCGAGCACCGCGTCGATCTGCTCGTCGCTCAAATCCTCGAACCGCCCGTTGCGCAGGAAGCCCGCATTGGCGATGCAGATATCGACCTTGCCGAACGCATCGATCGCGGTCTGGACGATCGCAGCGCCGCCCTCGCGCGTCGCGACGCTGTCATAGCTCGCCACCGCCTCGCCGCCCGCATCGCGGATCTCACGCACCACGTCGTCCGCCGCCGCGGAGGATGCACCGATGCCCGCCCCCGTGACGCCGAGATCATTCACCAACACCTTGGCGCCGCGCCGGGCGAGTTCCAGCGCGTAGTCGCGTCCGAGCCCGTTGCCCGCCCCCGTGACGATGGCCACTCGCCCGTCGAATCCGATATGATCGTTCATCATGCCTCTCCTGCTTGCGCGTCGCGCGCCGCCCGCGCGGCGACGACCGTATCCATTTCCTCCAGCCCGCTCCTGGGAACGTCGAACCGTCCAAGGTCGTCGATCTCGGCGAGGTGGGCGAGGATGTCCTCGCTGGTCGGCGCGTCGCTGCCGGGCTGATGCCAGCCCTGCGTCAGCCCGACGAAGATGCGGGCGAACTTGCCGCCCAGAACCGAATACATGTTCTGCGAGGTCGTGCAGGCGTCGCTGGCGAGATAGACCGCCATGGCCGCGACCGATTCCGGCGTCATCGCATCGGCATAATGGCGGCTGCGCGCGCCCGCGGCCTTCAGGAAATCGCCATCGGGCCGTTCGGCGAGCGGGGTGCCGCCCAACCGCCCGCCACGGGCATTGGGGAAGAGGCAGTTGACCGCTACGCCCGGCGGCGCCTCCTGCGCGATGACGTTCATCAGCCCGATCATCGCCGTCTTCGCCGCCCCGTAATTGGCGCGGATCGGATTGCCGAACACGCCCGATTGCGACCCGATCAGCAGCAATCGGCCATAGCCCTGTCGCACCATCGCCCGATAAGCGGGCTGGCAGACGAAGAACGCGCCCTTCAGATGCACCGCCAGCACCGCCTCGATATCGTCGGCGGTGAATTCCCCGAACCGCGCATTGCGCTGGTTGCCTGCATTGCTGATGACCGCATCGACCCGACCGAAGCGGGATAGTGCGGCGTCGATGATCGCCTCGCCCCCCGCCTCGGTCGCGACGGTGTCGTAATTGGCGATGGCCCGGCCGCCTGCCGCCTCGATCTCGCGCACGACCGCATCGGCATAGTCGACGCCACAGCCCTGCCCGGTCGTGTCACCGCCCAGGTCGTTGACGACGACGGCCGCACCGCGCCGCGCCAGTTCCTTCGAAAAGGCCGCACCCAATGCGCCGCCGCCGCCGGTGACGACGACGACCCGGTCGCGATAATCGATCGCGGCGGCTGTTCCCGCGCCGCTCACAACATGCCTCGCTCTTGCGGCGTGGACACCGCCGGGTCGAGCCCCATCTCGCGCAGCACCTCGATGACCGGCGCCTGGGCCGAGGCGACGGCGGGAAAGCCCAGATAGGGCGCGCACTGGATCAGCGCCTCCTCGAGCTCACCCGCGGTCAGCCCGTTGCGGATGCCGATCCGCACATGATTCTTCAGTTCGGCGTAGTTGCGCGTCGCGATCAGGATGGCGATCACGATCAGGCTGCGCTGCTTCATCTCCAGCCCCGGCCGCGACCATACCCCGCCAAAGGCGAAATCGAGCGCCAGCGCCGACGTGCCCGACAAAAAGCCACCCGCATCCGCATTGGCGGCCATGCGCCGCGCGACGTCCTCGCCCATCATCCGGGAGAACGTCGCCAGACCCTCGGCGCGATAATCGGTCATCTCACTATCCTCTCTTGGCATCCGCCCGTCGGCGCAGCGCCCCTTGTGCCGGAGCGCGGGGCGGGGCCGCAACGGCGGCGCGAAGCGATCAGGATTGTGATCCGACGCGGCCACCGGCCCGGAGGCCGCGCCACTTCGCCCACATATGTGATCGACACGGCCTAACCGACCTCTCCCCCTCGTAAGCCATTCGCAATCAGGGAAAGATGATCGCAACGCTTTGATGGAGAGCCAGCCGTGCCGAGCGAAGAAACCACCCCGATCCGCGCCTGGTGGACGCTGGCGACCCTGGTCATCCTGTACATCGTCTCGATGCTGGATCGCCAGATCATCGCGCTGCTGATCAATCAGATCAAAACGACGCTGCAGATCAGCGATCTTCAGGTCAGCCTGGTCTATGGACTGGCCTTCGCCGTGTTCTTCTGCCTGGCGGGATTGCCGATCGGCTATGCGATAGACCGCTATGCGCGCCGCCCGATCATCTTCGCGGGCGTGGTCGTCTGGTCGCTGGCGACGGCCGGATGCGGGCTGGCTACGCAATATTGGCACCTGGCAATATCGCGCTTCGTGGTCGGCGCGGGCGAAGCCGTTCTGTCACCGGCCGCCTATTCGCTGCTCGCCGACACGATGCCCAAGCGACGCCTGAGCCTGGCGCTCGGCATCTTCGGTATCGGCGGTGCGCTCGGCACGGGCATCGCGCTGGCGACCGGCAGCTATATCCTGTCGCGCTTGCCGGCCGGAGGGATGTCGACCCCATTCGGCACGTTCGAGCCTTGGCAGCTGACCTTCATCCTCGTCGCCATCCCGGCCCTGCTGCTCGCGCCGCTGGTGTTCAGCTTTCCGGAACCCGAGCGGCGCGGCGTGATCGAGGTGGCCAAACCCGGCATCCGCGACACCCTGGCCTTTATCTGCGCCCGCAAGGCCTTCTTCCTCCGCTTCTTCGTGGGCAATGGCGTGATGGTGATGTGCGCCTATGGCTTCGCCGCCTGGGTGCCGACCTTCCTGGTCCGCCGCTTCGCCGTGACGATGCCGGTGGCGAGCTCCTGGGTCGCCGGCTGTGCGCTGGTCGCGGTTCCGGTCGGTCTGCTGATCCTCGGCCAGATCGCCGACCGGCTGTTCGCGCATGGCCACCGCGACGCGCATATGAAGCTCTTCAGCGTGGTCGGACTGATCTATGCCGTGGCAGGCCCGGTCATGGCCTCCGCCGCGACGCCGATGGTGGCGCTGGCGGCGATCTTCGTGATCTTCCTGTTCAGCGGCATCGCGGCGATCGCCGCCGCCGTGCCCCTGACCACCCCGAACCAGTTTCGCGGTCAGGTGTCGTCGGTCTATCTGCTGGTCACCAATCTGCTCGGCGCCGGCCTGGGCCCGACGATGGTGGCGTTGTTCACCGACAAATACTTCCATAACGATGCCATGGTCGGCTGGAGCATCGCGGTGGTGCTGTGCATCTTCGGTCCCGTGTCGTCCATCCTGCTGCTCACCGCGCGGCGGCCGATGCTGCGGGCGATCGATGCGGCGGCCGAATGGAGCGAGCCGCTGCCGGTGCCGACGCGCTAACCGGCGAGGCGTTCGGCAAGCGCGGCGCGGGCGTCACTCCCCCAACCGGCTCGCGCGAAATAGTCGTCGAGCGAGCCGAACTCGGTATCGATCGCCGCGAACGCCGTTTCGAGATAGGCGGCGTCGACGCCCGTCACGTCCGCCAGGCACTGCGCGTCGATCGGCGCACCCAGTCGCCGCTCCAGCAAGGCGCGTGTCCAGGCGACGACGGCAGGGTTCTCCCGATCACCGCTTTCCAGATAATCGGCGAGGATCGCCGCGCGCGACACGCCGATCGCGGCCAGCACCAGCGCGACGGCGATGCCGGTGCGGTCCTTACCGGCGGCACAGTGGACTAGCACCGCCCCGTCACCTTCGCCCAGCGCGTCGAACAGCCGTCCCAGATGCGGCAGCATGGCGAAGGGAAGCGCGCGATAGGTCGCCATCATCATGCGCCGCCCGCCTTCTCCTTGCGGGTCCTCGACCAGCGCCTGCCAATGGGCGCCGGCATTGCGGGCATCCGCGATCAGGTCCCATTCGTCGATCCGCACGCCCTGCGCACGCCACCAGCCATTGGGCGCGGCCTCCCGCTCGCCTTGCCCGCGCAGGTCGAAGACATGGCGGATGCCCAGCGCGGCGATCGCCGCACTCGCGATTTTGGAAGGTGTGCAGAGTGCCTCCGAGCGATAGAAGTGACCGGCGCGCAGCACCCGCCCGTCCGCCATCACCAGACCGGCAACGGCCCGCAGGTTCGGATAGTCGGGACAGATCGGCGGATCACAGGTCATCGAACGCGCCATGATCGATCGCCGCCAGCGCGAAGCGCGGCGCCACCGCGCAATTATTCGCCTCCGCCTGGAAGGCGGCCGGGTTCACCAGCCAGACGCACAGGCCATAGGGGATATGCACGCGAAACGCCTCCATTGCGGCCCGGTGCGAGGGCGGATCGACGACGCCGTGCAGGGCGAGCCGTTCCAGATAATGGCCGATCAGATCCTCGACCCAGCGGCGACGGTCGAGCATGTCGAGCGCCGAGATCAGGAAATAGGTGAGGTCGTGCGCCCAATGGCCACGCGACCATGTCTGCCAATCGAGCACGCCGGGTCGACCCTCAGCGGTGAAGTACAGATTGCCGAGATGGAAGTCGCCATGGACCAGGCACCAGGGCCGCTCCTGACCGAAGAGGGTGGCGCGTTCCATCGCCGCACGCATCAAGGCCGGATCGTGGAACCGTTGCGGCAAGGCCAGACCGCGCGGCATCGCGGCATAATCACGATAGGTCTCGGGCCGTAACTGACCCTGGAGATACGCACCGCGCGCGCCGGTCGGCAGGGCCTGCCACCGGTTGACGGTTTCGAACGCGCCGCCCGTTTCGAACGCGGCGTCGTTCCAGAAGCGTGCATGGAGCCGCGCCATCACGTCGAGGAACGCCTCCGCCTCCGATCGGGACAGCGGATGCGTGACCCGGCAATAGCGGGTCGCCGAAAGGTCCAGATCCTCCAGCATCACCAGATATTGCCGCGCCGCCGGATCTTCCGCCGTCGCCAGGCAGCGGGGCACGATGATGTCGAGCTGCCCCGCAATCTCGCGGAAGAAGCGCGCCTCATGCGCGTAGATGTAGCTCATCCGCAGGCGATGTTCGGAAAAGCCGCCCTTCACCATGATCCGCGCCGGCCCGTCGCGCCCGCCCCAGTCGAGCCCCATCCGCATCTTGGTCGCGGTGCCGACGATCGGGTCTAGGCATGTCGCGCCGGTCAATCCCGGCATGCCGACGCCCTCGAAGACCTGACGCAACCAGGCGACATCGAGCCCATCGCAATGTGTCGGCACCGGCTGCGGCCCGATCGGCTGGAGCCCCTCTCCATCGAGGACGAAGATCGATGTTGACGGTTGCGGCATGGCTCATCCTTCGCTGATCGGTCGGTCCGTGATGCCCCAGGTGATGCCGCCGCCCCATCCCGGTACACGCGATCCGGCCATTCATCACGCATGTGGCAAGACGCGCGCACGCCTTGGCCGCGACCGGCGATCATGCGAGGCCGGGGGCCTGTCCCACAAAGGTCAGGGTGCATGTCCCAGACGCCAACCTCTTCGTTTCCCGACCGTCCGGCCATCACCCTGTCCGGCGATTCCGCTCCGGCGCTGCCGCTGCCGCTGACCGTCGAGGGCATCACCGCCGCATGGCTGACGCGCGCGATCGGGACGACGGTGCCGGGACTCGTCGTCCGCGACGCGCGGGAGCTGGAGGTGATGCCGGGCACCTCGACCAAAATCCGGGTCGCGATCGACTATGCCGATCCCGTCCACGACCGGACGCTGCCCCGCCGCGTGATCGTCAAGGGCGGGTTCGAGGATCACAGCCCGACACTGGCGGCGATGTTCCTGAACGAGATCCGCTTCTACCGCGATATCCAGCCGATCGCCGCGCTGCGCACCCCGATGGCGCTGTTCGCCGCCAGCGACCCCGCGAGCCATCAGGCCATCGTCGTGATGGAGGACCTGTCCGCGCGCGGCGTCACCTTCTGCACCCCGCTCCAGCCGCAGAGCTTCGCCATGTGCGCGCGGCGGCTTGGCGACCTGGCGCGGTTCCACACGCAAAGCTGGAACGCCCCGGACTTCGCGCCCGGCGGACGATGGGACTGGGTCCGCAGCCGCTTCACGACCGACAGCGCCGCCTATGCCGCGCGGTATCTCGCGCCCGATGTCTGGGGCCATTACATGACGCTGCCACGCGCCGCGGCGGTTTCGTCGCGGCTGCACGACCGCGCATGGATGGCGCACGCGCTGCACCGGCTGGGCGAGATCGACGCGCAGGGTGACCGCTGCATCCTTCACGGCGACACCCATCTGGGCAACCTCTATGTCGAGGCGGACGGCACGCCCGGCTATCTCGATATGCAGGTAACGCGCGCCAACTGGGCGCTGGAGGTCGCCTATCATATCGCGACCTCGATCGACCTGGCGGACCGGCGGCGCTGGGAGGGGGCGCTGCTGGAGGGGTATCTGCTCGCCTTGCGGTCGGCGGGGGTCGCGCCCCCCGATTTCGACACGGCGTGGCGCGCCTATGTCCGGGCGCTGGCCTATGCCTATTTCATCTTCGTCATCAATGAGGTGCGGTTCCAGACCGAGGCGGTCAACAGCGCCAACACCGCGCGCGTCGGCGCGGCGATGATCGACCTGGGCACGATGGAGGCACTGTCATGATCCCCCGCCGAAGGAGCCGGCCATGACCGATACCATGCGCGCCATCGTGTTCGATCGCTATGGCGATCCGTCCGTCCTGCGCGAAGCGCGGGTGCCGGTGCCGGTTCGGAGGGCGGGCCAAGTGCTGATCCGGGTCCGGGCGACCGGCGTCAATCCGGCGGACGGCAAGTGGCGATCCGGCATGTTCGAACGTTCCCGACCGCTGCGCTTTCCGCACATCGGTGGATATGACGTCGCGGGCGAGGTGGTGGCGGCGGACGCGGGCGATTTGGCCCCCGGCACCCGGATCGTCGCGCTGCTCGATGTGGTCGCGCAGGGCGGCTATGCCGAATATGCGGTGGTCGATCGTGGATCGGTCGCGGTGATCCCCGATCGGCTCTCGTTCGAGGACGCGGCCACATTGCCGACGCCCGGCCTGACCGGCGTGCAGATGATCGAGGAGCAGCTCGACGTCCAGCCGGGCCAGACGATCCTGCTGACCGGCGCGACGGGTGCGGTCGGCCGCTTCGCGCTTCATGCCGCGCTCGGTCGTGGCGCGCGGGTCGTCGCGGCGGTCCGCGCGAAGCATGTGGCGATGGCCGAGGCGCTGGGCGCGACGCGGGCGATCGCGCTGGGTGAGGGCGTGTCGGCAGAAGGCGCGTGGACCGGCGCGCCGTTCGATCATGTCGCGGATACTGTCGGCGGCGCGGTGGTCGCCGACCTGTGCCGCCGGGTCCGCGCCGACGGTCGCATCCGCACCGTCTCGACCACCCCTATCCCCAGCGACGGCCTGCCGGTCGCTCCGGTCTTCTTCGGGGTCCATGCCGATGCCGCGCGGCTGGCCGAACTGGCGCGCGCCGCCGCAGAGGGTGACGTGGTGGTGGAGATCGCCGCCCGCCTGCCGCTGGCGGAAACCGCCGAGGCGCAGGCCCGGGTCGATGCCGGGACCGGCGGGGGCAGGATCGTCCTGATCCCCTGAGTGCGGAGAGCCATCAAGCATATGATTTGCCGCCCCCGCCCCGCGCAGCACCGCGCACCCATGCTATTCTGCCCGACGATCCCGTGTTTCCGGAGCCGATGATGAACGACCGCTATGCCAAATATGAACGCCTGACCTTCGACCGGCCGCATCACAAGGTCCTGCGCATCCGCCTGGACAATGGCAAGATGAACACCGCCGACCATCGCATGCACTGGGAACTGGCGGAGATCTGGAACGACGTCGACGCAGATCCGGAGATCAATGCGGCGATCATCACCGGCAACGACCGATTCTTTTCGGCCGGGGGCGATTTCGCGATGGTCGAGGACCTGATGAACGACGCCGAGGCGCGCGCGCGCGGATGGAAGGAGGCGCGGGCGATCGTCTACAACCTGATCAACTGCAACAAGCCGGTGATCAGCGCGATGCGCGGCGTGGCGGTGGGCGCGGGGCTGGTCACCGGCATCCTCGCCGACATCTCGATCGCGACGAAGGAGTGTCGCATCATCGACGGCCACACCCGGCTGGGCGTCGCGGCGGGCGACCATGCCGCGATCATCTGGCCGCTGCTCTGCGGCATGGCGCGGGCCAAATACTGGCTGCTGCTGTGCGATACGTTGCACGGCGAGCAGGCCGCCGAGATCGGCCTGATCTCTCTTGCCGTCGAGGATGCCGAACTGGACGACAAGGCGGTGGAACTCGCGACCCGCCTGGCGACCGGCGCGCAGTCGGCCATCCGCTGGACCAAACATTCGCTCAACAACTGGCTGCGCCAGATGGGACCGACCTTCGACGCCAGCCTCGCGCTCGAATTCCTGGGTTTCGCCGGTGCGGAGCCGCAGGAAGGCGTGCGGTCCCACAAAGAAAAGCGCAGCCCCGCCTGGCCCGAAACCAGCGCCGTTTGACATTCCCCAGACAGGAGCAGAGCCCATGGCCACCGCCGCCGAGAAACATCCCGTTCCCGCCCATGTTCCCCCCGAACTGGTCGTCGATTTCGACGCCTATCGCCCGATCAAGGGCGGCGAACACTATCACGAGCCCTTCCTCGCGCTTCAGCAGAAGGCGCCCGACATCTTCTGGTCGCCGTATAACGGAGGCCATTGGATCCTGACGCGCCGCGACCATCTGGCCGAGGCGTTCGCGGATTACGGGCGCTTCACCTCCAGCAAGGGCGCGAGCCTGAATCCCACGCGTCCGCCCAACGCCCCGAAGCTCGCCCCGATCGAACTGGACCCGCCGACGCAGCAGGTGTTCCGCAAGCTGTTCGCGTCCGCCTTCATCGTCTCGGCGATCAAGGCGCGCGGCGAGGAGGCGCGCGCGCTCGCCATCGAACTGATCGACGGGCTGAAGTCGCAGGGTCATTGCGAGTTCATCAAGGATTTCGCCCAGCATCTGCCGATCAAGATCTTCATGCGCATGGTGGACCTGCCGGAAGAGGACCGCACCACCCTGCTCCCCCTCGCCAATGCGCAGGTCGTCGCCGACGCGCCCAAGGAAGAGACGATCAAGCTGCTGTTCGAATATACCGGTCGGCATGTCATGCAGCGCGCCGCCAATCCCGGCGACGACCTGATCAGCAAGATCGCGACCGCCGAGATCGATGGCCGCCCGATCACGGTCCAGGAGGCGGTCGGGGTATCGACGCTGCTGCTGATCGGGGGGCTGGACACGGTGGCGTCGATGATGGGCCATATCATGCAGTTCCTGGCCCAGTCTCCCGAGCACCGGTGCCAACTCGTCGAACAGCCCGCGCTGATCCCGACGGCGGTGGAGGAATTCCTGCGCCGCTTCGCGCTGACCAACCCGGCGCGCGGCGTCGTCGAGGACATGGAGTTTCACGGCGTGACCATGCGCGCCGGCGACCGCGTCCTGCTGTCAACCCCCTTCGGGGCCGTCGATCCGCGCGACTATGCCGATCCGCTGGCCATCGACTTCACCCGCAAGTCCGGCACCAAGACGACCTTCGGCGCGGGGCCGCATGTCTGCCCCGGCTCGATGCTCGCGCGTCTGGAGTTGAAGATCCTGCTGGAGGAATGGCTGACCCGCATCCCGGACTTCACGCTCGATCCGTCGGACCCGCCGCGTCTGAAGACCGGCGTGAACGGCAGCTTCGAGCATCTGCCGCTGCTCTGGTGACCATCGCCGCGTAAAGCGCACCGCGAAAAGAAAGGGGGGGCGGATCCGGCCGATGGATCCGCCCCCTTTCTTGTTCTGCCGCTCGGCTCGGCGGGGGATGTCAGCCCTCCGTCCGAGCCTTCACCATGCGCAGCGGCGTGTAGGTCAGCACATGGCTGCCGTCCTGCTTGAAGACGCGGTTGAGCGTGCGCACCAGGCCGCGATTGGGCCGGCTCTGGCTGCGGCGGCTTTCGATCACCTCGCATTCGACATGGATCGTGTCCCCGACAAAGGTCGGACCCTCGATCTTGAAGTCCATGCCCAGAAAGGCGAAGCCCGTATGCTGCATCGTCGACTGCACCAGCAATCCCTCGATGAAAGTGAACACCATCGCGCCGGGTATCACCTGTCGCTTGATGTCGCTTTCCGCCTTCAGGAACTCCAGGTTCGTGAACAGCACCTCGGTCATGCCGGTGCAGGTCGTGAAGGCGACCAGATCGGCCTCGAACAGGGTGCGCCCGATGGTGCGGAACTTCCGCCCGACGGGAAGGTCCTCCAGGAAACAGCCCAGACCGATGACCGGATAATCGTTCGTCACGTCGTTCATGCCCGCGCCTCCTGCTCGCGACCCAGCATCGTGCGCGCGATCAGGTTGCGCTGGATCTGGTTCGTCCCCTCGATGATCTGCAAGACCTTGGCATCGCGGAAATAGCGGCCGATCGGATATTCGGCGGAAATGCCCGCCGCCCCGAACAGCTGCACCGCGTCGCTTGCGACCTTCATCGCGGTATCGCTGGAGAAGGTCTTGGCGATCGCGGCGGCCTTGGCCATCGCCTGGCCGGTAATGCCGGCATCGACCATCGTCGCGGCGCGATAGGTCAACTGGCGCGCCGCCTCGGTCTGGATCTCCATGTCCGCGACCATCCAGCGAATGCCCTGGAAATCCGACACCGTCCGCCCGAAGGCCCTTCGGTTGCTGATGAAGTCAGTCGCATGGTCGATTGCGCCCTGCGCCAGCCCCACGCCTCGCGCGGCGACGATCGGGCGCGAGCCGTTCAGCGCTTCCATCACGCTGCGAAAGCCATCCCCCTCGGGTCCGATGCGCTGCTCCTCCCCGACGACCACATTGTCGAGGAACAATGCGTTGGACGGCACGCCGCGCGCGCCGCTCTTGTCCTCCTTGCGCCCGATCTCGAAACCCGGCGTATCGGTGGGCACGATGAAAAAGTTGATGCCCGACTTGTCCGGCCCGTCGACCCGGGCGGCCACCAGCACGAAATCGGATTTGGCGGCGTTGGTGCACCAGATCTTCGCGCCGGAGATGCGGTAGCCGGCGCCGTCGCGAACTGCCCGTGTCTTCATACCCGACACGTCCGAACCCGATTGCGCCTCCGTCAGCGAAAAGGCGCCGCGCGTGCGCCCCGCCGCTAGGTCGGGCAGATAGCGGTCCTGCTGTTCCCGCGTGCCGCCGCCAATGATAGCACCGATCGGCAGCCATTGCATGAACAGGATATAGGCGGTGTTGTAGCAGACCCGCCCCAGTTCCTCGACGGCGACGCATCCCGACAAGAGATCGTTCGCCCCGCCATAGCTTTCGGGAAAGGGAAGCAGGAACAGGCCGAGTTCGTTCAAAAGGTCGAACATGTCCTGCGGGTATTCCGCCGACGCATCGATCGCGGCGGCGCGCGGCGCGACCTTTTCCAAAGCGACGCGGCGGACCAGATCGCGCACCGCGACCTGCTGTTCGCCCAACGCGAACGTGGCATTCGTCTGTATCATGATTTTCCGCCCGTCAGGACATGGTGAGACCACCGGAAATACTGATCGTCTGGCCGGTCATAAAGGCGGCGTCATCCGATAACAGGAATGCGATCATTCCCGCATAATCGTCCGGCTGACCAAGACGCCGCAGGGGAATGGCCTTGGCCAGTCCTTCCGCCAGGCGATCGCCGCCGGGCATATCCTTGGTGAAATCGGTGAACAGCGGGGTCTCGGTGGGCCCTGGGCACAGGACGTTGAGGATCACGCCGTTCCGCGCCAGCTCGCGCGCCAGGGTCTTGGTGAAGGCGATGATCCCGCCCTTGCAGGCCGCATAGACCGACTCGCCCGACGACCCGACCCGTCCGGCGTCCGACGACACGTTGACGACACGCCCGAAGCCGCGCTCCGCCATCCCGCGCACCACAACATGGTGCATGACCAGCGAGCCGTAGAGGTTGATGCGGATGACCTTGTCCCACACCGCCGGATCGCTGTCCATGAACAGCCGGGCGGAATCCCAGCCCGCGACATTGGCCAGTCCCCGGGTCGGGCCGAAGCGCGACTCGAACGCGGCGAGCGCGGTGGTCACCTGCTCGCGATCGCTGATGTCGACATGGTAGGCCGCCGACCGATCGCTGCCGATCTGCTCGACTGTGGCCCGGGCCCCGGCCTCGTCCAGATCGAAGATGCCGACCATCGCCCCTTCCACCCCCAGGCGAATCGCCGCCTCTCGGCCGATTCCGCTCGCTCCACCGGTCAGGATGATTGCTTTGTCTCTCAAACCACGCATGCTGTCCCCTCCTGGTAAACCTATTGAAATCCGGCATTGACACCATGCCTGCGCGATGTTCATATACATGAACGCTGGTCTGTAAACAGAATTGTGGTCACACAATCGGTGCCCGGACAGGCGGTAGGAGACGGAGGAACGACATGGACGTTGCCACCCCAAAGCCCGCGGCCCGAAAGTATCGGATGCCGGAAGTCGTGAAATCGGCTGTGCGGGTCCTGGAAATTCTCGAATATTTCGATCGTCGACGCGGACGGGCGACCGTCGGCGACGTCGCGCACGACCTGGATTATCCGCAGTCGAGCACATCGGCGCTGATGCGCAGCCTGGTGGCGGTCGGCTATCTCAGCTACGACGCTTATGAGCGCGCGTTCTTGCCGACGCACCGCCTGCCGCTGCTCGGCTGCTGGTTGGGCGAGCCGTTCTTCCAGGAAGGGCCGATGCTGGGGGTCGCGCGCGAGATCGCGGACCGCACCGGCTTCGCGGTCGGCATCGCGCGCCGCAACGTCAACAAGCTGCAATGGATGCACGCATCGACCACCGTCGACCTCTCCGTCGATGATGTGTTCGCCAGCGCCACCTCGCTTCTCCACTCGGCCGTCGGCCTCAGCCTGATGGCGGCGCTTGACGATCGTCAGGTCCGGGCGCTCGTCCACCGGCTCAATGCCGATGTCATCGATCTGGCCGATGTCGTATCACCGACCGACCTGATGACGCGGATCGGCGATATTCGTCGCGACCGCCATGTCTTCACGAACGGAGGCGAGATCGCGATGCTGGCGATGACGCCCCCGCCGAGCGATGCGATGGAAACCGTGTCGTTCGCGATCGTCGATCGATCCGGTTTGCTCGCCGAGCATCTGACCGATACGCTCAACGTCGCCCGCGAGTGTATCGCGCGGCTCAGCGGCGCCTATCCGCCCCCCGGCACGCTCGCCCTGCGACATCAGGCGACTCGTTGCCATATCGAGCCCCATACCCAGCCTGAACGCCGCGCCGCCCAGGGATAGGAAGCGCGATTTCCCCGCCGAGACCGGGAAACTCAACGCCCGCCGAACAACGGCGGGCGTTTTTCCATCCAGGCGGTGCGTGCTTCCAGATGATCGTCGGTCATCGCGCAACGGCTCTGGTTCGCCGCCTCCCAATCCAGTGTCTCGGCCAGGCCGCCATGTTCGGCGAAGTTCAGGTTGCGCTTCATCATCGTCCAGGCGACCAGCGGCCCGGCGGCGAGCGATGCCGCGAAGGCCGTCGCCTCCGCCATCAGCGCCCTATCCTCCACCAGCCGCGTCACCAGCCCCAGCCGGTCGGCATCCTCGGCGCTCAATCGCGGATTGAGGATCAGCAGTTCGCGCGCCCTTGCCGGGCCTACCAGTCGGGACAGCGACCAACTGACGCCGAAATCGCCTGAAAAGCCGACCGCGGCAAAGGCCGTCCCGAATTTTGCAGACTGTGCGACGATCCGAAAATCCGACATCAGCGCGAGGCTCAACCCCGCCCCCATCGCGGCGCCGTTGACGGCGGCGACGATCAGCTTGGGGCATCGGTGCATTGCCAGCGCGACACCCTGTTTATGGCGCAAATCCTCGATGCGCTTCTCCAGCGTCCGCTCCGCCCGGCCCGCCAGGTCCTTGACGTCGCCGCCCGCGCAAAAGGCACGGCCCGCCCCGGTTAGGACGATCGCGCCCACATCGGGATCGCGTCCCAGCGACTGAAACGCCTGGATCAGGTCGTCGATAAGGCCATCGGTCAGCGCGTTCATCGCATCGGGGCGGTTCATCGTCAGCGTGACGACTCCGCCCTCGCGCGCTTCGATCAAATCGGACATGCTGGCCTCACTGCCGTACTCGGGTTCTCCCGTCAGGACTGCCCAGCAAAGCGGCGGCCCGCAAGAAGCGTCTACCGTCATCGCATATATGCTGAAATCCGTTCCATGTTCGCGATGGTGCGGGCGCGTCGCTTGCACAACCCGGGACAGACCGTAGGATCAGGATTTAACCTATCGGAGAAACCGAGTGACTCTGGCCGAGCCTCAAGTGCAGGACACCCGTCGGCCGGTGCAGGATCCGCCCCGCAGCGTCGGACGGGTGCTGAGCGTGCTGGAAGCCGTGGCCGACCGCCGCGACGGGCTGTCGCTGTCGGAACTGGCCCTGCTGGTCGATACTCCCAAAAGCAGCCTGCTCAACATGCTGAAGGGCCTGGTCGCGTCCCAGCACCTGACCGTGCTCAACCAGCGCTACCGCCTGGGCGGCGCGTCCTACCGGATGGCGCATATGATCTTGGCGGCGCGCCCGAGCATGTCGCCCGTCTTGCATGAAGCGCTGGAGGAACTGCTCGAACGCACTGGCGAGACGGCGGTGCTGACGCGGCTGGACCCCGCCACCATGACCGTCACCTATGTGGAGGGGATCGATAGCCGCCAAACGGTGCGGTACACCGTATCGCTGGGCTCCAGCCGGCCGCTCTATTCGACGGCGGCCGGACAGGCCATCCTGGCCCATGAGGATGAGGCGGTGCGGGAACATTATCTGACGCATACCCCCTTCCGCCACCTGACGCCCTATACCATCACCAATCCCGACCGGCTGCGCGCCAAGCTCCAGACCATTCGCGACGACGGATTCGCGATCAGTATTCAGGAAGGTATCGTCGGCGCGGTCGGCATCGCGGCGGCGCTGTGCGATACGGGCGACCAGCGCCGCGGAAGCCTGGCACTGTTGGTGGCAGGACCGATCGGTCGTCTCGACAAACGAATCGACGAGGTATCGCAGATCGTCGTGGAGGTGGCGGAAAAGACGTCTACGATGATGCGCTTCGCCCGATAAGCCCCGATCTGGCGACGTCATCGCGCGCCGCCGCATACCTCCAGATTGGTGCCCGTGATCATCGCCGATCGATCGGAACAGAGGAAGACGATCGCATCGGCAATTTCGCGCGGCTGCACTGCACGGGCGATGAGCTGGCCGCCAGCGGCGATCGCCGCCTGCTGGTCGAGCGTGAACATCCGCTCCACGATCGTGGTCGCGGTCAAGCCGGGCGATAAGCTGTTGACGCGGATGCCTTCCTCCGCGTGGGCATGGGCGGCGTAGCGGGTCAGATGCAGGACGCCGGCCTTTGCCGCGGAATAGGACGGGGCCGCCGCCGGGGAATAGCGGACCCCGGCCATCGACGCGGTGTTGACGATCGATCCGCCCCCCTTCGCGACCATCGCCGGGATCTGATACTTCATGCCCAGCCATGTCGCCGTGAGCGACAAACGGACGGTGCGGTCCCAGCCTTCCAGCGTCTCGTCGCATATACCGACGCCGGTATCGCCCCCTCCGACATTGTTGACGGCGCAGTCCAGCCGGCCGAACCGGTCCAGCGTCGCCGCGACCAGCGCGGCCTGATCGGCTTCGAGCGTGGCATCGATCCGGATCGCCTCCGCGTCGCCGCCGCGTGCGCGTGCATCGGCCAGGATCGGGTCGAGGCCCGCGATATCGAGATCGGCGAGCATCACGCGGGCGCCATCGGCGATCAGCGCCATGGCGGTGGCCCGGCCGATGCCCGAAGCGGCGCCGGTGACGATCGCGACCCGGCCCATCATGTTCGTGGTCATTGTGCGCTCTCCACCCGCATCGCGGTCAAGGCACCGATCTGCTCGTCCGGCACCTCGCGCCAGAACCGGCTCCAGCTCGGAAAGGCAGCCGGGAGCCGGGGGACGCTGCGCTCATGCCCCGGCCACCCCGTGAACGGAGCCGTCGGCCGTTCGAGCAGATCCGCCGCGTACCAGTGCCGTTCGCGCCGCCGCGTGAACATCCATGCGCCGTCGCGCCGCTCGTAATCGTCGAAATAGCAGATCGCCATTACGTACCAGCCGCCACGATCCTCGTGCTCCGCGCGGCAATAGACGCGACCGGTGGCATGATCCGGGTCGACGAAATCGACCGCGTGCCCGCAAATCTGGTGGACCGAGCGATAGAAGGTCCGCACCCCCGGTTCTATGAACGCGCGCAACGCCTCGCGTCCGCTGCCCAGGGTGCCGCAGTCGACATCGGGAATGAACAGCGCCAGCCACGCATCGATATCGCGCCCGTCGATCGCCAGCGCATAGCGGATCGGCAATTGCTGGATCGCGAGCTGCGACTCGATACGGTCCAGCCGCGCCGCGATGTCGGGGTCGCTCATGTCAGCCGCTCCAGATTGGCAGGGTCGAAGGGCAGGAAGTCGCGCGCGCCCATGGCGCGGCGCAGCCAGCCCGGATCGTTCAGCAGAGACCGACCGACCGCGATCAGGTCGAACTCACCGCGCTCGAACCGCTCGACCACCCGCCCCAGATTATCGTCGGAGGGCTGGCTGCCATCGATATGCAAGGCGGGCTTGCCGCTCTTGCCCAGCCCCACGCCGCCGACCGTCATCGAACGGACGCCGGTCAGCTTCTTCACCCAGCCGGCCAGGTTCAACAGCGATCCGTCGAACAGCGGCGTGTCGAAGAACCGCTGACTGCAATCGAACAGGTCGACCCCCGCATCCGCCAGCGGGCCGAGCAGGTCGGCGAGTTCGTCGGGCGTCTCGGCCAGCTTCGCGCGGTAATCCTGCATCTTGAACTGGGAGATACGCAGCGCGATCGGGATCGTCTCGCCGACCGCGGCGCGGATCGCCCGGACCACCTCCGCGCCGAACCGTGCCCGGCCGGAACGGCTTCCGCCCCAGCGGTCGGTACGGCGATTGGTATAGTCCCACAGAAAGCTGTCGATCAGATAGCCGTGCGCGCCGTGAATGGCGATGCCGTCGAAGCCGATCGCCACCGCGCGACGGGCCGATCGCGCATAGGCATCGATCGCATCGGCGATCTGCTCCTCCGTCATCGGCATGGTCTCCGGCAGCGACTGGACGCGCTTGTCCGGGCGCACCGAAATGACGCCGTCGGGCGGCCCCCATATCCCGGATGGCCGAAGGGCGACGCCCGCCGGTGTCCCGGTGCCCGCATATTCGACGTTCCACATCGCGCCCTGATGCCAGAGCTGCGGCCAGATCGGACAGGAGGCGCCGTGCACGGCATCGACCACCGCGCGCCACCCGGCATGCGCCTCCGCGTCATGGAGATGGGGGATGCCCGGATTGTCCGTGGCGACGGGATGATCGACGGCCACGCCTTCCGTGATGACGAGGCCGACGCCGCCCTCGGCGCGGCGGCGATAATAGTCGGCGACGTCGGCGGTCGGCACGCCGCCTGCGCAAAAATAGCGCGACATGGGCGACATGACGATCCGGTTCGCGACCGTCGTCCCGCGAAGCTGTAATGGCGTCTGCAAGGATTCGAGCATGCCCATGGCCTAGGGTTTACGACGTCGGAAGGCGAGGCGGAGCAACGCGGACGGATGTACGAATCCCATATCTGATGGATGCCCCGAACCGATCGATCGCGATTGCGCCTTTGCTGCTGCATCGGCACGAAAAATGTCGAAAGGATGTCCATGACCGCCGACACATTTCCGCGCAGCGCCGTCATCATAGCCACCGGTTGCGATTTGTCGTGGCTGTCCGAGGCGCTCGGCAGCCTCGGCTGGACCGTAGGCACAAGGACAATCGACGAGGTGGCGCAAGGCGGCGACGATCCGGTGGACCTGGTCGTCCATTGTCACATGCCCGGCATCACCGCACCCGTGCCGATCGCCGCGACCTCGACCGATGGCTGGGACAACAGCGCCATGCGACCGATGGTCCATACGCTGGCGACGTTGCGGGCAGCGCCGGCCATGCTGGGCGGGCGCGGCGCCGTGGTTGGCCTCGGCCCCGCCTTCGCCCTCCAAGGCACCGCCGGTCTCGCCGCGCTTGCCGCAGCGGCGGAGGGGCAGCGGACGCTGGTCAAGGCGACCGCGCGGCAATGGCTGGGCGGGTCGATCGTTTCGAACTGGATCTCGGTCGCGACCGAGATGCTGCTGCCGGCCCTTGCCGACGTTCCCAACCTCACCCGCTATTCGGTCGGCTCTTCCGTTCGGCGGCCACCGGGCGGGGCGCAGATCGCCGCGCTCGTCGACGCACTGGCGGGCGGCGCTGGGCAGGCACTGGCGGGCCAGACACTGATCGCGGACGGCGGGGATTGGATGACACCATGACGGACAGACTTTTGGAAGGACGCGTCGCACTGCTGACCGGCGTGGGATCGGGCCTGGGGCGCGGCCTCGCCACGACCTTCGCCGAGATGGGCGCATCAGTCGTGCTGGTCGCCCGCAGCCATGACGTGCCCGCCGCGATCGCCGACGACATCGTCGCGGCCAGCGGCGTGGCGATGCTGGTCCGGGGCGACATCAGCGACGATGCCTCGGTCGAGCAGGCCGTGAAGACGGCGGTCGAGCGCTTCGGCCGGCTCGACATCGTTGTCCAGATCGCGGCGCATCCGCGTTCGAGCAGGCCGCTGGAGCTGTCAGCGATCACGGATACCGAATGGTCCGAACAGGCGGACGTGACGCTGACGGGCTGCTTCCGCCTGGCGCGCGCCGCCCATCCGGCGCTCAAGGCGAGCGGACGGGGGCGCTTCATCGCCATCACCTCGGCCTATGGGCTGGCGGGCGACGGCGGCAATCCGGTCTATTCGGCGCAGAAGGGCGCATTGCGCGGCTTCGCCAAGTCGCTGGCCAAGGAATGGGGGCCGGACGGCATCACCGTCAACCTGTTCGCGCCAGCCAGCGAGAGCGAGACCACCACCGCCTATTTCGAACGTTTCCCCGATGCGTGGGAGGGCCTGCGCAAGACATTCCCGCTGGGCCGGCTAGGCCATCCGCGCAACGATATCGCGCCTGCCGTCGTAGCGCTGGCCGGGGATCAGTTCGGCTTCGTCACCGGACAGACCATCCCGATCGATGGCGGTCATTACACGACCTTGTGACCGGCGCCCTGCAACGCGTCAGGGCGTATCGGCGATGATCGAGGCCGCCCGCGCCACGCGGCGGCGCGAATGCAGGGTGATGAACACGGCGGCCCCGACGATGATCGCCGCGCCCGCCAGCGTCTCGACGTCGGGCACGTCGCCGAAAAAGGCGTAGCCGAAGACCGAGGCGAAGACGATGCGGGTATAGTCGATCGGCGCGAGCGCGGTGGCATCGCCCATCGACATGCCCCGGATGTAGCAGGCCTGCGTCACCGTCGACAGCAGGCCCATCAGCCCGAGCAGCGCCAGATCCCTGCCATGCGGCGTCGTCCATTCGAGTGCGGCGGCGGGCGCGGTGAAGATCACCCCCAGCACCGCCGCCCAGGCGAGCAACGTCATCTGACCATGATCCCGCGTCATCGACTTGACGCCGATCAGCGCCCATGACGCGAGCAGCGCGGCGGCGATCCCCGCCGCCGACGCCCAGCCGATGATGGTTTCGGCGCTCCACGGCTTCAGGACGACCACCACCCCCGCGAAGCCGATCAGCGTCGCGACCACGCGCCCGGCCATGACCCGCTCGCCCAGGATCAGCATCGCCAGCGGCACCATGAACAGGATGCGCGTGAACGACAGCGCGTTCGCCTGCGCCAGCCCCAGTTGCTGATAGGAGGTGTAGGTGAGGATCAGCCCGATGCTGCTCGCCGCCGACCGGCTGAGCATATAGCCGGGCCGCGACGTGCGCAGGATGCGGCGCGGCCCGGCGAGGACGAAGGGCAGCAGCACGATCAGGCTGACGACCTGCCGACAGAAGGTCTGGACCGCCGGCGCGAAGCTGTTGCCGAGGAACTTCACCAGCGCCATCGCGAGCGTGAAGGTGACGGCGGCGGCGAGCATCCACATCGCGCCGTGGAGCGGCCGCTGAACCGATGCGATTGTCGCGGGGGCGTTCGTGGGTTCGTCGCCTTCGCTTGCCGAACGGGCCGGGAGCCCGGTCACGCCGCCATCAACGTGCCGTAGCGCTTGCGATGCCAGCCCGCGCTGCCCCCCTGATTTACCAGGACCATCGCGCGTCGAAGATACAGGCCGATATCGCTCTCGTCGGCGAAACCGATGCCGCCGTGCATCTGGATGCCCTGGCGCGTGACCAGCATCGCCGTGTCGGCGGCCCGCGCCTTGGCCCGCGACACCGCCTGGCGGATGGCGTTCCGATCCTGTCCGGCATCGAAGGCCTGCGCCGCCGCGCCGATCGCCGCGCGGGCCAGTTCGATCTGGACCAGCAGGTCGGCGCAGCGGTGCTGGAGCGCCTGAAAGCTGCCGATCGCGCGGCCGAACTGCTGGCGCGTGCGCAGATAGTCGAGCGTGAGGTCGAAGGCGCACCCCGCGACGCCGAGCAGTTCGGCCGCCAGACCCAGCGTCAGCCGCTCGATCGTCATCGCATCCCCTGCCGTCCGGCGACCCGGCGCGTCGGCCAGGGTGATGGTCGCGATGTTGCGTCCGTCCTGCGTCTCGGCACTCTCCACCGACACGTTGGCGGCGTCGACGCTCCAGAGCGTATCGCCGACCCCGACCAGGAAGCCTTCGGCGGCGCGGGCCGACAGCACGCCGGGGCAGCGACCGCTCAGCCGTCCCTCCCGCTCGACCACCTCACCGTCCAGCGCCGGTAGGACGATCCGCTCGCCGGCCAGCACGGCGGACCGATCCGGGTCGTCCAGCACCGGCGCGATCGCGGCCACCGAGACGAACGGTTCGGGCACCAGGCCCCGGCCCAGTACCTCCGCCAGCGCGGCATATTCGCCCATGCCCAACCCAATGCCGCCAGCATCCTCCGCAACCAGCAGCGCCGGCCAGCCCAGCGCCGCCATGTCGCGCCAGATGGCGGGGTCGAAATCCCGCTCGCCGAAGCGCAACGCGCGAACGCGGGCGACATTGCCATCGGCCGGGATCACCGCCGAGGCGCTGTCGCGGATCATCTGGATACGGTCGGCGCGGTCCTGGTCCATCGTCTCTGCTCCCGGGCGTTGGGCTGACCTCTTATCGGCATCGCGGGCCCGCTCACCACCCAAGCGCGGGGACCATCACATATGTGCAGTAGGGCCCCGATCGGTTGCCCGGTCCGGGCGGGGGGCATAGCGTGGTGCGACAGGGACGCCCCAGGCGAAGGACCGACCAACATGTTGAAGACCCTAGAGACCCCCTCCCCCGTCCGTGACGACTTCGTACCCGCCGCCGACTATGTTTCGCCCGACTTCGCCCGACTGGAGCGCGAACGGCTATGGCCGCGCGCCTGGCAGATGGCGGGGCGCGAGGAGGAACTGGAGGCGCCGGGCGACTTCATCACCTACGAGATCGCGAACGAGTCGATCACCGTCGTCCGCAACGCCGCAGGCGAACTGAAGGCTTTCTACAACGTCTGTCCGCATCGCGGACGCAAGCTGACCAGCGGCTGTGGCCGGATGGGGCGGTTCCATTGCAAATATCATGGCTGGAAATGGGACCTCGACGGCCGCTCGGTCGACGTGATCGACCGCCAGGACTGGGACGGCACGCTCGACGATGCCGAGATCGCGCTGGAGCCGGTGCGCGTCGACACCTGGAACGGCTGGGTCTTCGTCTGCGCCGATGCGGAGACGCCGCCGCTGGACGAATGGCTGGCGCCGGCACCCGAATATCTCGACATGTTCGAGATCGACCGGATGCGCTATAAATGGCGTCGCCAGGCGATCCTTCCCGCCAATTGGAAGGTCGCGCTGGAGGCCTTCACCGAGGGCTATCACGTCCAGACGACGCACCGCCAGCTGCTCGCCTTCACCTCCGACTATACGGTCAGCCGCAAGCACGGGCTGCACGGCATGTTCGGCTATGGCCCCGGCCGCCCGCTGGGCCTGCCTTCGCCCCGGTTGGGAGATCCGCCGGCCGATCTCGACGTCCGCGACGCGGTGGTGCGCATCTTCGAGGAACTGCTCGAAACGCTCGACACGACGATGACCGAACATACGCTGCGCGCCGCCCGGCGGCTGCGCGAAGAGATATCCGCCGATGCGGAGCCGATGGAGGTCGTGCGCGCCTTCATGCGCTTCAACCGCGAGGAGCATGAGGCGGCCGGCGCGGGCTGGCCCGCCAACCTGACGCCCGAGGCGATGGGCAAGGCCGGCACGTCGTGGCACATCTTCCCGAACATGGTCTTCCTGCAGGGCCCGTGCCACCTGCTCGGCTATCGGGCGCGGCCGAACGGCGACGATCCCGATAGCTGCATCTTCGACGTCTATGCGCTGGAGCGTTACCCAGAGGGCAAGGCGCCGCGCACGGAGTTGTCGGTCCGCCCCGATATCACCAGCGTCGCCGACTGGGGCCTGATCCTGACCCAGGATTTCCAGAACATGGCCGACATCCAGCAGGGCATGAAGAGCCGCGGGTTCAAGGGCTCGCGGACCAATCCCAAGCAGGAGCTCGCGGTGTCGAACTTCCACCGTGCGCTGCACGAGTTCATGGCATGACCCAGGCGTTCGACGAGGAGGTCGACTTCGTCATCATCGGCTCGGGCGGCGGCTCCTTCGCCGCCGCGCTGGCAGTGAAGGATGCGGGCAAGACGCCGCTCGTGCTCGAAAAGACCGACAAGGTCGGCGGATCGACCGCCATGTCGGGCGGTGTGCTGTGGATTCCCAACAACCCGCTGCTGAAACGCGACGGCATCGCCGACAGCTACGAACGCGGGCTCGAATATCTGGCGGCGACGGTCGGGGACAGCGCCCAGGGCGGCAAGGGCGTCACGCCGGCGCGGACCGACGCCTATCTGCGGACCGGCCCCGAGATGGTCGAATATCTGGAGGTTAAGGGCGTTCGCTTCCGCCGGTTCGACGGCTGGTCGGACTATTATGACGACCGCCCCGGCGGTGCGCCGCGCGGACGTTCGCTGGGGATGACGCTGTTCGACACACGCAAGCTGGGCGAATGGGAAAGCCGGTTGCGCCGTGGCCCCTTCCCCGTGCCGTTCAAGCGGCGCGAGATGCACCGCGTATCGCTCGCCAAACGAACCTGGGAGGGGCGGCTCGCCGCCTTGACCCTGGCCTTCCGGATGACGCGGATGCGCTTGACCGGCAAGCATCTGGTAAGCGCCGGGACCGCGATCCAGGCGCAGATGCTCGACGCCGCGCTGCGCAACGATATCGATATCCGCATCAATGCGGGCGTGGAGGATTTCATCCTGTCGGACGGCGGCGCGGTGATCGGGGTCGTCGCCACGATCGCGGGCCAGTTCCGGCGGATCGGCGCGCGCGACGGTGTGCTGCTCAACACCGGCGGCTTCGCGCGCAACCAGGCGATGCGCGACCGCTATCACCGGACGCCGACCTCGACGCGCTGGACCAACGCCAATCCGGGCGACACCGGCGAGATGCTGGAGAAGGCGATCGCGCTGGGGGCGGACACCGACAATCTGGACAAGGCCGTGTGGATTCCGGGCTCGTTGCCGCCCGGTGCCGAGGTGCCCCTGATGCATCCGCAGGACCTGGCCAAGCCGTACATGATGCTGGTCGACGTCCATGGCGAGCGCTTCTGTAACGAAGCGGGCAGTTATATGGAGACGGGCGAGCGCATGCACGACGTCGCCGAGCGGACCGGCCAGCCAACCTGGGCGATCCTCGACAGCCGTCATCGCAACAATTACGTCTGGGGGAAATTCCCGCCGCTCCTGACGCCACCGAGCTGGTTCGAGAAGGGCTATATGGTGAAGGCGGACAGCCTCGACGAACTGGCCGCCAAGATCGGCGTAGACGCCGCCGGGTTGAAGCGGAGTGCCGAACGCATGACGCGTTTCGCCAAGACCGGCATCGATGAGGATTTCAACAAGGGCGCCCGACATTATGACCGCTTCGGCGGCGATGCGTCGGTCAGGCCCAACCCCTGCCTGGGTGCGATCGAACGGCCGCCCTTCTACGCGGTGCGGTTGTTCCCCGGCGATGTCGGCACCTATGGCGGCCTGGTGACCGACGAGGACGGCCGCGTCCTGAAGCCGGACGGCGGCGCGATCCCGGGTCTCTACGCGACGGGGAATTGCACGGCGTCGGTGACCGGCGGTGTCTATCCCGGCGCGGGGGCCTCCATCGCGGCCTCCTTCATCTTCGGCCTTCGCGCCGCACGCCGCGCCGTCCGCGCCAATCGATAGGATCACGGCTCCGCCCCGCCCGACGGATCATGCTCGGGCGGGGCGCGACCTTTACAGGAGTTCTCCATGGCTGACCGCCCCCTTACCGGCATCCGCGTCCTCGATCTGACCCGCGTTCTGGCGGGACCGCTGACCGCGCAGATGCTGGGCGATCTGGGGGCGGAGGTGACGAAGGTCGAACGGCCCGGCAGCGGCGACGACTCGCGCATATATGGCGCGCCCTATCTGCACGATGCGGAAGGCCGCCAGACGCGGGAGAACGCCTTCTACCTGTCCGCCAACCGGAACAAGAAGTCGGTCACGATCAACATCGCCACGCCCGAGGGGCAGGAACTGATCCGCCGCCTCGCCGCCGAGGCCGACATATTGCTGGAAAACTACAAGGTCGGCGATCTCAAACGCTATGGGCTCGACCATGACAGCCTGAAGGCGTTGAACCCCCGGCTGATCTATTGCTCGATCACCGGCTATGGCCAGGACGGCCCCTATGCCAAGCGTCCCGGCTATGACGCGATCTTCCAGGGCATGGGCGGCCTGATGAGCGTGACCGGCCTGCCCGACGGGGTTGAAGGCGGCGGGCCGATGAAGATCGGCCCCTCGATCGCGGACGTGCTCGCCTCGCTGAACGCACTGTCCGCCGTGCTCGGCGCGCTCTATCATCGTGACGCACAGGGCGGGACCGGGCAGCATATCGATATCGCGCTGCTCGACTCGGTCGTCGCGGCCATGTCCCATTATGCGCAAATCCATCTGATCTCGGGCGAAATCCCGGTGCGGCGCGGTACGCAGGGCAATGGCGGGATGCCGGCGGCCATGTTCCCCACCTCGGACCGGCCGATCATGCTGACCGCGGGGAACGAGACCCAATATGTCCGGCTCTGTCGCGCCGTCGAGCGTCCAGACCTGATCGAGGACGCACGTTTTCGCACCAATGCCGATCGCGTCCGCAACCGGGCGGCGCTGACCGAGGTGTTCAACGCGATCTTCACGACGCGCTCGCGGGCGGAATGGCTCGACCGGCTGGACAAGGCCGGTGTGCCGAGCGGTCCCGTCAACGATCTGGGCGAGGTGTTCCAGGACGACCACGTCCGGCACCGGGGCCTGCGGGTCGATGTCGATCATCCGCTGGGCCAGCAACTGGGATTGATCCGCAGCCCGCTGCGCTATTCGCACACCCCGCTCGACCATTATGCTCCGCCGCCCATGTTCGGCCAGCATACCGACGAGGTGCTCGAGAGCGTCCTGGGCATCGATGCGGATCAACGCGAGCGTCTGCGGGCCTCCGGGATCATCTGATCCGACACCGGGGGGCACGCATGCCGAACCCGCACCTGACCTGACAAAAAGTACGGGAGCGACGGTATGCCGCCGCTCCCGTTCTGTATCGCTTTCCACGAAGCGCCACGACAAGAGTTCGACCCGAATAAAGCCCCCCGACGGGGAGGGGCTCTTCGCGTCGGTTCATGCAGCCCTAGAAACGGACGCCCAGTTCCGCACCAACCTGACGCGGATGGTTCTGAATGTAATTGGCGCTTGGGGCCGACCAGATCGGATAGATCTCGTTGGTGATGTTGTTGGCGTAGATCGACAGACGTGCGGTCGTCGGTCCCAGCTTGATACCGTCCAGGGTCAGGCGCGCATTGCCTTGATGCCGCTCCAACGGCCAGGAAAATTGCGTGATCCCGATGCGGCCGGTGCCAAAGACGTTGCTGGCAAATGCGTAATCGGCATGGGCGTTCAGCGTCAGGTTTCCGGACCGCAGCATCGTCCAGTCGACGGCCGAACTGGCCTGGAACTCCGGTGTGTTCTGCACCGTATAGTTTGCTTGCGCGCTCACCGGCAGTGCCGCGTTGATCGCGAGCAGCTCGGGCGGCAGGCGGAAGGTCGTGTACGCCGAATTGAAACTGACAGACACATCGCGCGTGGGGCGCATCACGACTTCGGCCTCGATACCGCGTACCCGGGTCGTCCCGGGCGTGTTCACGGTATCGACGAGGTTCGGTGCATTGAGTGGGTCGATCTGGAAATTCAACTGGCGATCACGGATATCGTTCTGGAACAACGCGACGTTGATCGTGAGCGCCCGGTTGATGAACTGGCTCTTGATGCCGACCTCATAGGACTTGACCGATTCCAGCCCGAATGGTCGGAAGCTGGGCGACCGGACGCTGACGCCTGCCGCCTTGTACCCCGTGGCGTAGCGAGCGTAGACGTTGAGGTCCTTGGTGAAATCATAGGCGATCGTCCCCATCGGATCGAAGCGCTTGGCACGGAACGGTGTACCGACATTGTTGACAGGAACGCCATTGTTGAGCGTGCGCAGGAAGTCCTTCTGATCGTCGGTGTAACGCAAGCCGCCGGTCAGATGCAATTTGCCGTCCGCGAACTCGGGCGACCACGTAATTTGCCCGTAACCCGCGATCGTGCGCGATTTCGCTGAAATATCCGTGTCGCCATTTGTGCCAAGCGCCGCACCGGCCACGGCACCCCTCAACTGGAAGGGATTAAGCGACAGGTAGTTGGTGTAGGTCGGGTCGGTGTAGATCAGCGAGAAACTTGTCGCACGAGAATCATCGACATTCTCGTGATAGTAAAAGGCACCGAACTGATATTGCAAGGTGTCGGTCGATCCGATCAGCTGCAATTCCTGGCTGAAGGCACGCGAACGCAATTCTCTGACGATCGGAACAGATCCGCTGAGCGCATATACCGGCGTATTGCCAGCTATACCCAGCGTCTGACCGGAGTAGGCGGGCTGGATATTCAGTGAGGCCACCGTGGATCCGGCCGGAACGAGAAAGGGACTGTTCACGAATGCGAACGCGCCACCAAGATTTTGGGGCCCTGCGAAATTGACCACGCGATATCCCGTGATCGCCTTTAATTGCAGCCGGCTCGTCACGTCATAGGACGCGGCAAAGGAATGGGCGTCGGACGCGGTGCGGTTCACGTCCTGATAAAGCCCGGTCCAGGACGTGTCATTGAAGTTGTAAATGTCCGGCTCGGCCGTTCCCCGGGCCGGGGCCAGGAACTGCGGATAGGAGGCGGGTGCGCGCTGTCCAGGGTTGGTCAGCGACACATAGTCCGGTGTGATCTTCGTGACCAGATGCGTGTATGAATAGTCGAGGATGAGCCCGCTCACGGGCTTGATCCGAACCGCGCTACGGAAGCCGGTATTGTTCTGATATCCGAAGTCATATTGGTGCGACAGCAGCGGATTACGGCTAGTGCCGTTATTGGTGTACCCGCCAACATCGTCGTGCAGCGCGTCGAGCTTGATCGAGATGCCGGCGAATTCCGGCAGGTTCAGGTGGCCGATATAGTGGCGATTGCCATATTCGCCGATCGACGCCCGGAAATCACCACCGAAGACGCCGGTGGGCTTGCGCGTGACGATGCGGATCGCACCGCCTTCGGCATTGCGGCCGAACAACGTCCCTTGCGGTCCGCGCAGCACCTCTATCCGTTCCGGGTCCGACAGCGAATTGCCCGAAGCCTGGGCGCGGCTGACATAGACGTCGTCCTCGTAGATCGCGACACCGGGCTCGATGGTACCCTGCCCTGGATCCGCGGTCGTTATACCGCGCATATCGATCAGCAGGATTTGCGGATTGCCAACGGAGGGTTGGACGGTGAGGCTGTTGACCGGAACGCGCGCAAGATCCGCCACCGAGCGAACGCCTTGCGTTTCGAGCTGCGCCCCCCCCAATGCGGTGATGGAGATCGGCACGCTTTGCAGCCGCTCTTCGCGACGCTGCGCCGTGACGACGATGTCCGCGGTGCTGGCATCGTTCAGTTGCGGGGCGCGAGTCTGACCCGTCGCTGCCGCGGCGGGGTCGTTCGCCTGCAAGTTCGTCGCTGGCGTTTGCTCCGGCGCCTCCTGCGCAGGAGCGGCCGTCGGCGTCGTCGAGGCTGGCGACGCCTGCGCCATTGCCGTCGCGGGCATCACAAGTGCTGTCACGCACATCAGAGCCAATTTAGGCTTCATGGTCATCCTCCCCATCCTGCTCCGCTTGAAAGTCCGGCCGTGATCCCGCCGTGTGGTAACATTCATCGGCACCGCTTCTTTCGTCGCTGCTAGTCGCGGAAACGGACATACCGAGTAGGTTGACGTATAAGCCGCTCAGGCGGTCGACAATCGATGTCCGGCCCGAATGCCGTTCGATCATAAGCATGATGGCAGCGAGGCATCCTGAGTGTGATCGAAGACGACGGGCCGTCTCTCCGGTCACGCAGATGCTGGCCCGCCGTGCTTCGCAAGGTGGCTGGGGTGCAGATGGCGGTACCGCGGAACCTGTTGGTCACGCCTCTCGCGGAAAAACCTCGGCGTAACGGTCACTCGCCTGACGCTGCGTCTCGAGCAGGTCGAGTCGCTGGGTAGTGAGGAAGCCCGCCCGGGCGCAATCGACCGCCTCGGGGGAGATATCGGGATCGAGAACAGCCGGCCCGTCCCCGAAGCCGATCCTGGCGATCCGCCCGCCCCCGGTCGTGACCGCCACGCCCGAGACGTCGCACACCTCCGACACGAACCATAGCAGCGCTGCGGCGACGCGCTCGGCGGGCAGGTGACGCCGATACCAGTCGACCAGGGCCGCGTCCGGGATCTGCTCGGTCATCGGCGTATAGGCGCTGGGCAGCGCAGCGTTGACAAGGATGCCGGCCGGCCGCCCGTCAATCGCCGTGTCGAACGTCAGGCCCAGCATCGCCGCCTTGGTCGCGGCATAGACCGCCGAATGCCCGATGCCGAGAGCCCCGATCGAGGCGATGTTGAGGATGCGGCCATAGCCCTGCCCGGCCATTGCCGGCCACACCGCACGCATCAGCTCGAACGGACCGAGCAGGTTGGTGGCGAACTGCAAGGCGACATTGGCGTCGTTCAGCCGGTCGAAAGGCTCGGCTCGTGCCACCCCCGCGTTGTTGATGAGGATGTCGAGCCGGCCGAACTGCGCGAGTGCCTGCGCCGCGATCCGGTGCGCGGCGTCCGCCGTTCCCACCGGCACGGATACGGCCAGCGCGCGTCCGCCATCGTCGGCGATCCGGGTCGCCACCGCCTCTGCTCCCTGCACATCGTTCACCACCACCGCGCACCCACGCGCGGCGAGCGCGTGGACATAGGCCAGTCCCATGCCGCTCGCGCCGCCGGTGACGATGGCGACTCGCCCGGTGAAATCGATCGTCCTGCCCTGGTCCATCATCCCATCCTCTGCCGTTTCGCGGCCTTTATGGCGCGCGATCGGGATGGGTCAGACAGGCGGACCACGAGCATCACATCCATGCTGCGATTGCCGCGGCATTGCTTCGCCCGCCGCAGCATCCGACGACAAGCGTATGGATACACCAGAACAGGGCGTGCCGTTGCTATCCGGCCGCGTCGCCATCGTGACGGGATCGACCGCCGGCCTCGGACGCGGCATCGCCGTCGCGCTTGCCAAGGCGGGCGCGAAGGTCGTGGTCAATGGCCGTGTCGCCGAACGCGCGGCGGCGGTGATGGCCGAGCTGGACCGTATCGGCGCCGACGCCCTGTTCGTCGCGGGCGACGTCGGCGAGGAGGATGTCGCGCCGGAGCTGGTGGCGGCCACGATCGCGCGGTTCGGGCGGCTCGACATCCTCGTCAACAACGCACAGGCGCGGGTGCCCTATTCCCGGCTGGAAAGCGCGGAGATCCCGGCCCGAGTCACGACGATGCTGCATTCGGGTCTCTACGGATCGCTATGGGCAGCGCAGGCGGCCTTCCCGCATCTGTGCGCGAGCGGCCATGGCCGGATCATCAACTTCGGCTCGCTCAACGGTGTGTCCGGTGCGCGCTTCGCCGGCCCCTATAACGTCACCAAGAGCGCGATCGAGGCGCTGACCCGGACCATGGCGAACGAATGGGGACGCCATGGCATCACCGCCAATGCCGTCCTCCCTTCCGGCATGAGCGAAAGCTATGCGCGGTTCTTCGCCGACGATCCGGCGCGCGGCGAACGCGCGGCGCGCGCCAATCCGATGCGCCGCCATGGCGATCCAGAGCGCGATATCGGCGCGGCGGTCGTCGGGCTCGCCGCCGACGACGCACGCTATATCACCGGGCAGTCACTGTTCGTCGATGGCGGCCAGTCGGTCCTCGGCATGCCGCAATTCCACCAGTTGGAGGATTGAGATGGGACAAGGCCACGCCGTTCTCGGCGGCCGCCGCGCGATCGTCATCAGCGGCCCCGATTTGGGTCGGGCGCTGTCGATGCGCTTGCGCCAGGCGGGCGCCGAGGTCGCCGACCTGCACTGGGACGCCGGGGCCGGTATCGATCCCGACAGCCCTGCCATGATCGGCGGATTGGTCGGAGAGGCGGCGAAACGGCTGGGCGACGTGGACGTGCTGGTCGTCGATCTGCTTCCGACCGTTGCGCCCTGCCCGCTCGACGCGATGTCGACCGACGCCATGACGGCGGCGCTCGGCAGGGTCGCCGGCACGGCGGCGGCGATGAACGCCGCCCATGACGCGCTGTGTCGCAGCGACCATGCGCGGATCATCGTCATCGGCCACCGTTACGGCCAGGGCGTGGCGGAGGGGATCGCCCCCTATAATGCCGCCGCCTGGGCGCTTGTCGGGGTGGTCCGGTCGGCCGCGCTCGACTGGGGACGGCACGGCATCGCCACCAACCTGCTGCTGCCCGGCGCGGCGACGGCGGTGTTCGACGCCGCCCGCGCCGAGCGACCGGCATTGATGGACGCGCTGGTCGCGCAACTGCCGCTCGGCCGGATGGGCGATCCCGTGGCGGACATCGGGGGCGCCGTCGTCACGCTGGCGGGCGATGCCGGAAGGTTCGTCAACGGACAGACCATCCATGCCGATGGCGGCCGTCACATCGCCGGAGCGGTGATCTATCCGATCCGCCTGGCACGGTCGCGCTGATCGCTGCGGCTCGCGATCAGCGGTTGGTGTCCGCCAGGATCAGGTCGGCGGCGCGCCAGGCGCTCGCCATGATCGGCCCGTTGGTGTTCGCCGACACCATCGTCGGCATGATCGATCCATCCACGACGCGAAGCCGCGACACGCTGCGAACGCGCAGCTTCTCGTCCAGCACGGCATCTTCGAAATCGCCCATGCGGCAGGTGCCGCAGGCGTGATATCCGGCGTTGCCGCGCGTCCGATAGGCGTGCAGGATCTCCTCGTCGGTCTGGAGATGGCGGGTCGTCTCCCGCTCCGACACCACCATCGGCGCGATCGCGGGCCGGTCCATCCAGGCTCGCAGATAGCGGTGCATCGCGACGGTCACGCGCCGATCATAGGCGTCGGAGAGATAGCCCGCCCGGATCGAGGCCGCCGCGCCCGGATCGGCCGAGGTGATATGCACCGAGCCTTCGCTGCGCGAGCGCAACGGATAGCCGAACAGCTGGACGCTGTGCACCTGATCGGGGCGATACCGCCCCTTGGCATCGGGCATCGCGACGGTGGGACTGAACAGGACCTCGATGTCCGGCGTCTCGGATTCGGCCAGGACGGTCGCGAACGCCCCGACCATGCCATATCCGACCGCCATCGGCCCCGACCTCGCCAGATAATAGCGCAACACGTTGAGCGGCAGGCGCCAGCCGCGCAGTTGCGCATTATGGCTGTAGGGGACGTTGATCTCGAACTGCATCATCAGCAGCCGATGTTCGAGCATATGCTCGCCGACGCCGCGACGGTCGGCGACGACATCGATGCCGAGGCCGCGCAGGCGATCGGCGTCGCCGACACCCGAACGTTCCAATATCTGTGGCGACATCAGCGCACCGGCGCTGACGATCACCTCCCCATCGGTCAGGAAATCGGTGGGCTTTCCATCGACCGCCACCCGCACGCCGCATGCGCTGCTCCCGTCGAACAGCACGCGATCGACGACCGCGCCGGTCACGACCCGCAGGTTCGGCCGCCCGCGCGCGCGCTTGAGGAAGGTCTGCGCCGTGTTCTGCCGCCGCCCTTTCCAGATCGTCCGGGTGGCATAGCCGACCACCTCGCCCTGGTCGGGACGGTTAAGATCGTCGACGCGCGCCAGTCCCATCTGCTCGCCGGCGGCGATGAAGGCTTCGGTCAGTGGCGAGCGTTCGGTTTCGACGCTGATGCCGAGCGGACCATCGCCGCCCCGCACCTCGTCCCCGCCCAGCGCATGACACTCCATCGCACGAAAGGCGGGCGCCATCGCGTCCCAGCCCCAGCCCCGCGCGCCGAGCATCTGCCAGCTGTCGTAATCCTCCGGCTGGCCACGGAAATACATCATGCCGTTGACCGAGGAGGACCCACCCAGCATCTTGCCGCGCAGCCAGACCTCGGGGGGTACGTCGTCATGCCCCTCGGTCCGGAAATGCCAGACGTGGCGGGGGTCGGCGAACAGCTTCGCCGAAGCGCGCGGCATGTGGACGAAGGGGTGGCGGTCGACCGGCCCCGCCTCGAGCAGCAGGACGCGGTTGCGCCGGTTCTCCGACAGGCGGTCGGCGAGCACGCACCCCGCCGAGCCCGCGCCGACGATGATATAGTCCCATTCGCCGGACATGCCGCTCACAACGCCGCCCGGATCGCATCGCCGATGATCGTCCGGCTGTCCTGCGTAATGTCGCGGGTATCGAACATGCGGTTGTGGCAGAAGGCCACCGCCAGCTTGCTGTCGGGATCGGCCCAGCCGATCGACCCGCCCATGCCGGGATGGCACAGGGCGCGCATGTTGCGGGGCGCGGCGACCGGCGGCGTCTCCGCCCCGCCCAGCCAGTATCCCGCCCAGCCGATCGGCACGACCATGCCGAAGAAGACCGGATCGGCATCCTCGAAATGCGGGCGCGGCGCGGCGAAGCTCCTCACCCGCTCTTCGGACAGGAGGCGCACGCCGTTCAACTGGCCGCCATTGGCGAGCATCGCCCAGAAACGCGCCTCGCTCCGCGCGTTGAAGATGCCGCCGACCGCCGGAATACAGGCGCGGCGGACATAGGGCCGCTCGAACGGATCGGGCATCAGGTCGACGATCTTCGGCTGCGCCTCGCGCATCAGATTGCCGTCGGGCGCGACATAGACCGCGACCGCGTCGAGTGTGGCGACGCGCGGTTCCACCGCATCCGGTATCCCCAGCCACAGGTCCGTCGCGCCCAGCGGCTCGGCGATCTCCTCGCGCACGAACTGGCCGAAGGGGCGGCGTTTCGGATCGGTCCGGCGCACGATCTCCCCCACCAGCCAGCCAAAGGTCATCGACTGGTAGGAGGAGCGGCTGCCGGCCGGATAGACGCCCGGCATCTCGGCGATGCGACGGCACATCCAGTCCCAATTGGTCATCAGCTCGGGCGTCACGTCGGGCGGCATGCGCAGCACGCCCGAGACATGGCTCAGCACATGGCGGACGGTGACGTCGCCCTTCCCCGCCGCGGCGAAATCGGGCCAGTAATCGGCGACCGGCGCGTCATAGTCGATCAGGCCGCGCTCGACCTGGATGTGCACGGCGGTGGCGCTGACCGCCTTAGACACCGAATAGACGTTGAACAGCGTGTCGGCATCGACCGGACGGCCGCTGGCGGCATCGGCCAGCCCCGCCCAGCAATCGACGATCTGCTCCTCTCCCTGCCAGGCGCAGATCTGGATGCCGATCTCGCGTCCATCGGCGACCAGCCGGTCGAGAACCGGCTGGATGACGGCGTTCAGGCGATTGGAATGGGCCATAGTGTCTCGCTTGCTTTGCGCGGGGTCAGGCGACGAGGTCGGCGGCGGCGAGCCGGTCGGCGATGAACCGGACGAACCGCGCCGCGTCGGCGCCGTTGATGACGCGGTGATCGTAGCTGAGCGACAGCGGCAGCATATCGCGCCACGCCACGCCGCCATCCTCGCCGCGCGTCGCCACCGTACGCGCGCGCGTCACGCCGAGAATGGCGACTTCCGGAGCGTTGACGATCGGCGTGAACGCCGTGCCGCCGATATGCCCCAGCGAGGTCAGCGTGATGCACCCGCCGGTCATGTCCTGCATCGGCAGGCCCTTGGTCCGCGCCCGGTCGGACAGGGCGGCGACCTCCCCGGCGATCTCGCTGGCGCTCTTGAGATCGCAGTCGCGGACGACTGGGACGAGCAGCCCACCCGGTGTGTCGACCGCCACGCCGACATGGACATATTTCTTGAGGACGAGCGTCCCGGCGCGCGCATCGAGCGAGGCGTTGAACTGCGGAAAGGCGGCGAGCCCGTCGGCCAGCGCCTTCACCAGCAGCGGCACGATCGTCAGCTTCGCGCCGCCGGCCGCGTTGTGCGCGCGGCGGCGCGCTTCCAGATCGGTGACGTCCGCATCGTCATGGTGCGTGACATGCGGGATCGCGACCCAGTTGCGGCCCAGGAACGATCCGACCAGCGTCTGGATGCGGCTGAGCTTCCTGATCTCGACCTCGCCATGTTCGGCGAAGTCGACGGCGGGCCACGGGGCCAGTCCGGACAGCAGGTCACTCATGACCGACTCGCCTTCGCGCCCAGGCTGCGGAACACCTCCGTACGGACCGATGCGGTATCGAGCGCATCGGACAATCGCAGCCCGGCGGTCCGCAACTGGCCGAGCGTGGCGGGGAGGTCGTCGGTTTCGATCCCATAGACCGCCAGATAGCTGTCGGGCGGCGGCGCATCCGGGGCGAGCGGAACCGGGGCGAGCCGCTCCCCGGTCAGGAAGCCAGCAAGCCCGATGACCTCGCCGATATGCGTCTCGTCGTACCAGCGATGATACTCGGCCTCGCGCCCGGCGACCGGGCGGGTGTGGAGATGCAATTGATAGCGTGTCACTCGATCACCCCGAGCAGGGTGCCGACCTCATAGGTATCGCCCACCGGCTTGAGGATGGTGAGCCGCCCGGAAGCAGGCGCCTCGACCTCCTGAGTCGATTTGTCGCTTTCCAGCGCATAGAGCGGCTCGCCCTCGACCGCCTCGCCGCCATCGGCGACCAGCCATTCGGCCAGGAAGCCTTCGTTCATCGAAAAGCCGATTTTCGGCAACAGCACGTCGGTGCTCATTCACGGTCTCCGGTGCGAAAGATTGTGGGGAGAGGATTATCGATGGCCGACAAGCTGCCGCGCGGCCGCCACGATGTCGGCGGTGCGCGGTGCGAAGGCGGTTTCGAGGGGTTTGGAGAAGGGCACGGGACAGAACGCGCTGCCGAGCCGCTTGATGGGTGCGGCGAGCTGTCCGAACAGCGCCTCGCCGATGGTGGCCGCGATCTCGGCCCCGACGCCAAAGGGCGTCACCGCTTCATGGACGATCAGCAGCCGACGCGTCTTGCCGACCGAGGCCAGCACGGTGTCGCGATCCCAGGGCGCAATGGTGCGCAGGTCGATCAGTTCGGCGGAAATCCCCGCCTCCGCCAGTTGCGCGATGGCGGGAATCGCCTCCTGGATCATCCGGGCATAGGCCAGGATGGTCACGTCGCCGCCCTCCGCCAGGACATTGGCCTTGCCGATCGGCATCCGGTGCCCGGCGGGCGCGGCGTCCCCCTGGTTCCAATAGGTCGGCAGATTCTCGATGAACAGCACGGGGTCGGGATCGTCGATCGCCGACCGCATCAGGCCATAGGCATCCGCCGGGCTGGACGGCGCGACGACCTTGATCCCGGCGGTATGGGCGAACCACGCCTCCAGATAGTCGCAATGCTGCCCGCCCGAACCGAAGCCGGTGCCGGTCATCGTTCGGATGACGATCGGCACGTTGGTCTGCCCGCCCGACATGAAGCGCAGCTTGGCGGCGTGATTGACGATCATGTCCATCGCGACGGTCGTGAAGTTCATCAACATGATCTCGGCGACGGGCTTGAACCCCACCAGGCTCGCGCCGATCGCGGCACCGATGATCGCCTGTTCCGAAATCGGGGTCGTGCGCACGCGATGCTCGCCGAAGCGGCTGGACAGGCCGCGCGTCACGCCGACGACGCCCCCCTCCTCGGCGTCGCCGATATCCTCGCCCAGCACCAGCACCGTCTCGTCCTCGGCCAGCGCATCGGCCAGTGCGGCGTTGACGGACTGAAGGATGTTCGACTTGCCCTCGGCAAGCGCTGCGCCCCGGCTCATGCCGACACCTCCTCGGCAAAGACATCGCGGGTCAGTTCGCCCGAGTCGGGAAAGTCGCCGGCGAGCGCGAAGTCGACGGCGTCGTCCAGCGCCGCCTCGATCGCCGCTTCCATGTCCGCCAGCGTCGCTTCGTCGGCGATGCCGTTCTCGATCAGATGCGCCCGGAAGAGCGGGACCGGATCGGCGGCGACCGCGGCGGCCTTGCGCGCCTTGTCCATATAGCCGTCGGCGTCGCCGAAGACATGGCCGTGGAAGCGATAGGTCATCGCCTCGATCAGCGTCGGCCCCTCGCCGGCGCGCGCACGCTCGATCGCGGTGCGCGCGGCGTCGTACATCGCGAAGACGTCGTTGCCGTCCACCCGCACGCCCGGCATGCCGTAGGAGCCGCCCCGCGCCGCCACCGGCACGTTGCTGGTCTTGTCATAGGCGGTATGCTCGCCCCATTCGTTGTTCTGGCAGACGAAGATCACCGGCAGCTTCCAGACCGCCGCCAGGTTCAGCGATTCGTGGAACGCGCCGATATTGGACGCGCCATCGCCGAAATTGGCGATCGTCACGCGCCCGTCGCCCTTCAGTTGCGCGGCCCAGGCGAGGCCGTTGGCGATCGGCATGGACGATCCGACGATCCCCGTCGTCACCATCACGCCGGAGGCGGGATGGGTGATGTGCATCGGCCCGCCCTTGCCCTTGCAGGTGCCGGTGACGCGCCCCGCCAGTTCCGCCCACAGGTCGCGCAACGGCACGCCCTTGGCCAGCATGTCGTGCGTGCCGCGATAGATGGTGCAGATATAATCATCGTCGGTCAGGCAGGCGGAGATGCAACTGGGGATCACTTCCTGCCCGCGGGGACTATAATAGGGCATGACTAGGCGGCCCGAACGGATCACCTTGCGGCTGCGCTCGTCATTCGCCTTGATCAGCGCCATGCGACGATAGATGCCGAGCTGCGTGTCGGCGTCGGGTAAATGCCTGTTGTCCATGCACAGAGACGTGCCACGCTTCGCCCCGCCCCGCCACGCCGTCCGCCACGATATCCCGTTTGTGAAATGTCCGCGTGCCCGGAGGCTGGAAGAACGGACATACCCGCCCGGTCAGGCCGGCAGGCCCAGCACTTCGCGCGCCAGGATGCCGCGCTGGATCTCGCTGGTGCCGCCATAGATGGTCGTGGGCCGCGACTGGATGAAGAAGCCGGCCGGATGGATCGCCCGGTCGCCGCCCGCAGGGTCGAGCAACCCGGCATCGCTGCCCGCGATCTCGATCATCAGGTCGGTGATCCGCTGGTAGAGGTCGGTCTGATGCAGCTTCAACATCGATACGTCGGCGCCCAGGGACTCGCCCCGGCGCAACTGATCGGCGAAACGCTCGAACAGGTCGGAATGATCGGCGAGATCCATGTGCAGGCGCACGAACTTGTCGCGAAACACCGGATCGTCCGCCACGCTGTAATGTTCGGCCAGGTGCCGCAGCCGCTCCAGCGCGAAGGCCGACTGCCGGGGACTGCCGAAGAAGATGCGTTCGAAACCGAGCAGTGCCTTCGCCATCGGCCAGCCCCGGTTGACCTCGCCGACCAGATGATCGGCGGGCACGCGGACATTGTCGAAGAACACCTCAAAATATTCGTCATGCATCTCGAGGTTGACGATCGGCCGTATCGTCACGCCCGGCGCATTCATCGGCACCAGCAGGAAGCTGATCCCGGCCTGTTTCTTCGCGCTCTTGTCGGTTCGCGCGAGCAGGAACATCCATTGCGCGTCGGAGGCCAGCGTGGTCCAGGTCTTCTGCCCATTGATGACCCAGTCGTCGCCGTCGAGCACCGCCTCGGTCCGCAGCGCGGCGAGGTCGGACCCCGCCCCCGGCTCCGAATAGCCCTGGCACCAGATGTGCTCGCCCGACAGGATCTTGGGCAGGAAGCGGGCGCGTTGCGCCTCCGTTCCGTAGCGGATCAGCAACGGCCCCAGCATGATGATGCCATGATCGGGCAGGCGCGGCACGCCGTGGCGCTCGAACTCGTCGATCAGGATCATCTGACGCGCCGGGGACAGTCCCATGCCGCCATGGTCGCGCGGCCAGCCCGGGGCAAGCCATCCCTTTTCGGCCAAAATCCGATACCAGTCGCGCACCTCATGGAAGTGCAGGCGCTTGGCGGGAAAGCGCAGGTGGTCGGGACAGGCGCCCGTCACCCATTCGCGCACCTCGGCGCGGAAGCCGTCGTCGTCCAGCCGGTCCAGCGCGTCATGCGCGGCGCGATGATCGAGCAGGGTCATGCCTATTCCCCCTCCCGCCGGCGCAGGGCGATCTTGTCGATCTTGCCGTTCGCGACGCGGGGCAACTCGGTCACGAAGGCGACATGCTTGGGACATTTGTAGCGTGCGATGCGCGTGCGGACATGGTCGATCATCGCATCGGCCGAGGCGGTCGCTCCGGGGGCCAGCACCACGAAGGCCTTGACCGCCTCGCCCCATTTCGCGTCGGGCACGCCGATCACCGCCGCCTCGATCACGTCCTGATGGCTGTGCAGCGCATCCTCGACCTCGCGACTGTAGATGTTCTCGCCACCCGAGATGATCATGTCCTTCTTGCGGTCGACGAGGTAAAGATACCCCTCCGCATCGAAATAGCCGACATCGCCCGAATGCATCCAGCCGTCGCGCAGCGCCTCGGTCGTCGCGACCGAGTTGTTCCAATATCCCGCGAAGACGTTGGGCGAGCGGAAGGTGACCTCCCCCGGCACATCGGGAGGACAGACGCCGCCCGCCTCATCACGGATCTCCACCTCGATCTGCGGCGCGGGGCGGCCGACGGAGCGCAACCGCTTCGCCGCCTTAGGCCCGGCATCGGGATCGACCTCATAGCGATAGAGGCCCGATACGCGCCCCTCCGTCATGCCATATTGGATGATGAAGATCTTGCCGAGCTTGGCGATCGCGCGCCGCATCAGTTCGGGCGAAGCGGGCGCGCCGGCCACCATCCAGGAATGCATCGACGACAGGTCGTAATCGTCGGCGACGTCGAGCACCGCCTGCAACATCGTGCCGACCGTCATCGTGCCGGTGACCCGCTCGTCCTGGATGTCGCGCAACGCGCGGACGGGATCGAAGCTGCGATGCAGGACCACCCGGCCCGACCGCATCTGCTGGCTCAGCCGGGTGCCGTTGCCGCCGATATGGAATTGCGGCGAGTGGACCAGCCAGGTGCCGCCCTTGACCATCTCGGATTCGGAGGCACCGATCTCGGCCCCCGCCAGCACCGCCCGCTGGATCAGCATCGCGCCCTTGGGGCGTCCCGTCGTGCCGCTCGTGTACATCAGATAGCACAGATCGTCCGGGCGGGCGCGGATCGGCGGTCCCCCGCTTGACCCGCCGTTCAGGAAATCCTCGAAATGCGGCGTGCCGTCGCCGCCCGCAGCATCACGCATCCGCAGCCAGACGAGATCGGGATGCTGCGCGCGGAACGTCGCGGCGAGCGGCATCAGTTCCGTCTCATAGACGACGGCCGCTGGACGGATATCGTTCAGCAGATGATCGATTTCCGCCGGGGCCAGGCGGAAATTGAGCGGCACCGCCGCGAAACCCGCAAGCTCCGCCGCCCCCATGATCTCATAGATTTCCAGACAGTTCAGTGCGAGCACCACGATCCGGTCGCCGCGCCGCAGCCCGCTGGCGTAGAAGGCTTCGGCCAGCCGACGGATGCGATCGAGGAAACCCGCGTTGGTCAGTCGCCGGTCCTCGAACACGAAGGCCTCGCGATCGGCGAAATAGCGCGCATTATATTCGTGAAGGTCGCCGACGGTCTTCATCGCGGCAGCCCCAGGACACGCTCGGCGAGGATGTTCTTCAACACCTCGTTCGAGCCGCCCGAGATCGTCCAGCTATACGCCGAGAGATAGTCATCCATGGGATTGTCCGTCAGTTTCCCCGCCCCCAGCGCCTTGGGCCGTGTGACCTGCGCCGCCATGCCGTCACGCTTCAGCACGAAGCTGGTGTAGCGCCGCAGCAGTTCGGAATAGGTCAGCTTGACCAGCGTCGGCGTCGGGGACGCGCCCATATGCGGGTCGTTCACGATCTCGTCGATCATCCGGTCGACCAGGCTGCGAACCGCGAGCGCCCGGGCATAGAGGCGCAGGAACTCACGCCGCAATTCGGCATCGTCCCACCAGGGCAACCGGCCCGCCCGCGCCTCGGCGAGCACGCCCTCCAGCACGAATTGCATACGCTGCGCCTGGTCGACGATGATGAGGCCGCGCTCGGCCGACAGGGTCGATTGCGCGATCGCCCAGCCTTCATTCTCGCAACCGACCAGATTTTCCGCCGGTATCTCGACATCGTCGAGGAACACCTCGCAGAATTCGGCATCGCCGTTGATCTGGCGGATCGGTCGCCGGATCAGGCCGGGCGTATCCATCGGCAGCAGGAAGAAGCTGATCCCGGCCTGCTTGCGCGGTGCGTCCGGATCGGTGCGCGCCAGCAGCATGTAATAATCGGCATGCATCCCGAAGGACGACCAGACCTTCTGCCCGTTGACGACATAGACGATGCTGCCGTCCGGCTTGACCCGGCGCTCGGCGCGGGTGCGCAGCGATGCGAGGTCCGATCCCGCCCCCGGCTCCGAAAAGCCCTGGCACCACAATTCGCCCCGCTCGCGCACGCCGGTCAGGTAGCGGTCGCGCTGTTCGGGGGTGCCGTGCGCGAACAGCGTCGCGGGCAGGTGATAGAGCGACACCGTGTAGAGAAGCGGGCGCGGCGCACGGACCTTGCCGAATTCCTCGTTCATCACGACCTGATATTCGAGCGGCAGTTCCTCGCCGCCCCATGCCCTGGGCCAGTGGGCGGTCGCCAGCCCGACCTTCATCAGTTCGCGGAACCACCCGCGCTGGAAATCGACATAGGCCTGCTCGCCGCCGCCGGTGATCGTCGCCAGCCAGTCATCGGGCAGCGTGGCCTGCAGCCAGGCTCGCACCTCCGCGCGGAAGGCGGCCGGGTCGCCCAGCCGGGCGAGCGGCTCGAACCGGCGGTCCGCCACCGCGACCGTCATGCTGCCCGCCCCATCAGATGATCGGCGGCGTGATCGAGATGACGTTCCGCATTGCCCCACAGCATCTCGTTCATCCGCGCCCGCTTGAGATAGAGGTGACAGTCATGCTCCCAGGTGAAGCCGATCCCGCCATGAAGCTGCACCGCGTCGTCGGCGATCGCCGCATAGGTTTCCGCCGCCGTGACCCGCGCCAGCGCCGCGAGCACATGGGCGTCCGCGCCACCGTCCTGCGCCGCGATCGCGGTGTCGATCAGCGACCGGGCCAGCTCCAGCGCCAGGTGATGATCCGCCACACGATGCTTGAGCGCTTGGAACGATCCGATCGGCTTGCCGAACTGCACCCGCACCTTCAGATAGTCGATCGTCTTCGCCAGGATCGCCTCCGCGCCACCGATGCTGTCGGCGGCGACCGCGAGCGCGGCATGGGTGGCGAGCGCATCGGCATCGACCGCGATGACCTCGCCCTGCGCGTCGTCGAAGGTGACGATCGCGAGCGTCCGCGTGCGGTCGACCGCCGGCAACGCCTCGATGGTGACGCCCGGCTGATCCGCCGCGACCAGCAGGTAATCCTCGCCCGCCCGCACCAGGAACAGGTCCGCCCCGACCGCGTCGACGACAGCATCGAACCGCCCGCTCACCCGGCTTGCCACGACCTCGGCGCGACCGTCGAGCGCCAGGGCGGCGAAGGTGCGCCCGCCGGCGATGGCGGGCAGCCAGCGGGCCTGCTGCGCGTCGTCACCGCCCCGCGCCAGCATATCGGCGACGATCATGGTCGACGCCAGCGGCAGTGGCGCGGGGCCGCGCCCCAGTTCCTCGTACAGCACGGACAGTCCCTGTGGCCCCAGCTCCAAGCCGTCATGGGCTTCGGGTACGCCCAGCGCCCCCCAGCCCAGCTCGCCCGCGATCCGCCGCAGGTCCGCCAGGACGGTCGCATCCCCGTCATAATGGCGGTGGACACGCTCGCTCGACGCCTCGGCTTCCAGCACGTCGCGGATACCGGTGCGCAGTTCCTCCAGATCGATGGCTTCGCTCACCTCGACTCCCGTCTCTGCCGGATTTGGTTGCGCCCAGGTTAGGGCAGGCGGGGAGATAGCGGCAACGGCCCCGCCCCGCCCATCACGCTTGTGAAGAAGCCATTGGCTTCAAAGGCCCTGGAAATCGGGTCGCCGCTTTTCCAGCATCGCGCGCACCGCCTCGCCATGGTCCGCGCTCATCATCGTCAGCGCCTCATAGGCGATGCCCGCGTCGAAGACGGTGTTGAGCTGCGCCTTGATGCCCTTGTTGATCGTCGCCTTGGTCCAGCGGACCGATAGTGGCGGCAGACTGGCGATCTCCTGCGCGATTTCCGTCGCTCGGGCCAGCACCTGATCGGCGGGGGCGACATGGTTGCAGATGCCCTGCCGTTCCGCCTCGATCCCGTCGATGACGCGGCCGCGCATCAGGAAGTCCTTGGCGCGATTGGCCCCGATCAGCAGCGGCCAGATCACCGCCCCGCCATCGCCAGCAACCAGCCCGACGCGGACATGGGTGTCGCCGAACCGGGCGGTCTCGGCGATCACGCTGACGTCGCAGGCCAGCGCGATCGTCGCGCCCAGCCCCATCGCGTCGCCGTTCACCGCCGCGATGATCGGCGTCTCCACCTCGAACATCGCCTGGAGCAACAGGCGCGCGAGCCCCGGCACGGTCATCGCGTGGTCGCGCCCCGCATCGGTGCCGAAACGCGCCGCCATCGCCTTCAGGTCGCCGCCCGCCGAAAAGGCGCGGCCCGCCCCGGTCAGCACGATCGCGCGCACGTCCCGGTCCTCGGACAGCGCCATCAGTACCTGCGGAATGGCGTGATGCAGATCGCGATCGATCGCGTTCAGCGCCTCGGGCCGGTTCAGCGTGACGATCGCGACATGCCCGTCGCGCGTAACGGTCAGCGTCTCGGTGCCGGTGGCGGGGTTCGGATGGTTCATGGTCGGATCATTCCCATTTCGATGTAGCGTCGACGATGCACGGCGGCGTTGCCCAGCCAGGCCGACAGCGTCAGCGCGCGTTTCAGGTACAGCCCGATGTCATGTTCGTCGGTGAAGCCGATCGCGCCGTGCAGGTGCAGCGCCTCGCGCCCGATGCGGTTCGCCGCCGCACTGGCGCGCCCCTTCGCCCGCAGCGCACCCATGACGCGCTCGCCCTGCCGCGCGAGTTGGAGGCCGTAAGCGACGGTCGCGACGGCGATCTCCTTTTGGATGTAGAGGTCGACCGTCTTGTGCTGCAACGCCTGGAACGATCCGATCGAGACATCGAACTGGTGGCGGACCTTTAGATAGTCGATCGTCATGTCGAGCATCCGCTCGCCCAGGCCGACCAGGCCGGCCGCCGCGACCAGCCGCGTCTCGTCGAGCGCCGCCTCCACCGCCGGACCGCCCCGGTCGGCCGATGCGATCAATATTGCATCCTCCGCCCCGTCCAGCGTCACCTGCCCGACCGGCGTCTCGTCGGCGCGCCAGCGTTGCGTCTGGACCAATCCCGGCGCGTCCACGGCGACGGCATAGAGCTCGACGCCCGCATCGCATCGGACCGGCACGATCAGATGCGTCGCCGCCGCGCCCCCAGCCACCGCCGCGCACCGCCCGGTCAGGCGTCCGGCCGACCACCGCACGTCCGGCAGCGCCTCGTCGAAGTCGAGCGCCAGGGCCGGGCGGACCTCGCCGCCCAGCACGCCGGCGAGCAACCGGTCGGCCGCCTCGCGTCCCGCATGGACGAGGGTGCGGGTGCCCAGCACCGCGATCGGCAACAGGGGATCGGATATCAGCCCCTTTTCGAGCGTGCGGACCAGCACGGCCGTCTCCGCCAGACCAAGGCCCAGCCCGCCCTTGTCCTCGGGAACCAGTACGCCGAACCAGCCGAGTTCGACGAACGTGTCGACCAGCCCGGTGTCATGGCCCGGTACGGTGCGGCGCAGTCGCCGGGTCCGGGCGAGGTCGGCCTTGTCGGCGACCACCCGTTCCGCCGCATCGCGCAGTTCGGCGATCATGTCCTGATCGGCATCGTCCTGCGTCATTTCGATCACGCTCATCGGATCACCCCGGCAGGCCAAGCACCTGCTTGGCCAGAATGTTGCGGTGGATTTGCACGGTGCCGCCATAGATCATCGGCGCGCGCGCGAAGAGGAAGGCCTTGAGCAGGTTCGACGAGTCATCGCCGAAATCGGTATCGCCGAACATCGCACCGCGCTCGCCCGCCATCTCGACCATCAATTCGGTTACGCGCGCGAACGTCTCGGTATTGGCGATCTTCAGCGTCGACACCTCGAAGCCGAAACTGTGGCCCTTGCGAACCTCCTGCGCCAGCGCCTCGAAGGCTACGGCGATATCCTCGACCTCCAGCTTCAGCTCGGCCAGCCGGTCAACCATCACGGGGTCGCGGTCCAGCCCGGTCAGCGCCATCATCTCGGCGGCCTGGGTCACGGCGTTGCGGCTGAAATGCGGTGCGCCGGCGAAGATGCGTTCGAACCCCAGCAGCGACTTGGCCACCGTCCAGCCGCGATTGAGGCCGCCGACGACATTCTTTAGCGGCGCCCGCACCTCGTCGAAGAACACCTCGGCGAAGTCGGTATCGTGGTTGACGGTGACGATCGGCTTCACGGTGATGCCCGGCTGGTCCATGTCGACCAGGATAAAGCTGATGCCCTTCTGCTTCTGCGCCGCCTTGTCGGTGCGGGCGAGGACATAGATGTGATTGGCGTCGAGCGCGCCCGACGTCCAGATCTTCTGCCCGTTGATGACGAACGTGTCGCCCTCGATCCGCGCGTCGGTGCGCAGTCCGGCCAGGTCGGAGCCGGCGCCCGGCTCCGAAAAACCCTGGCACCAGCGATGCTCGCCCGACAGGATCTTGGGCAGATATTCCTCGATCTGCTCCTGCGTGCCGTTGGCTAGCAATGCGGGGCCGACGTTGAGCGGCCCCTGCGGCAGGATGGTCGGCACCCCCAGGCGCGTCCACTCCTCCAGATAGATCAGGTATTTCGCGGGCTTCAACGCCATGCCGCCATGCTCGACCGGCCAGCTCGGGGCGAGCCAGCCATGCTCCGACATGCGGTGATACCAGATCGCCGCCTCGGCCCAGCGCGGATGCTCCTTGCGGTGACGCAGATCGGGCGGGCAATGGGTTTCGATGAAATCGATCGTCGCACGGCGGAATTCGCCGTCCGACATCGCGTTCCAGTCAGGCATGCGATCCTCCTTTCCGGTCAGGACTACCGGTCGGCGCCAGCGGCGGCCACGGGGGGCGCGCCGTTATCAGGAATGTGAACGAAGGCCTTGCCGCCCTGCCCCGCGTCATCGACCGGTGAAGACCGGCTTGCGCTTCTCGATGAACGCCTTGCGCTTCTCTGCCGTGTCCTCGGTCGAGGTGCTGGTGAAGATGCCGCGATTCTCCAGCTCGATCGCGTTGGCCAGGCTGCCCGCATCGGCGTTCATGTGCATGGTCTGCTTGGTGATGGCGATGCCTATCGGGCTGTTGACCATGATCGCCTCGGCCAGCTTCAGCGTCTCGGTTTCCAGATCGGCATCCTCGACCATGCGCAGGGCGAGCCCGATCCGCTCGGCCTCCTCCGCATGAACGGCGCGGCCGGTCAGCATGATCTCGGCCGCGCGCTGCGTCCCCACCGCGCGGGGCAGCAGATAGGAGAAGCCCATCTCATGCCCAGTTCCGGCATTGTGGAAGGCGTTGACGAACTTGGCCGATCGCGCGGCCAGCACCAAGTCGCCCGCCAGCGCGAAGGCATAGCCCGCGCCCGCCGCCACGCCGTTCACTGCGACGATGATGGGCTGCGGCAGACCGCGCATCAGCAGCGGGATCTGGCCCAGCCGCGCCAGCGTCGCGCGGTTCCGCTGCGCCCGCCCGAGGTCCTCGGCGACCCAGCCCGGCTTGCCCCCCGCGCGCAGGTCGTGCCCGGCGCAGAAGCCCCGACCGCTGCCCGTCAGCACCACCACCTGGATCGAATGATCGAAGCGGATCCTCTCGAATTGCGCGATCAGTTCCTCATACATGGCGAAGGTCATCGAATTCAGCGCGTCGGGGCGGTTCAGGGTCAACCGGCAGACGCCGTCGATGGGGGTGTCGATCGCAATGTCGCTCATGCCGGCCTCCGATGATTCGTGTCGTTCGCGGCTTACGCCATCGCGGTCCGATCGCCAGGAGCCCGGCCCCAGCCATCACAAGACTGAAATGATGCGCTGCCTTGGCCCGGTGCTCTTGCCGCCGCGAAGGGCGGCGATAGGTCGATGGGATGATCGGTGAAGCGGCCCCGGCGGCTTTCCCACCTTCCCAACGAGAGAGGCAGCGACATGACCAGCATCAACGACACGGTATCCGTGCGGCACGAGGACGGGATCGGCGTGATCCTCGTCGACAATCCGCCCGTCAACGCGCTGGGCCACACCGTTCGCGACGGGATCGTGCGGGGCATCGCCCGGTTGGTGGCCGACGACACGGTCCGGGCGATCGTCATCGCCTGTGCGGGCCGGACCTTCTTCGCGGGTGCCGACATCACCGAATTCGGCAAGCCCCGCCAGGAGCCGTGGCTGCAAGAAGTGATCGAGCGGATCGAACATTGTGGCAAGCCGACCGTCGCCGCGATCCACGGCACGGCGCTGGGCGGAGGGTTCGAGGTCGCGCTGGGGTGTACCTATCGCGTGATGGTGGAGGGTGCGCAGGTCGGGCTGCCCGAAATCCATCTCGGCCTGCTGGCGGCGGGGGGCGGCACGAAGCGCCTGCCGCGCCTGATCGGGCCGGAAGCTACGCTGAGGCTATGCCTCTCGGGCGAACGCCTGTCGGCGGCCAAGGCGCTCGAACTGGGGGTCGCGGACCATGTCGCCAGTGGCGATCCGATCGCGGCGGGCATCGCGTTCGCGCGCACCGTGACCGGCCGGTCGATCGTCCCGGTGAGCGAGCGCGAGGACCGGATCGCGGCGACCCGCGCCGATCCGTCGGCGTTCGAGGCGCTGGCGGCCAAGCTGCTCGCGCGCACCGCCGGACAGGCCGCGCCCCGCGCGAATGTCGACTCGGTTCGCGACTCCTTCACCCTGCCCTTCGACGAAGGCATGGCCAGGGATGCGCAGACCATCGACGCGCTGATCGCGGGCAGCCAGTCGCGCGCCCTGCGCCACCTGTTCTTCGCCGAACGCGAGGCGGCGCGCATCCCCGGCCAGCCCGCCGATGTGAAGCCGCGTGCGATCCGCACCGCCGCCGTGATCGGCGCGGGCACGATGGGCGGCGGCATCGCCATGTCCTTCGCCGCCGCCCGCATTCCCGTCACCGTCGTTGACGCGACGCAGGACGCGCTCGACCGGGGGCTCGACCGGGTCCGCGCCAATTATGCCACATCGGTCAAGCGCGGCTCGATGACCCAGGTCGCGATGGACGAGCGGATGGCGCATATCACCGGCGACACCGATCGCGCCGCCGCCGCGGCCGCCGACCTGGTGGTCGAGGCCGTGTTCGAGGACATGGACGTGAAGCGGGACATTTTCTCCGACCTCGGGGCGAAGGCTGCGCCGGGTACGGTGCTGTCGTCGAACACCTCCGCGCTCGACGTCGATGACATCGCCGCCGTTCTCGACCGGCCGGAGGATTTCGTCGGCATGCATTTCTTCGCCCCCGCCAACGTCATGAAGCTGCTGGAGGTCGTGCGGGGCGCGAAGACCTCTCCCGAGACGCTGGCGACCGCGATGGCGGCGGGGCGCGCGATCGGTAAGGTTCCGATCGTGGCGGGCAATTGCGACGGCTTCATCGGCAATCGGATGCTCGCCAAGCGATCGCAGGAGGTCGAGCGCCTGCTCCAGCGCGGCGCGACTCCGCGCCAGATCGACGACGCGGCCAAGGCGTTCGGCTTTCCGATGGGACCGCTCGCCATCGCGGACATGTCGGGGCTCGACGTCGGCTGGTCCATCCGCAAGCGGCGCGGCACGCCCTTCCCGATCGCGGACGCGATCTGCGAGCGCGGATGGTTCGGGCAGAAGACCGGATCGGGCTATTACCGCTATGAGGCGGGGGCACGTGACGGGTCGGACAATGGCGATATCGCCGCATTGATCGCCGAGACCTCGACGGCGCTGGGCATCGCGCAACGCGACTTCGATGCCGAGGAGATGATCGCGCGGATGCTCTATCCGCTGGTCAACGAAGGCGCGCGCATCCTTGAGGAGGGCATCGCCTATCGCGCGTCCGACATCGATGTCGTCTGGGTCAATGGCTATGGCTGGCCGCGCCATGTCGGCGGGCCGATGTTCTGGGCCGACGAGGTCGGACTGGCGACGCTGGTTGAGCGGCTGGATGCCTTCGCCGCCGACACGCCGGAGGATCCGTCGCTGCGCCCCGCCGCGCTGTTGCGTGAACTGGCGGCGAGCGAATCGAGCTTCGCAGCGTGGCAGAAGGCACGGACCGTCTGAACCCCGGACGCGCCGGGCGGGGCTCCCTTGCGGGACGCCGCCCGGCGGTCAGGCGAGTTGCGGCAGCCCCGGCGCAGCGGCGATGCGCCCGAGATGATGATCGGCGTCGCCGAACAGCGCATCGATCGCGGTCAGCCGCTTGAACAGATGGCCGACCTTATATTCCGAGGTGAAGCCGATCGCGCCGTGAAGCTGGACCGCATTCTGTCCCACCATACGCCCGGCGCGACCGATCTGCGCCTTGGCCGCCGCGACGTTGAGCGCCCGGTCCGCCGCCGAGGTGTCGTCGATCGCCAGCGCGGCATGGGTCGCCATCGAACGCGACAATTCGACCTGGATCAGCATGTCGACCAGCCGGTGCTGGAGCGCCTGGAACGTGCCGAGCGGCGTTCCGAACTGCTGACGCGTCTTTAGATATTCGCCGGTCAGGTCGACGGTTTCGGCCATGACGCCGACCGCCTCCGCGCAGAGCGCGGCGATGGCATCGTCGATCACCGCCGCCAGCACCTCCTGCCCGGCAGCGTCGCCGGCCAGCCGCTCGGCCGGGGCGGCGTCGAGCCGGATGGTCGCGACCGGAATTCCGTCATAGCCGACCACCCCGTCTCGCGTGACGCCGGCCGCCGCGCCATCGACCAGGAACAGCGCGGCGCCCCGATCGGTCGCGGCACTCACCACCAGTTCGTCGGCATCGGCCCCGTGCAGCACCGCGATCTTGGTTCCGGTCAGCGACCAGCCGTCGCCTTGTAGCGCGGCGATCGTGCCGCTGGCCTCCAGCCTGTGGCGCGGCGCGTCGGGCTCGGCATGGGCCAGCGCCATGACATGCTCGCCCGCGACGATCGCCGGGATGCGCGCCGCCCGTTGCGCGGCATCCGCGCCGCGCCGCAAAGCGCCGCCCGCCAGCACGGTCGTCGCCAGCCAGGGTTCGAGCGACAGGGCGCGGCCCAGCGCCTCGGCCACGATCATCGCCTCGACGCCGCCTCCACCGAAGCCGCCATCCTCCTCGGCGAAACCCAGGCCGAGCAGGCCGAGATCGGCCATGTTGCGCCACAGCGTCCGGTTCCACCCCTGCCCTTGGCGCAGGATGTCGGTCCGCGCCTCGAAACCGCCGTGATCGGCCATCAGCCGCCCGACGCTGTCCGCCAGCAATCGCTGATCGTCGTTCAGATCGAAATCCATGCCGTCACAATCCCAATACGCTCTTGGCGATGATGTTCTTCTGGATCTCGTTCGCGCCTCCGTAGATCGAGACCGCGCGCTTGGAGAAGTAGAAGGGAGCGGCCGTGCCGATCCAGCTATCCGGGGCACCCGCGCCATGATCGCCCGCGCCGAAGCCGGGGGGCACGGCGAGCCCGGCCGGGCCGGCCAGTTCGAGCAGCAATTCGGTCATCCGCTGTTGCAGCTCGCTGCCGCGGATCTTGAGGATCGACGCCGCCGCCGCCGCGCCGCCCCCCTGCGCATCGGCGGCGACGACGCGAAGCTGGGTCAGCTCCAGCGCCCGCAACTCGACCTCGACCTCGGCCAATTTCCACGCCAGCCGCTGTTGCTCGGCGGCGTCGAGCATGCCGCGCGCCGTCAGGTCCGCCTGGACTTGCCGCAACTGAAGCAGCCGCTCCTTCGACAGGCCGATGCGCGCGATGCCGCTGCGTTCGTTGCCGAGCAGGAACTTGGCATAGTCCCAGCCCTTGCCTTCCTCCCCGATCAGATTGGACACGGGCAGGCGCACATCGTCGAAGAAGACCTCGTTGAGATCCTCGACCCCGTCGATCGAGCCGATCGGGCGCACGGTGATCCCCGGCGTCTTCATGTCGAGCAGCAGGAACGAGATGCCCTGCTGCTTCTTCACGTCCGGGTTCGTCCGCGCGAGCAGGAACATCCAGTCGGCATATTGCGCCTGCGTGGTCCAGATCTTCTGCCCGTTCAGCACATAGTCGTCGCCGTCGCGCACCGCCCGCGTCTTCAGGCTGGCCAAATCCGAGCCCGATCCCGGCTCCGAAAAGCCCTGGCACCACCAGATGTCGAGATTGGCCGTCGGGGCCAAGAACCTGGCCTTTTGCGCCTCGCTGCCGAAGCGGCACAGGATCGGGCCGATCATGTTGATATTGAACGGCAGCCATTCGGGAGCGTGGGCCAGCGCCATCTCCTCCTGGAAGATGTAGCGCTGCGCCGGGGACCAGCCCATGCCGCCATATTCGACCGGCCAATTGATCGTCGCCCAACCCTGGCGGTTGAGGACCCGCTGCCAGGCGACATAATCGTCGCGGGTCAGATGCCCGCGATCAATCATCTTGGCGCGAAGTTCGGGGGTGAGGGCCGACGCGAAGAACGCGCGGATCTCGGCGCGGAAAGCGCGCTCTTCGGCGGTGAAGCTCAAGTCCATGACAGCGGCTGTGCCCGCACGCGGCGGGGGAATCCATCGCCCGCCCCATTCCATCGCATCCGTGAAAAGAGCGCGTGGCGGTTGCCGAGCCCCAACGAAAGGCGGACGGTGCGCGCTCCAATCATGGGAGAGGCTCGTTGACCGATACGGCGCAACCGCAGGATCTGGCCGCCTTCGTCCGCGAGATGAAGGACCGGCACGAGATCGGGGAATGTCTGCTGCGCTATACGCGCGGCGTCGACCGGTTCGACTGGGACCTGATGCGCTCCGCCTATCATGACGATGCGTGGGATCAGCATGGAGTCGCCTCGGGCGATCCCGACAGCTTCTGCCGGTGGGCGATAGATTTCCATGACAAGGCGCAGACCAGCCATCATCACATGGTTTCGAACATGGTGATCGACCTCGATGGCGATACCGCGCATGTCGAAAGCTATTATCTGTTTGTCGGCGACAATCGCAGCGGCCCGCCGACCCTCTCCTATGGCCGCTATGTCGACCGGTTCGAACGGCGCGCCGGCGACTGGCGGATCGCGCACCGCGTCTGCATCATCGAATATTCCGGCTTCTTCGGCGAGACGCGCGTGCCCGATGCGGTGCAAGCGCGCATCGCGCTGGGCCCGCCCAGTCGGGATCGGAACGATCCGTCCTATCACCGGCCGCTCGGCCGCGTGCCCGAACCCGCCGGATGACGGCTTGCCGCACGAGAAGGCGCGCCGCAGCATGACCGGCAAGGACGGAGGCAGAGAAGGACGGGAATGACCATCGCATATTCGGTTCAGGACGGGATCGCCCGCCTGGTCATCGACCGGCCGGAGCGGCGCAACGCACTCGATGCGGAGATGCGCGTCTGGATGGCGGGTCGCATCGACGAGGCGGCGGGCGACCCGAATGTCCGCGTGCTGGTCATCAGCGCGAGGGGGGACACCTTCTGCTCCGGCGCGGACCTCAGCCAGTTCAAGGGCGAGTCGATCCCGTCGTCGCGCCGCCGGATGCTGCATGGCGGCCTGCGACTGGTGCGCGGGTTGTGGGAGATGGAGAAGCCCGTGGTGGCGGTGGTCCGCGGCGCGGCGGTCGGCCTGGGCGCGGCGATCGCGCTCGCCTGCGATCAGATCGTCGTCGATTCCACCGCGCGTTACGCCTTCACCTATGCACGGGTCGGATTGGTGCCCGATACCGGCGTCGCCTATCTGCTGACGCGGCAGATGGGGCTGCTGCGCGCCAAGTCGCTGCTGTTCTCCAGCCGCTTCGTCGATGCGGCGGAGGCGCTGTCCCTGGGGCTGGTGAGCGAGGTCGTCGCGCCGGAGAATCTGACCGCTCGCGCCGACGCCATCGCACAGGAACTGGCCGCCGGGCCGACCTTCGGATTGGGCATGATGAAGCGGCTGCTGCACCGCTCGGCCGATCCGTCGCTGGCCGATTTCATGGAATATGAAGCGCTGATCGCACCGCAGATGCGCTTCACCGAGGATTATGTCGAAGGCACGAGCGCCTTCCGCGAAAAGCGGGCGCCGCAATTCAAGGGATATTGACGATGGGTGTGCGGATCGAACGCGATGGCCGGGCGGTGATCGCCACGCTCGACTGGCCCGAGCAGCGCAACGCGATGGGCCCCGACGAATGCCGCGAACTGACCGAGGCGCTGACCGGCATCGCGGACGATCCCGACATCCACGGCGTCGTCATCACCGGCAACGGCGCCTTCTGCGCGGGCGGCAACATCAAGGGCGCGGTCGCCCGGCGGGACATGTCGCCCGAGGAACGCAAGTCGATCGTCTATGCCGCCTATCAGGGCATGATCCGTTCGATCATCGCCATCCCGGTGCCCACCGTCGCGGCGGTCGACGGTGCGTGCGTCGGCATGGGGCTGGACATCGCGCTGGCCTGCGACAGCCGCTTCTTCGGCCCAAAGGGCTGGTGCATCCAGGGCTGGGGTCGCGTCGGCCTGATCCCCGGCACTGGCGGCGAATGGCTGTTGCGTCTGAAGGCACCCGGCCTGTTATGGAAGTTGCTGGAGGAACAGGAACGGCTCTACGCGCCTGAGGCCGCCGCCCTCGGCCTCGCCGAGATCGCGGGCGAGGCTGGCGCGCTGCCTCGTGCGCTGGCGCGGGTGGAAAAGCTGGCCAGCATGGGCCGCCGTCCGCTGGAAGGCTATGTCGACCTGTATCGCGGCGACCTGCGGGACGGGCTGGAGGCGCATCTCGAAGCCGCGGTCGATCGCCAGATCGCGCTGCTGCAAAGCCCCGGCATCACCGACCGCGTCGAAGCGATATTGGGCCCCGTCGGCTAGGTCCGGCGCGGGCGGCGGCGCTACAGCGTCGCCGCCGTTCCCAGCACGACCGTCGCCTGGCTGGACAACACGCCGCCATTGCCGTGCGCCAGCGCGATGTCGGCATTCGCGACCTGCCGCTCGCCAGCCTCGCCACGAAGCTGTCGCGTCGCCTCGACCAGCAGGAACAGACCGTACATCCCCGGATGGACGCAGGACAGGCCACCGCCATTGGTATTGACCGCCAGCCGCCCGCCCGGCGCGATCGCCCCGTCGGACACGAAGCGACCGCCCTCCCCCTTGGGACAGAAGCCCAGATCCTCCAGGAACAGGATCGGCGTGATCGTGAAGGCGTCGTAGAGCATCACGACGTCGATATCGGTGATGTCGACGCCCGCCTGCGCGAAGGCCTGCGGCCCGGTGATCGCCGCGCCGGTCACGGTCAGGTCGGGCATCGAGCTGATCTCGCGATGCGTCACGGTGCTGGCCGCGCCGAGCACGAAGACGGGCGGCCGGGCAGCATCGCGCGCCCGGTCCGCGCGGGTCATGACGATCGCGGCGGCACCATCGTTGAACAGGCACGCGTCGCGCACGCTGAGCGGGTCCGACAACATGCGCGCTCCGAGCACGTCATCGATCGTCAGGGGATCGCGCACCGCCGCCTCGGGATTGCGCTGCGCCCAGCGTCGGGCGGCCACCGCCACCTCGGCCAGATCGCGGCGCTTCGTGCCGTACAAATGCATATGGCGACTGGCGGCGAGCGCATAGGAAGAGGCCGGGGCGATCGGCCGATAGGGTGCCTCCCACTGGCTTTGCCGCGACATGCCGACGGACCCCGGCGGATTGCTGGCGGGGTTGGAGCCATAGGCGATCACCGCGCAGTCGATCAGGCCCGCGTCCAACGCCAGCGCCGCCTGCTGCGCATAGACCTCGAACGCCGATCCCCCGGTCCGATTGCAGTCGGTCACGCGCGGCCGGATGCCCAGATACTCGGCAAGTTCCATGCCGCCCAGCGCCTCATAGGGGGCCGAGGTGTAGAGCGCATCGACATCGGCAAGCGAAAGTCCGGCATCGTCCAGCGCCATCAGCGACGCCCGCGCCGCCATATCGACGGCCGACACGCCCGGACAGCGACCGATGCCATAGGTCGCGGCCCCGACGATCGCCGCACGGCCACGGGGAAAGGCGTCAGCCATCGATCGCCTCCCGCACGAAGACGAGGCGTGGCACGGGCCCGTCGCGATCGATCCGGGCACGGACGGCCATGCCGATCGCCACCGCATCGGGCGCGGTGTCGACCACCTCGCTCATCAACCGGACGCCCTCCTCCAGATCGACGAGCACCACATTATAGCTGGGCTCAGGGGGCTTGCGCCGCACCACTGTCGTGGCGTGCACCGTCCCCCGCCCCGACGCCCTGACCCATTCGAGATCGCGGGCACCGCTGCCCGGCGCGGCGATGCGGGGATAGAACAGGAAGCGCCCGGTCGAACGGCTGCGTTGCAGCATCAGCCGCCCCTCCGCAAGATGCGCCTGCCACTCCTCGACCGGTCGTGGAAACTCGCTCATGCCCTGCCCTTCCGCCGTTCGCGCGATGATGGAACGCCGCGCTTCCTTCACCCTGCCGCATCCGGCGTCAAAGGCGACGCGCGCGGCATCATGGATGCGATAGTCGCGCCCGTCGCCGGGTTCGGGGGCGCGCAACGCTTGGCAGCCGCTCAGTACCGCCGATAGTCGCAGGCGATATTCCTCCATCGGGACAGCATCGACCATGAAAGAAGCCGCGATCGTCGCCACCGCGCGCACCCCTATCGGCAAGGCGTTCCGAGGCGCGCTGAACAACGTCCATGGCGCGACGCTCGCCGCCCATGTCATCCGCGCCGCCGTCGAGCGGGCCAGGCTGGACCCCGGCGAGGTCAGCGACGTGCTGCTGGGCGCGGCGCGGATAGAGGGGGCGGTCGGCAACAACATCGCCCGTCAGGCCGCGATCCGCGCCGGCCTGCCCGACAGCGTGCCGGGCGTATCGCTCGATCGCAAATGCTCCTCAGGGCTTCAGACCATCGCCATGGCCGCCCAGCGGATTCGCGCCGGCGAAGGCGGCATCATGGTGGCGGGCGGGCTCGACTCGGTATCGCTGGTCGAACCGCACCGGAACGTCTTTCGCTTCGAGGACGAATGGCTCGCGGCCGAGCGGCCCGACGTCTATCTGCCGATGATCGACACCGCCGATATCGTCGCGCGGCGCTATGGCATTTCGCGCGAGGCGCAGGACGAATATGCGGTCGAAAGCCAGCGCCGCACTGCCGCCGCCGTCGAGGCGGGTCGGCTCGATGCCGAGATCGTCCCGATCACCACGACCAGGAACATCGTCGACAAGGCGGGACAGATCGTCGGGCAGGAGGAGGTCACCCTGACCCGCGACGAAGGCAACCGGCCCGGCACGACGATCGAGGACCTCGCCCGGCTGAAGCCCATTCGCGACAACGGCTTCGTCACGGCGGGCAATGCCAGTCAGTTGTCCGACGGGGCCAGCGTATGCGTGGTGATGGACGCGGACGAGGCGAGTCGGCGCGGGCTGCCCATATTGGGTCTCTATCGCGGGTTCGAGGCGGTGGGCTGCGCGCCCGACGAGATGGGGATAGGCCCGGTGCTGGCGGTGCCCAAACTGCTCGACCGGCTGGGCCTCGGCATCGACGATATCGATCTGTGGGAGTTGAACGAGGCGTTCGCCAGCCAGGTCCTGTATTGCCGCGACAGGCTGGGCCTTCCTCAGGATCGCTTCAACGTCGACGGGGGCGCCATCTCGATCGGCCACCCCTATGGCATGTCGGGATCGCGCCTGACCGGCCATGCGCTGATCGAGGGCAAACGGCGCGGGGCGAAGCGGGTCGTGACGACCATGTGCGTCGGCGGCGGCATGGGCGCGGCGGCGGTGTTCGAGATCGCCTGACGGGGCCCCCGCGTCGGTCCGTCCGCATCGGGGGCGCCCCCTCCTTCATCACGCATGGGATATGACACGGCGACCCGCACATCCGCTCCGCCCGCTTGTAGGATCGCCCGACAAGACCGACGCAGGAGAGGAAGTCATGGCATCACTTCCCGAGATTCGCGACTTCGACGATCCGACCTATGATCCGATGGACCTGGACGCCCTGTCCTTCGGCCGACACGAAGACCCCTATCCGCTCTATCACCGGATGCGCGCCGCGGGGCCGGTTCACGAGATCGGCTTCCGCGAGGCGGTGGGGTTGCAGGACAAGGTGTTCGGCGGGCGCAAGTCCTTCTGCGTCGTCGGGCATGACGAGGTGGGCAAGGTGCTCGTCGATCCGGTCCGCTTCTCGAACAAGGCTTATGGCGAGAATCTGGGCCGCGCCTTCGGCCAGTCGATCACGATCATGGACCCGCCCGACCATACGCGCTGGCGGCGCATCTTCCAGAAGATCTTCCTGCCGCAATATGTGATCACATGGGGCGAGACCATCGTCGATCCGGTGGTCGACGATCTGATGTCCGCCTTCGAGCCGAGCGGACGCGCCGATCTGGTCGCGCAGTTCACGCACCTCTATCCGTTCCACGTCATCTACCGGCAACTCGCCTTGCCGGAACGGGACATCGGCCTGTTCCACAAGCTGGCGATCGCACAGACCGACTATGTCAACATGGACAAGGCGGTCGAGGCGGGCGAGAAACTGGGGGCCTATTTCGCCGCGATCGTCGCGCAGCGTCGCGTCCAGCCGGGCGACGACCTTATCTCCCGGCTGGCGCTGACCGAACAGGATGGCGAGTATCTGCCGGAGGACGTGCTGATCTCCTTCCTGCGGCAATTGATGAACGCGGCCGGGGACACGACCTATCGCGGGACCAGCGTCCTCCTGACCGCCCTGCTCCGGAACCCGGACCAGATGGAGGCCCTCCGCCAGGATCGATCCCTGATCCCCGCCGCCATCGAAGAGGCGCTGCGCTGGGACGGGCCGGTCGGCATGCAGACCCGCATGGCCACCACCGACGTCGAACTGGGCGGGGTGTCTATTCCGGCGGGCTCGATGGTCTTCGTGCTCGCCGCCGCCGCGAACCGCGATCCGGCGGTCTGGCCCGATCCCGACCGGTTCGACATCTTCCGGCCGAAAAAGCCGCACTTCTCCTTCGCGCGCGGGCCCCACATGTGCGTCGGCCAGCATCTGGCGCGGGTCGAGATGACGCGCGCCCTCCATGCCGTGCTCGATCGGCTTCGGGCGTTGCGGCTCGACCCGGACCGACCGCCGCCGCGACTGCACGGCGCGATGATGCGCGTACCCGACCATCTTCACGTCCGCTTCGAACCGCGCTGACGCCCCCCCCGCTCGGTCAACTCAGGAGGATATCCATGGCCCGTACACACGTGCTCGACCGCATCACCGTTCCGAAACCCGACCATGTCCCGGCGGACCGGGTGGTCGATTTCGACTATTACAACCATGTCAGCGGCGACGACGACGTCCATCTGGCATGGAAGCGCCTTCACGACGGGCCGGATATCGTGTGGACGCCGCATAATGGCGGCCACTGGATCTTCACCCGGTTCGAGGACATCAAGGCCGTCCAGATGGATCACGCGCATTTCTCGATGCGCAACACCGCCGCGCCCTATTCCCCGTTGAACTTCAAGCCGATCAATCTCGATCCACCGGAGAGCGCCCCCTATCGCCGCCTCATCACGCCGCATTTCATGCCCAAGCAGGTGGACCGGCTGGAGGGCGTGGCGCGCGAGACCGCGATCAAACTGATCGAAGGGTTCATCGCGGACGGCGAATGCGACTTCATCCCCGCTTTCGCCAAGATCCTGCCCGTCACGATCTTCCTCGGCCTGGTCGACCTGCCCGCGTCCGATCGCGCCCGGATCCAGCCTTATGCCGACCAGGTGACGCGCGGCACGCAACAGGAGCGCGCCAACGCCCATCGCCAGATGGCGGCCTATCTGAGCGAGAAGCTCGACGAGCGCATCGACAACCCCGGCAACGACCTGTTCGGACAGATCATCAAGTCGGATGTCAACGGCGCACCGATCACGCGCGAGGACCTGATGAGCGTCTGCCTGCTGCTGCTGTTCGGCGGGCTCGATACGGTGGCGTCGATGCTGGGGTTCATCGCGCGCTTCCTCGCCATGCATCCGGACCATCGCCGTCAGTTGGTCGAGCGCATCGACGACGTCCCCTTCATCCGCCACGCGGTCGAGGAACTGATCCGCCGCCACGGCGTCGCCAACACCAGCCGCCTCGTGACGATGGATTATGAGTATAAGGGCGTCCTGCTGCTGGAGGGCGACATCGTCCAGGCGCCCAATCCCTTTGCGGGGCTGGACGACCGGGTGGTGCCCGATCCGCTGACCGTCGATTTCTCCCGCAAGTTTCCCATACCCCATGCCGCCTTCGGCAACGGGCCGCACACCTGCCCCGGCGCGGTCCTGGCGCGGCGTGAGATCGAGGTGTTCCTGCAGGAATGGTTGCGCCGCATCCCCGATTTCGAAATGGCGGGCCCGGCGCGGATGGCGTCGGGCGCGGTGAACGGCGTGGAGTCGCTTCCGCTGCGCTGGCCGTCGCGACGCGACTGACGGATCAGACCGTGCTGGACGGAACGCGGAACCGGGTTTCGCCATAGCCCGCCTCCTCGGGGATCGTGATCTCGATCCCCCCGTCCACCGGCGTCAGGATCGGCCGCACGGCAAAGGGTTCCCGCAGGCGCGCGCGGGTCATGGCCTCCTCGACCGAACCGCTTTCGGCCAATCGCCGAAGGTTCATCAGCGTGGGGAACAGGAGTTCGCGCTCGCCACGCGCGACGCCCTCCAGCAAGACGCGCGGCGCCACCCATTCGAAGGCCACCGTCTCGCGGCCATCGGCGCGCGGCTGCTGCCCGGCGGGCATCCGGGCGAGGAAGAAATGCGTGTCGAACCGCTTGGGCCGATGCGCCGGGGTGATCCAGTGACCGAAATGCACCAGCCGGTCGAGTGCCAGCGGTTCGCGGCCCGCCGTCACCAGGGCGCGAAAGTCGACCGAGTCCGCCGACGGCCCGGCGCGCGGCCCCAGCAGGACGCCGCATTCCTCATAGACCTCGCGCAGCGCCGCGATCCGCAGTGCCCGTTCGTCGACGTCCAGATCGGCGGGCGCCACCCAGGCGCGCCACCCTTCCGAGGCGTCGGCGGGATCGACCGTTCCGCCGGGGAAGACCAGCGCGGACGCGAACGACTGGGCCGCATGGCGGCGCACCATCAGCACCTCGAACGGATCGTCGCGCAGCACCAGCACAGATGCCGCCCGTCGCATCGCCTTGGCGTCCACGCCGCTCACCGCGCCAGGGCCGCCACCGGCACGGGACGGGTGGTGAAGCGGTTCAGGCGATCGGCGATGATCGCCTCGGCCTCCGCGACCATGCGCGATACCAGTTCGGCGCATGTCGGTATGTCGTGGATCAGTCCCTGCACCATGCTGGCCCAATAGACGCCCGCATCCAGGTCACCGGTCTTCAGGACGATCCGCCCCGCCGCCCCGGCGACCAGCGGCGCGACGTCCTGAAACGTCGACTCGGGCATGTTCAGCCGCTGGACGACCTCGTCCGACACCGCGCTCTTGGCGACGCGGGCGGTGTTGTGGAACTTGCGCAGGATCAGGTTCGTGCCGCGCTCGTCATTGGCGAGCATCGCCCGCTTCACATTCTCGTGAATCGGCGCCTCCACCGTCGCGCAGAAGCGGGTGCCCATATTGACCCCCTCCGCCCCCAGCGCCAGCGCGGCCACCAGTCCCCGGCCATCGCCGATGCCCCCGCTGGCCAGCATCGGAATCTTGACCCGATCCGCCGCCGCCGGGATCAGGACCAGCCCGCCGATGTCATCCTCGCCGGGGTGCCCGGCGCATTCGAACCCGTCGATCGAGATGACGTCGACACCCTTGCTCTCCGCCGACAGGGCGTGGCGCACCGAGGTGCATTTGTGCAGGATGCGGATGTCCGCCGCCTTGAACATCTCCCACAATCCCGCGACGGCGGAGGTGCCCGCGGTTTCGACGACGCGGATGCCCGCGTCGATGATCGCCTGGGCATAGGCCCGGTAATCGGGCGAGTTCATCGTCGGAAACACCGTCAGGTTCACCCCGAACGGCCGGTCGGTCATGCCACGACAGCGTTCGATCTCGTCCCGCAACGCCTGCGGACTGGGCTGGGTCAGCGCGGTCAGCATACCCAGCGCGCCCGCGTTGGAGACCGCGCTCGCCATCTCGGCCAGACCGACCGACTGCATGCCCCCCTGGACGATCGGATGCTCGATGCCCAGCATTTGCGTGATACGTGTCGTCAATGCCATGCTGCCAACCACCCCGTCATTAACCGCCATTGTCGATGGGGTTGATGCCAGACTGGCCGGTCGCCGTTAACGTCCGACGGCCCGGCGCAACGCGTTAGCACATATTTGATGACGTATCCGACGCGCTCGCTTCGCTTGCATCGGCGCGTCACCTTCGTTGCAACCGGAGCGACATGCGGGAATGAAGGTGCCATGACCAAGGTTGAGTTCGTCGAGCCCGACGGCACCGTGCGCCGCATCGACGGCCGTGAAGGGCTGACCGTGATGGAGACCGCGACGCGCAGCGGGATCGCCGGTATCGAGGCCGAGTGTGGCGGCGCATGCAGTTGCGCGACCTGCCATGTCGTCGTCGATCCCGACTGGTTCGCGCGCGTCGGCCCGCCGGGGGAGGATGAACGCGAACTGCTCGCCTTCGCCCGTCACGTCACGCCGACATCGCGCCTGTCCTGCCAGATCCGGTTGACCGGCATGCTCGACGGCTTGCGCGTGACGGTGCCGCGCTCGCAACGCTGACCCTTTCCGGGAGTCCCCATGCCTGCCCATTATGCCGATCGGCATGACAGCATCGCGTTCCGCTACGAGGACGGCGTGCTGGAGATGCGTCTCTACACACGGGGCGGGCCGGCGCTCTGGGCCCCCTGGGGTGGACTGCACCGCCAGCTTGGCACCGCCTTTCACGACGTGGCCAGCGATCCAAACGTCCGCGCCGTCATCCTCGCCGGCACGGGCGACGATTTTTGCAGCGGCTTCGACGATCGGGGCGAGGCGATGCCCGCCATGGGGCCGTCGACCTGGGACATATTGTTCACCGAGGGACGGCGCATGGTGCGCGAACTTCTGGCGATCGAAGTGCCGGTGATCGCCGCCGTCAACGGGCGCGCCGTCATCCATGCCGAGCTTCCCCTGTTATCCGATATCGTGCTGGCCTCCGATACCGCCATATTCGCCGACAAGACGCATGCGATCGCGGGGGTCGTACCGGGCGACGGAGTGCATACGATATGGCCGATGCTGCTGGGGCCGAACCGGGGCCGCTACTTCCTGCTGACCGGGCAGGAGATCGATGCGGCCGAAGCGCTGCGGCTGGGGATCGTCGGCGAGGTGCTGGCGACCGACGCGCTGTTGCCGCGCGCCTGGGACCATGCCCGGCGGATCGCCGCGCTTCCGGCGCAGGCGATGCGGTACAGCCGCATCGTGCTCACCGAACGCCTGCGCGCCGAGGTAGCGCGCGACCTGGGATATGGCCTGATGCTGGAGGGGATGGCGATCCTCGGCGCGCGCGAGGCGCGGGGGACGGCGTCCGCCCCCTGACGCCCCGCGCCGCCGCGTCGCCCCCTAGCCTCGCGCGTTGAGCGACACGATGCTGTTGCCGAACGGCTCGTCGCGGTTCTTCAATGCCTGCTTCAACCCGAGCTCGGCCACGTCCTTGCGGAACTGAACGCGGCGCGGCCCCTGCGCCAGATGGGCGCGGGCGTCGAGTTCGGCGGTCAGCCGCATCGCGGTCTTCGCCCCCATCAATTCCATCTGCACGTTGATCGCGCGCTTGTGGGCGGACAGGATCTCCGCATCGACGTTCGAGATCCGTCGCGCCATCTCCGCCACCGCCTCGTCGAGTTGGTCCGCCGGCCAGGAATCGAGCACCAGCCCGATCCGTGCGGCATCGCGTCCCATCAGCGTGTCGCCGGTGAACAGCATCCGCTTCGACCATTGCGGCCCGACATGGTAGAGCCACATGTTGGTCGGCGGTGTGCCGTTGGCGCGGGCGGCGGGGAAACCGATCTTCGCATCGTCCGCCGCCATCACCAGATCGCAACTGAGCGCCAGGTCCGTCCCGCCCGCCAGGCAATAGCCCTGGACCTTGCAGATGAGGGGCTTGTGCAGGTCGAGCAGGATCGCCGTCAGCGCCTGCTGCCGCTCCAGGTGCCAGCAATCATTGTCGATCGTGCCCGACCGGGTGCGATAGCGTTCGGCGTCGAAGTCCGGCTCCGCATCCTTGCCGCCGCCATAACTGCCGGTCAGGTCATAGCCGGCGCAGAAGTCGCGCCCCTCGCCCTGCAGGACGATGACGTTGACCTCGGCCAGATCGTCCGCCTCCAGCAGCGCATCATGGATTTCGCGCAGCATCGGCGCATTGAGCGTATTGCGCTTGTCCGGCCGGTTCAGCGTGATCCACGCCACCCGGTCACGCACCTCGAAGCGCAGCGTCTCGCTGGTCTTCAGCCATTTCGCGCCATGCGTCATCATCTTCTCCTATCGTCGGACCCCATCAAGCGTGAGTCGACGCTGCTATTTTGTCAAACGGTCGCTTAGTTAATCAGTGGGCCATCGTGCCGCGCGGCAGGAACCGGTTCACGATATCACCCACCAGATATTCGCCGCTCCCCGGCGCATCCAAAGCGTCGAGCGTGAAGCCCTCGGCCGCGAAGATCGCCCGGTGGAGTTCGCGCTCCGGGAACACGCCGATCTCGTCGCCCTGCACGAAGAAGTCGCGACCGGAGACATGCGCCGCCGCATCGCTGCACAGCCACACCGCGAGCGCGGCGACGCTGTCGGGCATAGGCATCATCCGGCGAAGCGCCAGCGGACGGTTCCAGTTATAGGTCTGGCCCAGCTCGCGGGAGCGCTGGATGGTCCGCATCACCCCCTCGGTCCGCGTCGTCGTCTGCGCCGAGATCGGCCGGATCATGTTGCAGCGGACGCCGAATTCCCCGAGATCGCGCGCCACCGTGCGGGTCAGTCCGGCGATGCCCTCCTTGGCGGCGGAGTAATTGGCCATGCCGTAATGGCCATAGCCGGAGGTCGAGCCGGTATTGACGATCACTCCGCTCCGCTGCGCGATGAATACGGGCGCGGCGGCGCGGATCGTCGCGAAGCTGCCCTTCAGGCTGACATTTACGACAAGGTCCCAGTCCTGTTCGGTCAGTTCGTCGATACGGCCCGCGCGGAAGATCCCCGCATTGTTGATGAGGATGTCGATCCGTCCCCATTGGTCCATCGCCCTGGCGACGATCGCGGCGCCACCGTCGATGCTGGCGACGATCGCCCCCTCCGCAACGGCTTCCCCACCGGCGGCGACGATCTCGTCGACCACCTGTTGCGCGATGCCTCCATCGGCCACCTCGTCGCCATTGGGGCCGCCGCCCAGGTCGTTGACGACGACCCGTGCGCCTTCCCTGGCCAGCAACAGCGTCTGGGCCCGGCCGATATTGCGCCCCGCCCCCGTGACGATGGCGACCTTGCCCGCGAACCGACCCGGCATGATTGCTCTCCACGCGAAATTCCCGTCAGCGACACGATGCCCGGCACCGAACGCCATGGACACTGCCCAGGCAAAGGCGAGCCGCGCTCATCATGAATGTGGATTTTGGCATGGGACGCTTCGGTTTGCGCCGGAGCCGTCGCAAGGTCATAGGGGTCGCGAAGGAACACGCGACGAACCGCGCGGAAGGGTTAAGGCTATGGGTGCCAGCTTCGACATCGTCATCGTGGGGGCGGGCCATGCCGGGGCGCAGGCGGCGATCGCGCTGCGACAGAACGGCTTTGCGGGGAGCATCGCCATGATCGGCGACGAACCGGACCTGCCCTATGAACGGCCGCCGCTCAGCAAGGACTATCTGTCGCGCGACAAGCCCTTCGAGCGAATCCTCCTGCGCCCGGCGGGTTTCTGGCACGAGCGTGCGGTGACGATGCTGCTGGGCGAACGGGTCGAGACGGTCGATGCCGCCCGCCACCTCGTCACCCGCCGCGACGGCGAGACGATCGGCTATGGCACGCTGATCTGGGCGACGGGGGGCGCGCCGCGCCGGCTGACCTGCCCCGGCCACGACCTGGCCCGCGTCCATTCGGTGCGGACCCGCGCCGATGTGGACCAGATGATGGCCGAACTGGACGACGTGACCCGGGTCGCGGTCATCGGCGGCGGCTATATCGGGATGGAGGCGGCCGCCGTCCTGACGAAACTCGGCAAGTCGGTCACGCTGATCGAGGCGCTCGACCGGGTGCTGGCGCGCGTCGCGGGCGAGCCCGTCTCGCGCTTCTTCGAACGCGAACACCGGGCGCATGGCGTCGATGTGCGGCTGGGCTGCGCGGTGGCCTGTATCGAGGGGAAGGCGGGCGCGGCCTCGGGCGTGAGGCTGGCGGATGGCGAGGTCGTGCCGTGCGACATGGTGATCGTCGGGATCGGCATCATCCCGGCCGTCGCCCCATTGGAAGCGGCCGGCGCGCGGTGCGGCAACGGCGTGATCGTCGACGGGTCCTGCCGCACCATCCTGCCCGACGTCTACGCGATCGGCGACTGCGCCGCGCATTCCAATCGCTATGCCGACGGCGCCGTCATCCGGCTGGAATCGGTCCAGAACGCCAACGACCAGGCCGGGACCGTGGCGCGCGCGATCCTGGGGTCGACCGACGCCTATGACGCCGTGCCCTGGTTCTGGTCCAACCAGTTCGACCTCAAGCTGCAGACCGTCGGCCTTTCGACCGGACATGATCAGGTGGTGATACGGGGCGATCCGGCCACGCGCGCGTTCAGCGCCCTTTATCTGAAGGATGGATGCGTGACCGCGATCGACGCGATCAACAGCGTGAAGGACTATGTCCAAGGCCGCGCGCTGGTCATGGCGCGTGCGCGGATCGACCCCGCGCGTCTGGCCGATACAGACACCCCACTCAAGGCACTGCTGACCGGCTGACCGGCGGCGCGCTCATTCGTTCCGGCGGATCGGCCCGATCTCCGCCTTGCCGATGAAGGTCCGCAGGATCTCGTCCGATCCTTCGAGGATGCGGGCGACGCGCAGGTCGCGCAACCATGCCTCCAGCGGCAATTCCTTGGACAGGCCCATCGCCCCCATGATCTGGATCATGCGGTCCACGGTCACGGCGGCCGCCTCGACCGCCTTCAGCTTGGCGATATTGGCGGCGGTCCGCGCATCCTCGCCCTGGTCGTGCTTCCATGCGGCTTCCCAGGTCAGCCAGCGCGCGGCGTTGATCGCGGCACGACTGTCGGCGATCGCGAACTGCGTCGCCTGTTGCGCGGCGAGCGGCTTTCCGAACAGGTCGCGCTCGCGAGCCCATTCGGTGCCGATCCGAATCGCCTCCTCCGCCACGCCGATCGCCCGCGCGGCATAGAGCAAGCGCGCGCGCAGCACCCACGCCCCCGCCAGCGCCAGTCCGCCACCATCGGGACCGATCAGATTTTCGGCCGGGATACGGACATCCTCCAGCCGCAACTCGGTCGGCCAGTGATCGCGCAGCACCGGGAGTTCGCGGACGACCCCCAGCCCCGGCGTATCCGCCTCGACGAGAAACGCGCTGATCCCCGCCTCGGTCCGGGCATAGACGACGCCGTAATGGGCATATTGGGCATGGGTGATCCACATCTTGGTGCCGTTCAGCACCCAATGGTCACCGTCGCGCACCGCCGTCGTCCGGATCGCACGCATCGGATCGCTGCCGCCGGTCGCCTCGGCGATGGCGGTGAAGCCGTACCAGCCATTCTCGATCGACGGACCGACGAAGCGCGCGATCTGTTCGGGATTCGCCTGATACATCACGATTGGGGGCGGGTGGCCGAAGACGCCGCCGCCCGGCTGGGGAAAGCAGAATTTATGCTTGCTCGCCTGCTCGACCACCACGACGAAGGCGAAGGACGACAGGCCCGCCCCGCCGAACGCCTCGGGCGCGTCGAAGCACCAATAGCCCGCCTCCTTCGCCTTGCGCTGGAGGGGGGCGAGCCGGTCGGGCGGGATATGCCGCGCCTCGGGCGGGAGCGCCGCCTCGACCGGGCGAATCTCCTCCCGCACGAAGCGCTCCACCGCGTCCGAGATCATCGCGAGATCCTCGGGTAGTGCGAAGCCATCGAAACTCATGCCGCTCGTCTCCGAAAGAAGCTGTCGGCGTCTTTCTAAGGCGCGGGACCGAAGGCTGGCCATGCCCGGCGCATGGCCAACGGGGTCTCTCGCCACGCTTATCATATCCACGATCAGGCGCGGCGGGCTCTGGTTCGATCGCGATCCCACTCTATCCCGGACCCGTTCCCCCGCACGATTGCATGGAGATGTGCGTGTCCAACGGCCTCGAAACCCTCATGTCCGCGCGATCGATCGCGATCATCGGCGCGTCAGACGATCCGCAGCGGATCGGCGGCAAGCCCCTCGCCTATTTGTTGCGCGCGGGCTTCAACCGGCCCGTCTATCCGGTCAATCCGCATCGCGCGACGGTGCAGGGCGTCCCCGCCTTCCCCTCGGTCGCCGCGATTCCCCATCCGGTCGATCTGGCGGTCCTGGCGATCCCGGCGGCAGCAGCGGTCGGCGCGGTGCGCGAATGCGCCGAAAAGGGGGTGCGCGTCGTCGTGGCACTGACCGGCGGGTTCGCCGAACTAGGCGAGGCCGGACGCCAGGCGCAGGACGAGATGGTGGCGATCGCCCGCGCCCATGACATGCGCATCCTGGGGCCGAACGTGATCGGCGCGTTCAACCTGGCCGACGGCACCCTCGCCACCTTCATCGGCACCTTTCCCGAACGGCATGGCGACCGGTCGATCGCGCTGGTCAGCCAGTCGGGCGGCTATGCCAGCCATGTGCTGTGGATGGCGCGGCAGCGCGGATTGTCGGTCGACCAGCTCGTCAGCACCGGCAATGAATGCGACATCGATGCGGGCGAGGTCATCGAATGGATGGCGACCGCCCCCGGCGTGGGCCCGATCATCGCCTATGTCGAGGGGGTCCGCGATCCCGTCCGCTTCCGGCGCGCACTGGCGGCGGCCAAGGCGACGCGCAAGCCGGTCATCATACTGAAGGTCGGCGCGACCGAAGCGGGGGCCCGCGCGGCGGCCTCGCACACCGCCGCCCTGGCGGGGGCCGACGGGGCCTATCAGGCGGTCTTCGACGCATATGGCGTCTACCGCGCGCGCACGACGGAGGAGGCGATCGACATCGCCCTGGCCGTCAGCATCGCGCCGCTGCCGCGCGGGCCCCGTGTCGCCGCCATCTCCATGTCGGGCGGCGTCGCGGTCCAGTTCGCCGACGCGATCACCGAAGCAGGGCTGATCATCGCGACGCTGACCGACGAGACGCGGGCGACGCTGTCGCGACTGATCCCGGCATGTTCCCCCGACAATCCCATCGACACGACGGCGCAAATCCTGAACGAACCGGCGAAGTTCCAGGCGTTCGTCCGCGCGATCCTGGCCGATCCGGGAGTGGACGCGCTGGTCGGCTATGTCGGCGTCGCGGTGGACATGGAGAATTCGCGCGCGCTACTGCGCGACTCGCTGCGGCTGTTGCGAACCGAGTTTCCCGATACCCCGATCGCGCTGTCGATGGCCGCGCGGGACGAGATCGTCAGCCCCTATATCGACATGGGGGTGATCGCGGTGGGCGATCCGGCCCATGCGGTGCGCGCGATCGCGGGGCTGGCCGCGCTGCGCACCGGCTTCGACGCCCCCGCCGCTGTCGAGACCGATCCAGACTTCGCCGTCGCGCTCCCCGCCCAGGCGGCGCTCAACGAGCACGCGGCCAAGGCGCTGGTCGCGCAGGCAGGCATCCGCAGCCCCCGCGAGGAGATCGTCGCGACCGCCCAGGCCGCCGGGGAGGCCGCCGACCGGATGGGCTGCCCCCTCGCCATCAAGGTCGTCTCCGCCGATATCGCGCATAAGAGCGATGTCGGCGGCGTGGTCCTCGACATCCGGGGCCGGGCGGCGGCGGCGGAGGCGGTGACCGCCATCGCCGCCTCGGTCGCGGCCCATGCGCCGAACGCGCGGATCGAGGGCTATCTGCTGTCCGAGATGGTGCGCGGCGGCACCGAATTCCTGCTGGGCGTGACGCGCGGCCTGTTCGGACCGATGGTCATGGTCGGCGCGGGGGGCGTCACCACGGAACTGGTCAAGGACGTCGCGTTCGCGCTCGCCCCGGTCGATGTGGAGGGCGCGCGCGACCTGATCGCCCGGCTGAAGACCGCCCCCCTGCTCGACGGCTATCGCGGACGGCCCAGGGGCGATGCGGCGGCGCTCGCGCGCGCGATCGCCGGCCTGTCTCAGCTCGCCGCCGCCAATCCCGCCATCGACACGATCGAGGTGAACCCGGTGCTGGTGATGCCGGACGGCGAAGGCATCGTCGCGCTGGACGCCGTGGTCACGATAACCCCTTAGGTTCTGTCTGCATTCATCGCAACCAGATCATGGCGCATACGAGATGGACGAAGCCCATGAAGGCGGAGATGGTTTTCTCACAGCGCCGGGCGATACGATGGAAGCGTTTGAGCCTGTTGAAGAAACACTCGACTTGATGGCGCTCCTTGTAGATGCGCCAGTCGATGGGAGGCTTGGCGGTGCGGCTGGGATTGGCCTTGATATGGGCGGTTGCGCCAAGGTCGTCGGCGATGAAGCTGCGTAGCGGATCAGCGTCATAAGCGGCATCGGCGATAACGTGGCCGATGCCCTTCAAGCCTGTCAGTAGTGCTTCGGCTTGCGGACGATCGCCCCATTGGCCGGGCGTCGGATGGATGCGGATCGGCAGGCCGATGGCATCGACCGCCGCATGCAGCTTGGTCGTCAGGCCACCGCGCGAACGACCGATCGCGGCAGCTTCAGCCCCCCTTTTGCGCCGGTCGCATCAGCGTGAACCTTCGAGATCGTGCTGTCGATCAGGACGTATTCGAAGTCCGGGGTGTCTGCCATCGCGTGGAACAACCGTTCCCAGACACCCGCATGCGACCAGCGTCGAAACCGCGCATGCACCGCCGTCCATTTGCCAAACACCTCAGGCAGGTCACGCCAGTGCGCGACATTGCCCGCCATCCACAGGATCGCATCCACGAACAGCCGGTTGTCCACCCCACTGCGTCCAGGCAACCCGGCTCGGCCAGGCAGATGCCCCTCGATCCGCTGCCACTGTTCGTCCGTCAATGTCCGTCTGCTCAAGGCTTGGCTCCCTTCGCCAACCTTGAATCAAATCTTCAATTCAAACGGAATCCCTTGAATGCAGACAGCGCCTAGGGCGCGCAGGGCCGACCGGCGGCATCATGCTCTTGATGACCGCGCCCGCGCCCTTGCCGCATGCCCGCCCCGCCGCGCACTCTTCAGCCAAGACGAGGAGCGAGCAACGACATGGGCCAGAGCAAAGCCATCGACCTGCGTATCGACGTTTCGGAGGCGACCGGGTTGGACGACGCACACGTCGCGGTCAGCCTGTTCCTGCCCGATCCCGCCGAGCTTGGCGATATTCCGATCATCCTGTTCGCCGGTCCGGGTGGCGGCTATTCGCGCGGCTATTTCGACATCCATGCCGAGGGTCATGACGGCTATAGCGAGGCCGAATTCCATACCGCCCATGGCTTCGTCTACGTCACCATCGACCATCTCGGCGTCGGCGACAGCACCACCCGCCACAATGCGAAACTGCGGATCGAGACGATGGCCGCAGGTAACGACGCGGTGGTGCGCGAGCTGGTCGCGCGCCTGCGCGACGGCACGCTGGCGCAGGGCTTTCCCGCCGTCCCCGATCCGTTCGTCGTCGGATGCGGCCAGTCGCTTGGCGGCGGCATCACGATGATCATGCAGGGACGGCATCGAACCTATGACGCGATCGCACCGCTCGGCATCAGCGCGATCCATACCCAGTTGCCCCAGCCCAGCCGCGACCTCGAACGAATGACGCGCGCCACCTATTGCTTCACCCGCGCGACCCCCAATCAGGAAATGGTCACAGCGCGGTCGCAACGCGGCCATCCTGACTGGGGCTATGCCTTTCACTGGGAGGAGACGCCCGGAGACATCATCGCGACCGATATGAAGGGCGGCTATCCGAAGCGGGAGACGACCCCGCATTGGGGCAGCCTGACGCTGCCGCCCTGCGCGATCGGCTGCAACTCGCCGCATTTCTTCGCGGCCGAAGTGGCGATGATCGACGTCCCCGTGCTGCTCGCGATGGGTGAGCGCGACGTGTGCCCGGACCCGCACCGCGAACCGGCGGAGTTCACGTCGAGCCCCGACGTGTCGCTCTATATCGTGCCCCGCATGGCGCATATGCACAATTTCGCGCCGACTCGGGCACGGATGTGGCAGCGGCTCAATCGCTGGGCCCGGATGGTGGCCGCCGACGTCCGCGCCGCATCCTGATCGCGCCGCGATCGGCATGGCGGTGCATCATTCACAAGTGTGATGGCGCGGAAGGGTCCATTGCCTGATCGCGGTGCAGCGTAAATAGCCGGGGCCGCATCCATGCCCAGCCGGGCGCGACACCGATCACGGTCAAGACGTCGTGGCGGTGCCGAGGCGAAGCGGACGCGGGGGGCGGATCGGGCCCGAGCAGACGAGGTGAGCAAAATGATGAACGATGTTTTCCTGATGTCCGGCGCGCGGACCGCGATCGGCAGCTTTGGCGGCGCGCTCAAGGACGTTCCCGCTTCCACCCTGGGCGAAATCGTAATCCGCGAGGCGCTCGCCCGCGCCGGTTTCGCGCCGGAGACGGTCGGCCATGTCGTGATGGGGAATGTCATCCCGTCCACGCCCGCCGACGCCTATATCGCCCGCGTCGCGGCAGTGCGCGCCGGCTTGCCGGTCGCCACTCCCGCGCTGACGGTCAACCGGCTGTGCGGCTCGGGCCTCCAGGCGATCATCTCGGCGGCGCAGGGGATCATGCTGGGCGAATATGACGTCGCCATCGGCGGCGGCACGGAAAGTATGAGCCAGGCGCCCTTCTACGCCACCGACCTGCGCTTCGGGCGCAAGATGGGCGATGCGACGATGCTCGACGCCCTCACCCGGTCACTCTCCGATCCGTTCGAGGGATCGCATATGGGCGTGACGGCGGAGAATGTCGCAGTCGAATGCGGCATCTCCCGCGAGGCGCAGGATGCGCTGGCGATCGAAAGCCACCGGCGCGCGGCCCATGCGATCGCCGACGGCCGCTTCGCGGACCAGATCGTGCCGGTCCCGGTCCGCAAGCGCGGCCAGACGACGATGTTCCAGGTCGACGAGCATGTCCGGGGCGACACCTCGCCACAGGATATCGCCGGTCTGCGCCCGGTCTTCCAGAAGGACGGCAGCGTGACGGCGGGCAACGCCTCCGGCATCAACGACGGCGCGGCGGCGGTTCTGCTCGCCTCGGGCGCGGCGGTCGAGCGCCAAGGGGCCAAGCCCTGGGCGCGCATCCTCGGCTGGGGCCATGCCGGTGTTGAGCCCCGCGTCATGGGGCTGGGGCCGGTTCAGGCAGTGCCGATCGCGCTGGCGCGGGCGGGGGTCGCACCGGACGCGATCGACGTCATCGAGTCTAACGAGGCATTCGCAGCGCAGGCCTGCGCGGTCGCCGATCAACTTGGTTTCGATGCGGCGCGGACCAACGTCAATGGCTCGGGCATCGCTCTGGGGCATCCCGTGGGCGCGACGGGGGCGATCCTGACGGTCAAAGCGCTTTACGAACTGGAGCGCAGCGGCGGTATGCTCGGCCTCATCACGATGTGCATCGGCGGCGGACAGGGCATCGCAATGGTGCTCGAGCGAATCCGATAGCAGCGGTAAGCGAGCTGAGGCTGACGGCAGGGGTAAGGATCCCGCCCATGGGTCCGTGGCTCGTCGGATGTTTGATCGCGGCATTTGATGGTGCATCATCGGCGCAAGCCTGGAAGGATGCATCATGGGACAGGTTCTACACGGGAGCGCCGCACGACAGAGGCAGTCCCCCGGCCTTCGTCGGGGCAGGGTCTGCATCGTCCACCTGTTGCGCAACCCGATGAGCTTTGTGTCGTGGAAGGGCTGCAAGCCGATCGCGCAGGCGCTCCGCAGCGTCTACCGGGCCGAGACGGCCGAGGCCGGCCGGGCGGCGCTGGACGCCTTCGAGGCCAGTCCCTGGTGCAAACACCACCCGGCGATCGCGCAGAGATGGCGGCGCCATTGGGATCATGTGATCCCGTTCTTCGCCTTCCCTGAGGGTGTGCACCGGATCATCTACACCACCAACGCCATCGAGGCGCTGAACTCGAAACTGCGCCGGGCGGTACGAACCCGCGGCCACTTCCCCGGTGCCGATGCCGCGATGAAGCTGCTATACTTCGTGCGCAACACCGCCGCTCAGGAGTGGAAGCGTCCATACCGCGAGTGGTCCGAGGCAAAAACCCAGTTCGCCATCATCGTCGGCGAGCGCTTCGTCATCAGATGCCGGTCATGGCCTACAGCCCGGTCGAGCAAGGCCGCTTGGTGGCCCATCCCGGCCTGCCCAAATGGCCTCGAGCGCGACGCCACGCCCGCGCAACTCGCTATCGCCTGGCTGCTGACGCGGGACGGCATCCTCCCCATCCCCAAGGCCGGGTCCGTCGCCCATGTGCGGGATAACCGGGCGGCGTTGGACCTCACACTATCCGAAGCCGAGCTACGATGCTTCGACGACCTGTTCCCGCCGCCACGCGGCCCCGAGCCGCTCGCGATGCTCTAACCGCGGATGAAGTCGAGGAACGCGCGTAACGGCGGCGGCACGAGACGGCGGCCGGAATAATAGAGGAACGGGCCGGAGAAGGACTGCCACCAGTCGGGCAGTACCGGTTCGAGTGCGCCGCTCCCCAACGTCGGCGCGAGCCAGTCCTCGAACAGGTGGATGATCCCACCGCCTGCCACCGCCACATCGACCAGCAGTTCCACTGCACCGGCGACACCGGCGATCAGCCGCTCGTCATAGCGGATGCTGGCATCGCAGCCCGATGCCACCATATCGACGAAACCGTCCTCGGCGACGATCTCGACCTGAATGTCCGGATATGCTTCTGCGCTTGTCGCGGGGCAGGCAGAAGTCGGCTTTTCTTCGCCCGCGCTGGATCGCTCCGCCGCGGCGATCGCCGAACTGGTGGCAGCAGACATGCTGGTTATCGGCACCCCGATGCATAACTTCACCGTGCCCGCCGCCCTGAAAGCCTGGATCGACCTTGTTGTCCGCCCCTTCCACACCTTCGCACCGGGCGAGAACGGCAAGGTCGGATTGCTCCCCGACAAGCCAGTCTTCATCGCCATCGCGTCAGGCGGACATTTTCATGGCGAGGGCGCAGCGCAGCCGGGCTTTCTGACGCCCTATCTGTCGGCGGTGCTGGGCTGCATTGGCGTCCGCTCCGTCCACTTCCTGCCGTCGCAGCGCACCGCCAGAGCCACGGCGAGCGACCTGGGGCAGCAGACCCATGCGCTCCTCAAACGGGTCGACGACATCCTGCGTCACATGGGAGCGTAGCGACATTGCGCGTGCTACGCTCCCCGGCTTTGCGGCGCGGGCCCAAAGTCATTCCTGATCAGGGACAGCAGGCGCGCAGCATCGCTCGGCATAGTTTCGGCGGCCGCATTGGTGAGGATACGCAGCCGCCTGCGGCGAAGGCGACGGACTTTGACCGGGAACCCGTGATGCGCCGCGTCCATCAGGGTCTCGACCCGGCGGTTCACGCTCATAACAGCGCGAGCTGGCGATCCCGGACGTCGACCAGCGTCGCACGCGCCTGGTGGGCGGCGTCGACAGCCTGACGATAGTGGACCGTCCGGCAGCGCTCGGCCTCCTCGAAGCCGACGGGTGCCCAGTTCTCGGTTGGATAGACCGTGTCTTATATCGCGCATGCCGTCGCACGAAGCGCTGCGTCGTGTGCGAGCTGCATTGATCCTTCCTCGTCTTCGTGGTCATCCCGAATCAGCATTGCGACCCGGCAACAAAGGGGTGGAACAAATAAAGAACATGGTGTAAGGTGCGTGTCGTCGGACGGCATCCTGGTCGGGGTGAACCGCGCTGAGCGGCGACGACCAGCCTTGATCGTGCCGAAATGTCATGCGATCGACTGGGCTGTGATTGTCGTAACGCCGCCAGTTCGGTCTTTAAGGGGTTTTGATCGTGCGAAGCGTCGAATTGTTCACCGGATGCGGAGGCCTCGGCCTCGGACTGGCTCGAGCGGGCTTTCACCATGACCTGATGGTCGAGTGGAACGCAGACGCCGTCGAGACGGTGCTTCACAATCGCGCGAAGGGCGTCGAGCACGTGGCCGACTGGCCGATCGTGCGCAGCGACGTCCGCGAGATTGATTGGCACGCGCACGCCGGCGTCGACCTGGTCGCAGGCGGTCCGCCGTGTCAGCCGTTCAGCATCGGCGGCAAGCATCGCGGCAACGACGACCATCGCGACATGTGGCCGCAGGCGATACGATCGGTACGTGAGATACGACCGCGCGGCTTCATCTTCGAGAACGTGCGTGGCCTCGCTCGGGCCAAGTTCGCCCCGTACCTCCAGTCGATCGTCGATGGCCTGACGCGGCCGGGCGAGGACCTCGCCTACAACGTGCGCGTGACCCTGGTGAACGCTGCCGACTACGGCGCGGCCCAGAAGCGCCACCGCGTCATCATCGCCGGCGTCCGCTCGGACGTGCTGACCAGCCCGGTCGCCGCCCTAAAGCCGACCCATTCGCGCGACCGACTTCTCTGGGAGCAGTTCGTGACAGGCACGTACTGGGACGAACATGGTCTGCGTCGGCAGAAGGAGCCGACCGACTATCTCGACGTCCACACGGTTCGGAAGCTGCGTGCCGCCGGCGTCGAGCCGACCGGGCCGCGCTGGGTGACCGTCCGAGACAAGCTGAAGGGCCTGGGCGAGCCGACCGGCCGCAACAACCACATCTTCCAGGCCGGAGCGAAGGCGTACAAGGGCCACACCGGCAGTCCGCTCGATCAGCCGGCGAAGGCGTTGAAGGCCGGCGACCATGGCGTCCCCGGGGGCGAGAACATGATGGTACTGCCCGGCGGCGGCGTCCGCTACTTCACCACCCGCGAGGCCGCGCGCCTGCAGGGTCTGCCAGACGACTACGACTTCCCGCGCAGCTGGACCGAAAGCATGCGCCAGCTCGGCAACGCCGTTCCGTCCGAACTGGCCGAAGCCGTCGGTCGCTGGATGAGCGGCATCTTGACCAGAGGTGCGGGTGCGTTGCCAATGGCGGCGTGACCGAATCGCAGACACCCGCCGCCACCGTAATCGAGCCCGCGCTTGCGGGTTACAAAGAGTACGAGATCAACATCGAGCAGGTCATGCGCAATGATCTGCCCGGGGTGGTCGCCGACATTCACGCCGCGCCGTTGACCGCCGCGTCGGTCAACGCGATCCCGGAAGGGGCGAAGGGCGCCTATGTCCTCCTCGTCGACGGGTATCCCGTCTACGCGGGCAAGACAGACACGCGGCACGGCTTCCGGGATCGCCTGAACCGGCATGCCTTCTCGATTCAGAACCGGAAGAATCTCGATCCGGCGACGATCACATTCAAGGCGATCCGTATCCTCGTGTTTTCCAACTTCGACGTCGAGGCGATTTTGATCGACGAGATGCGGAAGGCCGACAAGGACGCCCTACGGTGGAATTACAGCGGGTTCGGCTCCAACGATCCCGGGCATCGCCGCGAAGGCCAGCGACCGGCCGAGTTCGACGTGAAATACCCGGTCAATATCGATCGCCCGCTGCATCTGGTGAAGCCTGGCCAGTATCAGCTTCTGTCGCTGCTCGTCCGCCTGAAGGAACATTTGCCGTTCGATCTCAGATACGAAACCGATCTGCAGCCCGGATCCGACGACAAGTACATTGACTACCGGAAAGGGCATGCAGATCAGCGCGAGGCCGGGCCGGTCGACGTGGACGATGACGACACCACCCGTACCCTGCTGCAGAAGATCATGGCCGCGCTTCCGCCAGGCTGGCGGACGACCGTCTTCCCGGGCAGGGTGATCCTTTACAAGGAATCGAACACCTACCGCTACGCGCTGGAGAGCTTCACGGCGTGAAGGCGAAGCGGGCGCCGCTCACGCGCTCGGAGGTCATGTCGCGAGTTAAGGGGCGCGATACGCGACCCGAAATGCGGCTCCGACGCGCGTTGCACGCCGCCGGGCTGCGCTATCGTCTGCAGGCGCGCGAACTGCCCGGCCGGCCGGACATCGTCTTCCGCAGGGCCAGGCTGGCGATCTTCGTCCACGGCTGCTTCTGGCACCGCCATCCCGGCTGCGAGCACGCGCGGATGCCGAAGAGCAGGCTCGAATTCTGGACCGAGAAGCTGGATGGCAACGTCGAGCGCGATGCGCGGCAGCTGGCGCTGCTCAAGGAGGCCGGCTGGACGGTGATGACGTTATGGGAGTGCGAAAGCCGGGATCCGGCCGCGATCGACGCGTTCGTCGAGGCAGTGCGTGCGCGCGTCGTGGACGCGCGTGGCGCCACCGTGGCGCCCTGAGGATCGGCGGGGCGATCGCGCTTTCGTGGGCGTTTCTAAGCGGAGGCGAGTCGAGCGCGGTCGCGCAGCATGGCGGCTGTACGGTCTTCACGATCTGCCACGCCAGCGGCGGGACGAACTGCGTCGTCGAGGGCGACACGGCGTGAGTCGTAGGTGCGACGCGGGCGGTGGCGCAACGCCAAGATCATGGCTTTTCGGCCTCCTCCGGCACAAGTGCGGTGCGGGGAACGAGATACCGAACCCCCGGCACAGGGGACGCGAATAACGGAAGTGCGCGCCAGTCGAAGAGTCGCTCTCTGAGCCAGGCAGGCTGTAGCCATTCGTCCGTGACGTGCCGGCCGACCAGCAGGAACAGCCAGCCGTTGATGAGGTCGTCGTTGATCGGATCGTCTGCCAGATGATAGTCGTGCTGTTGGGACAGGTAGCCGTTGATTGCCCAATGCCGCTCTGCCCAGTGCCACCAAATGCGGCAGCGTTCGTCGTCCTGAAGGATGTCGTAATCCCGATCGATCAGCCGCGACAAGTCGTGGTCGGGCAGGTCCGCGCCGGTCTGGGCGACGATCCTTGCATAGGCGCGGTCGGCCCATTGCCACGTCTCCTCTTCGGCATCGCGTGGGATGTCCCGCATCATCCGGACATGCATTGACAGGTTGGTGAAGCGTTGCTGCGCCTCATTCGCCCAAAAGGCGAATTTTGCGTCCCGCGCGATCATCAGGTCATAATTGCCGAAGCGCGGCATGGGATTGTCCTCCCACTCGAATTCCGACCCGTCGCCGACTGGCAGGTCTAGCGGGCAGTGAAAGGGGTAGGCCCGGACCGCATCCCAATATGGGCGCGGGATCGGCCGGCCGGACCGTTCGAAATCGGCCGGCGGCAGGACGAACCCCGTCGTCAGCGCGCCAAGCGCTCCATCGGTCTCGTCAGCCATCGGCGATATCGACATCCTGCTCGAGCAGGTGCGTGGCGAAACTGTGCCGTAGGGTATGCGGGCTGACCCGCTTGCGGATGCCCGCGGCTTCGGCCGCCTCGTGGACCGCGCGGTGCAGCTGCCGCGTCGAGATCGGGTCGGTGTAGCTGCGGCCCGGGAACAGCCATCCGTGCGGCAGCAGGACGCTACGCCGCTTGCCCTCGCGCCACCAGACCCTGAGCAGTTCGAGCAGTTGCGGCGAGAGCATCGCGTTGCGGTCCTTGCGCCCTTTGCCTTCCTCGATACGGATGAGCATGCGCTTGCTGTCGATATCGTCGGCCTTGAGGTGGGCGACCTCCGACACGCGCAGGCCGGCACCGTATGCCACGCCGAGCGCCGCGCGGTACTTGATGCCCGGTGCCGCCTCGAGCAGTCGCGCGACCTCATCGACGCTCAGCACGTCGGGCAGCTTGCGAGGCCGCGGCGCCAGCACCAGCTTGCGCGACAGATCCGGCCGGTCGAGCGTCACCCCGAACAGGAAGCGTAACGCCGATACCGTCGCGCCGATGACGGACTCGCTGACGCCGTGCTCGCGCTGGTGAACCTGGAAGCACCGCACGTCCTCTGCCGTCGCGGTGGCCGGCGAGCGCTTGAGAAAGGCCGCGAAGGTGCGGACGTGGCGGACATAGTCGTGTTGCGTCCGCGCCCGCATCGAACGCATCGCCATGTCGTCGAGCATCCGCTGGCGCAGCGGGGTGACAGGTGCTTCGGTCGGTGACGTCGTCATGACAAAGTTCCTCTTGTTGAAGGAACCCCATCGTCTGCCTCCGCTGCCGCAGGACAAAACCTCAGCGCTGACGCGTTATCTCACCGCGAACCCCAATGCCGCGCAGCGGCTTCGTGCGTTGGGTCATTCCGCCGGTAGCGGGAAAATGGATGTCGACCGGAGGGAAGTGATTACGGGCCGAGCGCGTGAACGTCAGCTATTGCCATAAATCGCCGTTTCGCGAGCCGGATCGGAATGACAGCTTTGTCCCACAGCACGAACCCGCTGCGCGGGAGGGTCGCTTGGGGTGAGGTAGCGTAGTATTTCAAAGGCTTTGGGCGGGGAGGTGTTGCCGTCCGACCATGCGGGTTCCTTCAACGGAAAGGAACTCGTCAT
>Ga0308171_1000332_pt1 | contig 115182 bp, 114 predicted proteins | sample PhyGR1_FD_202135 | JGI IMG/M metagenome (GOLD analysis project Ga0308171, IMG submission 202135) | Phyllosphere microbial communities from UC Gill Tract Community Farm, Albany, California, United States - DLSLSG.R1 | ecosystem: Host-associated > Plants > Phyllosphere > Unclassified | place...
GGTACTTGTACTCGCCACGCTCGTCGTACTCGGTGGCCATGCCGTACAGCGCCGGGTCGAACTCGGTGCCGTTGGGGTCGACCGACTCGTTGGCCTGCTTGAGCGACAGCGAGATGCGGCGACGCTCCAGGTCGATGTCGATGATCTTGACGAAGACCTCTTCGCCCACCGACACGACCTGCTCGGCGAGCTCGACATGCTTGCCGGACAGCTCCGAGATGTGCACGAGACCCTCGATGCCGTCTGCGACGCGCACGAACGCACCGAACGGAACGAGCTTGGTGACCTTGCCCGGAGCGATCTGACCGATCGCGTGGGTACGGGCGAACACCTGCCACGGGTCTTCCTGCGTCGCCTTGAGCGAGAGCGACACGCGCTCGCGGTCGAGGTCGACCTCGAGGATCTCGACGGTGACTTCCTGGCCCACCTCGACGACCTCGGAGGCGTGCTCGATGTGCTTCCAGGAGAGCTCGGAGACGTGCACGAGGCCGTCCACGCCGCCCAGGTCGACGAACGCACCGAAGTTGACGATCGACGAGACCGTGCCCTTGCGGACCTGGCCCTTGTGCAGGTTGTTGAGGAACGTGGTGCGCGACTCGGACTGCGTCTGCTCGAGCAGAGCGCGGCGCGAGAGCACGACGTTGTTGCGGTTCTTGTCGAGCTCGAGGATCTTCGCCTCGATCTCCTGGCCGAGGTACGGCGTCAGGTCGCGGACGCGGCGCAGCTCGATGAGCGAAGCCGGGAGGAAGCCGCGGAGGCCGATGTCGACGATGAGGCCACCCTTGACGACCTCGATCACGGAACCGGTGACAACACCGTCGTTCTCCTTGATCTTCTCGACGTCGCCCCATGCGCGCTCGTACTGGGCACGCTTCTTGGACAGGATGAGACGGCCTTCCTTGTCCTCCTTCTGGAGAACGAGGGCCTCGACGTGATCGCCGACGTTGACGACCTCGTTGGGGTCGACGTCGTGCTTGATCGAAAGCTCGCGGGAGGGGATGACACCCTCCGTCTTGTAACCGACGTCGAGGAGGACCTCGTCGCGGTCGATCTTCACCACGGTGCCTTCGATGAGGTCGCCGTCGTTGAAGAACTTGAGGGTCTTCTCGACCGCGGCCAAGAAGTCTTCGGCGGAGCCGATGTCGTTGATCGCGACCTGCTTGGTAGCCGGGGCGGTCGTTGCGGTAGTCATGTAGTGGGTTGTCCTAGTGGGTGGGTGTCGGGCTCCGGCTCCTGCGGGCCGGCCCCAGGAGGGACCGCACCCGGCCGCACACCATCCACCCGAGGGCGAACGCGTGCACGAGCCGAAGCGAAGCGGATTGTTTCGTGCGATGCCACTCGCGCACTTCCGCTCGGGAAGTCAGACGAGTGACGTTCAATCCTAACCCATTCGGGGTCTTCACCGCAGACCAGCCAGGAGGGAGCGCACGGACAAAAGTCACGATGAGGTCTCGATTGCCCAGGTGGCATCCAGAAATCCGTGGCAGGCTCCCGGTCTTGTGCCCGCTCGACGGCGGGCAGGACGTGTGCCTTCGCGCCGTCCTCGCGATACGAAACCGGTGTTATGAGATCTGAGTCGACGCCCCCCTCCAACCGTCGTAGCCGCAGATTGGCTTCCCGTCGTTCCGCCCGTCGCCCCGCTCTCGCGGCCGGTGTCGTGGCCCTGGGCATCGTGGCGGCGACCACGCTGACGGCCGCTTCCCCCGCTGCCCCCGCCACGGCCGCCCCGGCGTTGCTGTCGGCGGCGAGCTTCCAGCTGGCCTCTTTCACCAGCCCCGCCTCGACGTCGGCCCCCGAGGTCGCCGAGGCCCAGGCGGCCGAGCAGACCGCCACGGCGACCCTGCAGGCCGTCACGAGCGTGCAGAACGACATCGCGGCATCCGGGCTCGACATCGGACAGCCCGCGACCGTCGACACCACGGCGCTGCAGCAGGCAGCCGATCGCCTCGACGCCGCGCAGGAGCTGCCGCCGACCTTCCTCCCCGACGTGACGGACGACGTCACCGCCGCCGCGACCAGCGTGAACCAGCGCGTGAGCGAGCTGCGCGGAGGGCTGGATGCCGCCGTCGCCAAGAAGCAGGCGGAGGAAGCGGCCGAGAAGGCTCGCCAGGAAGCCGAGGCCAAGGCCGCGGCCGAGGCCCAGGCGAAGGCCGAGGCGGAAGCGGCGGCGCGAAAGAGTTCTTCCTCGAACAGCTCCTCCGGCAGCACGTGGACTCCCCCGGCATCCTCGGGCGGCGGCTCAGGCGACAACAGCCCCGGCGGCGCGCAGGCGACCGCTCGCGGCATGCTCGCCGGCTACGGCTGGGGCGATGACCAGTTCTCCTGCCTCGTGTCGCTGTGGAACCGTGAGTCGGGATGGAACTACCAGGCGTACAACGCCGGCAGCGGTGCCTACGGCATCCCGCAGGCCCTCCCCGGCAGCAAGATGGCCTCGGCCGGCGGTGACTGGCAGACCAACGCGGGCACGCAGATCGCCTGGGGTCTCGGGTACATCTCGGGCCGCTACGGCAGCCCGTGCGGAGCGTGGGACCACTCCAACTCGGTCGGCTGGTACTGACACCGCGTCCGCACCCGCGAAGACGGAACGCGCCGCTCCGGAGGATCTCTCCGGGGCGGCGCATTCGTGTGCCGTGAGTGAGGTGCGGGGCTCTTACGCGCCGTTGCGGCGCGCGATGAAGCCCGCGAGCAGGGCGTGCGACAGGGGCGCGATCGAGGCGACCATCAGGATCGTCCCCCACACGGCCTGCTCGCCCTGGAGAAGGATGCCCCCGATGAGGAGGCCCGTGAACAGCACGGCGGACACCACCCGGCGGATCATGCGCTCCAGATCGCGCAGGCGGCGCTCGATCCGGGGCGTCTGCACCGAGACCGCGCCCTCCTCGAAGCGGGACACGAGCGTGTCGATGCGTCGCGGCAGACGCGCCGTGACCGCGGCGACAGCGCCGACCTCGCGCGCGAGCGCCTGGACGGTGTTGCCGCTCTCCTCGCGGATCAGCCGCTGCGCGTAGGGCTCAACGGCATCCCAGATATTGAACGCCGGATCCAGCGCGCTGCACATCCCACTGGTGAGCGACATGGCGCGCACGATGAGCAGGAAGTTCTCCGGGAGCTGGAACGGCAGCGTACGTACGACGTCGCCGAACTCGACGGCGAAGGCGCGGAACTCGCGGGGGTCCACCTCTTGCAGCTCCGCAAACCCCATGCCGCCGAACCGCGAGAACAGCTGCGTCATGGCGCGTTCCAGCTGCACGGTGTCGGCGGAGGGCAGCAGGACGCCGATGTCGCGGATGCCGTCCACGAGACCCTTGCCGTCGCGCGAGGCGGCGGCGATGAGGACGCGGCGCAGGCCCCGGCGCAGCCCCGGTGGCACCTCCCCCATCATCCCGAAGTCGATGAAGGTGAACCGCCACGCGGGGGGCGTGACATCCGGGGTCGGCAGGGGGGTCACGAAGACGTTGCCGGGATGCGGGTCGGCGTGGAAGAAGCCGTCCTCGAAGAGCTGGTCGAACATGACCGCCGCGAAACGCGCCGCGACCTCGGACGGGTCGATCCCGGCCGCGCGGAGGGCGTCGACGTCGTTGATCTTGATCGCCGACACGTCCTCGAGCGTGAGGACCCGTCGGGTCGTGCGCTCCCACGCGACCGCGGGCACGGCGACGCGGCCGTCCTCACCGAAGTCCGCCGCGAAGCGCTCGGAGTTCGCCGCCTCGTGCAGGTAGTCGATCTCCTCGAGGCTGGTCACGGCGAACTCCTCGACCAGCGCGGGCATGTCCACGCGGTCCGAGACGAGCGACACCCTGCTGAGCCATCTGCCGACCTTGCGGAGGGCCCGCAGGTCCACCTCGACGATGCGATCGATGCCAGGGCGCTGGACCTTCACGACGACCTCGCGCAGACCGCTCTCGTCGGCGACCGCGTCCGTCAGCGTCGCACGATGCGCCTGGCCGAGCGATGCCGCCGCGAGCGGACGCTCGTCGACGGTGGCGAAGGCGCGGGCCAGTGGCATCCCGAGCTCCTCCTCGATGCGGGCGCGCATGAGGGCGAACGGGACGGCGGGCACCTCGTCCTGCAGGCCTTCGAGCTCCTTCGTGATGATCGGCGGCAGCACATCGAGGCGGGAGGACATGAACTGTCCCACCTTGATCATGAGCCCGCCGAGATCGACCGCGAGCATGTGGAAGCGCCGCGCGATGCGCAGGAGCCGCCGGGTGCGGCCCCGGGCGGAGATCCACCCGAGGCCGAACCGCGGCAGGAACAGCTCGTACCACCACGCCTGCACGAGGTAGCGGGCGGCGAACCGTGTGATGCGCCGATAGCGGGCGCGCATGAGGGCGTCGTCGGTCAACGGAACTCCTGGATGCCGACGGGCCGGGGGTACGCGCCGGGTGCGGGCACTCTCAGCCCTGGGCGAGGATGGAGTAGAGCTTGCGGCGCGCCTCGTCGAGGATCTCGACGGCCTTCGCCACCTGCTCCTTGTCGCCCGTGCGGGCCACCTGAGCCGCGGCCTGGGCGAGCTCGACGCCCGCCTTGGGCAGCGCCGTCATCCGGCCGCTGTCGCGGGCACCGGCCGACTCCCACGGCGCCGTACGCTCGGTCGTCTCGTCGCCCGCGGCCGCTCGGCCCTCTTCGGTCAGCGCGTAGGTCTTGCGACCGTTCGACTCCTCGGCGCGGACCAGACCCTCGTCGGTGAGCAGCTGCAGCGTCGGGTAGACCGAGCCGGGGCTCGGCTTCCAGGAGCCGCCGCTGCGCTCCTCGATCTCGCGGATGATCTGGTAGCCGTGCATCGGCTGCTCCAGCAGCAACGACAGCACGGCCGAGCGCACATCGCCCTTGTTCATGCGGGGAGCGCTGCTCGTCTTCTGCTCGAACTGCGCGCGCAGCTGCTCCACGGCATCCATGATGTTCGACATCGGCCAGCCGGGCGTGCTGCTGCCGCCGCGTCCGCCGAACGCGTCTCCCAGGAATGAACCACTCATGACGACCTCCTTCGCGCGGACCCGATCTGAGTCAGCGATACACAACGATATATCGTTATGCGCGCGCGGAGGTCGCGACGACGAAGTTTCTCAGTACCAGTCGGTTGCCTGCGAGTGACCCCAGGCAGAGCACGGCGTGCCGTATCCGCGGGAGATGTAGTCCAGGCCCCAGGCGATCTGCGTCGCCGCGTTGGTCTGCCAGTCGGCCCCGAAGGTGGCCATCTTGTCGCCGGGCAGGGACTGCGGGATGCCGGTGGCACCGCTGGGGTTGTAGGCCTGGTAGTTCCAGCCCGACTCCTTGGTCCACAGCGACACGAGGCAGGAGAACTGGTCGCTCCCCCAGCCGTACTTGTCCGACGCCAGCTGGGCGGCGTACGCCTTCGCCCCGTCGGGGGTGTTCACGCGGGCGAGGGCCTCCGCCGCTTCCGCCTGACGCTGCGCCTCCGCGGCGGCCGCGGCCTCCGCCTGACGCTGCGCCTCGGCGGCGGCATCCGCGGCCGCCTTGGCCGCGATCGCGTCGTTCAAGCTGGCGCGCAGGGTGGCCACCTTCGCGTTGACGCGGTCCGTCTCGGTCTCGGCGTTCTGGCTCAGGGCCGGCACGAGCACGGTGGGCAGGAGGTCGGAGGACGCGAGGCGGCCCACCGCGTCCGTCAGGGCGGACGTGTCGATGCTGGTGTCGGCCACCTGCAGCGGGAGGCCCGTGGACGCGATGTCGGCCTGCACGGCCGTGGCGCTCGCGAGAGCGGCGTTCGCCTGGTTCGCGGCCGTGTCGGCCGTCGTGGTGATCGCGTCGAGCGTGGGCGTGGAGCCCAGCGCTGCGACCGTCAGCGCCGCCGGGGACGACGTCGGGGCCGGTGCGCTGAACGCGGATGCCGACGCGTCGGGCAAGGACAGCGGTGCGGCCACCGCGAGTCCCGTCGTGGCGACCATGCCGAGCGCCAGACCGGCGCAGGTCGCCGCCGTCGCCAGAGTACGGCGGGCGCGATGGACAGGAACGAGCTTCAGATCGGAACGCAGCAAAAGGGCACTTTCGTCGGGGGTGCGCTCTCGGGCGGAGCGCGGATTCGTGCCGTCGGGTCGACACAAGTCCCCGAGTGTGGGGGGCCGTTCTGAGCGTTATCTTCCCGTTACCTGAAAGGACCGTGGGAGCGCGGGACGGCCCGGCGCGGCTCGTTCGCCGTAGCGACCGCGCCGCGGAGCCGGGCCGCCTCCGCATTCATCCGCATGAAGAAAACCCGTTGACCGGGTCTTTTCCATGGCCGAGTAGCCACGCGGGCGCGCACCCCGCGACCGTCGTCGCGGGCGGCCGCCGGAAGCGGATCCGCGACGACGAAAAAGTCGCGGATCCGCTTGCGCTCAGCGACGGTGCGTGCGGTAGTAGTCCAGCAGCGCCGCCGTCGAGGCATCCTGTGTCGCAAGAGCCTTGTCGTCGCCCTCGATGGCCGGCGCGATCTGCAGGGCCAGCTGCTTGCCCAGCTCGACACCCCACTGATCGAACGAGTTGATGCCCCAGACCGTGCCCTGGGTGAACGTGATGTGCTCGTACAGCGCGATCAGCTGGCCCAGCACCGAGGGTGTCAGCGACGGCGCGAAGATCGACGTCGTCGGACGGTTGCCGGGGAAGGTGCGGGCGGCGACGAGGGCGCCGGTCGTGCCCTCGGCCTCGACCTCTTCCGCCGTCTTGCCGAACGCGAGCGCCTTGGTCTGGGCGAGGAAGTTCGCCAGGAACAGACCGTGCACGTCGCGACCGTCGTCGGCCAGCGGGTAGGCCGGGTTGACGAAGGCGATGAAGTCGGCCGGGATGAGCCGGGTGCCCTGGTGGATGAGCTGGTAGAAGGCGTGCTGGCCGTTCGTGCCGGGCTCGCCCCAGAACACCTCGCCGGTGTCGGTCGTGACGGGGGTGCCATCCCAGCGCACGGACTTGCCGTTGGACTCCATGGTGAGCTGCTGCAGGTACGCGGCGAAGCGGTGCAGCTGCTGGGCATAAGGGAGGACGGCGTGCGACTGCGCGCCGAGGAAGTTCGTGTACCAGACGTTCAGCAGACCCATGAGGATCGGCACGTTCTGCTCGACGGGAGTGGATGCCATGTGCTCGTCGACCGTGTGGAAGCCGGCGAGGAGCTCGCGGAAGACATCGGGCCCGAGCGTGATCGCCAGGGACAGACCGATGGCGGAGTCCACGGAGTAGCGGCCGCCCACCCAGTCCCAGAACCCGAAGGCGTTGGTGGGGTCGATGCCGAACGCCTCGACCTTGTCGAGCGCGGTCGACACGGCGACGAAGTGATGCGCCACGGCGTCGGTGCGGGCGTCGTCGCTGTCGGCGATCGCGCCGGCCGCGGCGAGCTTCTCCCACAGCCAGTCGCGGGCGAGGCGGGCGTTGGTGAGGGTCTCGAGGGTGGTGAAGGTCTTCGACGCGACGATGAACAGCGTCGTCTCGGGGTCGAGGTCAGCGGTCTTCTGCGCGATGTCGGTGGGGTCGATGTTGGAGACGAAACGCGCGTGGATGCCGGCGTCGGCGTAGGGCAGCAGTGCCTCGTAGACCATCACGGGGCCGAGATCGCTGCCGCCGATGCCGATGTTGACGACCGTCTCGACCTTCTTGCCGGTGACACCGCGCCACTCGCCCGAGCGCACGCGGACGGCGAAGGCGCTCAGGCGGTCGAGCACCTCGTGCACGTCGTGGTCGACCTGCTGGCCGTCGACGACGAGGGCGGGCTCGGCGCCCGCGGGGCGGCGCAGCGCGGTGTGCAGCACGGCGCGGTCTTCGCTGGTGTTCAGGTGCGCGCCGCGGAGCATCTCGGCGAAGCGCTCGCGCACGCCGGTCTCGCCGGCCAGCGCCACGAGCGCGTCGAGCACCTCGGCGGTGATGAGGTTCTTCGACAGGTCGACGTGCAGGTCGCCGACGGTGCAGGTCAGGGCGCTCACCCGGTCGGGGGTGGTGGCGAACCAACCGCGGAGGTCGGGCTCGAAGTCGTCGCGCAGAGCGCTCAGACGGGACCAGGCGGAGGTGGTGGTGGGGTCGATAGGCGCAGTCACGGAGACCACGCTAGCGACCCGTGTGACACTGTGCGCGACGGATGACGAAGCGCCGCGAAAACGCTACGCGCCCCTGCGTCGATCAGGGCAGAGCGATCTCGCGCGCGGCATCCCACGACTCGGTCCAGCCGAGGCGGTCGAACAGGCCGTCGAGCACCATCGCGGTGAAGCCCCACACCGTCTGCGGGCCGCAGGGCGTCTCGAAGTGGAAGGCCGGACCGCGCCACTCGCGACCGTCGCGGCGGACGACGGTCGACCCGCGTCGCGAGGGGTCGAGCAGGTCGGCGACGGGGGCTCGGAAGACCTCCGCCGACTCGGCCGCATCGACGGCGCGCACCGGCGTCGGGCGTGACCACCAGCCGACGACGGGAGTCACCTCGTGGCGCGAGAACGCCAGCGGCACGGACGGGAGCGTCCCGAGGACGTCGACGCCCGCGGGATCGAGCCCCGTCTCCTCGTGGGCCTCGCGCAGCGCCGCGGCCACGGCATCCGTGTCTCCGGGATCGACGCGTCCGCCGGGAAAGGCCACCTGGCCGGGGTGCGCGCGCAGCGTGCTCGCCCGCGCGAGCAGGAGGACATCGAGATCGCTGGGGACGTGCGCGGCGCTCCGCCGACTCGGGATGCCATCGAGCACGCCGAACAGGATGAGGACCGCCGCGGGTCGAGCCTGGCCCGCGACCGGCAGCGCACGCAGCGCGGGGAAGGCATCGCGACCCCCATCCTTTACGAGCGCCTCCAGCTGGGCGCGAGGGGAGGTCATGCGTCGATTAGACCACCGCACGTCGCACCAGGGGACGTGTTCCTTTCCGGGAACGTCAGCGCGTACCAGGACCTCCGCCGGGGGCGGCGCCCGCGGTCGGGGTGGTGGAGGTGTCGACGCGGACGCCGAGAGCGACCGTCCAGCCGGTGGTGTTGTCACCGGTCGTCGTCGCGAGCTGGAGGGCTCCCTCGTCCTCGCCGAACACGTTGTCGTCGGCGAGCGAGACGCGGGAGAGGTTGGATGCCGACGAGGGGTAGGCCGCGTCCGCGTAGACGATCTCGCACGTGTCCTGCGGCAATGCGACCTGCGACGTCGCGATCGCGTTGGACGCGTCGGTGATGGCATCCACGTTCGGGTAGACCTCGAAATGGATGTGGGGCCACCGACCGTCGTAGCAGCCGGGCAAGATAGAGGTGAACGACACGACGCCGTCCGCCCCCGCCACCTGGACGCCGCGAAGGTACGTTTCGTTCTCGATGCCCGAGGAGTACATCGAGTAGCGCCCCTCGGTGTCGCAGTGCCAGACGTACACGGCCGCGCCGGCGAAGGGCACGTCACCGTTGGCGATGTCGAAGAGCGTCAGGTCGAGGGTCATCGGGATGCCCTCGACCGTGGCCCCACCGTCCAAGCTCGTGCGCAGGTCGCTGCGGACGATGCCGGACTGCTCGAGGATGTCGGGGCCGTTCGAGCCGTCGCCCGGGTAGGGTCCCGCGGTCTCGTCGGGGATCTCGCCCGCGGGGAGAGCGGCCGCGGCGCTCGTCGCGGTGGGGGTGGCCGTGGGCGTCGCCGAGGCGGTGGGCGTCGAGGAGGGTGTCGCCGTCGTGGTCGCTGCGGTCGTGCCCGTTGCGGCGGGCGTACACGCCGCCAGAGTGACGGCTCCGGCACCGAGGGCGACGAGCCCGAGGATGCCGCGCCGGGAGACGAGGGTGCGGATGTCGAAGGGTGCGCCCTGGTCGACGACGGGCTCGTCGGCGCGGTCGAGGAGACGGCCCTCGTAGGCGGGGCCATCGGGGGTCATTTCGGTGTCGGGGATTCTGGTCATGTTCGCCTCCGGGTCGGGGTGCTGTCGATACCCCGACTGTGAGGGACGCTCCCTGCCCGGCACCTCACCGATCCTTTGCGAAACCTATGAACAGCGATCTCGCGCGCGATCACCCGGGGCTGCGGCGTCAAGGCCCCGCCCGCGGCGCGTGCGTGCGTGTGAAGATGAGGCGACGGAGGTGGTCACATGGCGTCAGCGCTGCACGCGGTAACCCTCGTCGTGAACATGCCGATCACGAAGATCGACGCTCTCGACGTGATCGCCTTCGCGTCCGACGGCGGCATCGAGGATGCCGGGACCGCCCAGCCCCGGGTCTGGCTCGCGCCCCATGCGTGGGCCGAGGTGGAGATCCCGAAGTTCGCCGATCCCCCGCCCTTCGCGATCGACGTCTACTCCGACGTCTCGGGCGAGGTCGCCTGGGCGCAAGCCCGACGGCTCGCCGAGGCGCTCGAACGCCTCGGCTGGACCGTGGAACCACCGCGCGCCGGCGTGCAGTGACATCCGCCCGCCGTCACGACGCGAGGACGACGCGCCCGGATCAGTCCTCAAGCCCCACCATCGCCGCGCTGCGCTCCCACAACGACTTGGCCACGGCCGGGTCGTCGGCGAGACGGGCGGTTCGCGCCGCCTTGTTGTTGGCGTAGAAGCCGCCCGGCTCCCAGTCGACGCCGGGCTTGCCCAGAGCCAACCACGTCAGGCGCGCGCCACCGACCGACGTCGAGGTCATCAGCCGCTGCGCGAGCGGCCCACCGTACAGCCACTTCCACGGCCCGTTCGACGTCGATCCGAAGCTCGACGCGATGACGCCCGGGTGGAAGGCGACCGCCGACAGGCCCTGATCGCCGTACCGGCGGTGCAGCTCTTTCGTGAACAGCACGTTGGCGAGCTTGGCGTGGCCGTATGCCGACGTGGACGAGTAGCGACGCGCGGACTGCAGATCGTCCACGTCGAAGCCGGGGAACCGCGCCGCGGCGCTGGAGGTCTGGATCACCGACGCGCGCGAGGCGACCAGTCGATCGAGCAGCAGAGTGGTCAGGAGGAACGGTGCGAGATGGTTCACCTGGAAAGTCAGCTCGAACCCGTCGCCCGTGAGCGTCCGCTCGCCGAACACGCCACCGGCGTTGTTGGCCAGCACGTCGATACGGGGGTATCGCTCGAGCAGGGACGCCGCGAGCTCGCGCACCTGAGAGAGGTCACTGAAGTCGGCGACGAACGAGTCCACCCCGAGCGAGCGAGCCACGCGGGCCGTCTTCTCGGGGCTGCGCCCGACGACGACGACCTCCTCGCCGAGATCATGCAGCTGCTTCGCGGAGGCGGCGCCGATGCCGTCGCTCGCTCCGGTGATGACGATCGTGCGGGTCATTCGTACCTCCTGGTCGGTTCCCTCACGCTAACGGGGCCGGTGGAGAGAACCCCGGGGCTTGAAGTCGGCATCCGGAACGACCGAGAACTCACAGCCCGCTCCCAGTCCCGAGGGACCAAAAGCGACGGGGAAGGCGTTCTCTAGAGAGACGCCCGCCAACGGGTGTCTTGACGAGAGGACACGAACCGTGAGCACGGAGTACCGGAAGACGTCGGAGGCGCTCGGCCGCCTCACCGACCGCCAGTTCGCCGTCACGCAGGACGACGCCACCGAACCGCCGTTCCGCAACGAGTACTGGGACAACCACGAGGCAGGGATCTACGTCGACGTCGTGTCGGGGCAGCCGCTGTTCTCGTCGACCGACAAGTTCGACAGCGGGTCGGGCTGGCCGAGCTTCACCAAGCCCATCGACGACGCCGCCGTCATCGAGAAGACCGACCGCACCCTGTGGATGACGCGCACCGAGGTGCGTTCCGCCGGTGCCGACAGTCACCTCGGCCATGTCTTCGACGACGGCCCGCGGCAGGCCGGCGGACTGAGATACTGCATGAACTCGGCGGCGCTGCGGTTCGTTCCCGTGGGCGAGCTCGAGGCCCAGGGTTACGGTGCGTATCTCTCGCTTTTCTCGCGAAGCCAGGCCTCATGAGACTTTTCACACACCTTTTCGGCAGAAGGAGCCAGAACATGACCAGCGGACCCACCGACACCGGCGAGATCACCCGTCGCCCGGGCACCGAGACCGCCGTCCTCGCGGGCGGCTGCTTCTGGGGCGTCGAAGACCTCATCCGGCGCCAGCCCGGCGTGCTCGACACGCGTGTCGGCTACACCGGCGGTCAGAACGACCACGCGACCTACCGGAATCACCCCGGTCACGCCGAGGCCGTCGAGATCGTCTTCGACCCCTCGCAGACGAGCTACCGCGACATCCTCGCGTTCTTCTTCCAGATCCACGACCCGTCGACCCTGAACCGTCAGGGCAACGACGTCGGGACGAGCTACCGCTCCGCGATCTTCCCGCTCTCCCCCGAGCAGGAGCAGGTCGCGCGCGACACCATCGCCGACGTGGACGCGTCGGGTATCTGGCCCGCGAAGGTCGTCACGACCATCGAGCCCGAGGCGCCCTTCTGGGAGGCCGAGCCCGAGCACCAGGACTACCTCGTGCGTATCCCGAACGGGTACACGTGCCACTTCGTGCGCCCCGGCTGGGTGCTGCCCAAGCGTGAGGAAGCCTCCGCGTGAGAAAGGGGGCCCGGATGACAAGCATCCGGGCCCCTTTCTCATGCCAACAGGTCGTCGAGCAGGCGCTGCACGCGCGCCTTGATGTCGTCGCGGATCGGTCGCACCTCGTCGAGGCCGCGGCCCGCGGGGTCGGTCAGGTCCCAGTCCTCGTAGCGCTTGCCGGGGAAGATCGGGCAGGCATCGCCGCAGCCCATCGTGATCACGGCGTCGGACGCACGCACGTCGTCGGTCAACAGCAGCTGCGGGACCTCGGCGCTGATGTCGATGCCCTCCTCCGCCATCGCGGCGACGGCCGTGGGGTTGAGCGACTCCCCCGGGGCGCTGCCACCCGAGAGCACGGTCACCCGGTCGCCGCCGAGCGTTCGCGCGTAGCCCGCCGCCATCTGCGAACGGCCGGCGTTGTGGACGCAGACGAAGAGGATCGTGACGGATGCCATCGGAACATCCTGACTCCCCGAGGTGAACGGCGGGTGTCTCGTGCCGGAGCGTCGTCGCGGCGACCGCAAGCCCCGGGGAGCGGTGGGTCTCGCTGCCTATGCTCGCGGTATGAGCGAGTACGACGTCGTCGTGGTGGGCGCGGGGCTTGCGGGTCTGCGCGCAGCCACCCGACTGGCCGAAGCCGGCCGTGACGTCGTGGTGCTCGAGGCGGGCGACGCCGTCGGCGGCCGCGAGCGCACCGACATCGTCGACGGTTTCCGTCTGGATCGGGGATTCCACGTCGTGAACCCCGCCTACCCCGCGGTCCGGCGATGGGTCGACGTCGATGCTCTCGCACTGCGCCGCTTCCCGGTCGCGGTAGGCGTGCGGCTCGAGGACCGGCTGGCGCGCGTGGCGCATCCCCTCCGGCATCCCTCCTCGATCGCCGAGACCCTGCGCAGCGGACTCGTGCGGCCGGCCGACCTCATGGCGCTGGCTCGGTGGGCGGCGCCGACGGTGGTCTCCGCCCGCGCGGCGAAGACCGGACCCGACCGGGCGCTCGTGGAGGCGTGGGATCGTGCGGGGCTCCGCGGGCCCCTCCGCGAGAGCGTGCTCGAACCGTTCCTCGCGGGCGTGCTGGCCGATGACCGGCAGGAGACCTCGGACGCGTTCGTCCGGCTCCTCATCCGCAGCTTCGCCCTCGGGCGACCTGGTGTGCCGGCCGCGGGGATCGGCGCGCTGCCTGCCCAGCTCGCCGAGACCGCCCGCCGCGCCGGGGCCGGCATCCGGCTCGCGCACCGCGTGGTCTCGACCCGTCCCCGCGCCCGCGGTTGGCACGTGGGTATCGAGGGACAGGATGCCATCACCGCTCGTGCGGTGGTGATCGCCACCGGGCTCGACCCCGCCCTCGATGTGCCGCTGCCGCGACCCCGAGGCCTGCAGACGTGGTGGTTCGCCACCCCTGCGGCCCCGTCGAGCGACGCCGCGCTGCGCGTCGACGGGCGCCGCCGGGGACCGATCGTCAACACCGCGATCATGACGAACACCGCACCCACCTACGCGCCCCGCAGCCAGCACCTCATCCAGGCCACGTGCGTGATGCCCTCCGCGGCGTCGGAAGTCGGCATCCGTCGCCAGCTCGCCGAGATCTGGGAGGCCGACACCCGCGGCTGGCGCCTGCTGCGGCGTGACGACATCGCCGGGGCCCTCCCCGCGCAGGACCCGCCGCTGCGGCTGCGACGGCCCGTTCGCATGGGCGACGGGCGCTACGTCGCGGGCGATCACCGCGACACGGCGTCGATCCAGGGCGCCCTCGTCTCGGGGCAGCGGGCGGCCGAGGCGGTGCTCGCCGACCTCGCGGGGTGAGCGCACGCCCGACGCCCCGTCGCACGGGTGGCGGCCTCTCCACGCGGACCGCTACCCGCACGCCGGGGGCCCGCAGCACTACGCGGGCTGGCTCGAGAACGCGGAGGGGTTCACGGTGGAGGTCGTTGCCGACGCGTGAGCCGCCGCCCGCAGCACGGCGGTCATCGTGGCGGTGAGCACGGAATGATCACGGGCACCCGCCCAGCGCGTGCGCTCGCCGTCGCGGTACTCCACGAGGGTGAGCGCCTCGCCGCCACTCCCGGCCCCGATGCTCGTCTGGTGGAGCGAGACGACCTCGACAACGAGGCCGTGCTCGCGCAGAGCATCGGTCAGCGCTTCGACGGGTCCGATGCCCGCATGGCTCGTGCGCGCCTCGGCACCGTCCACGCGCAGGACGACGTCGGTCGTCTCACCGACGACCTCGACGCCCGCGAGGTCGATCCCCGCCGGCGCCGGTGCGAGATAGACCGCCGTGAAGATCCGCCACACGTCGTCGGATGTGACCTCGTCCCCCGTAGCGTCCGTATGCATTTGCACGTGACGCGCGAGATCGATCTGCAGACGACGCGGGAGCTCCACACCGAACGCCGTCTCGAGCAGGTACGCGATGCCGCCCTTGCCCGACTGCGAGTTGACGCGGATGACGGCGTCGTACGTGCGACCGAGGTCCGCCGGGTCGATGGGCAGGTACGGCACGCGCCACGCGAGATCGCGTTCATCGACGCCGGCGGCGAGCGCGCGGGCGCGGTGCTCGGCGAAGCCTTTTCTGATGGCATCCTGGTGCGTCCCACTGAACGCCGTGTGCACGAGGTCTCCGACGTAAGGGTGTCGCGCGGGCACCTCGAGCCGCGTGCAGTGCTCGACGACGCGGCGGACCGCGTCGATGTCGGAGAAGTCGATCATCGGATCGATGCCCTGGGCGTGGAGGTTCAGCGCGAGTGTGGCGATGTCGACATTGCCGGTGCGTTCTCCGTTGCCGAAGAGGCATCCCTCGACACGTTGCGCACCGGCGAGCACCGCGAGCTCCGCGCAGGCGACACCGGTCCCCCGATCGTTGTGCGGGTGCACCGACAAGATCACCGCGTGCCTGCGGGCGAGGTTCTTGTGCATGTACTCGATCTGATCCGCATACACGTTGGGGGTGGCGACTTCGACGGTCGCGGGCAGGTTCAGGATGACGGGGCGTTCGGGGGTGGCATCCCAGAGCGTCGTCATCGCGTCACAGATCTCGAGCACGTAGTCGGGCTCGGTCAGGTTGAACACCTCGGGCGAGAACTCGAAGCGCACGTTCGGCAGGTCGCCGGCGAACTCGAGCACGTCGCGACCGCCCGCCCTGATGAGCTCGAGCAGAGCCGCGCGGTCCTTGCCCAGCACCGTGTCGCGCCACACCGGCGCGGTGGCGGCGTAGAGGTGGACGACGACCGGGGTCGGGATGCCGTGCACCGACGCCACGGTGCGCTCGATCAGGTCGCGGCGTGCCGGGGTGAACACGACCACGGTCACATCCGGCGGGATGGCCCCGGTCGTGGCGAGTTCGCGTACGAAGTCGAAGTCGGTCTGCGAGGCGGAGGGGTAGCCGACCTCGATCTCTTTGTATCCCATCGCGATCATCAGGTCGAAGAACAGGCGCTTGCGGGCGGGGTCCATGGGTTCTGCCAGGGCCTGGTTGCCGTCGCGAAGGTCGACCGGCACCCACAGCGGCGCGGCGGCGAGCCGGTGTGCGGGCCAGTCGCGCTCGGTCAGGGGCAGCTCGACGCGCGCATGCACGTCGGCGTAACGGTGCGAGGGCATGGAGGACGCGCGCTGGGGGTTCCACCACGGGGCTCCGGAAGGGCCGACGGGCGTGTGGACGGTGGGAGAAGTCGTGCGGGTCATTTCGGGGTCTCTCTCGATCGCGAGGTGAGGGTGACCGGCGCACGTCCACTCCACGGTGGGGAGCCGGTCCGATCAGGCCCCGCCGTGGCGGCGAAGAAGAAGGCCCCGTGAGTGCATGGATCGACCGTAACACAACTCCTCAGACAAGTAGACATATCCGACAAGTACCCTCGACGATGCGAGGATGGCCGACATGACCTCCGTCCGCCGCGAATCCCTCGCCGACCAGGCCGCCGCGGTCCTTTACGCGCGCATCCGCGACGGCGAGTGGACGATCGGCGACCGCCTTCCCAGCGAGACGACGCTGGCACCGCAACTCGACGTCGGGCGCTCCACGGTGCGAGAAGCCATCCGACAGCTCGCCGGGCGCGGCATCTTGACGACCCGCCAGGGCGCGGGCGTCTTCGTCTCAGCGCTCTCCGACCGCCCGCGCGCCTTCGACCGCGCCGACATCGCGGCCGTCCTGGAGGCACGCAGCGCCATCGAAATCGAGAGCGCGGCCCTCGCCGCCGAACGCCGCACGGACGCGCAGCTCGCCGGACTCCGTCATCGTCTCGGGCAGCGCGCCGCCCACCGCGACGACGTGACCACCCACGTCGACACCGACATGGCGCTTCATCGCTCGATCGTCGAGGCCGCCGACAGCCCCGTGCTCCTCGAGCTGTTCGACCAGTTCGCTCCCCGCAGCCGCGCGGCGATGCTCGACATGCTGGCGGCGCGTGGCCATCACGGCAGCGAGGCGGACCAGGAAGCGCACGAACGCATCGTCGACGCCATCGACGCCCGCGACGCGGCGAGCGCGGCCGCCCTCACCCGGAGCCACCTCGCCGAGCTGCGCGTCCTGCTCGACGCGAACGCGACCGGGACGGCAAACGTCAGCGACCGCGAGCCGCCAGCGCCTCCAGCGCGTCGCCCGTGACGCGGCGCGTGGTCCACTCGTCCATCGCCTCGGCGCCGAGGGCCCGGTAGAAGCCGATCGCGGGCTCGTTCCAGTCGAGCACCGTCCACTCGAGACGGGAGTAGCCCCGGTCGAGGCACTCCGCGGCGAGAGCGGCCAGCAGGGCCACGCCGTAGCCGTTCGCGCGGTACTGCTCGTGCACGTAGAGATCTTCGAGCCAGATCCCGTGGCGCCCGGTCCACGTCGAGTACGTGAGGAACCAGATCGCGATCGCGCGAATCTCGCCCTCGCCCTCTACGACGAAGGCGAACGCGCGCGGGTCATCGCAGAAGAGCGTCGCGGCGATCATCTCGGCCGTGTTGTCGACGGCATCCGGCTCTTTCTCGTAGTCGGCCAGGGCCTGGATGCAGGCGAGGATGCCGGCCTCGTCCCCGGCACGTGCGGGGCGCAGCACGGCGCCGTCTCGAAGGTCGGTCATGTCAGGGGCTCCCAGCTCTCGGCCGCGACGCGGCGGAAGTTACCGCCGAGCACGGCGGCGGTGTCGATGTCGTTCCATCCCCGTGCGGCGAGCGCGGCGCCCAGGTCGAGGAAGGTTTCGGGTGGCATCCATTCCATCGGCCCCCAGCGGGTGTAGCTGGCGTCGTAGAGCTCAGGGGTCGCTGCGACGGTGTCGCGGAAGGTTCGCCAATCGAAGGAGAAATCCGTACTCACCCCGACGTGGTCGGCGCCCACGATCTCCACGGCGTACTCGATGTGACGCACCATCGCCTCGAGAGTCGGCGTGTTCGGCCCGAGGAAAATGCCGACACCGGTGATGCCGACCACTCCCCCGGTCTCGGCGACCGCGCGGGCCTGGTCGTCGGTGATGTTACGCGGGTGCTCCCACACGGCGCGCATGTTCGAGTGGCTGAACACGACCGGCCGGGTCGACACGGCGCAGATGTCGAACGTCGTGCGCGCCCCCACGTGCGAGCCGTCGGGCACCATGCCCCGCGCGTTCATCTCGGCCACGAGCGCACGGCCCCAGGCCGTCAGCCCGTCGTCGACCGCGTCGAGGCAGCCGCCTCCGGCGATGTTGGCGTGGTTATACGTCGGGGCCAGCGTGCGCACGCCCTGCGCGACGAGGAGGCCCACGGCATCCAGGTCGCCGCCGAGGGGCGCGCAATCCTCGAGATCGAACGCGACGGCGGTGTCGCCGCGCGCCGCGATGCGGTCGATGTCGGCGACGCTGGCGGCCAGCTCGAGTCCGTCGATCGCGGTCACCTGCGCGCGGAAGGAGCGCAGGAGGGATGCCGTCAGCTCGGGCGCGTGCGGGGCGTAGCCGACGTTCAGCGAGACGTATCCGCCGCCCGCGCCGCGGTAACGGTGCAGCTCGGAGATGTCGGCGGTCTCGACGAGTTCGACGCAGGCGTGCTGGTCCCAGAGCACGGCTCAGGCACCCACGACGGGTGCGGCCCGTGCGACGGCCGACGCGCCGGGATCGCCGGAGGCGTGCGCCGGGGCGAGCCCCGCATCCAGCGCCTCGCGCTCGTCGAACACGAAGCAGTCGCCGTCCCAGTGCGCGTCGCCCTGTTCGGCGAACCAGCCGAGGATGCCGCCGTCGAGCTGGTACGCGTCGAGGCCCTCGTCACGCAGGTACAGCGCTGCCTTCTCGCAGCGGATCCCCCCGGTGCAGAAGCTGATGACCGTCTTGCCTTCCAGCTCATCGCGGTGGGAGCTCGCGGCATCCGGGAACTGCGTGAACCGCTCGATGCGCCAGTCCTTCGCCCCGGCGAACGTGCCGTAGTCGGCCTCGAAGGCGTTGCGCGTGTCGACGAGCACGACCTCGCGACCGTCGTCGTCCGCGCCCTGATCGAGCCAGCGGCGCAGGGTCTCGGGAGTGACCGCGGGCGCGCGACCGTCCTGCGGGCGCACCTCGGGGCGGTCCATCCGGATGATCTCGCGCTTCACCTTCACCAGCAGCTTGCCGAAGGGCACGGCATCCGACCAGCTGTCCTTCGTCTCCAGCGCGGCGAAGCGGTCGTCGGCGCGCAGGGCGTCGATGAAACCACGGACGGCGTCGGGATCGCCCGCGAGGAAGAGGTTGATGCCCTCCTCGGCGAGCAGGATCGTGCCGCGCACTCCCGCCGCCGCGGCACGCTCCCACAGCTCGACGCGCAGGGTAGCGGGGTCGTCGATGCGGGTGAAGAGATACGCCGAGACGTTCAGGACGGATGCCATGGCATCCACGATACGAAACCGCGGAGCCGCCCCCGTGTCATCCCGCGCCCCGGGGCGTCAAGCCGCCGCCCGGGGTCGGTGCCATCGCCTAGCGTGGGAGGCCACTCGTCGTCTGGAGCTCGTCGTGCCCGAAGGCCCCCCTCTGCCGGTCGTCGGCGTGTCGGTCGTCATCCCCGTCCTCAACGACGGACCGCACCTCTGGCGCTGTCTTCGTGCCCTGGCGTCGCAGACGCGGCTACCCGACGAGATCGTCGTCGTCGACAACGGCTGCATCGACGACAGCGTCGACATCGCCCGCGCGGCCGGTGCCCGGGTGGTGTTCTGCGGCGAGCGCGGCATTCCCGCCGCGGCCGCCACCGGCTACGACGCCGCGCGAGGCGATCTCGTGCTGCGCCTGGACGCCGACAGCCTGCCCGAGCCGACGTGGGTGGCCAGCATGATCGACGCCCTGAACGAGCCGGGAGTGGATGCCGTCACCGGCGGCGCGATCTTCCACGACGGTCCCGCCGGTCGGCGCGTGGCCGTGGCGCGGGCGTTCCTCGGCACGTATGCGAGCTTCGCCACCCCCGCCCTCGGACACACACCCCTGTGGGGCTCGAACATGGGCTTCCGCCGGAGCGCATGGCAGGACGTGCGCGACGAGGTGCACCTCGACCCCGAACTGCACGACGACCTCGATCTCGCGTACCACCTGGGTGTGCGTCACCGCATCGCGTTCGTGCCGGGGCATCACATGCGGGTGTCGTCGCGCACGGTGGAGCCGCGGCGCTTCGCGCGCTGCTTCCGGCGGGGGGCCGGCACGGTGTTCGCACACTGGCCGGGCGACATCCCGCCCGCGCGGTGGGTGCGTCTGGCACGCGCGCGCCGCGCCGGGGCGGTGCGCTGATGGCCGGCATCCTGTTCCCGAACGTCGAGGCCCCCGATCTGCACGTGATGAGCTTCAACATCCGGCGCCGGTTCGAGCGCGTGACATGGCCCCCGGCGGACCGCTGGCCGATGCGCAAACAGCGGCTGCGCACCTTCCTCGGCGCGAACCGCCCCCATCTGCTGGGTGCGCAGGAGGCGATGCCCGATCAGGCGCGGTGGGTGCAGGACGCTCTCGGCTCGTCGTACGGGCGGATCGGTGAGGGGCGCGGCAAGGCCCGCGACGGCGAGGGCACGCCCCTGTTCTTCGACCGTGATCGCATCGAGGTCGAGCACTGGGAGCAGGTCATGCTCTCGGACACGCCGGCCGTGCCCGGCTCGACGGGGTGGGGCAACACCATCCCCCGCGTCGCCGTCATCGCCCAGCTGCGCGACCGCGCCACCGACGCCCGGTTCACGTTCGTGAACACGCACTTCGACGCCTTCTCCCGCCGCGCGCGGCGGCGCTCGGCGAGGTGGCTGCACGACCTCGCGGCCGCGCGGGAGCGACCGTTGCTCTTCTCCGCCGACATCAATGCGCACGTGCGCTCGACCGAGCTGTCGGGCATGTTCGCCGACGGGCTCCTCGTCGACACGTGGTCGTATGCCCCCGTGCGCCACAGCGCGGAGTGGGGCACCTTCAACAACTACCGCCGCCCGAAGCTCGGGGCACGCCGCATCGACGCGATCCTCGCCACCCCCGACGTCGGCGTCCGCGCCGTCGGCATCGACCCGCGACCCACGGGAACGCAGTGGCCGAGCGACCATCTGCCGGTGCAGGCCGTCGTGCGGATACCGACCGGAGCCGGGTCGTGACCAGCCCCGGCACGGCGCGCTCGCTGATCCGCGCCCTCTACGCCAACCTCCAGCGCCCACCCCGCAGCGTCACGGACTGGCTCGCCGATGCCGTGCGCGCCGTCGCGATCGTGCTCGTGCTCGTGTCGCTCTTCACACTGCCGTTCACGGACTTCGCGGTGCTCTCGATGTCGCTGCCGGCGGTCATGCTCTCGCGGATGATCGGCCTGCGCTCGGGCCTCGATCTCGTGACGTGCGTGACCGTCTTCGTCGCGGCCGGCAGCAACGTGCTCGAGCTGTACCGCGCCTGGACGGGCTGGGACCTCGTCGTGCATTTCGCCTGCACGGGTGTGCTGGCTGCCGTCGCCCTCGTGCTGCTCGAAGATGCGGGCGTGGTCGCCCCGACCGGGCACCGTCGCACCCCCATCGTCGTCGCCACGATCACGGGCCTTGCCCTCAGCGCCTTCTGGGAGATGGTCGAGTGGTTCGGCTACCGCTTCATCACGGATGCCATCTTCGTGACCTATGACGACACGATCGGCGACATGATGGTCGGCGGTGCGGGAGCGCTCGTCGCGGGGGTACTGGCATCGCGGTTCCGGTTGACGCGGGAGGACCGGGCGGCGCTGTGACCGATGCGTGGTGCGCCGCGCGGTTCCGATCGACGCGGGAGTAGTGCGCGGCGCTGTGACCGACGAGTGCCCCGTCGCGGGCACGCCGTGACCCCACGCGCGAAGGACCCGCACACCACGCTCCGGCGCCAGCAGGAAGCAGCGACACCCCGCGAGGGATGCCGCCGCTTCACCCGTCGTGGATCAGATCTTGCCCGCGACGTCCGTTCCGACCAGGTCGCCATCGGGGTTGGGCTCACTGAGCTGCTCGCCCGGCGCGGTTGAGTCATCGAGCGGCGGCAGGGCCGCCTCGAGGCGGGAGCCGATCTCGGCATCCACGTTCTTCCAGTACTGCACCGCGCGGTCGCGGACGTCCTTGCGGGTCACCCCGCCGACGTGCCCGGTGATGGTCTCGACGAGACGGTCGCGCTCCTCGGCCGACATGACGTCGCGCACGAGGGAGCCTGCCTGGCCCCAGTCATCGTCCTCGGGATGAAGGGTCGCCGCCGAGCGGACGAGCTCGCCGTCGCTCTGCCAGCCGCCGTCGCCCGCGCGGCGCGGGTCGGCCGCGGGCCCGCCGACGGAGTTCGGCGCGTAGACCGGCACCTCGGGCGGGTTGTACTCGTAGCGCATCGCGCCTTCCTTCGAGTACGAGTGCACCTCGGTGTGGGGACGGTTCACCGGCAACTGCTGGTAGTTCGTGCCCACGCGGTAGCGGTGCGCGTCGGCGTAGCTGAAGATGCGCGCCTGCAGCATCTTGTCGGGGCTGCCGTCGATGCCGGGCACGAAGTTCGACGGCTCGAAGGCCGCCTGCTCGATCTCGGCGAAGTAGTTGCCCGGGTTGCGGTTCAGCTCCATCGTGCCGACCTCGATTTCGGGGTAGTCGCTGTGCGGCCACACCTTGGTCAGATCGAACGGGTTGAAGCGATAGGTCTTGGCATCTTCGTAGGGCATGATCTGCACCTTGAGCGTCCACGTGGGGAAGTCGCCGCGCTCGATCGCCGCGTACAGGTCACGGATGTGGAAGTCGGCATCCTGTCCCGCGATCTGGTCGGCCTCGTCTTGCGTGAGCGTCTTGTGGCCGAGGTCGGTGTGGAAGTGGTACTTCACCCAGAAGCGCTCGCCCTCGGCGTTGATCCACTGGTACGTGTGCGACCCGTAGCCGTTCATGTGGCGCCAGGATGCCGGGATGCCGCGGTCGCCCATGAGCCAGGTGACCTGGTGCGCGCTCTCGGGAGACAGCGTCCAGAAGTCCCACTGCATCGTGTTGTCGCGCAGGTGGCTGCCGGGCAGACGCTTCTGCGAGCGGATGAAGTCGGGGAACTTGATGCCGTCCTTCACGAAGAAGACGGGGGTGTTGTTGCCGACGAGGTCGTAGTTGCCCTCGGTCGTGTAGAACTTCAGCGAGAAGCCGCGGGGGTCGCGCCACGTGTCGGGGCTGCCCTGCTCGCCGGCGACGGAGGAGAAGCGCGCGAGCATCTCGGTCTCGACGCCCGGCTGGAACAGTGCCGCCCGCGTGTACGCGGAAACGTCGCCGGTGGTGCGGAACGTGCCGAACGCCCCGCCGCCCTTGGCGTGCACGACACGCTCGGGGACGCGCTCGCGATTGAACTGCGCGAGCTTCTCGATGAGGTAGTGGTCGGTGAGAGCGATCGAGCCGTCGGCTCCGACGCTCTGCGAGTGCTCGTCGCTGGCGACCGGGGCACCGTTGTTGGCGGTGGTGGGGTTGTTGGCGGTGGTCGGCTCGGTCATGGCTCTCCTCACGTCGTGGGCCGGGAAACGAAGGCCCGCCTATGACGCTACGCAGGGGGTCCGACATCACGGAGGCATTGCGGTTCGGGGCCGAAGCACGTACCGTCCGGGCCCTGTCAATCCCCCGATCGACGTCGTTCGGCCTCGACACCATGACGAGACCGAACGAGAGGAACGCACCATGTCGAAGGATCTGTCCAAGGGCGACCGCGTCAGCTGGGACACCCCGCAGGGCAAGACGCAGGGCGAGGTCGTGGAGAAGAAGACGAAGGACTTCCAGCACGACGGCCAGAAGTTCACGGCATCCGAAGACGACCCGGCCTACATCGTGAAGTCCGAGAAGTCGGGCTCGAAGGCCGCCCACAAGGGCTCGGCTCTGAACAAGCTGAAGAGCTGAACGCCGGGCCGAACTCCTGAGTTTCGGGCGCCCCGCGCCCCATCGCGTGCGCCGAGCGGCGGCGCACGGCCCGTTTCTCAGGAGTTCGGCCCGCCGCCGTCAGCATCCCGCGCGTCGCGCCGCTTGCGCATCTGCGCGAGCGCCAGCCCCAGCCGGTGGTTGCCGGCCAAGACATCCTCATGCCGCTCCAGAAACGCCCAGTAGGCGTCGGTGAACGCCGAGTCCTTGGCATCCTGTGCCGAGGGCCACCACGAGCCCATCTTCTGCAGGTACGCCCCGCCCGACACGTAGGGCTTCGTGGCGACGAAACCGCCGTCGGCGAACTGGCTCATCCCCATGACGTTGGGCACCATGACCCAGTCGTACGCGTCCACGAAGAGCGCGAGGAACCACGCGTTGACCTGCCGCGGTGCGTACCCCTGCAGCAGGAACCAGTTGCCCAGCACCATGAGCCGCTCGATGTGGTGCGCATAGCCCCACCGGTGCACCCGCTCCAGCACCGTGCGAACCGGGAGGGGCAGGTCATTCGGCATCCGCTGACCCGAGTACCAGTACTTCTCGACCCGCTTCTCGAGGTGCAGGGCGTTGACGTGCTCGAGCTTCGGGTGCGCCCGGTACATGCCACGCATGTACTCCCGCCAGCCGATCACCTGCCGGATGAACCCCTCGACGGATGCCAGCGGCGCATCGGTGCGGGTGGCTGCGGCGACCACTTCCTCGACGGTGAGCAGCCCGATGTTCAGCATCGGCGAGATGATCGCGTGGAAGAGGAAGGGCTCGTCGGCCTTCATCGCGTCTTCGTAGCGGCCGAAGTCGTGCAGGCGCTCGGCCACGAAGACGTCGAGCCAGTCGCGGGAGTCCTCGGGCGTCACCGGGAGCCAGAACTCCTCGGCTTTGCCCGGGTGGTCGGGGAACAACTCGTCCACCTCAGCGATGACCCCGCGGGTGATGTCGTCATGCTCCAGCTGCGGCAGGGCCGGGATCTCCACGCCCTTCTTCGGCAGCGGCTTGCGGTTGTCGGCATCGAAGTTCCACCGGCGCCCCGCGGGTTTGCCCCCGTCCATCAGGATGCCGGTGCGCCGGCGCTGCCAGTGGTAGAAGTCCTCCATGAGCGGCGTGGGGTGCTCCGCGAACCAGCCGTCGACCTCTTCTTCGGGGGTGAGGAACAGCCCGTCCGAGAGCACGTCGGTGTCGACGTCGTGCGCGGCGCAGATCGCGGCGATGCGTTCGTCGACGGGGCGGTTGGGATCGCTCATCCACTGCAGCTCGGTGACGCGGTGCTTCTTCAGCAGGCGCTCGAGGCCCGCTCTGAAGGTGAGGTCGTCGCCGAGTTCGATCCGCCGGACCGTCTTGCCGTCGGCCTCGAGCCGCACGGCGGTGTGCCGCATGGCCGAGGTCAGCAGCACGATCTTGTGCCGGTGGTACGGGAGCTTGCGCCACCGCGGGGCCGACTCGATGAAGAAGAACTCTTCGACCTTGTCGTCTGCGAAGGAGGGGTGCTCGGCGAACTGCTGCGTCGCGAGGATCAGTGCGGCCTTCATGCGTGCCTCCTCGCCGCGGCGGCCTTGGACCGGCACCCGCGCGAGCAATACCGCACCTGGTCCCATTGATCGCGGCCGTTCCACCGCTTGCGGTCGGTGAACGGCCGTCCGCAGAACGCGCAGGGCTTGGAGCGCACCTCGGGTCGTGACATGCCGTCATCGTCGCAAACAGCGCCCACCCGCCCCGGGGGCTTGCGCTCGCACACACGGCCGGTGCGCGCAAGGCCCGCGCGCATCCCGCGGCGCTCGTGATCGGGTGCCGTCATGGACACGACACCCGACCGCACGAACGACACCGCCGACGACCCCGACGAGCTGGAGACCGCCGACGCTCCGACGATTCCGCGCACCACCGATGACGACGAGCAACCGGTCGACAACCCCTCGGGCGGATGACGTCACGGGTGGCGCGGCCCGAGGCCGTGCCACCCCTCGGCGTCAGCCCGGCAGGTCGAACTTCTCGTTCTCGCTGCCTTTGGGCCGCTCCCCCGTGACCTTTGACGTCACCAGCGCGATCGCCGTCGCGATCCGTCCCCCGGCAGTCCCCCAGTACTCCCCACTCAGCGCGTTCACGCGCAGAAGCGTCACACCGGGCGCCTCCGGTCCGTCCGGGAACCACGCCTCCACGCTGGTCGACCACAATTCGGTGAGCTTGGCGAGGTCGTCGACGACCTCTGCCTCCCCCGCGAGTGACAGCCACGTGCTGTCGCTGCTGAACGACAGGCCGACCTTCGGATCCCGCCGCACGTGCTCGACGGCGGAGGCATGCGTGCCGACAATGAACCACAGGTCGCCGTCGCTCTCGGTCTCCTGGACGGTGAGCGGATGGGCATGCAGCGCGCCGTCTCCCGCCCGGGTGGTGACCATGGCGAAGCGGAACTTTTTGAGCAGGTCGTTGAGCTTGTCGAGCTCGGTCTCGGACTCGGTGGATGACATGACATTCCTCTCGTCGAAGGCCTCAGCCCACCGCGGGGGGACGCATGCCCGCTACGCATTGACGCCGGACGCGGGGTCTGCTCTCGCGGCATCCGGGGGTGCGATCCTGTCCAGCTCAGCCAGGCAGGAGCGCGCCTGCGCGAGCCGGGCCGCCACGTCCGTCTCCCACCACCGCGCTCCCCTCTCGCCGAGCCCCGTCTTGGCCAGGCCGACCCGCTGTCGCGCTCGGCGCACGGCCGCCTCGTCATCCGCCGACATCGCACCCCGCACCGCGGAACGCGCCCGCCCGAGGTGCGAGCGCAGGCGCACGGCCACATCGTCGGGCAGCGCCGGATCGGTGCGCCGCCACCGTCGCCCCTTGATCACGAGCCACCGCTCGTCGTCGCTCTCGGAGGGAACCTCGGATGCCATGACCTCAGTTCACCCTCTCGTGCTCGGGAAAAACTCACCCGGGCGTCCCGCGGGCATCCGTGCTACCGTGGAGACATTCGTTCCGGGACCTGCTTCTTCGACGCCCGCCTCATCGCTGAGATGCCGGGCGTACGGCACCGAGCCGTTCACGACAGCACATCCCCGCTCTACCATCGCGTGCCCCGCTCGACGGCTTCGGTCCTCGCATCGCACTCGCGGAAAGTTCTTGTGTCTTCGCTTCACCCTTCGCCACTGTCGTGGCGTCAGGCCGATCTCGACGTCTTCGTCGCGACGGCCGGATCCGACTATGCCGGTTTCGTCGGCGCGGCCACCTCGGGCTATGAGGCCCAAGGTCCGCTCGGCGAGCACCTCGGCATCCACACGTCCGTCGGAGCGGCTCAGGCCGCTGTCGACGGGCATCGCGTACGCGGCACCGTCTCGGCGTCGCGGCGTCCCCGTCCGCTCCGCACTCGTCGAAGCGGCGCCCACGGTCGTTTTTGCGGCCCAACATGAATAAATAAAGGAAGAACACGATGGCCACTGGCACCGTGAAATGGTTCAACTCGGAAAAGGGCTACGGCTTCATCGCTCCCGATGACGGCTCGGCCGACCTGTTCGCGCACTTCAGCGCGATCCAGGGCAACGGCTTCAAGGAGCTGCAGGAAGCGCAGAAGGTCGAGTTCGACGCTGAGCAGGGCCCCAAGGGCATGCAGGCGGCGAACATCCGCCCCCTCTGAGCGCCGCTCCACACCACGGAAGCCGGGTCTCGTCGCTGCGCGACGGCCCGGCTTTCGTCGTTTTCCGGTCACGGCGGCACCGGTCGCAGATGTGCATTCCCGGTGAGGTTCCTGCACATGTGGATGTATTCCGGGGGCTCCATACGCATCCCCGTAGTGTGGGCCACACCCCGGGGAAGCCTCTCGGGTTTCGGACTCCGGTCACCCTCACCCCAGGAGCAGGTCATCGCCTCCACTACCGTCGAGTCCCGCCTCGGCCCCGTTCGTCAGACGTACTCCGGCACCACCGAATTCCCCCCGATCGCGAAGGCCTATACCGAGCTCTCGCAGGTCATCCGTGAGAGCGGGCTGCTGGTCCGCACCCGCGTGTTCTACGGCCTCGTCGGCGCCGCGCTCGTCCTCGGCTTCGCCGGGTGCATCACCGGCTTCATCCTCTTGGGCGACAGCTGGTTCCAGCTCCTGATCGCCGCCGCGCTCGGCATCCTTTTCACCCAGGTGGCCTTCCTCGCGCACGAGGCCAACCACCGTCAGATCTTCTCGTCCGGTCCGGCGAACGATCGTCTCGCCCTGTGGATCGGCAATGGCGTCGTCGGCATGAGCCAGGCGTGGTGGGCCTCGAAGCACACGCGCCACCACGCCAATCCCAACCGCGTGGGTAAAGACCCCGACATCGAGATCGACACGATCTCGTTCCTCGACGAGGATGCCGCCAAAGCCCGCGGCATCCAGCGCTGGATCACCCAGCGCCAGGGCTGGCTGTTCTTCCCGCTGCTCACTCTCGAGGGCCTGAACCTGCACGTCCTCGCGATCCGCCACCTGCTCTCGCGCGGTGAGGTCAAGGGACGCTGGACCGAGCTCGGGCTCATCGCGGCGCGTTTCGCCGTCTTCGTGGCGCCGGTCTTCATCTTCCTGCCTCTCGGCATGGCGTTCGCCTTCCTCGGCGTGCAGCTGGCTGTCTTCGGCGTCTACATGGGGGCGTCGTTCGCCCCGAACCACAAGGGCATGGCGGTCATCGCACCGGGGGCCAAGCTCGACTTCTTCAGCAAGCAGGTGCGCACGTCCCGCAACATCTCCGGCGGCTGGTGGGCGACCTGGCTCATGGGGGGCCTGAACTACCAGATCGAGCACCACCTGTTCCCGAACATGCCGAGGCCGCACCTGAGCCGTGCGCGGGAGATCGTGATCGAGCACTGCAAGACGCTGAACGTCCCGTACGTCGAGACCACGCTGCTGCAGTCCTACGGCATCGTGATCGCGTATCTGAATCGCGTGGGACTCGCCGCGCGCGACCCGTTCGAGTGCCCGCTCACCTCGGCCGCCCGACGGGTCTGATCCGCCTCACACGCGTGCGCCGAGGGCGCCGCGCCGGTTCTCCGGTGTCGGCGCCCTTCGTTCGTTCCGGCCCCGGACCGGGTGAGCGCCGGGCGACTCAGTCGCGCACGACCTCGTGCACCACGACGTCGCGGATCGCACCCAGCGCGAGGCTGAGCGTCATCATCGTGCAGCGCGGCTGCCGGCGGCGATCCGTGGGCGAGCCGGGGTTGAGCAAGCGCAGTCCCCCCGGCGTCGTGGTGTCCCACGGGATGTGACTGTGCCCGAACACGAGCAGGTCGGTGTCGGGGAACGCGGCATCCATTCTCTTCTCCCGCCCCGTCGCCGCGCCTGTCTCGTGGACGACGGCGACACGGACGCCCTCGATCTCGGTCCGCGCGATCTCGGGCAGACGCGCGCGCAGGTCCGGCCCGTCGTTGTTGCCCCACACCCCGAGTACCGGGCCGAGGACGGCGAGCTCGTCGAGCACGGATGCCGTGACCCAGTCGCCCGCGTGCACGATGAGGTCGACCTCGGATGCCGCTCGCCGCACGGCCTCGGGCAGGGCCCGCGCCCGCTTCGGCACATGCGTGTCGGCCACGAGGAGCAGTCGGGATGCCATGCCCCCACGCTATCGAGGCCGGCGCGCGCCCGCGCCGCGCAGGGGCAGCAGCTGTGCAGGGGCATCGGCGACGTCGGAGCGGACGGCCCGGTCGACCCCGCCCCCGCGACCGACCCCGCCCCCGCGACCGACGACAATGGAGAGGTGCCGGCATCCCGTTTCCCCGTCGTTCCCCTGCTCGTCGACGCCGCGCTCGTCGTGGTCTTCGCCGGCGTCGGCCGTGCGACGCACGACGGCGACGTGTTCGGTCCCTTCGGCTCGGGCCTGGCGACGACCGCGTGGCCGTTCCTCGTGGCCCTGATCGTCGGCTGGCTCGTCACACGGGCCTGGCGCCGCCCGCTCGCCCCGCTGCGCACGGGCGTGCCCGTGTGGCTGGTCACCGTGGCCCTCGGGATGGTGTTGCGTGCGATCAGCGGTCAGGGCGTCGCCGTGGCGTTCGTCATCGTCGCGACGCTGACCCTCGGGCTGTTCCTCGTCGGGTGGCGCGGCATCGTCCGGCTCGTGCGCCGGGTGCGGCGCAGCTGAGCGCGCCCGGCTCGCACCGCGGGTGACCGCGGGCACCGCGCATCGCGCGGCCGCGCGCGTCGTCCTCAGTCGGCCAGCGAGACGTCGACCTGGATCTCCGCCGCGAGCCGCTCGAGCTCGTCGACCAGATCGTCGGCCTCGACCCCGCCGACGAGCGTCAGGGTGATCGCGGCCTCGAAGAGACGTCCGCCCGCCATCGCGGCATCCGTGGTCTGCGTCGACATCCGCTCGATGCTCACCCCGCGCGCGCTCAGCGCCGCGGAGATCTCGCGCACGATGCCGGGGCGATCGTTGCCGATGACCTCGAGCGTCACGCTGTGCGGCGCGGATGCCGTGCCCTCGGGCGCTCCGGTGTGCACGGTGACGGTCAGGGTTCCGGCCAGCGCCTCCAGCGCGCCGCGCAACGCGTCGGCGTGATCGGCGGCGACCGAGACCTCGACGATGCCGGCGAACGCGCCGGCCAGCTCGGCGAGCTCGCTGTTCTCCCAGTTGCCGCCATGGGCGTCGACGATGTCGGCGACCGCGGACACGAGTCCGGCACGATCGTCGCCGACGACGGTGAGCACGAGGGTGGTCATGGCCCCAGCGTAGCGAGCCGCCCCTGCTAGCGTGGGAGGCATTCGCGAAGGGGGTGGACGCGTGATCGCATCGTTGATCGGCATGCTCAACCTTCTGCTGGCCTTCGCCGAGGTGTCGCTCACCCCCGGTGACGGCGCTCCCCTGCTGGCCCTCGTTCTGGCCGCGGCCGTCGTCGTGACCGTGGTCGTCGTGCTGGTGGTGCTGCCGGCCCTCCTGGCCGCCGCGCCACCGCCGTCGCCGCGGCCGATCGATCCGTCCGCTCCGCTCGCGCAGAGCGACCCCGATGCCGCCGGGCACCCGCGCCCGCGCGCACCGGGGCACAGCGTCCGCACCGCGTAATCCCGCGCCCTCCCCGTCGATCGACGCCGGGAGGCGGCATCCGGGATCCGCGGTGCCGGTCGCCCGCGCGCCGACGGACGAGGCCCTCTCCTCGCCGCGCCCCGCGACCGATCGACCCGTGATCGCCGCACAGAACGGACGCCCTCGTGGACCTCTTCGCCTTTCCCCCTCTCGCCTCGTTGCTCGACCTGACCACGCGAGCCCTGCTCGCCCTCACCTCTGCCCTCGAACCGCTCGCCGGCTCCGCCGCGGCGGCCCTCGCCGTCGTGGCCGTGACCCTCGCGGTGCGGCTCCTGCTGATCCCCGTGGGGGTGTCACAGGCGCGCGCCGAGCAGACCCGCGCCCGTCTCGCCCCGCGCCTGCGCGTGCTGCGCGAGCGGTTCGGGAAGAATCCCGAGCGGCTGCAGCGCGAGACGATGCAGCTGTACCGCGACGAGGGGGCGTCTCCGCTGGCGGGCTGCCTGCCGATGCTCGCGCAGATGCCCGTCGTCGGACTGCTCTACGCCGTCTTCCTGCACCCGACGGTGGGCGGGCAGGCGAACGCCCTGCTCTCGCACGAGCTGTTCGGCGTGCCCCTGGGCCGCAGTCTCGTCGGGGCGCTGTCGACCGGAACGGTGGATGCCGCCACCCTCGCGGTCGTCGGAGCGCTCGTGCTCGTCATGGTCGGTGTCGCCGAGCTCACCCGCCGCCGACTGCGCCCGGCCGTGGACCCCGCGGCGCCGGCGTGGATAGCGGGCGTGGCGGGAGCGCTCCAATTCACCACGGCTGTCGTGGCGCTGTTCGTCCCGCTCGCAGCCGCGCTCTATCTGAGCGTCACGACGGTGTGGACGCTCATCCAGCGGATCGTGCTCCGGCGCCGATACCCGCTGCCGGAGTGACGGGCTCCCACCCGCGGGCCGTGGCGTTGACCGCCGCCATGGCCAGCACCAGCAGGGCCGCGGCGACGGGGAAAGTCATCGCGGTCGACAGCGACACGCTCTCGGCCACGGCTCCGGTGACCGCCGACGACACCGCCTGCGCGAGGGTCAGCGCGGAAGCGAGGATCGTCATGGTCGTCGCGGTGCGCCCCCGGGGCGCCCGGGCCCCGGCGAGGCTGAAAAGCGTGACCAGCGACGGCCCCACGCCGACGCCCATCAGGCACAGCACCGCGGTGACCGTCACGACCGATCCGCCGACGGTGTACGCGCCCGCCGAAGCCGTGAGGACGATCGCGAAGACGACCAGGCGCCACCGCAGGGTGAAGCGGGCGGGCAGCGCCGCAACGCCGAGGGCCAGGACGGCGGAGCCGACGCCCATGACACCGTAGAGCAGGGCACCGGCCTCGGGTGCTCCCTGCGCCTCCATGAACGCCGTCAGCGAGGTCAGGGTGGAGCCGAAGAAGAGGCCGATGCCCGACACCGCGGCCACGAGCACGAGGATCCGCGGATGCCGCAGTTCGCGCAGCGGCGCCATCGCCTGGCGCTCCGCCCGCTCGGGGACGGCGCGTCCGGTCGGGTGCAGCGCGAACGCGGTGACGAAGACGAGGCTCAGGACCGCGGCTCCCGCGATCGGCGCCCACGGGGCGATCAGCGCCGCGAGCACGCCGACGACGAACGGACCGATGACGAACGCGGTCTCATCCGCGGCGGACTCGTACGCCATGGCCCGCGAGAAGGTGCGCTCGCGCCGCGCGGCGTGCACGCGTTCGCCGATGAGCGCCATCACGCGGCTGCGCGACATGGCGGAGGTCTGCGGACCGGTGAGGCCGATCGCCGCGGCCGCGGCGAGCAGCACCGCGTCGGCGGCGGCGGTCGCCACGACGAGCGGGAACACCGCGAGCAGGATGCCGTTGGCCACCCCCGCCGGCACCAGCACGCGCCGTTGCCCGTAACGGTCGGCGAGGTCGCCGAGCACGGGACCCGCGACGACGACACCCAGACCGACCGCCGCGGAGGTGAGTCCACCGAGCGCGACGGACCCGCGCATCGCGACGACCAGGGAGAGCACGCCCACGGTCATCATTGCGAACGGCAGCCGGGCGACGAACGCGACGGGGAAGTACCAGAACCCGGTGTGATGGATCAGCGACGGATGGACGGTGGGCGTGCTCATACGACGGGCTCCGGGGGCGGTGGATCGTGCCGCCTTGCCGGATGCGGTAGGTGGTGCACTGCGTGCGCGGGCGAACCCGCCCCTCCAGGGTATCGCGGCGGGCCGCGGCGGGGACGGGTACTCAGCCGACGAGCGCCGCGATCGCCGCGATCAGCGACGCCAGCGCCAGCACCAGCGCGAGGCCGATGAGCACCGTGTGCACGATGAGGAACGGGGTGGCCTTGCCGGCGGCATCCTTGGCCCGGGGGTCCTTGGCGACCCGGACGTAGAACCGCGGCCAGACGACGGCGTTGAACACGGCGTTGGCGAAGAGCAGCGCGATGAGGACGGGTTCCATGCTCCGAGCCTAAGCGCCCCGCGCCGGCGCGTTGGTCCGGCGTCCCGCGCCGCCCTCACACGGCACAGCTGATGCACCGTCGTGCGAACGGCCGGGCCTCCAGACGGGCATCGGCGATGGGGAGGTCGCAGTTCTCGCAGACGCCGAAGGTTCCGGATGCCACGCGCTCGCGCGCCGCGCGGATCTCGAGGCGTTCGGCCTCGGCGCCGCGGCGCAGCGCGTCGACCTGCGCCCACTCCCCCGACAGGGTCGAACCCTCGGGGTCGTGCTCGTCGTCGGCGGTGGCATCCGCGCGATCGTGCCGCAGGCTCGCCTCGTCGTCACGCAAGCGGGCGAGACGGTGGTCGACCTCGCGCTCGCGTTCGTCGAGCATGCGCTCGGCCCGTGCGGCATCCATGCTCCGACGCTAGCCCCTGCATCCGACATCGACGCTGGGGCAGGATCGGGGCATGAGCGAGCTGCGACGCCACTGGACCCCCACCGCCGTCGTCTACCTGGTGCTGGCCGCGGCCGGATTGGTGGGCACCTGGACGTTCAACGCCCTCGCGATCGTGCAGATGCGCGACTTCATCGGCGACCTCCTCACGAGCGGGCCTGCCGTGTCATCCATCACGGTCGACCTGCTCGTCGTCGCGGTCGCCGGAAGCGTCTTCATCATCGTGGAGGGACGCCGTCTGGGCATGCGATTCGCCTGGGTGTACGTCGTGCTGTCCGGCCTCACAGCTTTCGCGTTCACGTTCCCGCTGTTCCTGGCGATGCGCCAGCGGCGGCTCACCGCGCGGGCAGGCGCCGGAGAGAGCGCGTGAGGCGACGGGCGGTTCCCCCGCTCCGGCCGCCTCACGCGCGGCGATCAGCGCGCGGCGAGACCGGCGCGCAGCCCCTCGACCAGCGGGGTGGTGGGGTGGCCGATCAGGCGCGACAGCGTGCCGTCCGTCCGCTCGAGGGCGCCCCGGGCGATGGCGTCGTCGATGCCCGCGACGAACGCCGCCGTCCCGGCATCCAGTCCCGCTTCCTCGAGCCCCGCCGCCAGCTGCTCGACCGTCACGGCCGTGTACGTCACGGGGCGGCCGACGATCTCGGATGCCGCGGCGGCGAGCTCGTGATAGTCCCAGGCGACGTCGCCGCCGACCTCGAGCGTCTGCCCGCGCAGGTCGTCGGTGGTCAGCGCCACCGCCGCCGCCTCGGCGTAGTCGCGCCGGCTGGCGCTGGCCACACGGGCGTCGCCGACGGCGGCGACGATCTCGCCCGTGTCGGCTGCGCGCGCGACGGCGTCGAGGTAGTTCTCCGTGTACCAGTTGTTGCGCAGGATCGTGGCATCCAGTCCGGAGGCCGCGATGAGCGCCTCGGTGGCCTGGTGGTCGGCGCCGAGGGCGTAGTCGATCTCGTCGTTGCGCGGCGAGCTCGTGTAGACCAGGCGCTCGACGCCGGCCGCCCGCGCGGCGTCGATGACGTGGCCGTGGCCGGCGACGCGGTCCGCGTCGGTTCCCGAGATGAGCAGGACGCGGGTGACCCCGTCCAACGCCGGGGCGAGGGTCTCGGGGCGCGCGTAGTCGAGTTCGATGACGCGGATGCCGCGCGCGGCGAGGTCCTCGGCCTTGGCGGGGGTGCGGACGCCGGCGACGACGTCGGATGCCGCGACCCCGCGTTCGAGCAGGGCGTCGATCACGAGGCGTCCGAGGTGTCCGGAGGCGGCGGTGACGAGGAGGGTCATGGAAGTGTCCTTTCGATCGGTACGCCGGACACAACAGCTCCCCGGACCGCGCATTCCGGAGTGTCGGTACCCACTTTCTGGTTAGGTACTCACATGAGCGTCAGATTTGCGGATCTTCGGGCCGAGAGCCCTGGCCTTTTCGGGGATGGGTGTCCGACCCGGACCGTGCTGGATCACGTCATGGGCAAATGGGGGGTGCTGGTGCTCATGGCCCTGTCGGACGGAACGCAGCGGTGGGGCGTGCTCCGGCGCAACGTGTCGGGGATCAGCGAGAAGATGCTCGCCAGCACGCTCAAGACCCTCGAGGCCGACGGGCTCGTCCTGCGCACCGCGTACCCCGAGGTGCCGCCGCGCGTCGAGTACGCTCTCACCGATCGGGGACGCGATCTCATGGAGCGGGTCATCCCGCTCATGCAGTGGGTCGCCGACAACGCCGGCGAGATGGTCGCTTCTCCGGGGCGCCCGTGAGCGCCGTGACGTCTCGCCTTCTGCGCGAGGGACTGTCGTTTCGGGCGTCGCGTCGCGGCCCGTTCCTGCAGGTGGTCAAGTCGGCCATCGCCACGGTGGCCGCGTGGCTGGTCGCGGGCTGGCTCGTCCAGGGCCCGCCGCCCATCTTCGCCGCGATCGCCGCCCTGCTGGTGGTCCAGCCCAGCATCAATCAGTCGCTCACCCGCGCGATCGAGCGGAGCGTCGGGGTGGTGGTCGGTGTCGTCATCGCCTCGCTCCTCGGGATCGCGCTCGGGACACCGACGTGGGTCATCCTGTTTTCGGCGGGGGTGGCCCTGGTCATCGCCTGGGCCCTGCGGATGTCGCCGGGCGCGACCAACCAGGTCGCCATCAGCGCCCTGCTCGTGCTGGCGCTCGGTACGGCGACGCCGAACTACGCCCTGGACCGTGTCCTCGAGACGCTCGTCGGCGCGCTCGTGGGCATCATCGTCAACGCCGCGCTCGTGCCTCCGGTGCTGGTCCCCCCGGCCCGCGAGAAGCTGCAGATTCTGGGTACGGAGCTCGCCGCCGCCCTGGAGCGCCTGGCCGATGCGTTGGAGACGCCGCAGACCCCCACCTCCCTCCACGAGCTGCTGCTGCAGGCCCGCCTGCTGCGCCCCGTTCGGGACGCCGCCGCCACCGCGATCGCCGACGGCGCCGACTCGCTCTCGCTGAACCCTCGCAGCGCCCGGCATCGCACCGATCTCGCGGCGATGCAGGACTTGCTCGACCGGTTCACCCCCGTGGTCACGCAGGCGATCGGTATGACCCGCGCCGTCTGCGACAGCTACGACGCCACCATCGTGGAGGAACCCTCGGTCCGCGCGATCGCCGAACAGCTGCACCGCGCCGCCCACGACGTGCGCCGTGCGTTCGCCGTGGACACGGATGCCGATGCGCCCATCGCCGCGGAGGAGCCCGCGCTCACCCGCCCCCTGCAGATCCATGTCCCGTCCGCCGCGCACTGGGTGCTCGTCGGGTCGCTGCTCATGGACCTGCACCGGGTCCACGAGACGCTGCGCGACGGCGTGGAGTGACGGCGCCCGCGGCGACTCGGCCGGTTGCGTTCGGCGGGCGACTTCGCCGGCGACGGCCCGGACTCTCCCCCGCCCTGGTTGACTGGTGGCATGGGTACCGCGATGTTCCCGCTCGGGGCCGTTCTCTTCCCGCACACGCCGCTGGCGTTGCGGATCTTCGAGGAGCGCTACCTCGTGATGCTGGGCCGCCTGCTCGATGAAACCGATCCGGCCTTCGGCGTGGTGCTCATCGAGCGCGGGACCGAGACGGGCGGCGGTGACCAGCGTTTCCCGATCGGAACCATGGCGCGGCTGAGCCACGTCCTGCCGCAGGCGGAGCAGTTGCAGATCGTCGCCCGCGGGATGGAGCGTTTCGAGATCGTCGAGTGGCTCGATGACGACCCGTACCCCCGCGCCGACGTCCGCGCCCTCCCCGACCTGCAGTGGAACGAGGCGCTGACCCCCGTGCTCGAGGAGGCGGAGCGCATCGTGCGACGCGTGCTCGCCCGTGCCGTCCCGTTCGGCGGCAGCCGGTGGGACCCCGAGGTGGAGTTGTCGGAGGAGCCGCTCGAGCGCGCCTGGCAGGTCGCCGCCATCGCTCCCCTCGGCCAGCTCGATCAGATGGAACTTCTCCGCTCGGCCACGCTGGGCGGCCTGTTGCGCGCGACGATCGACCTCACCCTCGCCGCCGAGCCCCTGCTGAGTGAGCCCGTCCCCGACGGCGTCATCGTGCTCGATGACGACGCCGGGGACGACGAGGGCTGAGCGGGAACACCGCCGCGCGGAGGGCGCGGTCCTGTGCCGGGGGCCTCCTCACCGCCCCGGGGGAGGCGATCACGCCCCGCCGGGAGCGCTGTCGGCGACGATCGCTTCTGCGATCAACGTGTCGCCCGCGCCGAAGCGGATGAACCGGCCGATCGTCGCGGACTGCACCAGGACGGCGGCGGCGACCGCGGCCACGTCGGCACGGCCCACCTCGGCGGATCCCTGCGGTGCGGTCGTGATACGCCCCGTCGGCGGGTCGAGGGTGAGGGTGCCCGGGCCCAGGATGGTCCAGTCCAGATCGCTCGCGCGCAGATAGTCGTCGGCCGCGAGCTTGGCATCGGCGTAGGCGAAGAAGGCGTCGTCGGGCGAGATGCCGTGATCGGGTACCGAACCGATCCACGAGACCATCACGAAACGTCGGACCCCCGCGGCACCGGCGGCGTCGATCGCACGCTGCGCGGCATCCCGGTCGACGGCGTACGTGCGCTCGGCATTCCCTCCGCCGGCACCCGCTGACCACACGACGGCGTCCGCGCCGGCGAACGCCTCGGCGAGCGCCTCGACGTCGGCCTTCTCGACGTCGAGGACCAGGGGCGTCCCTCCCGCATCCTCCACGTCGGCCCGCTGCTCGGGGTTGCGGATGACCGACACGGCCTCGTCCCCGCGGTCGGCCAGGAGACGGGCCAGGTGCAGCGCGACCTTGCCGTGTCCGCCGATGATCACGATGCGCTCCATGTCACTGTCCTCCGACCTTCTCGACAGACATCTTCAGGATCACCCGGTTCGCGCGGTCGGGCGGAGGCTGCTGCTCCGGGTTGCCGTAGCGCTGCCCCAGACGCACGGAGAACGCGCCCTCCGGGTCGGGGACCTCTTCGACGAGACGACCGCGCACCTCGATGTAGCGGTAGGGCTGCGCGCGGTCGTAGACCATGAGACTCATCGACGGGTTCAGCTGCAGGTTGCGATACTTCTGCCGCGTGACGGTGTGCGTGAACAGCACATGCTCGCCGTCGAACTCGAACCACATCGGGTTCACCTGCACCGTGCCGTCGGGGCGAACGGTGCCGAGCGCGCCGTCGTACGGCTGCTCCAGCAGGTCGCGGAAGCTGTCGGGGATCATGCGTCTCCTCTCGTCGGGTTCTCGACCCTACGCGCGACCTCCGACACCGCCTTGCGGGGTTGACGGTCTCACGAGACGTCTCCGTCGACGTAGACCCACCGCCCGCCGCGACGGACGAAGCGGCTCCGCTCCTGCAGGACATGACGCTCGGCCCCCTGGCGCCAGGCGGCGCGGAACGCCACGACGGCGGCATCCCCGTCCTCCTGCGCCTCCTCGACGACGAGTCCCTCCCAGACCGTTTCGGCGTCCGGCTCGAGCACGTCAGGCCGGGTCCGCGGATGCCACGACCGCGCCAGGTGCGTCAGATCGCCGACCACGTGGGCGGTGTAGCGAGAACGCATGAGACGTTCGGCCGAGGGCGCCGGCTCGCCGCCGAGGATCGGCCCGCAGCAGCGCCCGAACTCTCCCCCGCCGCACGGACACGGCGAGGACGACGACGGGCGCGCACGAGCAAGGCCGAAAGACATCTCGCCACTTTAGGCGTCCGTCATCCGCGGCAGGTCCCCTCCGCCGTCGAACCCCGCGTCCGAGAGGAGGGTGACGCTTGTCATTAGCCTGGGCACATGGCATCCCGTCCCGAGAAGTTGCTGCTCCTCGACACCGCGTCCTTGTACTTCCGCGCCTTCTACGGCGTGCCCGACAAGGTGAAGGCCGCCGACGGCACCTCGGTCAACGCGGTCCGCGGACTGCTCGACATGATCGCCAAGCTCGTCACGACGTACGAGCCGACCCGGGTCGTCGCGTGCTGGGACGACGACTGGCGCCCCGCCTGGCGCGTCGAGCTGCTGCCCAGCTACAAGGCCCACCGGGTCGTCGAGGCCGTGGCCACCGGGCCCGACCGCGAGGAGGCGCCCGACCCGCTGCTCGCGCAGATCCCCGTCATCCGTGAGGCGCTCGCGGTCCTTGGCATCCCCGTGGTCGGCGCCGCCGAGCATGAGGCCGACGACGTCATCGGCACGCTCGCCACCACCGCGGAGGTTCCCGTCGACATCGTCACCGGCGACCGCGACCTCTTCCAGCTGATCGACGACGCCCGCGCCGTGCGCATCGTCTACACGGCCCGCGGGATGAGCAACCTCGAGGTCGTCGACGACGCCGCGGTTCTGGCGAAGTACGGCATCCACGCGACGCAGTACGCCGACTTCGCGGTCCTGCGCGGCGACCCCTCCGACGGGCTGCCGGGCGTCGCCGGCATCGGCGAGAAGTCCGCCGCGACCCTGCTTTCCGCGCACGGCGATCTCGACGGCATCGTCCAGGCCGCCGAAGCCGGCACCGGCGGCACCCCGGCGCAGCGGGCGAAGATCCTCGCGGCGACCGACTATCTCGCGGTGGCCCCCACCGTGGTGCGCGTCGTCCGCGACCTCGATCTCGCGACCGTCGACGACCGCCTGCACCCCGTCGACGCGGAGCAGGCGGCCGAGCTCGCCGAGCGGTGGAACCTCGGCACGTCCATGACCCGCGCCGTGGCGGCACTCGCGCGCTGAGCGCTCCCGTTCGTCAGCGGTCCCGCTGCAGCCACTCGCGCAGCCGGTCGAGAGGCCACGTCGTGACGATGCGCTCCTGCGGGACCCCGGCGGCATCCGCGCGCGCCGCGCCATAGTCCAGGAGCGACAACTGCCCGGGCGCGTGGGCGTCGGAGTCGATCGAGAACAGGCATCCCTCCTCGAGAGCGATCGCCATGAGCTCGTCGGGCGGGTCCTGCCGCTCCGGACGGGAGTTGATCTCGACCGCCACCCCCGACGCGGCGCAGGCGGCGAACACGGCGCGCGCGTCGAAGTCGGACGGCGGCCGTGTCCCGCGCGCCCCCTCGACGAGACGCCCGGTGACGTGCCCCAGCACGTCGACCCGCGGATCGCTCGCCGCCGCGACCAGCCGCCGGGTCATGGGGCCGCGCTCCATGCGCAGCTTCGAATGAGCGGATGCCACGACCACATCGAGCGTGTGCAGCAGCTCGTCCTCCTGATCCAGGTCGCCCTCGTCGAGGATGTCGACCTCGATCCCGGACAGCAGCGTGAAACCGTCGCCGCTCATCCCCCGGACCATCTCCAGCTGCGCGCGCAGGCGCTCGGGCGACAGGCCGTTCGCGACCGTCAGGCGCGGAGAGTGGTCGGTGAGCGCGAGGTAGTCGTGGCCGAGCGCACGGGCGGCGTCGACCATCGCCTCGATCGGCGTCACCCCGTCGGACCATTCGCTGTGGCTGTGCAGATCGCCCCGCAACGCGGCGCGCAGCTCTTCGCCACCGATCGCGCCCGCCGTGGCGCGCAGCGCCGCGAGGCGCTCGGGCACCTCACCGGCCAACGCCTGCTGGATGACCGCGAACGTCGAATCACCGATCCCGGGGCGCCGCCGCAGACCGGGGTCACGCAGCTCTGAGTCCGTGAGCCCCTCGATCGCGGCCGCGGCCGTGCGGAACGCCTGGGATTTGTACCGCGACGCCCGCTCCCGCTCGAGGAGGTACGCGATCTCCGTGAGGGCGTCCAGCGGCCGCACGGGCTACTCCGCGAGCTCGCGGGTGGTGGACACCCAGGCGTCGAGCTTGGCCGAGGCGCGCCCATCGTCGACCGCGGCGGCAGCGTCCGTCATCGCCTCGTGCAGCCGCTCCAGGATGGGCCGCTGCACCTGCCCGGCATCCTGGAACAACCGGTACGACACCAGCCCCGCCGCCGCGTTGAGCAGCACGATGTCACGCACCGCGCCGGTCTCGCCCGCGAGCGTCCGGCGCACGACCTCGGCGTTGTGGTCCGGGGTACCACCGAGCAGGTCGTCGATGTCGACGAGCGGGATGCCGAGATCCCGAGGATCCAGATCGTGCTCGTGCACGTCGCCGCGGCTGATCTCCCACAGCCGGCTGTGCCCGGTGGTCGTCAGCTCGTCCAGGCCGTCGTCGCCGCGGAAGACGAGCGCCGTCGCGCCGCGGGTGCGGAAGACACCGGTGATGAGCGGCACGCGATCCAGGTGGGCGACGCCGACCGCGTTCGCCTCGGCCCGGGCCGGGTTGCAGAGGGGCCCGAGGAAGTTGAAGACGGTCGGGACGCCGAGTTCGGCGCGGGTCGCTCCGGCGTGGCGGAACCCGGGGTGGAAGGCCGCCGCGAAGGCGAACGTGATCCCCGTGCGCTCGAGCGTCTCCGCAACGTGCGCGGGGTCGAGCGTGAGGGCGATACCGAGCGAGGAGAGCACGTCCGACGAGCCCGACGCCGAGCTCGCCGCGCGGTTGCCGTGCTTGACCACCGGAACCCCGGATGCCGCCGCCACGACAGCAGCCATCGTCGAGACGTTCACCGTGCCGTAACGGTCCCCGCCGGTGCCCACGATGTCGAGGACCTCTGCGCTCACCGGCAGGGGAACAGCGGCCTCGAGGATGGCGTCGCGGAAGCCGACGATCTCCTCCACCGTCTCGCCCTTGGCGCGCAACGCAATGAGGAAACCGGCCAGCTGAGAGGGCGACGCCTCACCCGCCATGACGCGGCGCATCGCCCAGGTCGACTCCGACACGCTGAGGTCTCGCCCTTCCAGAAGGGAGGTGAGCACATCGGGCCAGGTGAAGCGTTCCGCCATGCCATGATCCTTCCACACCGGCCCCGTGGGACCAGCGTCGGCTTCTGCGGAGGCAAACCGTTGCCGCACCGGGGATTCCTCGCGGATTCTTAGGTTTCCCTAAGTCTTGATCGTGGAATATCTCAGGCTGCAGATGGGAATATCGAGCCGTCGGATCGCGCATAATGGGATGGTGACGACCTCAGCGACGTATTCCCAGGCCGTGCGTGCCGTGAAGCGACCCGACCCGGTCGCCGTGGGCACCATCGTGTGGCTGGGCAGCGAGGTCATGTTCTTCGCCGGCCTCTTCGCCATCTACTTCACTCTGCGCAGCACTTCGGCGTCCCTCTGGGCGCAGGAGACGGAGCTGCTCAACGTCCCCTTCGCGACCGTCAACACGATCATCCTCGTGCTGTCCTCGGTCACGTGCCAGATGGGCGTGTTCGCTGCCGAGCGGTACCAGCCGTACCGCACCGGCAAGCCGTTCCGCTTCGTCCAGTGGGGCATGGTGGAGTGGTTCTACCTCACCTTCATCCTCGGCGCGATCTTCGTGTCGGGTCAGGTGTGGGAGTACGCGACGTTGGTGGCCGAGGGCATGCCCATCAGCGCCAACCCCTACGCCTCGGCCTTCTATCTGACCACCGGCTTCCACGCCCTGCACGTGACGGGTGGCCTCATCGCCTTCCTCCTCGTGATCGGCCGCGCGTACGCCGTGAAGAACTTCGGCCGCAAAGAGATGACCACCTCGATCGTCGTGTCCTACTACTGGCACTTCGTCGACGTCGTCTGGATCGCCCTGTTCTTCGTCATCTACTTCCTGAAGTAAGAGAGCTGCACCTCACATGGCACGAGAGAAGAAGCCGCGCCGCGCCTCCGGGCGCCGCAGTCCCCTGGCGGCCGCTGCCCTGATCGGCATCGGCCTCCTCCTCACCGGTGGCGTCTACGCCGGTGCATCCGCCGCGATGGCCGCGACCGACACCCCCACGAGCAGCGCGTCGTCGGCGACCGCGGTCGAAGAGGGCCAGAAGCTCTTCCAGGCCAACTGCGCCACCTGCCATGGTCTCGACCTCGAGGGAAGCCAGCAGGGCCCGTCGCTGTTCGGCGTCGGCGAGCTGTCGGTGCACTTCCAGGTGTCGACCGGTCGTATGCCGCTGCAGGCACAGGGTCCGCAGGCACCGCAGAAGCCCGTGCAGTTCACGGACGAGCAGATCGACGCGATCGCCGCGTACGTGCAGTCCGCGGCCCCCGGCCCGACCTACCCGAGCGCCGAGCTCGTCGACGGAGAGGGCGACCTGTCGCACGGTGCCGAACTGTTCCGCATCAACTGCGCGATGTGCCACAACGTCGCCGGCGCCGGTGGTGCGCTGACCGAGGGCAAGTGGGCCCCCGACCTGCACACCGTCACTCCCGTCAACATGTACGCGGCCATGGTCACCGGTCCGCAGAACATGCCCGTCTTCAACGACCTCAACCTGACGCCCGAGGACAAGCGCGACATCATCTCGTACCTGATGTACCTCCAGAAGTCCGAGTCCCCCGGTGGGTACGCACTCGGATCGCTCGGACCGGTCTCTGAGGGTCTGTTCATCTGGATCTTCGGAATCGGAGCGCTCATCGCGCTCACCGTGTGGATCACGGCCAAGTCCAACTGACCGTCGTCATCGACATTACGTAAACGCACGAGGAGCACCATGGCACACGAGGAAGACGCGCTCGAGCACGAGAGGGCTTCATGGAAGCCGTCCGCCGGGCTCGCCGTCGCGGTTCCCGACCCCGTGGAGAACCCGGGTCTCCCGGGTCACCGCCACCGCATGACCGATCAGGACCCCGCGGCGATGAAGCGTGCGGTCCGCACGGTCTACACGCTGTTCTACTTCTCCGTCGCGGCGAGCATCTGGGCGAGCATCGCCTACATGATCTTCCCGATCGAGTCGGGCGCGCTGATCGACATCCGTTACAACAACCTCTTCATCGGACTCGGCATCGGTTTCGCGCTGCTCGCGATCGGCATCGGCACCATTCACTGGGGCAAGTCGGTCATGTCCGACAAGGAGTACATCGAGGACCGCCACGCCACCCGTGGGCGCGACGAGACGCGCGAGGGCGCGATCAACGTCTTCGTCGAAGCGAACGAGGACTCGGGCTTCGGCCGCCGCGAGATCATCCGCAACTCGCTGTTCGCCGCCCTGGCCGCCTCGGTCATCCCCGGCATCACGCTGTTCCGCGGTCTCGCACCGCAGGACCAAGACCCGGTGAAGTTGCTCAGCCACACCATGTGGAAAGAGGGCGCACGCCTCACGCACGACCCCTCGGGTCGTCCGATCCGCGCCGCCGACGTCACGCTCGGCTCCGCCTTCCACGTCATCCCGGAAGAGCTCGCGGGCCTCAGCCACGACGAGGGCTACCTCGAAGAGAAGGCCAAGGCCATCGTGCTGCTCATGCGTCTGCAGCCCGAGCAGCTCAACCCCGAGACCAACAACCTGGATTGGTCGTACGACGGCATCGTCGCGTACTCGAAGGTCTGCACGCACGTCGGCTGCCCCGTCGCGCTGTACGAGCAGCAGACCCACCACCTCCTGTGCCCGTGCCACCAGTCGCAGTTCGACGTCGCCAACGGTGCGGCCGTCATCTTCGGCCCGGCCGCCCGTCCCCTGCCGCAGCTCCCCATCTCCGTCGACGCCGAGGGTTACCTCGTCGCGCAGAGTGACTTCCACGAGCCCGTCGGCCCCAGCTTCTGGGAGCGCAAATGAGCATCGGTACTCATCCCACCGAGAACGTCACGACCGAACCCGCCGTTTCCTCCGGCCCGCAGCCGGGAGGCCGCGACGGCAAGCCGCTGGGCGGCCGGTTCGTCGGTGCTGCGGCGAACTATCTCGACGAGCGCACGAGCATGTCGGGCATCGTCAAGGAGCTCGGTCGCAAGATCTTCCCCGACCACTGGTCCTTCATGCTCGGCGAGATCGCGCTGTGGAGCTTCGTGGTCGTGCTCCTCTCGGGCACGTTCCTGACGTTCTTCTTCCAGGCGTCCATGGTCGAGACGCATTACAACGGTGCCTACGAGCCCATGCGCGGTATCGCGATGTCGGCGGCGATGGAGTCGGCGCTGCACATCTCGTTCGACCTGCGTGGCGGCCTCCTGGTCCGTCAGATCCACCACTGGGCAGCCCTCGTGTTCGTCGCCGGTATCGGCGTCCACATGCTGCGCGTGTTCTTCACGGGTTCGTTCCGCAAGCCCCGCGAACTGAACTGGGTCGTCGGCTTCATCCTCTTCATCCTCGCGATGGCCGAGGGCTTCACGGGCTACTCCCTCCCCGACGACCTGCTGTCGGGTAACGGTCTCCGCATCATCGACGGCATGATCAAGGGCCTGCCGATCATCGGCACCTGGACCTCGTTCCTGCTGTTCGGCGGCGAGTTCCCGGGCACCGCGATCGTCGGACGCCTGTACACGCTGCACATCCTGCTGCTGCCGGCCATCCTGGTCGCTCTGCTGGCGGTGCACCTCATGCTGATGATCATCAACAAGCACACGCAGTTCGCCGGGCCCGCCCGCTCGAACAGCAACGTCGTGGGCTACCCGATGCTCCCGGTGTACGCGTCCAAGATGGGCGGCTTCTTCTTCATCACGTTCGGTGTGATCGTCCTGATCGCCGCCCTGGTGACGATCAACCCGATCTGGAACTACGGTCCGTACGACCCGTCCCCCGTCTCGGCCGGTACCCAGCCCGACTGGTACATCGGATTCGCCGACGGCATGCTGCGTCTCATCCCGCCGCACCTCGAGTTCGTGCTCTGGGACCACACCTGGTCGTGGAACATCATCATCCCGGTCGGCGTGCTCGGACTCTTCATCGTCCTCGTGCTCGTGTACCCGTTCATCGAGGCGTGGATCACGGGCGACAAGCGAGAGCACCACATTGCACAGCGCCCGCGTAACGCCGCGACGCGCACGGCCATCGGCGCCGCTGGTGTGACCTTCTACGCGGTCATGTGGGCTGCGGCCTCCTCGGACATCATGGCCACGCACTTCCACCTCACGATGGAAGGCGTGATCCACGCCCTGCAGGCCCTGCTGTTCCTCGGCCCGATCATCGCCTACTTCGTCACGAAGCGCATCTGCATCGCGCTGCAGAAGAAGGACCGCGAGATCGCCCTGCACGGGTACGAGTCGGGTCGTATCGTCCGCCTCCCCGGCGGCGAGTACATCGAGGTGCACCAGCCCGTCGACGAGTACGAGCGTTGGAAGCTGGTCGACAACGAGACCTACGAGCCTCTCGTCGTGCGCCCGAACGCCAAGGGCGAGATCCCCTGGTACGCCAACCTTCGCGCCGGCGTCTCGCGCTGGTTCTTCGAGGACCGTCTCGCGCCCCTCACGCAGGCCGAGATCGACGCGGCCGTGGCGCACCAGCACCACGAGCTCGACCACATCGCCCACGAGGAAACCGACGAGATCGCCGGAGCCAACGCCCGTGCCGATGAGGACGGACGCCCGCGCAACGAGGTGGGCGGGCGTGTCGAGGTGGAGTTCCCGGCTCCGAAGAGCCTCCGCCCTGACAGCGACAAGAGCGAGTAACACCCCTCTGGAGATGGCCCCGGTGCTTCGGCACCGGGGCCATCGTCGTATCCCGGCGAGTCAGATCCGCCCCGGCGCCTCCCCATGCCCTGGCGCCTCCCCATGCCCCGGAACCTCCCCGCGCCCCGGCGCATCCCTGCTGAGCCCGTCCCGCGCCGGCGCCGCGCTGGGGAGGCACCCGGGTGATCTGGCAGGATCCCGCAGGCTTGTGGCATCCCCTCCCCTGCTGCAGGACGCGCACGTGCCCATACGGTGGGGGCATGACAGACGCGCAGAGCTACTTCGCCACCCGGCTGGCGTTCGAGACCGACCCCTCCGACGTGTACGCGGCGCAGCGGCGCGGTGAGAAGTTCGTGCTCGTCGATGTGCGGGGAGACGACGCCTGGGCGCAGGGACGCATCACCGGTGCCGTGCACCTGCCCTATCGCGAGATCGAAGAACGCGCGCCCGTCGAGCTCGACCGTTCCGTTCCCGTCGTCGTGTACTGCTGGAGCCCGGGATGCAACGCGGGACAGAAGGGTGCGCTCGCGTTCGCACGGCTCGGCTACGAGGTGCGGGAGATGATCGGCGGGTACGAGTATTGGGTCCGCGAGGGCCAGCCGTATGAGAACGACGAGGGTCCGTGCGAGCGTGTCTCCGACCCGACCGTGATGGTCGTCCGGCGCTGACGCAGAGGGCTGTCCGCCCCGGTTAGGAGCCCGGGATGTCGTACCCTCCCGATCGAACCGTTCGCCTCGGGCGTTCTCGGCCGCACCGAGGGCGCACGCATCTCTGAGAGACCAGGGGCACCGCGAGCGACCGCCCTGCGGTGTATCTGCACGCGGGCCGGGCGGAGCTCTCGGCAAGGGCGTCTATCGCCGCCGGTTCGATCCGGAAAGCGCACCAGCAGCTGCGCGCTCTCCTGCAGCCCGCAGAGCGAAGGATCGAGGGCCGCGCGCGACTCCTCACCGACGGGGACCCCGCCGTGCGGCAGTCAGCCGCCGATCGATGGGACGCCCCCCGGGGCGACGCACATCTCCCTGGCGCCGGAAGCGGCACCTGGTCCCCTGGTGCACGAGGACGACAGGATGCGGCGGAACGTCGCCACCCTCGTGACCCACGACGGGGCCCGGGACTGCTTCCGTACCGGCGATCGGGTCAGGCGGTCTCGACGTCTTCTGCGAACCAGCGGGCGGCAGAACCCGAGAAGACCGGTTCGCTCTCGATCGGCTCGTCGTCGTCGACGACATCGCACACCACGACCGTGACGTTGTCGCGCGTGCCGGCCTCGAGGGCCAACGCGACCGCGGATGCCGCGGCGGAGCGAGGATCGGCCGCTTCGGCGATCAGTCGGGCGACGTCCGCCTCGGGGACGTAGTCCGTCAGGCCGTCGCTGCATAGCACCCAACGGTCGCCGACGACCGGAGGACGCTCTGCGACCGAAACGACATCACCCTCGGCGCCGCCGAGCGACGCCGTGATGATGTTGCGGCGCGGGTGCGCCTGCGCGGCCTCGGGCGGAATGATGCCGTGATCGACGAGAGCCTGCACGTAGGAGTCGTCACGCGTCTCGCGCGTGAACTCGCCGTCGCGAAGCAGATACGCCCGCGAGTCGCCGGTGTGAGCGAGCAACAGCTCGCCGCTGATGCTGAGGAAAAGACCCGTGAACGTCGTCGCCATGCCCTGGAGAGCGGGGTCCCGCTCGACATGGGCCCGGATATCCCAGTTGGCCTCACGGATACGGACGAGCAGACCGTCCGCATCGATACCTGCACCACGCGTGGCAACAAGGCGGTGGACCAGTGCCGCGGATGCGAGATCTCCCGAGGGGCCTCCCCCGACGCCGTCAGCCACCGCCGCACCCCAGGACGCCGCAAAAGCGGCGTCCTGGTTGGTGGGACGGTGGGCGCCGGCGTCGGAGACGGCAGCCGTGTTCAGCCGAAGAGGCACAGGATCAGCGCGCGAAGTATCCGCGGTAGTACTCGTACACCCAGCCGACGATCGCGACCACGAAGACGAGGAAACCGACGGGGACGAGCCAGCTGCCGACAGCGAGGCCGATCACCGCGATCGCCGCGGAGGCGGCCAGTACGATCGGCCACCACGACCACGGGCTGAACTCGCCGATCTCGGGATCACCGTCGTCGATGTCGGCCGTCAACATGTCTTCGGGCAGCTCACCGCGCTGCGCCTTGAGCACGCGGTTGATGTAGAAGGCGACCATCGACGACATGAGGCCGAGGAAGACCAGCGCGACGGTGCCGACCCACTCGACGCCACCGTGCTGGATCAGGCTCCAGGCCGTGTAGACGACGGCGATGAAGAATCCGAAGCCCGCGAGGAGCCACCAGAGTCCGACATTGGTACGCATCGTTACTTGACCTCTCCGGCAGCGGCATCGACCACGGGGGCATCGGGGGCATCCTTGGCCGGACCCACACCCACCGGGATACCGGCTTCGGGGTGGTTCAGGTCGAACGCGGGGCGCTCGCTACGGATGCGCGGGATCGAGGTGAAGTTGTGACGGGGCGGCGGGCACGAGGTGGCCCACTCGAGCGATGCGCCGTAGCCCCAGGGGTCGTCCACCGTGACGCGCGGCGCCTTGCGAGCGGTGATCCACACGTTGAGGAGGAACGGGATCATCGAAGCGCCGAGGATCATCGAGCCCACCGTCGACAGCTGGTTCTCCCACGTCCACCCATCAGCCGTGGCGTAGTCGGCGTAGCGGCGGACCATGCCGTCGACACCGAGCCAGTGCTGGATGAGGAAGGTCATGTGGAAGCCGATGAACAGCATCCAGAAGTGCACCATGCCGAGGCGCTCGTTGAGCATCTTGCCGGTCCACTTCGGCCACCAGAAGTAGAAGCCGGCGAACATCGCGAACACGACGGTGCCGAAGACCACGTAGTGGAAGTGCGCGACCACGAAGTACGAGTCGGAGAGGTGGAAGTCCAACGGCGGCGAAGCCAGGATCACACCAGTCAGACCACCGAACACGAACGACACGAGGAAGCCGAGCGCGAACACCATGGGCGTCTCGAACGTGACCGAGCCCCGCCACAGGGTTCCGATCCAGTTGAAGATCTTCACGCCGGTCGGCACCGCGATCAGCATCGTCATGAGCGCGAAGAACGGCAGCAGCACACCGCCCGTGACATACATGTGGTGCGCCCAGACGGCGACCGACAGCGCCGCGATGGCGATCGTCGCGTAGACGAGCGTCTTGTAGCCGAAGATCGGCTTGCGGCTGAACACCGGGAAGATCTCGGACACGATGCCGAAGAACGGCAGCGCGATGATGTACACCTCGGGGTGGCCGAAGAACCAGAACAGGTGCTGCCAGAGCAGGACGCCGCCGTTCTCGGGGCTGTAGATGTGCGCGCCGAGGACGCGGTCCGCGGCAGCGGCGAAGATGGCCGCCGCCAGCACCGGGAAGGCGAGCAGGATCAGGATGCTCGTGATGAGCGTGTTCCACGAGAAGATCGGCATGCGCCACATGGTCATACCGGGTGCGCGCATCGTCAGGATCGTGGTGATGAAGTTCACCGCGCCGAGGATCGTGCCGAAACCACTGATGCCGAGACCCAGCATCCACAGGTTTCCGCCGACGCCGGGCGAGAAGCTCGCGTTGGCGAGCGGCTGATAGGCGAACCATCCGAAGCCCGCCGCACCCTGCGGGGTGAGGAAGCCCGACACCGCGATGACCGAGCCGAAGAGGAACAGCCAGAAGGCGAACGCGTTCAGACGCGGGAACGCCACGTCGGGCGCGCCGATCTGCAGCGGGAGCAGCGCGTTGGCGAAGCCGGCGAACAGCGGCGTCGCGAACATGAGCAGCATGACCGTGCCGTGCATGGTGAACAGCTGGTTGTACTGCTCTTTGGTCGGGATGATCTGCATGCCGGGCTCGAAGAGCTCGGCACGGATGATCAGCGCCATCACGCCACCGAGCATGAAGAACATGACGGAGGCGATCAGGTACATGTACCCGATGGTCTTGTGGTCGGTGGAGGTGATCCACTTGACGACCAGGTTGCCCTTCTGCTCGACACGCGAGGTGCTCAGCAGCGCGGCTTGACGCGGAGGGAGAGTCGTCGGGCGCGAAGGGCCCGTCCCCTGAAGCGGAAGCGTCGTGGCCATGATCAGTTGTTCCCTTCGGCGCCAGCCGTTGTGAGGTTCTGCAGACGCGACAGATCACTGATGTCGCCGACGTCACCGGCCGCGCGGAGCGAGGCGAGGTAGTCCTCGTACTCGGCCTCGCTGACGACCTTGACGTTGAAGAGCATCGCGGAGTGGTACTCGCCGCAGAGCTCGGCGCACTTGCCCTCGTAGGTGCCCTCGCGCGTCGGAGTGAAGGACCACTCGTTGTCGCGACCGATGTACATGTCCTTCTTGTACAGGAAGTCGATGATCCAGAAGGAGTGGATGACGTCGCGCGAGCGCAGGTCGATCTTCACCGACTTGTTCACCGGCAGGTAAAGGGTCGGCACATCGTCGAGGTCGTACCCGTCGGAGGTAGCCGTCGCCTGGACGCCCATCGAGTACACGGCGTCGGAGTTGTCCTCGCGCTCGCCGTTGTACTGGAAGTCCCAGGCCCACTGCTTGCCGTACGCGGTGATCGAGACATCGGGGTCGTCGTACTGCGTCTCGAGCGTGTTCTGGTCGCGCGCCGTGAAAGCGAAGAACCCGACGACGAGGATGAGGGGCACGATCGTGTAGAAGATCTCGATCGGCATGTTGTAGCGCAGCTGCACCGGCAGGCCCGACTGGCCCTTGCGACGGCGGTAGGCGATGACGGCCCACAGCATGAGGCCCCAGGTCACGACGCCGACGGCCAGCAGCACGATCCAGGAGTTGACCCACAGACCGGCGACCATGTCGGTGTGGTTCGTGGCGGGCGTGCCGTCGTCGACGAAGCCGGGCAGGAAGCCGTGGAGCTGGGTCGTGGTGCAGCCGGACAGGAGCGCGACGGAGGCGATCCCGACGGGGACGGCGGCCCAACGGAGGCGACGTTTGGAGGGCACAATGCACCTTTCCGGGTCGTGGATGTTGCTCTCGACAGTCTAGAGCAAGCTCTTACGGTTCTCTGGCCAATCGTCCAGCACCGAGACATCGAGAACCCCCGAATTCCGCGGCCTGGGCCGCGGTCTCCAGGGGTTCTCGAAATCGCTGCCGGACGGCGGCGTCAGCGCTCAGTGGAAGCTGTCGCCGCACGCGCAGGAGCCCTGCGCGTTGGGGTTGTCGATCGTGAAGCCCTGCTCCGAGATCGTGTCTTTGAAGTCGATGCTCGCGCCGTCGAGGTACGGCACGCTCATGTCGTCGACGATGACCTCGACACCGTCGAAGTCGACGACCTTGTCGCCGTCGAGATAACGCTCGTCGAAGTACAGCTGGTAGATGAGGCCGGAGCAGCCGCCGGGCTGGACGGCGACGCGCAGGCGCAGATCGTCGCGTCCCTCCTGCGACAGCAGGCTCTTGACCTTGTCGGAGGCGGCAGCGGTCAAGCCCACGCCGTGCTCGCGGGTGTCGGCGGCGGACGACAGGGTGGTGTCGGTCATGGCGATGCCCTTCGGTAGTTCGGTCGCGGGGACGTGACGATTCTACGCCCGTCACGCCCCCGCGGACCGGTCAGACGGTGCGCGCGTTCAGACGGGCCAGCAGAAGCGCCTCCGACACGACCGCGTTGCGGAACGTCTCCAGGTGCAGCGACTCGTTCGGGCTGTGCGCCCGGGCGTGCGGGTCCTCGACCCCGGTGACCAGGATCTGCGCGGCGGGGAACTCCCGGACGAGGTCGGCGATGAACGGGATCGACCCACCGACCCCGACGTCGACGGACTCCACGCCGTATCCCTCGGCGAACGATGCGCGGGCGTCCTGAACAGCCCATCCGCTGGTGTCCACGAGGAACGCGTCACCACAGTCGACGTCGCTGAACTCGAGGTGGGCGCCGAACGGGGCGTGGGCGCGCAGGTGCTTCTCGATCGCGGCGTAGGCCTCCTCCGCCGACTGCCCCGGCGCGACGCGGGCGCTGATGACGACGCTCGTGCGGGGCGACAGGGTGTTCGACGCCGACGCCGTGGGCGTGGCATCCCAGCCTGTGATCGTGATCGCGGGCTTGTTCCAGATCCGGCTGAGGATCGTGTCGCGGCCGATCGGGCTGACGCCCTCGAGCAGTCCGGACTCCGCGCGGAGGGTGGCCTCGTCGTAGGCCGGTGTCTCGGCGTCGCGCACGTGCAGGCCCTCTACCGCGACGGCGCCGTCGTCGTCCCACAGCGTCGCGAGGAGTTTGACGGTGGCGAGCATGGCATCCGGGACCGCCCCGCCCAGCATCCCCGAGTGCGATGCGTGCGCGAGCGTGCTCACGGTGAGGGTGAAGCGCGCGTTCCCGCGCAGCGACACGGTGAGGCCCGGCGTCCGCTCGTCCCAGTTGCCGGAGTCCGCGACCACGATGACGTCGGAGCGGAGCGTGTCGGCGTTGTCGGCGAGGAATTGTCCGAACGAGCGCGAGCCGTACTCCTCCTCCCCCTCGACGAAGACGGCGATGCCGAGATCGAGGTCGTCCCCGAGCACCTCCGCGAGCGCGCGGATGGAGGCGACGTGCGCCATCACACCGGCCTTGTCGTCGGCGGCGCCGCGCCCGTACAGGCGTCCGCCCCGGACGGTCGGCTCGAACGGCGGCGACTCCCACAGCTCCTCGTCGCCGGGAGGCTGTACGTCGTGGTGGGCGTACAGCAGGACGGTGGGGCGACCGTTGCGCGCCGCGCGGGAGGCGAGCACGGCGGGCTGGCCGAGCTCGTCGGTGCCGGGGATCGCCGCGCGCGTCACCTCGACGCGATCGAACACCCCGATCCCCCGGAACAGCTCCGCCACGGCATCCGCGCTCTTCACCAGCGCCGTCTGGTCGAACGCCGGCCAGGCGATCGAGGGGATGCGCACGAGGGAGCCGAGATCGGCCAGGGCGGAGGGGATGCCGGCGGCCGCGGCGTCGCGCACGGCATTCTGCAAGGACAGGTCGGGGATCATGCGGGTAATCTTAAATCTCCCGATCAGCGAGCTCTCGAGGTTTTCCGTGGCCAAGTCCCCCGCCCCCGCCCCCAACGACACCCCCGTCGACCCGACGGCGACCGGTTCGGGCAAGGGGCGAGCGACCCCGTCGCGCGCCGAGCAGGAGGCCGCCCGCAAGCGCCCCCTCGTGCCCGACACCAAGGAGGCCAAGGCTCGTGCGCGCGCCGAGCTGGCCGCGCAGCGTGAGAAGGCCCGCGTCGGCATGGCCGCGGGCGAGGAGCGCTACCTGCCCGTCCGCGACAAGGGACCGCAGCGCCGTTTCGCGCGTGACTTCGTGGATGCCGGCTGGCACCTCGGCGAGGGCGTCATGCCCTTCATGCTCGTCGTCATCCTGCTCACCGTCCTGCCGGTGGCCTTCTTCCAGTACTGGGCGCTCGTGGCCCTGTGGATCTTCGTCCTCTTCGTCGTGGGCGACATGATCATCACCTCGATCCGCGTCAAGCGCGCGGCGAAGGAGAAGTTCGGCGAGAGCAAGCTCGAGAAGGGTCTCGGGTGGTATGCCGCCATGCGCACGGTGCAGATGCGCTTCATGCGCCTGCCCAAGGCGCAGGTCAAGCGCGGTCAGTACCCCGTCTGATCCCCCCTCTTCGATGAAGCGGCGCGCCCTCGGGTGCGCCGCTTCATCGTTCTCCCCGCGCTCAGGGGGGAAGAGCGGATGCCGGCGGCTCAGCGACCGCGCGCGAGACCGCGGTTGATCTGCCGCGCCCAGAGAGGTCCGCGGTAAAGGAAGCCGGTGTAGCCCTGCACGAGGTTCGCCCCGGCGGCGAGGCGCTCCCGCACGTCGTCGGCGCTCTCCACTCCCCCGGCCGAGATGACGACGAACTCCTGCGGCACGGCCGCTCGGACGAGACGCAGCACCTCGGCGGCACGTGCCTTCAGCGGCGCGCCCGACAGTCCGCCGGCCCCGGCCGCCTCGACGGTGGCGGCATCCGTCTGCAGCCCGGTGCGCGCGATGGTCGTGTTCGTGGCGATGAGACCCGCCAGGCCCGCGTCGACGGCGAGGCGGGCGATGTCCTGCACCTCGTCGTCCTCGAGGTCGGGGGCGATTTTCACGAGCAGGGGCGTGTCGCCCGCGGCATCCCGCACCGCCGTCAGCAGCGGTCGCAGCGTCTCGACGGCCTGCAGGCCGCGCAGACCCGGGGTGTTGGGCGAGGAGACGTTGACGACGAGGTAGTCGGCGAGCGGCGCGAGCAGCCGGGCGCTGCGCACGTAGTCGGTGGTGGCGTCCTCGACCGCGACGACGCGGCTCTTGCCGATGTTCACCCCGATCACGGGGCGGCGACGCGCACGGCGGAGTCGGCGCAGCTTCTCGGCCGCGGCGGAGGCTCCGTCGTTGTTGAAGCCCATGCGGTTGATGACCGCGCGGTCGGCCACGAGCCGGAACAGACGCGGCTTCGGGTTGCCGGGCTGCGGCAGGGCCGTGACCGTGCCCACCTCGACGTGCCCGAAGCCCAGCGCACCGAGGCCGCGGACCATCGTGACGTTCTTGTCGAAGCCGGCCGCGACGCCGAAGGGCGAGTCGAAGCGCAGACCGAGCGCATCCACACCCTGATCGGGCGTGGGCGCGGTCAGGCGCCGGACGACGGATGCCACGGGCTCGACGCCGGCGACGCGGATGACGATCGCACCGAGGTGATGCGCGAACTCGGGGTCGAGACGCGTGAGGACCGTGCGGAAGAGAAGCGGATACATCCCCGCCAGGCTACTGGACGTCGTCGCCCCTGCCCTCCGTGAGGGGGCGGCGCTCCGCGTGATCCGCACGGAGCTGGGCGATGGCCGCGTCGAAGTCCTCGAGCGAGTCGAAGGCCTGATAGACGCTGGCGAACCGGAGGTAGGCCACCTCGTCGAGCTCGCGCAACGGCCCGAGGATGGACAGGCCGATCTCGTTCGCGTCGATCTGCGATGACCCGGTCTGACGGATCGCCTCCTCGACCTGCTGAGCGAGCATCGCGAGGTCAGCGTCGGTGACCGGCCGCCCCTGGCATGCCTTCCGCACGCCCGACATGACCTTCTCACGGCTGAACGGCTCGACGACCCCCGAGCGCTTGATCACGTTCAGGCTCGCGGTCTCGACCGTCGAGAAACGCCCCCCGCACTTCGGACATTGACGGCGTCGACGGATGCTGAGTCCGTCGTCGCTCGTGCGCGAGTCGATGACGCGGGAGTCGGGGTTGCGACAGAAAGGACAGTGCATGATCGCTCCGGCCTATCCGCCGAAGCGTGCCGTGACGGCCTCGCCGTGCGCGGGGAGCGCCTCGGCCTCCGCGAGGGTGACGATGGCCGCGTGCACGCTCTCCAGCGCCGCACGGTCGTACTCGATCACTTGCTGGGGCCGCAGGAAGGTCGCGGCGGACAAGCCCGCACCGTACCGCGACTGCCCACCGGTGGGCAGGACGTGGTTGCTGCCCGCGAGGTAATCCCCCAGGCTCACCGGGGTGTACGGGCCGACGAAGACCGCCCCGGCGTTGACGAAGTCCTCCGGACGTGCGTCGGCGAGGTGCAGCTCCAGGTGCTCCGGCGCATAGGCGTTGCTGAACGCGGTCGCCTGCGCCAGGTCGTCGACGAGGACCACCGCCGATTGCGGCCCGTCGAATGCGGCGGCGACGCGTTCGCTGTGACGGGTTGCCGCGATGCGTCCGGGCAGTACGGCGCGGACGGCGTCGGCCAGCTCGGTCGAGTCGGTGACCAGCACCGCGGAGGCCTGCTCGTCGTGCTCGGCCTGGCTGACGAGGTCGGCCGCCACCAGCTCGGGGTCGGCCGTGGCGTCGGCGACGATGAGGATTTCCGTGGCGCCTGCCTCGGAGTCCGTGCCGACGCGACCGGCCACCGCGCGCTTGGCGGAGGCGACGAAGTTGTTACCGGGCCCGGTGACGACATCCACCGGATCGAGCCCGAGGGTGTCGACACCGGAGGCGAACGCCCCGATCGCTCCCGCTCCGCCCATCGCGTAGACCTCGGTGACTCCGAGCAGGCGTGCGGCGGCGAGGATCACCGGGTGCACGCGGCCGCCGAACTCCGCCTGCGGCGGGGACGCCAGGGCGATCTCACGCACGCCGGCGACCTGCGCGGGGACCACGTTCATCACCACGCTCGAGGGGTACACGGCCTTGCCGCCGGGCACGTACAGACCCACGCGCCGCACGGGCTGCCAGCGCTGCGTCACCCGCGCTCCGGGGCCGAGCTCGGTCACCACGGGCGCCGGGACCTGAGCACGGGATGCCGCGCGCACCCGCGTGATCGCCTCCTCGAGGGCCGCGCGGATGGACGGGTCGAGTTGCTCAAGGGCCTCGTCGAGGTGGGATGCCGGGACGACGATGGCGTGATCGCTGACACCGTCGAACTGCGCCGCCTGCTCGCGCAACGCCTCTTCCCCGCGCACGGCGACGTCGTCGACGATGCGCGCGGCGATGACGAGGGCTTCATCACGCGCGCTGTCGGCCCGGGGAACGACGGCGAGGAGCTCGGCCGACGAGAGCACGCGGCCGCGGAGATCGATGGTACGGAGCATGAGTCCAGGCTACCGGCCACCCGCGAGCCTCCCCGCGTGGGAGGGGCGCGCGGGTGGTCCTCAGCCGCGCGTGACTCCGGAGACGTCGTGCAGGTAGCCGATGCGCCCGTCGTCGTGGCGGACGACGAACGTCTCGCCCCGATCCTCGATCACGAGCGCCCACGCTGTCGGCCCGATGCGGAAGATCGGCACGCCGTAGTCGTCGACGACGTCGCGCTCGACGGGAGCCAGCGCCCAGAACGCCTGCGTGGCGGGGTGCGTGCCCGCGTGAGCGGCGTGCGCGCCGGTGTCGTGCGCGCTCGTGTGGTGCGCCCCGGTGTCGTGCCCATCGGGCGTGAACGTCGACGTGATGACGTCGGTGGGGTGGTCGTCGGACGCCGGACGTGCGTCCGCGTGCGACATCTCCGCATGCGCGGCCGCCGCGCGGGACTCGCCGACCGCCTCGTCGTCCGCGGACGTCGGCAGCACCGACGTCGGCGGATCGGTCCGCGCCGCCGACGCGGGAAGCTCGGTAGACCGGGCATAGTCGCCCGGAGCACCGGTGGTCGTGTCATCGGAGGGGTCGGCTTCGCCCGCCGACGCCGGTCGCTGCACCGCGCGACGCGCGGGGCGCGGTGACCGCGGCCGCGGCACCACGGGGCGGATCGGCCGGGCATTGCGGTGCGCCGAGACCTCTTCGCGCCCGGCGAAGTCGGCGGAGAACGGCGGGATGAAAGGAGCGGCGACCGTGAGGACGACACCGGCGAGCATGAGGATCGCCTCGACCCAGACCACCCACGAGCGCACCCATCCCCCGGTCTCGGAAGCGATCGCCACGGTGTCCCAGACCCAGGCCACCCAGATCAACGCCGCGATGGAGAACGCGACGGAGGCGAACTGGTCGATGCCGAGCGATCCGACGCGTCGGATCCCCTGCGGGGACAGGCGGCGCAGAACGATGAGGCCGACGGCGACGGTGGGTAATGCCACCGCCGGAATCCACCAGAGGCCCGAGAGCCAGACGTTCGTCCCTCCGACGAGCAGGCGCGCGGCGCCGCTGACGTTGTTGTCCGGGAAGAACGAGACGAGGAAGGCCACCGCCCAGACGCCCAGGAGGGAGACCTCGCGCACCGAGAACGGTCCGACGCCGTAGGCCTCGGACCCGGGGCGGGATCCTGTCGCCGACGACGACGGACGGGACTCGTGGGTGTTGACGTGTTCGCGGGCCGAGACCTGTCGGTCGGAGCCCGATGCGTCGTCGGAACCGCCGTCCGGATCCCGATCGCCGCGGTGGATCTCGGGGCCGTCGGCTGCGGCGTCGTCGGTGATGGCGTGGTCGGCGCCGCCGTGGTCGGTCGCGGCGGTGCCGCTGAACGACGAGCGCGCTCCGCGGGGAGCGGGCGCGTCGTCGGCGGACGCGCGCGTGGCGTCGTCGTCTGCCGCGGAACCCGCGAACGAGACGGGGTCGTCGGTGCGATCGGTCACGATCATCCTTTCCGAGGGCACAGCTGTGCCCTGTTGCTTCTTCGAGCGTGTCGCGGGAGCCGCCCAGACGTCTCGGGCTTGACACCGTCAGGGCGGCTCACGGGGTCACCCCAGACAGTTCGGGCCGAGGAGGCCCTTGAGTTCACCGAACAGGTCGGCCGTCACGCGAACGGGCAGCGGCACCTCGAAGACCTTTGCCGTCCCACCTTTGTGAAGCTTGAGAAGCACCTCGGTGTCACCCGAATGCCGTTGCAGCGTCTGAGCGAGCTCGCCGATCAGGGCTTCATTGGCCCGCTGCTCGGGGACCACGAGAGTGAGACCGCCGGACTCGTCCATCCCCTCCAGATCCGGGGCGAACGCGGACTGCGCGTGGAGGTTCAGGCCGTCGTCGCGGCGCGACACCCGACCGCGGACGACCATGATCGCGTCGCCCTGGAGGATCGGCGCGAACTCCGCGTACGTCTTGCCCATGAACATCACGGTGACCTCACCGTTGAAGTCCTCGACGGTCACCATGCCGTACGGATTGCCGCTCTGCTTGGCCACTCGGTGCTGGACGCTGGTCAACAGGCCCGCGACCGTCACCTGGTCGCCGTCCTGAACGTCTTCCGAGGAGAGCAGGTCGTGGATCGAGGTCGACGCATGCTTCGCCAACGGGACCTCGAGACCGGCGAGCGGATGATCGGAGACATAGAGGCCCAACATCTCGCGCTCGAACGCGAGCTTGTCCTTCTTCGTCCACTCGGGACGCTCCGGCACCTTCGTCACCTGCTGCGGCTCGTCCCACAGGGAGTCGAAGTCGAAGCCCACTTCGCCGTTCGCCTCGCGCCGCTTGTCGATGACGGCGCCCTCGCACGCGTCCTCGTGGATCTCCAGCAGCGCGCGCCGCGTCGAGCCCAGGGAGTCGAAGGCACCCGCCTTGATCAGCGACTCGACCGTCCGCTTGTTGGCGACGTGCATCGGCACCTTCGCCAGGAAGTCGTGGAACGACGTGTACTTGGCATCCTGACGCGCGGCGACGATCCCGTCGACGACGTTCGCGCCGACGTTGCGCACCGCGCCCAGGCCGAAGCGGATGTCTTCCCCCACGGCGGCGAAGAAGCGGATCGACTCGTTGACGTCGGGCGGCAGGACCTTGATACCCATGCGGCGGCACTCGTTGAGGTACACCGCCATCTTGTCCTTGGAGTCGCCGACGCTGGTGAGGAGCGCCGCCATGTACTCGGCGGGATAGTGGGCCTTCAGGTACGCCGTCCAGTACGAGACGAGCCCGTAGGCGGCGGTGTGGGCCTTGTTGAAGGCGTAGTCGGCGAACGACTCGAGCACCTTCCACAGCGTCTGCTGAGCCACCTCGCCGAAGCCGCGCTCGGTCATGCCGCCGAAGAAGATCTCCTTCTGCTTGTCGAGCTCGCTCTTCTTCTTCTTGCCCATCGCACGGCGCAGCAGGTCGGCCTGACCAAGCGTGTAACCGGCCACCCGCTGGGCCACGGCCATGACCTGCTCCTGGTAGACGATGAGGCCGTACGTCGTGTCGAGGATGTCGGCCAGCGGCTCCTCGAGCTCGGGATGGATCGGCTCGATCTCCTGCTGCTTGTTCTTGCGCAGCGCGTAGTTGATGTGGGAGTTCACGCCCATGGGACCCGGACGGTACAGCGCGAGCACCGCGGAGATGTCCTCGAAGTTGTCGGGGCGCATCAGGCGCAGGAGGGAGCGCATGGGCCCGCCGTCGAGCTGGAACACACCGAGCGTGTCGCCCCGGGCGAGCAGTTCGTAGGATGCCGCGTCGTCGAGGGCGAGGTCTTCGAGGACGAGCGGGTGGCCGCGGTTGGCCTCGATATTGTCGAGGGCGTCGTTGATGATGGTGAGGTTGCGAAGCCCCAGAAAGTCCATCTTGATCAGGCCGAGCGACTCGCACGCGGGGTAGTCGAACTGCGTGACGATCTGGCCGTCCTGCTCGCGGCGCATGATCGGGATGATGTCGATCAGCGGCTCGCTCGACATGATCACGCCGGCGGCGTGCACACCCCACTGCCGCTTGAGGTTCTCCAGGCCCAGGGCGGTGTCGAAAACCGTCTTGGCCTCGGGGTCGGTCTCGATGAGCGTGCGGAACTCGCTCGCCTCTTTGTACCGGGGGTGCTCCGGGTTGAACATGCCGTCGAGCGGCATGTCCTTGCCCATCACCGCGGGCGGCATGGCCTTGGTGAGCTTGTCGCCCATGCTGAACGGGAAGCCGAGCACGCGTCCCGCGTCTTTCAGGGCCTGCTTGGCCTTGATCGTGCCGTAGGTGACGATCTGCGCGACGCGCTCGTCACCGTACTTCTCGGTCACGTACTGGATGACCTCGCCACGACGGCGGTCGTCGAAGTCGACGTCGAAGTCGGGCATCGAGACGCGGTCGGGGTTGAGGAAGCGCTCGAAGATGAGGCCGTGCTGCAGCGGGTCGAGGTCGGTGATCTTCATCGCGTAGGCGACCATCGAGCCCGCGCCCGAGCCACGGCCGGGGCCGACCCGGATGCCGTTGCGCTTGGCCCAGTTGATGAAGTCCGCGACGACGAGGAAGTAGCCGGGGAAGCCCATCTGCAGGATGACGTCGGTCTCGTACTCCGCCTGCTTGCGGACATCGTCGGGGATGCCGCCGGGATACCGGTCTTGCAGACCGTTCTCGACCTCTTTGATCATCCAGCTGCCCTCGGTCTCGCCCGGGGGCACGGGGAAGCGCGGCATGTAGTTGGCCGAGGTGTCGAACTCCACGTCGCACCGCTCAGCGATCAACAGGGTGTTGTCACACGCCTCGGGATGGTCGCGGAAGACCTGCCGCATCTCGGCGGGCGACTTGACGTAGTACCCGTCGCCGTCGAACTTGAAGCGCTTGGGGTCGTCGAGCGTGGAACCGGACTGCACGCAGAGCAGGGCGGCGTGGCTCGTCGCGTCGTGCTGGTGCGTGTAGTGCAGATCATTCGTGCCGACGAGAGGGATGCCGAGATCCTTCGACAGCTTGAGCAGATCGCCCATGACGCGGCGTTCGATGGACAGGCCGTGGTCCATGATCTCGGCGAAGTAGTTGTCTTTGCCGAAGATGTCCTGGAATTCGGCCGCCGCCGCGCGCGCGGCGTCGTACTGGCCGAGACGCAGACGCGTCTGCACCTCGCCGGAGGGACAGCCGGTCGTGGCGATGAGCCCCTTGCTGTACGTCTGCAGCAACTCGCGGTCCATGCGGGGCTTGAAGTAGTAGCCCTCCATGCTGGCCTTCGACGACAGACGGAAGAGGTTGTGCATGCCCTCCGTCGTCTCGGACAGCAGGGTCATGTGCGTGTAGGCGCCCGAGCCCGAGACGTCGTCGCTCTGCTGCTCGGGGGTTCCCCAGCGCACGCGCGCCTTGTCGGAGCGGTGCGTACCGGGGGTGACGTAGGCCTCGATGCCGATGATCGGCTTGATGCCGGCATCCTTCGCCGTCTTGTAGAACTCGAACGCGGCGAACGTGTTGCCGTGGTCGGTGACGGCGATGGCCGGCATGCCCTGCTTGACGGCCTCTTGGACCATCGGACCGATGCGCGCGGCGCCGTCGAGCATCGAGTACTCGCTGTGCACGTGAAGGTGAACGAAGGAGTCTGCTGCCACGTGACGAGTCTACGTTCGGCCTCCGACATCGCGTTCGGAAGTTCGCGGCGAACCCCCAGTGAGCCACGGCGCGTCACCGGTCACGGCACCGTCGCGCGCGACGGCTCGGCCGTGCCGTCGACCGCACGTCGCCCCCGCGCGCTTCGCTACGGTGGGGCTGTGCCCACGCCAGACTTCGTCCTCGAGCTCCGCCGCTTCGTCGGCACACGGCCCCTCCCCCTGGTCGGTGTGACAGCCGTCATCGTGCGCGGCGACGAGCTCCTGCTCGGCCGACGCAGCGACAACGGACGACTGACCCCGATCACCGGCATCGTCGACCCCGGCGAAGAGCCCGCGGATGCCGCCGTGCGCGAGGCCGCGGAGGAAGCAGGCGTGCGCATCCGCGCCGACCGGCTGGCGTGGGTTCACCAGATCCCCCGCGTCACGTACGCCAACGGCGACCAGAACGACTACCTCGACCTGGTGTTCTCCTGCACGTGGCTCTCCGGCGACCCGGAGCCCGTCGACGCGGAGATGACCGAGGTGTTCTGGCATCCGGTCGCCGAGCTGGACGTGCTCGACGCCGAGATGCGCGCACGCGTCCGGGCAGCACTGACACCGGGTCCGGCGCGCTTCGAACAGAGCCCGTCCGCGGGCTGATCGACCTCAGACGCCGTCGCGCAGCACCTCGAGCGCGTGCGCCAGATCGGCGGGGTAGGCAGACTCGACCTCGAGCCACTCCCCCGTCGCCGGGTGGGTGAAGCCGAGGCGGTGGGCATGGAGCCACTGGCGCTCGAGCCCGAGGCGGGCGGACAGCGTGGGGTCGCCGCCGTACAGCGGATCCCCCGCGCACGGGTGCCGGTGGGCGGCCATGTGCACCCGGATCTGGTGCGTGCGGCCCGTCTCGAGGTGGATCTCCAGCAGCGACGCGCGCGGAAACGCCTCGAGCGTCTCGTAGTGCGTGACGGAGTCCTTGCCGTCGGGGGTGACGGCGAACTTCCAGGAGTGGTGCGGATGACGGCCGATCGGCGCGTCGATCGTGCCCGCCAGCGGATCAGGATGGCCCTGCACGACCGCGTGGTAGATCTTGTCGACCTCGCGCTCCTTGAAGGCGCTCTTGAGCAGCGTATAGGCGCGCTCGGTCTTGGCCACCACCATGAGGCCACTCGTCCCGGCGTCGAGACGGTGGACGATGCCGCGCCGCTCCGCGGGACCGCTCGTGGCGATGCGGAAGCCCGCGGCGGCCAGCGCGCCGAGGACCGTGGGACCGTCCCAGCCCAGCGACGGGTGCGCGGCAACACCGGCGGGCTTGTCGACGACGACGATGTCGTCGTCGTCCCACGCGATGCCGAGATCGGCGACCGGGACGGGAACGATCTCGGGCTCGCGCTTGGGCTCCCATTCGACGCTCAGCCAGCCGCCCGCACGGAGGCGGTCCGAACGCCCGAGGGGACGTCCGTCCACGCTCACTCCGCCGGCGTCGGCGACCTCGGCCGCGAACGTCCGGGAGAAACCGAGCATCTTGGCCAGCGCCTGATCGACGCGCGTGCCGTCGAGCCCGTCGGGAACGGGAAGACTCCGCGACTCCATGTCAGCGCGGACCCGGGTCGCTGGCGGCGTCGACGGTGCCGTCGGCGGCATCCGCCTCGGCGGCGCGCGACGCGCGCGTCTCCCGCGTGCCATCCAGGCGCAGTCCGAAGAGGACGAGCAGGGCGACGGAGATCATCATCGACACGATGAACACGTCGGCGACGTTGTAGATTGCCGGCATCATCCACGGCGTCGAGATGAAGTCGACCACGTGCCCGACGGGGAACCCGGGCTCGCGAAGGAGCCGGTCGGTCAGGTTGCCGAGCACGCCGCCCAGCAGCAGCCCCAGCACGACCGCCCAGAGCCGCGAGCGCACGCGGGTGGCCGCGAGGAACACGATCACCCCGGCCACGACCGCGAGCGCGATCGTGAAGATCCATGTGACACCCTCGCCGAGGGAGAACGCGGCACCGGGGTTACGGATGAGATACAGCTGCAGCACGTCGCCGATGACCGGCACGACGCGCTCCGGGGGAAGGTTCTCGATGGCGATGATCTTCGCCAACTGGTCGACGGCCAGCACCACCACCGCGAGGATCGCGATGAGGATACTGGCCGCCGCCGAACGCAGGGGAGGTCGACTGCGCAAAGAGTCGGCCTACAGACCGATCGCCGAGACGGGCGTGGAGCCCGACGACGACGATGCGGTGTCGAGGTCGCGGAGCTGACCCTCGATGTACGAACGCAGCTGCGAGCGGTAGTCGCGCTCGAAGTTGCGCAGCTCGGTGATGCGGCCCTCGAGAGTGACGCGCTCCTTCTCGAGGCGTGCCCGCTCCTCGCGGCCCTTCTGCTCGGCCTCGGCGACGATGGATGCCGCCTGGGCCTGCGCCTCGCCGATGAGCTGGTCGCGCTGGGCCTTACCCTCGGCGACGTGCTCGTCGTGCAGACGCTGAGCGAGCTCGATGATGCCGGCGCTCTGCGTGGCGGGGGCCGTGTCGACCCCGGCGGGCGCCTCGGGGGCGGCGGCGGGCGCCTCGGCGACCGGCTCCTCCTCCTTCGGGGCCTCGGCGACCGGGGCGGCGGCCGTCGGAGCGGCCTCGCCGGACTCGTACGCGGCGAGCTTGGCCTTCAGCTCTTCGTTCTCGGCGATCGTCTTGCGCCACTCGACGACGATCTCGTCGAGGAAGTCATCGACCTCATCGGGGTCGAAACCCTCCTTGAAGCGCACGTGCTGGAACTGCTTGGTGACGACGTCATCGGGGGTCAGTGCCATGGTGTTTCCTCTTTCGAGAGCTCTGAGTGGGAACTGCGGGGGGTGTCGCACCGGGGCGTACCGCTTCGGAACAGCATAGTCGCCGCCCTCCGTCGGTGTCGAAGGGCGGCGACGAAGAGGTCACAGGGCCGCGAGCGACCGCGTGACACTCAACAGCATGAAGCAGAGGAACATCGTGATCGCGAAACCGAAATCGAACGCGATGCCCCCGATGCGCAGGGGCGGGATGAAGCGACGGATCAGCTTGATCGGAGGATCCGTCACCGTGTAGACGATCTCCGCGATCACCAGGACGGCGCCGCGAGGACGCCATTCCCGGTTGAACATCGGGATGTACTCGAGCACGAGACGCGCGAGCAGGACCACGATGTACAGGAAAAGGAGCGTGCTGAGGATGGAGCCGACCAGGCTCAGGACGGCCACGATCGCTTACTGAGTCGCGAAGGGCGCGACCTCGGGGTCGGCCTGCGCGATCGCACCGTCTCCGGAGACGGCGATGTTCTCGGGCGAGAGCAGGAAGACCTTGCTCGTCACCCGCTCGATGCGTCCGTACAGCCCCAGCGAGAGACCGCTGGCGAAGTCGATCAACCGGCGGGCGTCCGCGTCGCTCATCTGCGAGAGGTTGATGATGACCGGGATTCCCTCGCGGAAGTTCTCGGCGATCGTCTGGGCGTCGCGGTACTGCTTGGGGTGCACCGTGAGGATCTCGCTGACCGGACCGGCAGCGGGCTGACGCACCACGGCGGGTCGATGCAGCGGGGTCACGGGAGCAGCCTTCTCGACAGGAGCGGCCTGCGAGGGCTGCTGCTTGCGCGCGACAGGCTGTGGCGCAGTCTCCTCATAGGTCTCCTCCTCATCGGCGAGTCCCAGGTACACCATCGTCTTCTTGAGCGGGTTCGACATCGCATCCTCCGTTCGCTCGTCTGTGTCGAGGCTATCCGCGCTCGGGCCTCGGACCCGTGATTGCGGAGCCGATCCGCAGGTGTGTCGCGCCCATTGCGATCGCTTCGGGGAAGTCGCCGGTCATCCCCGCCGATATCCACGTCGCATCGGGGATGACACGACGCGCCGCGTCCGCGCTCTGACGCAGACGCTCGAAGGCGCGCGCCGGCTCCTCGTCGAGGGGAGCCACCGCCATGACCCCGCGCACGCGCAGCGAGGGCAGCGCGGCGACGTGCGTGGCGAGGGCCTCGGCCTCCGCCGGGGCCACGCCGCCGCGGCCGGGGTCGTCGGTGAGATTCACCTGCAGCAGCACGTCGAGCACGGCGTCGGCCTCTGCGGCCTCCAGGGCATCGGCGATGCGCGGGCGGTCGACCGAGTGCACGACGTCGGCGGCCGCGCGGACGGCGCGCGCCTTGTTCGTCTGCGCCTGTCCGATGAAGTGCCACCGCAGGCCGGGGAGTTCGCTCAGCTCGTCGCGCTTGGCGGTCAGCTCCTGCTGGCGGTTCTCGCCCACGTCGCGCACGCCGAGGGCGTGCAGCTCGCGGACGAGCGAGGACGGGTGGAACTTCGTCACGACGATGCGCGTGATGTCGGCGAGGTCGCGTCCGGCGGTGCGGGCGGCATCCGCGATGCGCGCGTCGACGTCGGCGAGCCGATCGGCGAGGTCGGGGTGCATGGGGCTCCTTCACGACGCAGCGGGCCCGGTGGACACCGGACCCGCTGCGCTGCAGACTCGTGCTTACTTGAGGAAGTCGGGCACGTCGAGGTCGTCGTCGGCGTAACCCGAGTCGTAGGACGTCTCCGGCACGTTCGCGGCGACCGGCGCCGGCTCCGGCTTGCGCTCGGGAGCGCGCTCGGTGGACGCCTTCTGCTCCTCGGCCGCGTGCAGGTCGCGGGCGACGTCGTCGGCCGGAATGACCGGGACGACAGGTGCGGACACCGAACGCTGTGCGCCCACGGCGTCGATGCGCAGGGAGGGCTCTCCCCCGTCGAAGCCGGCGGCGATGACGGTGACGCGCACCTCGTCGCCGAGCGTGTCGTCGATGACCGTTCCGAAGATGATGTTGGCCTCGGGGTGGGCGGCTTCCTTGACCAGCTGGGCCGCGTCGTTGATCTCGAAGATGCCGAGGTTCGAGCCGCCCTGGATCGACAGCAGCACGCCGTGCGCACCCTCGATCGACGCCTCGAGCAGGGGCGATTCGACGGCGAGCTCGGCGGCCTTGATGGCGCGGTCGGCTCCCCGCGCCGAGCCGATACCCATGAGGGCCGACCCCGCTCCCTGCATGACCGACTTGACGTCGGCGAAGTCGAGGTTGATGAGGCCGGGGGTGGTGATGAGGTCGGTGATGCCCTGGACACCGGCGAGGAGCACCTGGTCTGCCGTCGCGAAGGCCTCGATCATCGAGATACCGCGATCGCTGATCTCGAGCAGGCGGTCGTTGGGCACGACGATGAGGGTGTCGACCTCTTCCTTCAGACGTCCGACACCCGCCTCGGCCTGGCTCTGACGACGACGTCCCTCGAACGAGAACGGCTTGGTGACGACACCGATGGTCAGCGCGCCGATCGACTTGGCGATCTTGGCGACGACGGGGGCGCCACCGGTGCCCGTGCCACCGCCCTCGCCCGCGGTGACGAAGACCATGTCGGCACCGCGCAGGGCCTCCTCGATCTCCTCCGCGTGATCCTCGGCGGCGCGACGACCGACCTCGGGGTCGGCACCCGCGCCGAGACCCCGGGTGAGCTCGCGACCCACGTCGAGCTTGACGTCGGCGTCGCTCATGAGCAGCGCCTGCGCGTCGGTGTTGATCGCGATGAACTCCACGCCGCGCAGGCCGAGCTCGATCATGCGGTTGACGGCGTTGACGCCGCCCCCACCCACACCGACGACCTTGATCACGGCGAGGTAGTTCTGGTTGTGGCTCATGCCGGCCTCCATTTGTCCCCGAACCCGAAACTCTAAACCTCATGTTGAGGGTTAAAGAATTGCCCGGTATGCAATTCCTTAGCTCGAAAGTAGGCGGCGCGACCGTCCTCACCCGGCCGACACGCGGCGTGTGCCGAGGATCGTGTCGAGATCAGCGGATGACGCCCGCCTCCGGCGACGTCACGTCGTACTCGCGGGTGCTGTCGGGCGGGCTCTTCTGCATCAGCAGATCGAGGACGCGCGCCTTCTCGGCCGAACGGTCGGCACTGCCCCACGCGACGCGGGTGCCCGTCGCGCCGAGGGTCAGCGTGACGTCGTCCGGCGTCGAGGCGGAGACCGCGGTGACTTGCGAGCGGATGCCGTCCGGCAGCGCCCGCATGACGCGCCCGGCCGCGCGGAACGGCTCGGAGGACGCGCCCGCGGGGATGTCGAGCAGCGGCTGACCGGCGGGTGCCTCGGGCGTGGTGGACAGGACGACTCCCGCCGCGTCCACGACCGTGAACCCGGCGGGCGTCTGCACGACGCCGACGGGGGTGCGCTCGACGATGCGCACGACGATGTCGTGCGGGGGACGCGCCTCGACGGTGTACGACTCCACGAGCGGGAAGCGCACGAGCGCGGCTTTGATCTCGCTGTCGCTGACGAGGGCGAGGGGCGTGCCGATCTGCTCGTCCAGCGCGTCGGTGACGGCCGCGACGTCCAGCTGAGACGTCCCGACGACCTCGACGCGCTCGAGGGCGAAGAGCGGACTGTATGCCGCCCCCACCGTCCCCAGGACCATCAGGGCCAACGCCGCCCCCGCCCCGATCCAGATCCGGCGCCGCCGCCGCTGACGCACCGTGAAACGCCGGACCTCGGCCCGGAGCGCGCGGCGTCGCGCGCGGGAGGCCCGCCAGACGTCGCGCAACCCCGCGGCGGTGTCGGCACCGGCATCCGGGACCGCGTCCGTGCGGACGCCCTCGCCCGCGCCCGGGACCGTGGCCGCGCCGGAGGTCGCGGCATCCTGACGCTTTTCCCTCGCCGCCGCCGGAGAGAGCGGGAGCAGGGGCGCGGTCTCGCTCTCACACGCGGCCGTCGTTTCGACGTCGGGCTCCGCTGCCGGAGGCGCAACCCGCGCGGGCGGACGCGACTCCGGGGGCGACGGCAGGGGCGACGGCCGACGCACGATCAGACCGCCGCGGCCTCGGTACGCGAGAGCGCTTCGAGCACCTGCGGGATGATCTGGTAGACGTTTCCGCAGCCCAGCGTGATGACGTAGTCGCCGGGACGGGCGATCTCGGCCGTGTAGTCGGCGGCCGCCTGCCAATCGGGCACGTAGTGCACGTGTGCCGGGTCGGCGAACGCGCCGCTGACGAGCTCGCCGGTGACACCCGGTACGGGGTCTTCGCGCGCGCCGTACACGTCGAGCATGACCGTGTGGTCGGCGTGGGTCTCGAGCACCTCGGCGAACTCGCGGTACATCTCCTGCGTGCGCGAGTACGTGTGCGGTTGCTGGATCGCGATGATGCGCCCCTCGCCCACGACCGTCCGCGCGGCCGAGAGGGCGGCGGCGACCTCGGTCGGGTGGTGCGCGTAGTCGTCGTAGACGCTGACGCCCTGCTGTACGCCGTGCAGCTCGAACCGGCGCACCGTGCCGCCGAAGCCCTCCACCGCGCGGGCGGCGCCCTCGAGCGAATGGCCGAGCACGCGGAGCACGGCGACCGCCCCCGCGGCGTTGACGGCGTTGTGGGCGCCGGGAACGCGCAACTGCACGTCGACGCTCTCGCCGTCGGCGGTCAGCGTGAAGGCGACCGGCCCGTCGGTGCGGATGTCGCTGAGGCGGACGTCGGCGTCCGGATCCTCGCCGAAGGTGACGACGTTCGCGTGGGTGATGCGCTCGCGCACCGCGCGCGCCCCGGCGTCGTCGGCCGAGATGACCACGGCCTCGCGCGCGGCGTCCGCGAAGCGCGCGAAGGCGGCGTCGAACGCATCGCGCGAGCCGTAGTGGTCGAGGTGGTCGGGGTCGACGTTCGTGATGAGTGCGACGGAGGTGTCGTACAGCTCGAACGTGCCGTCGGACTCGTCGGCCTCGATGACGAACAGCTCGTCCGAGCCGGTGCCGCTGGAGGCTCCGAGGTCGGCGATCACTCCCCCGTTGACGAACGTGGGGTCCTCGTCGAGAGCCCGCAACGCCGTGACGATCATGCCCGTCGAGGTCGTCTTGCCGTGCGCGCCCGCGACCGAGACGAGTCGTCGGCCGCCGATGAGCCAGTGCAGCGCCTGGGAGCGATGGATGACGTGGAGCCCGCGCTCCTTGGCCGTGACGAACTCAGGGTTCTCGGGCCAGATCGCGCCGGTGTGCACGACGGTGTCGGCGTCGCCGAGGTGAGCGGCGTCGTGCCCGACGTACACGGTGGCGCCGCGGGCCGCGAGATCGCGCAGTGCCGCGCTGTCGGCGCGGTCCGACCCGGACACCCGGATGCCGCGGTCGAGGAACATGCGCGCGAGTCCGGACATGCCCGAGCCGCCCACGCCGATGAAGTGCGCGGAGGTGATCGTCTCGGGGATGGGGAGGGTCAGGTCGGGTCTGATCATGGCGTCTGCGAGTTTACGTCGCCCGCCCTGCACGTCGGCCCCGGCGCGCCCGACACCCGGCCGGAGTCCTCGCCGGTCGCACGTCTCACGCCGTTCCGACCCCCGCGGCGCGGACCGTCAGCGCGCGAGCGCGCGGTCGATCATGTCGATGACGTTGTCGGTGCCGGCTCGCGTGCCCGTACGGGCCGCGGCGGCGCGCATGGCATCCCGCGTGGCGTCGTCGGCCAGCAGCGGGACGATCTCGGAGCGCACGCGGTCGGGGGTGAACTCCCCGTCGGCGATGAGCCGCGCCGCGCCCGCCCGCACGGACGCGCCCGCGTTCAGGCTCTGCTCGCCGTTTCCGACCGCGTACGGGACGTAGACCGCCGGCAGTCCGAGCGCGCTGATCTCGCTGACGGTCGCGGCGCCCGAACGCGACACGATGAAGTCGGCCAGCGCGAACGCGAGATCCATCCGGTCCACGTAACGCACCACCGCGTACCCCTCGACGCCCGGGTCGGGGAGGTCGGACGTCGAGCCGGTCACGTGCAGCAGCTGCCAGCCCGCGTCGAGCACATCGCGCCAAGCCCCGCCGAACGCCTCGTTGAGCCGTTGCGCGCCGAGCGACCCGCCGAAGACGAGCAGCACCGGGCGCGTGGCATCCAGTCCGAAGTGACGTGCGGCCTCCGCACGCAGGGCCGGCGCGTCGAGCTCGACGATCTCGCGCCGCAACGGCATGCCGACCACGCGCGATCCGCGCAGCGGCGTGCCCTCGAACGCGACACCCACCCCGGCCGCCGTGCGCGCGCCGAGGACGTTGGCCAGCCCGGGCTTGGCGTTGGCCTCGTGCACCACGAACGGCACCTGCTCCCGGCGCGCGGCGACATACGCGGGAGCGGCGGCATACCCGCCGAACCCGACGACGACGTCGACTCCGCGCTCGCGGATGATGCGCCGCACCTGTGCCACCGCGCGCAGGAAACGCGCGGGGAACCGCGCGGCCGCGGCGTTCGGGCGGCGCGGGAAGGGCACCTTGTCGACGAAGAGCAGCTCGTACCCGCGCAACGGCACGAGGCGGGCCTCAAGCCCCTCCCGGGTGCCGAGGACGAGGACCTCGGCGTCGGCATCGCGAGCGCGCAGCCCGTCCGCGACGGCGAGCAGAGGGTTGACGTGTCCGGCGGTCCCGCCGCCGGCGAGAAGGGTGGTCGTCACCCGCTCGAGCCTAGACCGCGCGACGCCGGCTCGCGCGCGCGGGCGCGGGCGCGGCGACGGCACGCTTGTCCGGCAGCGTCCGCGCGCAGGACAGCAGCACGCCGCACGCGATGAGCACGGACAGCAGCGAGGTGCCGCCCTGCGACATGAAGGGCAGCGGCACGCCCAGCACCGGGAAGATGCGCAGGACGACGCCGATGTTCACGAGCGCCTGCCCGACGATCCACAGCGTGATCGCGCCCGAGACGATGCGCACGAAGGTGTCGTCGGTGCGACGGATGATGTGGAAGGCCCCGACCGCGAAGAGCGCGAACAGCAGCAGCACGACGATGCACCCGATGAGACCGAGCTCCTCGCCGATGATCGCGAAGATGTAGTCGTTCGCGGCTGCCGGCAGCCAGTCGTACTTCTCCTTGGAGTTGCCCAGGCCCAGCCCCAGCAGACCACCGCTGGCAAGGCCCCACACGCCGTGCAGAGACTGGTAGCACGAGGTGTAGTAGCAGGAGGCGTCGTCGGGGTTGAACAGGCTCGTGATTCGCGCCATGCGGTTCTCACTGCCGAGCGCCGAGACGAGGACGACCACCACCGACAGGACGGCCGGCACGATGAACATCCGCAGTTTGATGCCGGCGAAGAAGAGCGCGCCGAGGACGACCAGCACGAGAATCATCGCGGTGCCGAGGTCTCGTCCACCCAGCACCGTGCCGATCACGAGCACCGACACGGGCACCACGGGGATGAACACGTGCTTCCAGGCGGTGAGCAGACGGCGCTTGCGGTACAGCACCGCTCCCATCCACAGCGCGAGCGTGAGCTTGAGGAACTCGGCCGGCTGGAACTGGAATCCACCGACGTTCACCCAGTTGCGGTTTCCGTAGGACTCCACACCGAGACCCGGGACGTACACCAGCAGCTGGAACAGCGTCGCGAGGATCAGCGCCGGCCACGCGATGCGTTTCCAGAAGGTCATCGGGGCGCGGCTGAGCACGAACATCAACGGGATGCCGAGGACCGCGAACACGCCCTGCTTGAGCACGTGCTCGAAGGGGTTCTGTCCCCCGTCCGTTGCCGAGGTCGCCGACAGCACCATCACGAGGCCGAAGCCGGTCAGCAGCAGGGCCGCCGAGGTGATGAGGAGGAACTCGGTGGAGACCGGACGGAACGCCCGTCCCAGCGAGACGCGCGCGGCCAGGCCCGCGGGAGCGGGTGGCTCGTCGGGGCTGTGCCGAGGCGGCGGGGCCGTCGTGGTCACTGGCATCCCCCTCAGAGTGGTCGGTGCGGTGCGTCGTCGCCGTTCACGAGCCATGTCCGTACCGCGTCGGCGAACCGATCGCCGCGGTCGGAATACGACGTGAACTGATCGAAGGATGCCGCCGCGGGAGCGAGGAGCACGGTGTCCCCGTCCTGCGCGACACCCGCCGCCAGTTCGACGACACGTGCCATGACGTCTTCAGTCTCGGTGTGGTCGACCTCGAACAGCGGGACCTCGGGGGCGTGTCGCTCGAACGCCGCCACGACGGCCGCGCGGTCGGTGCCGATGACGATCGCGGCCCTCGTGCCTACACCGCGTGAGCGGACGAGGTCGCTGAGGTCGACGCCCTTGAGCAGGCCGCCCACGACCCATACCGCTCCGGGATAGGCGGCCAGCGACGACGCCGCGGCGTGGGGATTGGTGGCCTTGGAGTCGTCGACCCAGGTGATGCCGGCGTGGGCGGCGACGACCTGGACACGGTGGGGGTCGAGGCGGAAGCGCTCGAGGGCGTCGTGGATGTCAGCCGGAGCCACGTCGAGCGAGCGGGCGAGGGCGCTGGCGGCGAGGATGTTGGCCACGACGTGCGGGGCGGCCAGGCCCCGTGCGGCGAGGTCGGTCACCGTGGTCAGCTCGAGCGCGGAGGTCGCGCGCTCCTCGAGGAACGCCCGGTCGACGAGGATGCCGTCGACGACGCCGAGGTCGCTGGGTCCGGGCACACCCAGATCGAAGCCGATGGCACGAGCGCCCTCTTCGACCTCGGCGTCCTCCACCATCTCGCGGGTGGCGACGTCGGCCTTGTTGTAGACGCAGGCGACACGGGTGCGGGCGTAGACGCCCGCCTTGGCGTCGCGGTACGCCTGGGCGCTGCCGTGCCACTCGAGGTGGTCGTCGGCGAGGTTCAGGCAGACGGAGGCGTGCGGCGACAGGGCGTGCGGTCCGCTCTGCCGGTTGAGGTACCAGAGCTGGTGGCTGGAGAGCTCGACGACGAGGGCGTCGAAGCCGTTGGGGTCGCGGACGGCGTCGAGCACCGGGGTGCCGATGTTGCCGACCGGAACCGCGCGAAGCCCCCCGGCGACGAGCATCTCGGCGGTGAGGCGGGTCGTGGTGGTCTTGCCGTTGGTGCCGGTGACGAGGATCCAGTCCGCGGGCGACCCATCGGGGCGCACGACCTTGTCGCGCACGCGCCACGCGAGCTCGACGTCGCCCCACAGCGGCATCCCCTGCTCGAGTGCCCACGCGATGACCGGGTGCGACGGGGCGAAGCCGGGCGAGGCGAGGACGACTTCGGGCGCGAAGTCGACGAGCTCGGCCGGCGGGACCGCGAGCGGGCCGACGTGCAGACGTGCCCCGATGACGGGGAGGAGGCGCGCGTACTCCTCGTCGGCCTTCTCCGTCACGACGAGCACGTCCGCGCCGAGCTCGGCGAGGGTGTCGGCGGTGGAGAAGCCCGTGACCGAGAGGCCGAGGACCGCGACGCGCAGCCCCTTCCAGTCGGCGTACCAGCTGGTGAGCGAGGACAGATCGGTCATACGCGGGAAAGCCATTCGACGTAGAAGAAGCCGACGCCCGAGACCGCGAGCAGACCCGCGATGATCCACATGCGCACGACGATGGTGACCTCGGGCCACCCGCGCATCTCCAGGTGGTGATGCAACGGGCTCATGAGGAACAGGCGCTTGCCGCGCGTGACCTTGAAGTACGCACGCTGCAGGATGACCGAGCCCGACGCGATGACGTAGACGCCGGCGATGAGCACGAGCAGCAGCTCGGTCCGCGTGAGGATCGCCATGGCGGCCACGACGCCGCCGATCGCCATGGACCCGCAGTCCCCCATGAAGACCTTGGCCTTGGGGGCGTTCCACCACAGGAACCCGACGAGGGCACCCACGAACGACGCGGACACGATCGCCAGATCGAACGGGTCACGGACGGCATAGCATCCGGCCTGCACCGTCGGATCGAGCACGTCCGCGCACATCTGCTTGTTCTGCCAGAACGCCATGAGGCTGTAGGCACCGATGACGAAGATGCCCGAGCCCGCGGCGAGACCGTCGAGGCCGTCCGCGACGTTGACCGAGTTGGATGCCGCCGTGCCGATGAGCGAGATCCAGGCGAGGTAGAGCAGCCACCCCAGGATCGGGCCGAGCGCGAACAGCGACAGGACCTGGATGTCGCGGAAGATCGAGATGTACCCCGAGGCGGGGGTCTGGCCGAACGCGTTCGGGAAGTTCAGGGCGACGATGGCGAACGGCACCGTCACGAGCACCTGCCCGAGGATCTTGCGCCACCCCGACAGCCCCAGACTGTTCTGGTGGCGCACCTTCATGTAGTCGTCGATGAAGCCGACGACGCCGAAGCCGAGCATGAGCCACAGCACGAGAAGGCCCGACACGGTCGGGGGGTTGTTCCCCGCGTACGAACCGATGAAGTAGCCGATGATCGTGCCGAGGATGAAGATCGTGCCGCCCATCGTGGGCGTGCCGCGCTTGGCCCCGTGCGAGGGGTTGTGCACGTTCTCGGGGGTGCGGATGACCTGCCCCCAGCCCCAGGTGCGGAACCAGCGCAGGAAGACCGGCGTGAGGAACAGGGTGAAGGCGAGGGAGATCCCCGCGGACGTCAAGAGGGATCTCACGCGAAGACCTCCCCGAGCCGGTCACCGAGGAAGCGCAGCCCCGCGGAGTTCGACGACTTGACCAGCACCCGGTCGCCGTCGCGCAGCTCGGTGACGAGGTAGTCGTACGCGGCATCCGCGTCGGCGAAGAACACCGCCTCGCCGTCCCACGAGCCCTGCGCGATGGCTTCCAGGTACATGCGCCGCGCCTCGGGTCCGATCACGACGATGCGCTGGATGCGCAGACGCACCGCGAGGAGCCCCACGCGGTCGTGCTCCTCGTCGGCGTACTCCCCCAGCTCGCTCATCGCGCCGAGGACCGCGACGGTGCGCTCGTCGGGGCCGGTGATCTGGGCGAGGGTGCGCAGCGCCGCCGCCATCGAGTCGGGGCTGGCGTTGTAGGCGTCGTTGATGATGCGCACGCGGTCCGAGCCCATCGGCTGCATCCGCCACCGCTCCGCGATCTCGACGGTCTCGAGGCGGGCGATCGCGTCGGCCGCGGAGACGCCCAGCGCGGTGGCGGCGGCGATCGCGGCGAGAGCGTTCATGACGTGGTGCTCGCCGAGCACCCGCAGGGTGAGGGTGTGCGCCTCGCCGTCGACGAGGAGATCGGCACGGGTCCCGGATGCCGAGACCTCGACGTCGAGCGCACGCACCTCGGCGCGCTCGCCGCGGCCGAACCAGCGCACGTCCTGCCCGCGCTCGCGCGCGAGGGGCTCCATCGCCGCGACGCGCGGGTCGTCGGCGTTGAGCACGGCAAGGCCTCCCTCGCGGGTGGCCCGCACGAGCTCGCTCTTGGCGTGGAAGGTCGACTCGATGCCGCCGAACCCGCCGGCGTGCGCCATCCCCACCATGAGGACGACGCCGATGTCGGGGGTGACGAGACCGGCGAGGTGCGCGATGGCACCCGGCGCGCTGGCCCCGAACTCGCTGACGAGGAAGCGCGTGTCGTCGGTGACCCGCAGCATGGTCAGCGGCGCGCCCACCTCGTTGTTGAACGAGGCGCGCGGTGACACCGTCTCGCCCTCGTCGGAGAGGATGCGCGCGAGGAGGTTCTTGGTCGTCGTCTTGCCGTTCGAGCCGGTGATCCCGACGATGCGGAGGTCACCGCTCTCGCGCACGCGGGCCACGACGTCCCGGGCCAGGTCGGACAGCGCGGCGACGGCATCCGGGACGACGATCTGCGTCACCGGGTCGTCGACCTCGCGCTCGACGATCGCGAGGGCGGCGCCGCGCTCGACGGCCGCGGCGACGAAGAGGTGGCCGTCGGTCGTCTCGCCGGGCTTGGCCACGAAGACGCCGCCGGGCTCGATCAGGCGCGAGTCCGTGTCGACGCCGCCGGCGACGACAGTGTCGGGCGTGTCATCGCCGCGAAGCACGAGGCGGCCGCCCAGGACGGCGGCGAGGTGGGTGAGAGTGAGGGAGATCATGGCTGTGTGCGGACGCCCTTTGGTTTGCGCGAAGGGACCGGCATCCCGAGGTCAACCGAACTTGGGCAGTTCGGGGGTCGTGCTTCCGGACGGGATCACCCGGTAGTTCTTGAGAACCTGGGTGAGCGCCTTCTGGAAGGCCGGTGCGGTGGCCGCAGACGACTTTACCGTCCGGGGTTCGTCGAGATTGACCGCGACGACGTACTGGGGGTCGTCGGCCGGCGCGAAACCGATCATGGTCGTGAAGTACGCGTCGGGCTTGTAGGCACCGGTCGCGGGGTCGGTCTTCTCCCCCGTACCGGTCTTGATTCCGATGCGATAGCCGGGGATGGCGACCTCATCGGCCAGTGTGCCCTGCGTCGCGACGTTCTCGAGCATCTGCGAGACCTTCTGGGCCGTGTCGGCCGACACGACGCGCTCGCCCTGGGCCGACGGCACGTCGGTCACGGTGCCGTCGGCGGCCGTGCAGCTCTCCACCAGCGACAGCGGCATGCGCACGCCGCCGTTCGCGATCGTCTGGTACGCGCCGACGAGCTGCGGGATGGTCACCGCGAGCCCCTGTCCGAAGGCCGTGTTGTAGAAGGTCTGGTCGCCCCACTCGTCGACGGGGTGCAGGATGCCGGAGGACTCGCCCGGGAAGTCGATCGCGCTGGTCGAGCCGAGACCGAATTTCTTCAGATAGTCGTAGCGCGTCTGCGCGGGGATCATCTCGGCGAACTTGGAGATGCCGACGTTGGAGGAGTCGATGAGCACGCCGGTGAGCGTGTAGTTGTTGGCGCCGTGCGAGAAGGAGTCCGAGACGCGGGCGCCCCCGCGCAGCGTCTCGCTCCCGGACGCGGTGACCGTGGTGTCGGTGGTGAACGCGCCGCTGTCCAGACCGATCGCCGCCGTGAGGGCCTTGAACGTCGACCCGGGCTCGTTCGGGTCGGTGAAGGCCCAGCTCCCGCGCTCGGAGGCCGGCGTCGCGGTGGGGTCGTTGGGGTCGACGGTGGGGTACTCCGCCAGTGCCCGGACCTTGCCGGTCTTGGCCTCGACGACGGTGATCGCCCCGCGCACCGAACCGGTGTTCTGCACCTGCTCGGCGATCAGCTGGCTGAGGTACCACTCCAGGTCGCGGTCGATGGTGAGCTTGAGCGTGCCCCCGTCGACGGCCGCCTGGGTCTCGACCTCGGTCCCGGGCAGCACGTTGCCGTCGCGGCCCTGCTGGAAGACGACCTTCCCGTTGGACGAAGCCAAGCAGTCGTTGTCAGCCGACTCGAGACCCGCGAGCGGCGCGCCGTCGCTGCCGACGAAGCCGAGGAGGTTGCCGGCGACTGCGCCGTCGGGGTACACCCGGCCGGCCTGCGGCGGAAAGCTCAGGAACGGCAGGCCCAACGCGGCCAGCGCCCGGTATTGCTCGGTGGAGACGTCCTTGGTGATCGAGGCCCAGCGCGACTCGGGGTTCGCGGCCACCGCGTCGGTGACGATCTTCTCCACGTCGGCCGCGTTCTGGCCGGTGATCGCGGCGATCTGCCCGGCGATCTGGCTCCAGGTCTGGGTGACCTCGACGTCGCCGTTCTCGTCGCGGTCGGTCAGACCCTGCGCGGCGAGCTTCGGGTCGACCTCGACGTTGTAGCGGCGCACGCTCGAGGCGAGGGTCACCCCGTTCTCGTCGACGATGGATCCCCGGGAGCCGTAGATCGTGCGCGAGTCCTGCAGGCCCATCGCGAGCGAGTCGTCCACGTGTTCGCGGGCGTTGACGACCTGGATGTCGACGAGCCGCACGACGAAGGCGATCAGGACGATCAGGACGATGCCCAGTGCCAGCACCGTACGACGACGCGGCGAGCGGGAGAGGGAAGTCGTCATGGGCTTATCGTGTCGCGGGCGTCGGCAGACCGTCGCTGATCGGCGGGGGTGTCGCGGATCCGCTCTGGCCCGCACCCGGATCGGTGGCGTTCGCGCCCGCCGCCGCGGTCTGATCGGTCGGCGAGGTGGCGGGCGGCTGCGCGGCCGTCTGCGGCTGGGTGGCGAGGGGGACGCCCGAGATCAGGGCGTTGCGCACCGATCCGCGTCCGAGCGCGTCGACCGACGACACGCCCTCGGCGGGCTTGCCCGATCCGATCACCGCTCCGTCGCTGAGACGCAGGTAGGTGGGCGATTCGTCGATGACCATCCCGAGCGCGGCGGCGTTGGCGGCGAGGTACTGCGGCGAACTGAGGCCCGCGACCTCGTCGTACAGGATCTGCTTCTGGTAGGTCAGGTCGCGCTGCTGCTGCGTCAGCGACGAGATCTCGAAAGAGCTCTGCGTGGTGAGGATCGACAGCCCCATCTGCACCAGGGCGATGAGCACCGCTCCGGTCACCGCGATGACGCCGAACGCCCGACGGGGGACGCGGCGGCGGGCGGGGGCGGGAACGGCCTGCAGGCGCCGGGGCTCGCGCACCGGCGTAGGGAAGTCGGGGGCGAAGGCGTCGTCGATGCTCAGGAGATCGATGGCCTGGGGTGCACTCATGCGTCCTCCTGGATTCTCTCGGCCGCGCGCAGACGCACGGGGGTGGCGCGAGGGTTGGCGGCGCGTTCCTCGTCGCTGGCGACCTCCGCGCCGCGCACGAGGAGCCGGAACTTCGGCGCGTGCTCGGGCAGCTCCACGGGCAGTCCCCGGGGAGCGGTGGAGGACGAGGCATCCGCGAACACGCGCTTAACGAGGCGGTCTTCGAGGGACTGATACGACAGCACCACGATGCGGCCTCCGACGCCGAGGACGCTGAGCGCCGCGGGGATCGTCCGCTCGAGCACGGACAGCTCGGCATTGACCTCGATGCGCAGGGCCTGGAACACACGCTTGGCGGGATGCCGCTCGCGCAGGACCGCGGCGGGGGTGGCCGCCTGCAGGACGTCGACGAGCTGGCCCGAACGCTCGAGCGGCGCCTCGGCGCGCGCGGCGATGATGGCGCGGGCGTAGCGCCCGGCGAGCTTCTCTTCGCCGTAGCGCTCGAAGATGCGGCGCAGGTCGCCCTCGCCGTAGGTCGCGAGCACCTCGGCGGCGGTGACGCCGGTGGTCTGGTCCATCCGCATGTCGAGCGGGGCGTCCTGCGCGTAGGCGAAGCCGCGGGAGGCTTCGTCGAGCTGCAGCGAGGACACACCGAGGTCGAACAGGATGCCGTCGACCTTGTCGACCCCGGCGGATGCCACGGCCGCGGCGATGCCGTCGTAGACGGTGTGCACGAGGGTCACGCGATCGCCGAAACGGGCGAGCCGCTCCCCCGCGATGCGCAGCGCGTCGGTGTCGCGGTCGAGGCCGATCAGGCGCGAGCTGGGGAACCGCTCGAGGAACGCCTCGGAGTGTCCGCCCATGCCGAGGGTGCCGTCGACGAAGACGGCGTCGGGCCGCGACAGCGCGGGAGCGAGCAGCTCGGCGCAGCGCTCGAGCAGGACGGGGGTGTGGATGTCGCGGATGTCCATGATGTCGGGGGCCGCTCCTCGGGTTCTGATCCCCATCCGCTCGACCTGGCGCCGGGGAAGTGCGTCAGGGCAGGCGGCTGGGCATCACAGCCGGAGGGTCAGAACAGTCCCGGGATCACCTCCTGCTCCATCTCGGCGTATGTCTCTTCATTGCTCTCGGCGTAGGCGTTCCAGGCCTCGGCATCCCAGATCTCGGCGTGAGCGCCGACGCCGGTGACGACGAGCTCGCGACCGAGGCCGGCATAGGTGCGCAGCGCCGGGGGGACGGTGATGCGGTTCTGACTGTCGGGCTTCTCGGCGCTGGCCCCCGAGAGGAACATGCGCAGGAAGTCGCGGGCCTGCTTGTTGCTGAGCGGCGCCTCGCGGATCCGCTCGTGCACGCGCTCGAACTCCTCGGTGCTGAACACGTAGAGGCAGCGATCCTGCCCCCGGGTGATCACCACGCCGGCGCCGAGATCGTCACGAAACTTCGCGGGCAGGATGACCCGACCCTTGTCGTCGAGCTTGGGGGTATGCGTGCCGAGCAGCATTCGGGCACCCACCCCCTTCGTCCGGCCTGCGAAGTTTTCCCCACTTTACTCCACTCCCCTCCACTTGGCTATCAAAACAGGGGCCTTCTCGTCGGGACGCCCAGCGTGTACCGTGTCTGGGCGCTCTCGAACTCCCCACGGAGCCGCGGAATTCCGGGCCTCGCGGGGCAGAGCTCCGTCCGTCGGCCTGCCGGTGGAGGAAAAGGGAGGGACGAGCGAAGGACCCCCCGGACGGTGGGGCGTTCACCCGGCCGCTCACGCGGTCGCCCCCCGGGCACACGAAAAAGCACCGGCTCCGAAGAGCCGGTGCGTGATCGATGCGGTGGAGGGTTAGCGTTCCTCGTTGCGCCGGTCCCAGCGCTCGTTCATGCGATCCATGAACGATCCGCCAGAGGCACGCGGGGCGCGCGACGCGCCCGCGGCCGGCGTCGCACGGTGCGAACCCTTGAGGGGCGTCACCGCGAGGATGACACCGCCGACCATCACGAGGAAACCGAGCACGCCGATGGCGATGCCGAGGAAGCCGGTGTTGAAACCGATCGACACTCCGGCCACGAGCGCGCCGAGGCCGGCGAGCACCAGGATGGAGCCGTAGACGATGTTGCGGTAGCTGAGGGCGCGCCCGGGAGCAGTGACGACGTCGGCGTCGTGACTCATGAGATGGCGCTCCATCTCGTCTAGCAGACGCTGCTCCTGTTCGGAGAGTGGCATGCATCCCCCTCTATGTGCTTAGTGCGGACGATTCTACGCGGGGCGTGGATCACTAGGCTAGGCCCGTGGTGACCTCCCCGGAACCGATCGAGGCTGTTTCTCAGCGACTCGACAAGTTCCTTTCTGACCAGCTATCGTACGCCTCCTTGCTGGGCCCGGAGGCGGAGATGATGAGCCGCGCCGGAGCAGCCTCTCTCCAGGGAGGCAAGCGCCTGCGGGCCCGCTTCTGCCTCACCGGCTGGCGGGCCGTCGCGGAGGCGTCCGGATCACGCGACGTCGTGCCGACGAACGCGGCGATCGCGGTCGCCGCGGCGCTGGAGATCTTCCAGGCAGCCGCTCTCGTGCACGACGACATCATCGACAACTCCGACACCCGTCGAGGCCAGCCGGCGGCCCACCGCGCGCTCGAGGCCTCCCACGTCGCGGCCGGGTGGGCGGGCGATGCGGGCATGTTCGGGCGCTCCGGAGCCGTCCTGCTCGGTGACCTGCTCGTCGCCTGGAGCGACGACCTGCTGGAAGAAGCCCTCGTCGACGCGGCGACGGCCGGGGCGACGCGGCGGCTCTATGCGCAGATGCGGCGCGACGTCACGATCGGGCAGTTCCTCGACGTCGCCGAAGAATCGGCCTACGCCGTCTACGCCGACGACACCCACGCCGAGCGCGCGCTGCGGGTGGCCTCGTACAAGTCGGCGCGCTACAGCATCCAGAAGCCCCTGGAGATCGGTGCGGCTCTCGCCGGTGCCGACGGCGAGCAGCTCGACGCGCTCGCACGCTTCGGTCACGACGTCGGCATGGCCTTCCAACTGCGCGACGACGTGCTCGGGGTCTTCGGCGACACCGCCCGCACGGGCAAGCCGGTCGGAGACGACCTGCGCGAGGGCAAGCGCACGGTCCTGGTCGCGTACGCACGCGAGGCGCTGCCGGCCGCGGCCCGGCGGACGGTCGACGAGCTGCTCGGAGACCCGAGCCTGGATGCCGCCCAGATCGGCGCCCTGCAGAACGCGATGATCGACACGGGGGCGCTAGCGCGTACCGAGGAGCTCATCGCCGACTACTCCCGGCGAGCCGACCGTGCGCTCTCCGGCGCCCGGCTCGGCAACGCCGCGGTCGGCGAGCTCCGCGACCTCGCGCGCGCCGCGACCCAGCGCTCGTCCTGAGCGTCGCGGCGGACGGTGCGCCGCGGGCGCCTCACGAAACGGATGCCGTGCCGTCCGCGCGTGGGGCCGGCCGGTCCGGCCGCGCCCGCCGGCGTCAGGCGAGCGTGGCGGCGACCCGACGCACTTCGCTCTTGCGTCCGGCCAGGAGCGCCTCGATCGGCGCCACGCCGATGGACTCCTCCGGGGTGAGCAGCCAGTCGATCGTCTCGTCGTCGTCGAAGCCGGCGTCGTGCAGGACGATGATGGTCCCGCGCAGCGACGACAGCGGGCGCCCGTCGGCGATGAACGCCGCGGGAACGCGCAGCACGCCGTCCCGACGAGAGCCGACGAGGTACTGCTCGTCGAGGAGTCGACGCACGCGCCCCTGCGACTCGCCCAGGATCTCGACGAGGTCGGGGATGGTCAGCCACGCGGTGTCGTACCGGGATGTCTCGCTCACCCCTCCACTATCTCATCGCCGACGGCACGCGGCGGGCGTCGCGCACGGCTCGCGGCGGTGCAGGAGGAGCCGAACGGCGGCATCGCGAGGCCGCCGGGATCCTCGTCGTCACACCCGTCACACGAGCCTCATGCGTTGACATCCTTCCCAGCCCGTGCGAGCGTGTCGGCAGTCGGAAGAACGGAATCCCCCACCATGAGACGACTCCCCTCCCTCCCCCTGCCCGCCGCCGGGCGTCCGGGTGCCCTGTGGCCGGCCGCGGTCGCCGGAACCATCGCGCTCGCGCTCTCCGGCGAGAGCGCGGCCCACGCCGCCCCTCCCGTGAGCCCCCTCACCGCACTGCCGCCGGTGCCCTCGACCGGCGGGCACGCGACCGCCGCCCTCACGGTAGTGAGCGCGCCCGCCACCCACACCGTCGAGCCCGGCGACACCGTCTGGGCCATCGCCCAGCGGTACGGCCTCGACACGGCCGCCATCCAGGCGGCGAACGGGCTGGACGGGGCGAGCATCATCCGCCCCGGCCAGGTGCTGACGCTCGGCGTCGCAGCGGTGCCCGCGGCAGAAATCCACTCCGAGCCGGCTCCCGCCGCACCGAGCACGGTGACGCACGAGGTCGGCGTCGGCGACACCGTGTGGGCCATCGCCGCGGCCCACGGGATCTCCACCGACGCGGTCCTGTCGGCCAACGGACTCTCCCGCGACTCGATCATCTACCCCGGAGAAGTGCTGCAGATCCCCTCCGCGGGCCCAGAGGCCCCGGCATCCGCTGCTCCCGCATCCGTCGCGCCCGCAGCAGCGCCGGGTCTGGATGCCGAGCAGAGCGAGAACGCCCGGCTCATCATCCGCATCGCCCGCGAGCTCGGTGTGTCCGACCGCGGCATCCTCATCGCTCTGGGCACCGCCATGCAGGAGTCCTGGCTGCGCAACCTGGACTGGGGAGACCGCGACTCGTTGGGACTGTTCCAGCAGCGTCCGAGCACGGGCTGGGGCAGCGCCGAGCAGATCCTGGACCGCGACCGCTCGACACGCGTCTTCTTCGGCGGGTCCGCCGACCCGAACGGTTCCGACACGCGCGGACTGCTCGACATCCCCGGGTGGGAGAACCTCGCCTACGCCGACGCCGCGCAGGCCGTGCAGATCTCCGCGTACCCCGACCGCTACGCGCAGTGGGAGCAGCCGGCGACCGAGTGGCTCGCGATTCTCGGCTGAGGTCGAGGTGAGCCGCTCCCCGGGCTCACAGGGGCCGCTCCGTAGACTCGATACGTGAGCACGAGTCAGCAGGCCGACCCGCTGATCGGCCGTCTCGTCGACGGCCGATACCGGGTACGCGCGCGCATCGCGCGCGGCGGCATGGCGACCGTGTACGTGGCGACCGACCTGCGCCTGGAGCGGCGGGTGGCGCTGAAGGTCATGCACGGCCACCTCAGCGACGACACCGTGTTCCAGAGCCGGTTCATCCAAGAGGCCCGCTCGGCCGCGCGCCTGAGCGACCCGCACGTGGTGAACGTGTTCGACCAGGGCCAGGACGGCGAGATGGCCTACCTGGTCATGGAGTACCTGCCGGGCATCACGCTGCGCGAGCTCCTGCGCGAGCACAAACGCCTCACGGTCGATCAGACCCTCACGATCATGGATGCCATCCTCTCGGGACTGGCCGCCGCGCACCGGGCCGGAATCGTGCACCGCGACGTCAAGCCCGAGAACGTGCTCCTCGCCGAGGACGGGCGCATCAAGATCGGCGACTTCGGCCTTGCTCGCGCGACGACCGCCAACACCGCCAGCGGCGCCCAGCTCATGGGCACGATCGCCTACCTCGCACCCGAGCTCGTCACGCGCGGAACGGCCGATGCCCGCAGCGACATCTACTCGCTCGGCATCATGCTCTACGAGATGCTCGCGGGCGAGCAGCCCTACAAGGGCGAGCAGCCGATGCAGATCGCCTACCAGCACGCCACCGACTCGGTGCCGCGCCCCAGCGCCAAGAACCCCGGCGTCCCCGAGCAGCTCGACGAGCTCGTGCTGTGGTCCACGGAGCGCGAGCCCGACGATCGCCCCGTCGACGCCGGCACCATGCTGCAGCGGCTGCGGGAGATCGAGAAGGAGCTGGGCCTGGCCCCCCAGGTCGCGCGTGCGGTCTCCGTGGGGACGGTCGCCCCCGCCAGCGCCGCGGAGTCGCGCGAGCTGACGAAGGTCCTCCCCCAGACCGCCGCCGTTCCCGACGCGCCGAGCGACGATGCCGACAACGCCGCGCGCCTGCGTGCCCGCACACGGCGTCGTACCGTCCGGGGCGTCTGGCTGGTCCTGCTCGTCCTGCTGCTCGCGGGCGGCTCGGCGGCGACCGGCTGGTGGTTCGGCTCGGGCCCGGGCTCGCTCGTCGAGGTGCCCGACGTCTCGCAGCGCAGCTTCGCGGAGGCCGAGGCGTTGCTCGCGCAGAATCAGCTCCGCGCCCAGTCGCAGGACGTCAACGATCGCGAGATCCCCGCCGGGACGACGGTCGGCTCCGACCCCGAGGCGGGTTCGCGCCTCGACAAGGAGACGGTGGTGACCGTGTACGTCTCGGCCGGGCCGGCGACGCATGAGCTTCCCGCACTCGAGGGCAAGAGCGTCGACGAGGTGCGCGGCATCCTGGAGGCGGCCTACGTCGGCGTCGGCGACGTCGGCCAGGAGTTCACGGATGCCGATGCCGACACCGTCCTGTCGGCGTCGATCACCCCGCGCGCCGGTGGCGACGCCATCGACTGCTCGGGTGGCTGCACCGTCTACGAGGGTGACGGCGCATCGCTGATGGCATCCCTGGGTCCCGTTCCCGACGTCGCCGGGCTGACGACGACGCAGGCCGAACGCGAACTGCAGGCCGTGAACCTCGCGACGGCGACGAGCGAGGAGTACAGCAACTCCGTATCCTCCGGCACCGTCATCGGGATCGGCGACCGCGACGGGGGCGGCAATTGGCGCCCGGGCGACACGGTGACGCTGCGCGTCTCGATCGGACCGAAGCCCGTGCTCATCCCCGAGAACATCGTGGGGATGTCGATCCGCGACGCTGTGTCCACGCTGAAGAACCTCGGCTTCGAGGTCAACGCGGGCATCGACGACGGCACCCTCCCCCTCGGCTTCAAGTACTGGGACATCTACAAGGTGCGTGCCAGCAACCCGAAGGCCGGCACGACGGCGCCACAGGGCAGCACCGTCACGCTCACACCGACGCTGTAGCGCGCTGCGGCGGCGGTGCGACAGGCTCAGCCACCAAGATCGCTCAGGTCCCTGAGCCCGTCGAAGGGACCGGCCCCCAGGAGCATGGCTTCGACGGGCTCAGCCACCGGGCAGCGCCCTACGCGCGACGAAGACGCCCCCGACCACAACGGATCGGGGGCGTCTTCCGTCAGGCGCGACGGTCAGCGCTTCTCGAGCTCCTCGGCCACGAGGAAGGCCAGCTCGAGGCTCTGGCGGTGGTTCAGGCGCGGGTCGCACAGGCTCTCGTAGCGGGTCGCGAGGGTGGCCTCGTCGATCTGCTCGGAGCCGCCCAGGCACTCGGTCACGTCGTCGCCGGTGAGCTCGACATGGATGCCGCCCGGGTGCGTGCCGACGGAGCGGTGCGCCTCGAAGAACCCGCGCACCTCGTCGACGACGTCGTCGAAGCGACGCGTCTTGTAGCCGGTGGGCGTGGTGATGCCGTTTCCGTGCATGGGGTCGGTGACCCACAGCGGGGTCGCGCCCGAGGCGCGGACGGCCTCGAGCAGCGGGGGCAGCGCGTCGCGGATCTTGCCCGCACCCATGCGCGTGATGAACGTCAGGCGTCCGGGCTCGCGCTCGGGGTCGAGCTTGTCGATGAGCGCCAGCGCCGTCTCCGGCGTCGTCGTGGGGCCGAGCTTGACGCCGATGGGGTTGCGGATGCGCGAGAAGTAGTCGACGTGCGCACCGTCGAGCTCACGCGTGCGCTCACCGATCCACTGGAAGTGCGACGACGTGTTGTACGGCAGGCCGGTGCGCGAGTCGATGCGCGTCATCGGACGCTCGTAGTCCATGAGCAGGCCCTCGTGGCCGGTGTAGAACTCGACGCGCTTGAGTTCGTCGAAGTCGGCGCCGGCGGCGGCCATGAACTTGATCGCGCGGTCGATCTCGGTCGCCAGGCGCTCGTAGGCCTGGTTGGCCGGGGTGCTGGCGAAGCCCTTGTTCCAGCTGTGCACCTCGCGCAGGTCCGCGAACCCGCCCTGCGTGAACGCACGGATGAGGTTCAGCGTCGAAGCGGCGGTGTGGTACCCCTTCAGCAGGCGCGCCGGGTCGGCCTTGCGGGACTCCTCCGTGAAGTCGTAGCCGTTGACGATGTCGCCGCGGTACGCGGGCAGGGTGACGTCGCCACGCGTCTCGACGTCGCTCGATCGGGGCTTGGCGAACTGACCCGCCATGCGGCCCATCTTGACCACCGGCATCGACGCGCCGTAGGTGAGGACGACGGCCATCTGGAGCACCGTCTTGATGCGGTTGCGGATCTGCTCGGCGGTCGCACCGGCGAACGTCTCGGCGCAGTCACCGCCTTGCAGGAGGAACGCCTGACCGGCGGCGGCGCGAGCGAGACGATCGCGCAGCAGATCGACCTCGCCGGCGAAGACCAGCGGCGGGAGGGTCGACAGCTCTGCGGATGCCGCGGCCACCGCGCCCTCGTCATACCACTGCGGCTGCTGTTTGATGGGCAGGGTCCGCCAGTGGTCGAGGTCGTGGAGCTGCTGATTCACCCCGCAAGTCTAGTGGCGCGACGCGGGCGCCTTCGCCGCCTGCGCGGTGGCGAGGCGGTCCTTCACGGTGGAGGCGTAGACGTCCTCGTAGCGCTGCTCGCCGAGGCGCTGGAGCGCCACCATGATCTCGTCGGTGACCGAGCGCAGGATGTACCGGTCGCCCTCCATCCCGTCGAAACGCGAGAAGTCGAGGGGCTCGCCGATGATGATGCCCACGCGCCCCACGCGCGGGAGCCGCTGACCGATCGGCATGACCGCGCCGGTGTCGACCATGACCACGGGGATCACGGGGACGCGGGCCTCCAGGGCCATGCGCGCGATGCCCGTGCGACCGCGGTACAGCGTGCCGTCGGGGCTGCGCGTGCCCTCGGGGTAGATGCCGAGCAGTTCCCCGCGCCCGAGCACTCCGAGGCCGGTGTTGAGGGAAGCCTCCGAGGCCTTGCCCCCCGACCGGTCGATCGGCAGCTGCCCCGTCGCGGTGAAGAACACGCGCGTGGCCCAGCCCTTGAGGCCCTTGCCGGTGAAGTAGTCGCTCTTGGCGAGGAACGCCATCCGCCGGTCGATCATGAGGGGCAGGAAGATCGAGTCGGAGAACGACAGGTGGTTGCTCGCGAGGATCGCCGCGCCCTCGCGCGGGATGTTGCGCCGGCCCACGAGCCACGGACGGAAGACGGCCTTGATGACCGGTCCGATCACGACGTATTTCATGAGCCAGTAGAACATCGTCAGCGCTCCTTGCCGGCCAGATCCGCCACGCCGATGAGACCGGCGTCGTTGCCCAATCGCGCGATCGTGAATTCGGCGACCGGACGTTCACCGTATCCCGGAAGCGACGTCTCGTAGGCGAGCGTGACGGGGGCGAGCAGATCCGCGCCCAGCTGCGCGACGCCTCCGCCGATCACGAACAGCTCGGGGTCGAGCACGGCCTGGAACCCGCCGCAGGCCTCCCCCAGCGCGGTGGCGACACGGCGCAGTGCCTCGACCGCGCCCGGGTCACCCGCGAGCACCAGCCGCGACACCGCGGGGCCGGGGATCGCGCCCTTCTCGTCGCGGATGGCCGCGAGAGCGGCACCGATGCCGCCTTCGTCGGCGATGGCATTGGCCTCGCGCTGCAGGGCACGGCCCGAGGCGTACTGCTCGAGGCATCCGTTCTGTCCACATCCGCAGGGGTGCCCGCCGCGCACGAAGCGCATGTGGCCGAGCTCGCCGCCGATGCCGTGACCGCCGCGGAACAGCTCGCCGTCGGTGACGACGGCACCGCCGACGCCGGTGCCCATCGTCAGCATCACCATGTCGCGCACGCCCTGGCCGGCGCCGAAGCGGTACTCGCCCCAGCCGGCGGCATTGGCGTCGTTCTCGATCGTCACCGGCGCGTCCAGGCGCTGCTCGAGCCGGGCGCGCAACGGCTCGTTGCGCCAGTCGATGTTCGGGGCGTAGATCACGGTGCTGCGGTCGGAGCTGATGAAGCCGGCAGCCGCGACCCCGATGGCGTGGATCTCGTGCGCCCGGCGCAGGTGTTCGGCCATGTCGACGACGGCATCCACCAGCGCGGACGGATCGATCGGGGTGTCCACCCGGAGTTTCTCGACGATCGTGCCGTCTTCCGCGACGACACCGCCCGCGATCTTGGTGCCTCCGATGTCGATGCCGACGTTCTGCACCGTGCTCCTCCCCGGCCCGCCACCCGGCACGGCCCGGAAAAGTCTAGCCACCCTCCTCACCCGGTGCCGGACGACGCGTCACGACGGCGAGGCGGATTCGTCCGGATAGACTCGATGCACCGATCGACATTTTTCCGGTACCGAAGGAGTTGCCGTGATCCAGTTCGACCTTCCCCCCGTCGTTCCCGCCGATCCGGACGCCAACACGTCCGATCTGCTGGCCGACCGCGTGCGGGCGACCCCCGACCGCGCCCTGTTCGCGATCCCGGATGCCGATGGCTGGCGCGACGTCACCGCCGCGGACTTCGAGCGTCAGGTGATCGCCCTGGCCAAGGGTTTCGTGGCCGCGGGCGTGCAGCCCGGCGAGAAGGTGGCGTTCATCGCGCGCACCACCTACGACTGGACGCTCGTCGACTTCGCCCTGTTCTATGCCGGTGCGGTCATGGTGCCCGTGTACGAGACGAGTTCGCCCTCGCAGATCTCGTGGATCCTCTCCGACTCGGGAGCGATCGCCGTCGTGCTCGAATCCGCCGAGCATGCGCAACGTCTGGACGAGGTGCGCAGCGACCTGCCGCTCGTGCGTGAGGTGTGGGCGATGTACACCGGCGGGCTCGACGCCCTCGTGGCGGGCGGCACGCACATCACCGACGAGGAGATCGAGCGGCGCCGCCACCTGGCGAAGGCCTCCGACGTGGCCACCCTCATCTACACCTCGGGCTCCACCGGACGCCCGAAGGGGTGCGTGCTCGTCCACAGCAACTTCGTCGAGCTCGCGCGCAACTCGGCCAAGGCCCTGCACGAGGTCGTCGAAACCCCGGGCTCGTCGACCCTGCTGTTCATCACCACGGCCCACGTGTTCGCGCGATTCATCTCGCTGCTGAACGTGCACGCGGGCGTGAAGACCGGCCACCAGCCCGACACCAAGCACCTGCTGCCGGCGCTCGGCACCTTCCGGCCGACGTTCCTGCTCGCCGTGCCGCGCGTGTTCGAGAAGGTCTACAACTCCGCCGAGCAGAAGGCCGAGGCCGGCGGCAAGGGCAAGATCTTCCGCGCCGCCGCGGACACGGCGATCGAGCACTCCCAGCGTCTGCAGGACGGGAAGTCCATCCCGCTGCTGCTGAAGATCAAGTTCGCACTCTTCGACAAGCTGGTCTACTCCAAGCTCCGGGATGCCATGGGCGGACGCGTCGTGTACGCCGTCTCGGGCTCGGCTCCCCTGGGCCCGCGTCTCGGACACTTCTTCCGCAGCCTCGGCGTCGTGATCCTCGAGGGCTACGGACTCACCGAGACGACCGCGCCGGCGACGGTCAACCTCGCGACGAAGGCGAAGATCGGCACCGTCGGCCCCGTGCTGCCGGGTGTCGGAGTCCGTCTCGCCGACGACGGCGAGATCCAGGTGCGTGGCATCAACGTCTTCCGCGAGTACTGGCAGAACCCCGAGGCCACGGCCGAGGCGTTCGACGGCGAGTGGTTCAAGACCGGCGACATCGGCGCCTTCGACAGCGATGGGTTCCTCGCGATCACGGGTCGCAAGAAGGAGATCATCGTCACCGCGGGCGGCAAGAACGTCGCTCCGGCGGCGCTCGAGGATCCGATCCGCGCCAACCCCATCGTGGGACAGGTCGTCGTCGTGGGCGACCACAAGCCGTTCATCTCGGCGTTGGTCACCCTCGACTCCGAGATGCTGCCGACGTGGCTGGCGAACAACGGCCTCCCCGCCGACATGTCCCTCGCCGACGCGAGCTCGAACGACAAGGTGCGCGCCGAGGTTCAGAACGCGATCGACCGCGCGAACACGCGGGTGTCGCGGGCCGAGTCGATCCGCAAGTTCACGATCCTGCCGACCGAGTGGACCGAGGCCAGCGGCCACCTCACGCCGAAGATGAGCATCAAGCGCAACGTCATCGTGAAGGACTTCGCCGACGACATCGAGGACATCTACGCGGTGCCGATCAACACCACGAACGTTTCGCTGCCCTGAGCGGATGAGAACGGCCCGGTCCCCGCGGGGCCGGGCCGTTTCGTGTCTCGAGAACAGGGGCGGCGACGGAGACAGGGCGATCCGCGGCGCAACAGCCTGTTCTCGTCGCGGGCCCTGTTCTCGTGGCGCGCGGGTCGCGTCAGAACCAGTCGCTCTCGCGGATCTGGCGCATGGCCTCGCGGCGCGTCTCGGCGGGCAGGCGCGAGAGGTAGAGCATTCCGTCGAGGTGGTCGGTCTCGTGCTGGAGGGCCTGTGCCAGGAGTCCCTCGCCCTCGAGCACGACCTCGTTGCCGTCGAGGTCGATGCCGACGACCTTCGCCCAGGGGTACCGCGTCGCCTCGTGCCAGAGACCGGGCACGGAGAGGCATCCCTCCCCCACGAGCTGCGGCTCACCGCGCGTCTCGACGAGCACCGGGTTCAGGACGTACCCGATGTCGCCGTCGATGTTGTAGCTGAAGGCGCGCAGCCCCACCCCGATCTGCGGGGCGGCGACGCCCGCGCGTCCGGGCGGTTCCACGGTGTCGAGCAGGTCGCGCACGAGCGCGTGGATGCCGTCGTCGATGGTCTCGATGGGCGCGCTGGGCGCGCGGAGCACAGGATCGCCGAAGAGGCGGATGGGCCGAACGGTCATGCCGCCGCCGCCGGCGCGCGCAGGCCTTCCACGACCGCCGCGGCGAGCTCGCGGGCCGCCTGACGGGTCTCGGGCTGGAGCTCGCGGAACGTGATGGCGCTCCCGGCCGCGATGCGCGGGTCGTACGGCATCCGGATCACCGTCTGCACGCGCGTACGGAAGTGCGCCTCGAGCTCGCTCTCGCGCACGAGCGGCGTGCCGGGGCGCGCGGAGTTGAGCACCACGATGGCCGAGCGCACGCGTTCGGCGTAGCCGTTCGTCTCCAGCCACGTGAGCGTCTCGGAGGCGAGTCGCGCCTCGTCGACCGACAGGCCGGCCACGATCACGAGCGAGTCGGCGCGTTCGAGCGTCGCCTCCATCACCGAGTGAACGATCCCGGTGCCGGTGTCGGTGAGCACGATCGAATAATAGTGCGCGGCGACGTCGGCGACCTGACGGTAGTCGTCGTCGCTGAAGGCCTCGGACACCCGGGGATCGGAATCGGATGCCAACACGTCGAGGCGCGTGGCATCGCGCGCCACGATGGACGAGACGTCGTGGTATCCGTCGACCTCGTCGTGGGCGCGCACGAGGTCGCGCACGGTCCGGCCGTTCGGACGCCCCACGCGATCGGCGAGGGTGCCGCGGTCGGGGTTGGCGTCGACCGCGATCACGCGGTCGTCGCGCGCGTCGGCGAGGGCCATCCCGAGCAGGGACGTGACCGTGGTCTTGCCGACCCCGCCCTTGCGCGACAACACCGGCACGAAGCGCGCACCACCGGCGAGCGGGGCGGAGATGCGACGGTCGAGCTCTTTGCGCTGTCGGGCGCGGCGACCGTCGCCGAGATTGATGCGGTGCCCCGAGATCGAGTACACGAGCTGCTGCCAGAGCCCTTCCGGCTCAGGGCGCGCGACCTGACGCGGGTCGAGAAGGCGGTCGGCGGTGAGCAGATCGGGGCTCTCGCGCTGGTCGTCGATCGAGCTCGACCGCTTGGAGGTGAGGGTGACGTCGGGGCCGGGCGTGCGCACGCGCTCCAGCGCGTGAGCGCGGCCGACGCGGGCCGCCTCGTCTGCCTGGTGGACCTCGCGGCGGGTGAGCGGAACGGTCCCGATGACGCCGGTGGCGGCACGCTCGGCCCGGGTGCGCGGGACGGCACCGGTCGTAGTGGGGACAGCGCCGGATGTGGTCGGGACGGAGCCGGAGGTGGTCGGGACAGCGCCGGACGCGGTCGGGACGGAGCCGGTCGCGGTCAGGACAGCGCCGGACGTGGTCGGGACAGCGCCAGTCGCCGGAGCGGCCGGGGTCTGCGCCGCCGCCTGCGCGACTGCGGCGGTGTCGTCCACGACGGTGTTCTCCACGTCAGCGTCGTCCACGGCGGTGTCCTCCACGGCGGTGTCCTCCTCGTCAGCGTCGTTCGGGGCGGTGTCGTCCGCGGGGATTCTCGTGGCGGGCTCCTCGGGCGCAGTGTCTGCCGCACCGACGTTCTCGTCGGCATCGGCAGCGGGAGACTCGTCCGACTCAGCCTCGGCGCGACCTGCCACGCCCTCGTCGAACCCCCGATCGTCTGTGGCGAAATCTTCGACCGCGTCGTCGTCGACGGCTTCGACGTCGACCGCGTCGTCGTCGTCGACTTCGGCGTCGGCGTTGGCATCGACCGCGCCGTCGTTCACGGCATCCGCGTTTTCGACGTGGGATGCGAGGGGCTCGCCCGCGGGCTCCGTCCAGGGCGCGTGCGTCAGGGCCGGCGCGGCGTCGACACCGACCTCGGCGACAGAAGCGTCGCCGCGGGAGGCCGGATCGTCGTTCTCCGACGCCGCCTCCTCGGACTGCTCGGACGGGTCCGCGTCATGCGCCCCCGGCACCACGTCGGACTCGGCCTCGAACGTCTCGACCGCCGCGTCGTCCTCGAGGCCCACCTCGGCGTCGTGATCGGCGTCGTGCTCGGCCTCCGCCGCGCCCTCGTGTGCCGCAGCGGGGTTCTCCTCGTGCGACACAGACCCGCCCTCCGCGGAAAGCTCTTCCGCAGCCGGCTCCGCCTCGGCCGCGAACTCCGGCGTCGAGAGGTTCTCCGCGCCGGGCTCCCGCTCCGCGGCGGGCTCCTCGTGCTCGTCGGACCCGGGCTCGTCGTCCGTCGAGGACTCGTCTCCGACGGTCGGGGTCTCGACGGGCTCCTCGGCATCCTCGTGCGCGGAGTTAGGGTCGTGCTCCGACGCTGCTTCCGCGTCCGGTTCGTCCGCGGCACCCGAGAGCACGGGCTGCTCGTCCGGGTCGGGCTGATACTCGTCGGTCGACAGGATGACCTGGGGTTCGACCCGCTCCTCACCGAACACCGTCACGAAGACATCGCCCGTCGTGGCCGCCGGTTCGTCTCCGGCGTGCTCGGGTGCACCGTCGCCTTCGACGACGCCCTCCGCCTCGCCGACGATCTCGGCCTCATGGACCTCGAGCTCCATGTCGGACGCATCACCGTCGGAGAAGGACGAGTCGTCGTGGGGTTCGAGGATGATCTCGCCCGTCTCGAGGGGCTCCGCGTGCGGGTCGTCGTGGGATGCGTCCAGCGCGTCCGTCGGCGGTTCGGGGACGTGCGTGAGCGCGGGCGCGTCGGCTCCCGCGTCGAGGGGGAACGGGAGACCGATGGTCTCGAAGGAACGGATCTCATCCTCGACGACGTCGTCGTCCGCGTCGTCGTCGTGCGACGCCACCGGCAGGTCGACACTGACCTGAGCGATGTGTCCACCGAGGATCGTGATGCTGGCGGTGTCGAGATTCCCGCTCTCGTCGAGGACGCCGTGCTCGGCGTTCTCGTCGGGGTTCGCGTCGGTGCGGTCGGGGGTCACTGCAGTCTCCAAACGGGAAGAGGGCGCGAAAGCGCCCCTTGCCAGGCTACTGCGCTGGGCGGATTACCAGCAAAAGGTCTCCCGCTTCGACCTGCTGAGTGGTACGGATTGCGACACGTTCGACCGTTCCGTTCACGGGCGCGGTGATCGCGGCCTCCATCTTCATGGCCTCGATCGAGGCCACCGCCTGCCCCGCGGAGACCTTGTCTCCCGGTGCCGCCTTGACCGTCACCACCCCCGAGAAGGGGGCCGCGACCTGTCCGGGCTTGGAGGTGTCGGCCTTCTCCGCCTGCCGGGCCTCCACGTCGATGGACAGATCGCGCACGAAGACCGGACGAAGCTGCCCGTTCAGAGTGGTCATGACCGTGCGCATGCCCTTGTCATCGGCCTCACCGACGGCCTCGAGCCCGACGAACAGCTGGACGCCGCGCTCGATCTCGACGGTGTGCTCCCCGCCGGGGCGAAGTCCGTAGAGGTAGTCCGCGGTGTCGAGCACGCTCAGGTCGCCGTACGTCTCGCGGGTCTGCTCGAACGTGCGGGTGGGGCCTGGGAACAGCAGGCGGTTCAGTCGCGCACGCCGCTCGGCGGACTCCCCCGCCAGGGCCGCCGCGTCCGCATCCGTCAGGGGGGTCACGCCGATCTTGGCATCCCGCCCGGCGAGCACCTTCGAGCGGAACGGCTCGGGCCAGCCGCCCGGCAGATCGCCCAGCTCGCCCGCCATGAAGGAGACCACCGAGTCGGGGACGTCGTACTTCTCGGGGTGCTGCTCGAAGTCGGCGGGGTCCGCTTTGACCGCGGCGAGGTGGAGGGCGAGATCGCCGACGACCTTCGACGACGGCGTGACCTTCGGCACACGACCCAGGATGCCGTTGGCCGCGGCGTACATGTCCTCGATGAGCTCGAAGTCGTCGGCGAGGCCGAGGGCGATCGCCTGCTGCCGCAGGTTCGACAGCTGACCACCGGGGATCTCGTGCCGGTATACGCGGCCGGTCGGGCCGGCCAGGCCCGACTCGAACGGACGGTACAGGTGACGCACGGCCTCCCAGTAGGGTTCGAGGTCGCTGACCGCGGCGAGGTCGAGGCCGGTGTCGCGCTCGGTGTGCGCGAGGGCGGCGACCAGGGCCGACAGCGACGGCTGACTCGTGGTGCCCGCCATGGGCGCGGCCGCGGCGTCCACGGCATCCGCCCCCGCCGCCGAGGCCGCCAGCAGCGTCGCGAGCTGCCCGCCGGCGGTGTCGTGCGTGTGCACGTGCACGGGCAGGTCGAAGCGCTCGCGCAGGGCCGAGACGAGTTTGGCGGCCGCGGCCGGGCGCAGCAGACCCGCCATGTCCTTGATGGCCAGGATGTGCGCGCCCGCGTCGACGATCTGCTCGGCGAGTCCGAGGTAGTAGTCCAGCGTGTAGAGGTCCTCGGCCGGGTCGAGCAGGTCGCCGGTATAGCAGACGGCCACCTCGGCCACGGCGGTGCCCGTCGCCAACACGGCGTCGATCGCGGGGCGCATCTGGGACACGTCGTTGAGCGCATCGAAGATGCGGAAGATGTCGACCCCGGATGCCGCAGCCTCGGCCACGAAGGCATCGGTGACCTCCGTGGGGTACGGGGTGTAGCCGACGGTGTTGCGCCCGCGCAGCAGCATCTGGATCGCCACGTTCGGCAGCGCCGCACGGAGGGCGTCGAGGCGCTCCCACGGGTCTTCGCCGAGGAAGCGCAGCGCGACGTCGTAGGTCGCACCGCCCCACGCCTCGACCGACAGCAGCTCAGGGGTCATACGAGCGACGTAGGGCGCAACGCGCACGAGGTCGCGGGTGCGCACGCGGGTCGCGAGCAGCGACTGGTGGGCGTCGCGGAACGTCGTCTCGGTGACGGCGAGGGCGGTCTGCTCGCGCAGGGCCCGGGCGAAGCCGGCGGGGCCGAGCTCCTGCAGGTGCTGACGGGAGCCCGTCGGTGCCGGTGCCACGAGGTCGAGCGCGGGAAGCTTGGCCGCCGGGTCGACCGACAGCGGGTTCTCGCCGTTCGGGCGGTTGACGGTGGTGTCGACGAGCCAGGACAGGATCTTCGTTCCACGGTCCTTGGACTCGCGCCCGCGGAGCAGCTCGGGGCGCTCGTCGATGAACGACGTGCTGAGGTCACCCGCGACGAAGGCGGGGTCATCGAGCACGGCCTGCAGGAACGGGATGTTGGTCGACACCCCGCGGATGCGGAACTCGGCGAGGGCGCGACGGGCGCGGGCGACGGCCGCGGGGAAATCGCGTCCGCGGCACGACAGCTTCGCCAGCATCGAGTCGAAGTGCGGGCTCACCTGCGACCCCGCCGCGGTGGTGCCGCCGTCGAGACGGATGCCGGCGCCGCCCGGCGAGCGGTACGTCGTGATCTTGCCGGTGTCGGGGCGGAAGCCCTGCGTGGGGTCCTCGGTGGTGATGCGGCACTGCAGCGCCGCGCCGCGCAGCTGGATCTCGTCCTGGTGCAGGTGCAGGTCGGCGAGCGTCTGACCCGCGGCGATACGCATCTGCGCCTGCACGAGGTCGACGTCGGTGACCTCCTCGGTCACCGTGTGCTCGACCTGGATGCGGGGGTTCATCTCGATGAAGACGACCTCGCCCGTGCGGGGTCCGGCGGTCTCGAGGAGGAACTCCACCGTGCCGGCGTTCTGGTAGCCGATCGACCGGGCGAAGGCGACGGCGTAGCGATGCAGGTCCCGGCGGATGACGTCGTCGAGGTTCGGCGCGGGCGCGATCTCGATCACCTTCTGATGACGACGCTGCACCGAGCAGTCGCGCTCGAACAGGTGGACCGTCTCGCCCGTGGCATCCGCGAGGATCTGCACCTCGACGTGCCGCGGGCGCTGCACCGCCTGCTCGAGGAACATTCGCGGGTCGCCGAAGGCGCTCTGCGCCTCGCGCATGGCCTCGGCCAGCGCGGGGGCGAGCTCGCCGAGGCTCTCGACCCGGCGCATGCCGCGTCCACCGCCGCCGGCCACGGCCTTGGCGAACAGGGGGAAGCCGATCTCGTCCGCCTGCGCGAGCAGGGCATCGATGTCGTCCGATGCCGCGGTCGAGCGCAGCACCGGAACCCCCGCCGCGATCGCGTGCTCTTTCGCGGTGACCTTGTTACCGGCCATCGACAGCACCTCGGCGGGCGGGCCGATGAAGGTGATGCCGTTCGCCGCCGCCTTCTCGGCGAGCTCGGGGTTCTCGGAGAGGAATCCGTAGCCGGGGTAGATGGCATCCGCCCCGCACTCGCGCGCGACGCGGATGATCTCGTCGACGTCGAGATAGGCGCGGACGGGGTGGCCGCGCTCGCCGATCTGGTACGCCTCATCGGCCTTCAACCGGTGCAGCGAGGCACGATCCTCGTACGGATAGACGGCGACGGTCCGCGCGCCGACCTCGTAGGCGGCGCGAAACGCACGGATCGCGATTTCTCCGCGATTGGCGACCAGGATCTTCGAGAACATGCGCACCCTCACGTCAAGCTGGCGGAGCTGAATGTGCTCACAGCCTAGGGGACGGTAACGTAGACGCTCGTGCACGTACTCTCCGTCAGCTCATTGAAAGGCGGGGTCGGCAAGACGACCGTGACGCTCGGGCTGGCCTCCGCCGCCTTCGCGCGTGGCGTTCGCACCCTTGTCGTCGACCTCGACCCGCAGTCCGATGTGTCGACCGGCATGGACATCTCCGTCGCCGGCCGGCTCAACATCGCCGACGTCCTCGCCAACCCCAAGGAGAAGGTCGTCCGCCAGGCGATCACCTCCAGCGGCTGGGCCAAGGTCCATCCCGGCACCATCGACGTCCTGATCGGCAGCCCCTCGGCAATCAACTTCGACGGCCCGCACCCGAGCGTCCGCGACGTGTGGAAGCTCGAGGAGGCCCTCGCCACGATCGAGAGCGAGTACGACCTCGTCCTCATCGACTGCGCCCCCTCGCTGAACGCGCTCACGCGCACCGCGTGGGCCGCGAGCGACCGCGTCATCGTGGTGACCGAGCCGGGTCTGTTCTCCGTCGCCGCCGCCGACCGTGCGCTGCGCGCCATCGAGGAGATCCGTCGCGGTCTCTCTCCCCGCCTGCAGCCCCTCGGCGTCGTGGTGAACCGCGTCCGCCCGCAGTCGATCGAGCACCAGTTCCGCATCAAGGAGCTGCGCGACATGTTCGGCCCGCTCGTGCTGAACCCGCAACTGCCCGAGCGTACGTCGCTGCAGCAGGCGCAGGGCGCGGCGAAGCCGCTGCACGTGTGGCCCGGCGACTCGGCCCAGGAGCTCGCGGCCGACTTCGACGCCCTCCTCGACCGCATCGTCCGCACCGGTCGCATCCCCGTCGAGAGCGAAGCCCCGCAGGCCTGACCCCACGCCTTCCCGAGACGCCGTCCCGCTGCCCCCGCAGCCGGGCGGCGTCTCCCTTTCCCCCGGGTTCGCCGGTCCCCCGCCCCCGCGCCCCGCGCGTGAGTCGCCACGATGTGTCGCTTCCGCAGACGCCGAGGCGACACATTCTGGCGACTCGCCCGCGGGGAGAGAAGAACCCCGGATGCCGTGGCATCCGGGGTTCGGAAAGCTGAGGCCTCAGGCGGTGCGGGCGGCCCGACGCGCGGCGAGCTCGTCGACCGTATCGGCGGCAGCGGCCTCGAAGTCGACGAGCGTGGACTCGACCTCGCGGAGCACCTTGCCGACGGCGATGCCGAAGACGCCCTGGCCGCGGCTGACGAGGTCGATGACCTCGTCGTTCGAGGTGCACAGGTACACCGAGGCGCCGTCGCTCATGAGGGTCGTGCCGGCGAGATCGCGGATGCCGGCGGCGCGGAGCTGGTCGACGGCCGTGCGGATCTGCTGCAGGGAGATGCCGGTGTCCAGCAGCCGCTTCACGAGCTTCAGCACGAGGATGTCGCGGAAACCGTACAGACGCTGCGATCCGGAGCCGCTGGCACCGCGAACGGTCGGGACGACCAGCTCGGTGCGGGCCCAGTAGTCGAGCTGACGGTAGGTGATGCCGGCCGCGCGGGCGGCCACAGCGCCGCGGTACCCGGTGTCGTCGTCCATCTCGGGCAGACCGTCGGTGAAGAGGAGGTCTGTGGCGAACCGGGGTTCACCGACTGTGTCGCCAGCGGTCATGCTCGCGTTCCTCCTCAGCGGCTCGATGTCTCCACGCTAGATCAGCCATGCCCCCGCGGCAATGACATCCGGCCGGAGCGTCTCGGCGTGTCGCGTTCAGGACAGCATCCGGTCGATGGCCTCGCGCACGAAGAGGCTGCGCACCTCGTCCAGGCGGGCCGCCAGCTCGGGCGCGAGCTCGCTCGCGCGGGCGCGGGATGCCGCATCGGGGCGCCGCAGCAGGGCCGACAGCGCGGACTCGACGAGGGACGCCTCGCGCTCGGCGCTCTGGCGGAGGGAGCGGACGTGTCGCGGCTCGATGCCGTGCCGGTCGAGCGCGACGAGGGTGCGCAACAGCGACACCGTCTGCTCGGGGTACGACTCGGCCGCGGCGATCACCCCCGTGCTGATCGCGTCGTTCAGCAGCTGGGGAGCGGCGCCCGCGGCGGTCAGCAGCTCCTCGCGGCGGTACCGACGCGGCGTCGCCGTCATCGACGGCATCGACGTGGGCGGGGCCGGATTGCGGCCCGCGTCGAGATCGGCGAGGTAGTCGCGGATGACGACGAGCGGCAGGTAGTGGTCGCGCTGGAGGGTCAACGCCATGCGCAGCCGCTCGAGGTCCGCGGTGGAGAACTTGCGGTATCCCGACTCCGTGCGCGTGGGCGAGACGATGCCCTGCACCTCGAGGAACCGCAGCTTGCTCGAGGTGAGCGCCGGGAAGTCCGGCGTCAGGCGCGCCAACACCTGACCGATGCTCAACAGCCCCGAGGCCGCCGGACGACCGCGGGCGGGGGCTGCCGCCATCAGTTGTCTGCCGGCGGCAGATCGACGGGCGAGACGAAGAAGTTGAGGCGGAACTTGCCGATACGCACCTCGGCGCCGTTCGCGAGCACCGAGCGGTCGACCCGCTCGCCGTTGACGTAGCTGCCGTTGAGCGAGCGCTGGTCGACGATCTCGAACGCCGCGCCCGTCCGCGTGATCTCGGCGTGACGGCGCGAGACCGTCACGTCGTCGAAGAAGATGTCGGCCTCGGGGTGACGGCCGACCGTGGTGACGTCGGTGTCGAGCAGGTAACGGGCGCCGGTGGTGGGACCCGACCGCACGATCAGGAGCGCGACGCGCGAGGGAAGGGCGTCGATGGCCTCCAGCTCCGCCTCGGTGAGGTCGGCGCCGAACGGGACGAAGGACAGGTCGGCGTCGTGGCCGAACGTCTGGGTCGTGTCGTGCGACCGCTCCGACGCGGGAACGTCGGCGGCGCGATGAATGCCATCGCGCTCGAATCTGCGGGTCTCGTCCACGGCTTCTCCTTCTCGTTCTCCACCCTCGACCGGCCCTGACGTGAACGGTCGAACCGGTCTCGCGCAATCGTGGTGGGGATTCGTCTGTGCTCTTGTGTCGGCGTCGAGCCTCGCTGTTCGGGAGACGCCGTGCGCCCGACGGGACACTCGAACCTACCGATGACATGTGCACCGTGTCGAGTCCACCGCCGCGCAACGAAACGGATCTCCCGCATCCTCCTGCGCCGGACGACGGTCCGTGACGCGTCGCACGACACCGATTCTTTCATCTCCACACGTCCTCGACGTCACCCGGCCGGTGACGTGGGCCGCGCCCGCCGTCCCGGTCGGTACCGGCACTCCACGCCGGAACGCACTCAGCCCCGCCCCATCCATGGTGATTAGGGTCGAGAGGTGACTTCTTCCGCCGCGCCCCGTCGCCGCTCCTTCTCCACCCTCCTCGCGACCGCGCTGCTCGCCGTGGCCGCCCTACTCGTGCTGCCCGCGTCGCCCGCGTTCGCGCACGACGAGCTCGTCTCGACGGACCCGCCCGCGGACGCGGTCCTCGACGCGCTGCCGACGCAGATCACCTTCACGTACAGCGCCGACATCCTCACCGAGGAGGGCACGGCGGTCGTCGAGGTCACCGACGCCGACGGCGCCTCCCTCACCGCCGGTTCGCCGGTCGTCTCGGGCACGGACGTCACGCAGGCGCTCACGGGAGCGGCATCCGGCGCCGTCACCGTGAAATGGCGCGTCGTCTCCAGCGACGGCCACCCCATCGACGGCACGTTCGCGTTCACCGTGAACGCCGCGACCCCGACGCCCACCGCGACGCCGACGGCCTCCCCCGCCTCGAGCGCCCCGGCGACCAGCGCTCCCGCCACCGCGAGCCCGGATGCCACGACCCCGGCCTCCGACACCGCCTCCGCCGCGTCGCCCCTGCCTTGGATTCTGCTGGTCGTGGCGCTCGTGATCGTCGCCGCGGCGCTCGTGTGGCTGTTCGTCTCGCGAGGGCGCCGCAACTCCTCCGGCGGCGGTTCCGCGGGCACGACCGGGCGATAGGCTGGACGCATGCCTCATTACGATCTGGTCATTCTTGGTGCGGGTCCCGGCGGTTACGTCGCCGCCGTCCGCGGCGCGCAGCTCGGACTGTCGGTCGCGATCGTCGAAGAGAAGTACTGGGGCGGTGTCTGCCTCAACGTCGGCTGCATCCCCTCCAAGGCGCTGCTGCGCAACGCCGACCTGGCGCACACGTTCCACGCCAAGGCCGACCTGTTCGGCATCTCGGGTGACGTGCACTTCGACTTCGGCAAGGCGTTCGACCGCTCACGCTCGGTCGCGGCCGGCCACGTCAAGGGCATCCACTACCTGATGAAGAAGAACAAGGTCACCGAATACGAGGGCCGCGGACACTTCGTCGACGACCACACGCTGGACGTCACCAAGACCGACGGCTCGAAGGAGCAGGTCACCTTCGACAACGTCATCATCGCGACCGGCTCGACCGTGCGTCTGCTTCCCGGCGTCACGCTGTCGGACAACGTCGTGACGTACGAGGAGCAGATCCTCACGCGCGAGCTGCCGGAGTCCATCGTCATCGTCGGCGCGGGCGCGATCGGCATGGAGTTCGCCTACGTCATGACGAACTACGGCGTGAAGGTCACGATCATCGAGTTCCTCGACCGTGCCCTGCCGAACGAGGACGCGGAGGTCTCCAAGGAGATCCAGAAGCAGTACAAGGGCTACGGCGTCGACATCCTCACCTCGACCAAGGTCGACTCCGTCACCGACCACGGCGACAAGGTCACCGTGGCCTACACCGCCAAGGACGGCTCCACCGGATCGATCGACGCCGACCGCGTGCTCATGTCGATCGGCTTCGCCCCCAAGGTCGACGGCTTCGGGCTGGAGAACACCGGCGTGAAGCTCACCGAGCGCGGCGCCATCGACATCGACGACCACATGCGCACGAACGTGCCGCACATCTACGCCATCGGCGATGTCACGGCCAAGCTGCAGCTCGCGCACGTCGCCGAGGCGCAGGGCGTCGTCGCCGCCGAGACGATCGGCAACGCCGAGACCCAGACGCTCGGCGACTACCGCAACATGCCGCGCGCGACCTTCTGCAACCCGCAGGTCGCCTCGTTCGGCCTCACCGAGCAGCAGGCGCGCGACGCCGGCCACGACATCAAGGTCGCGAAGTTCCCGTTCTCGGCCAACGGCAAGGCGAACGGTCTCGGCGAGCCCGTCGGCTTCGTCAAGCTCGTCGCCGACGCCGAGACGCTCGAGCTCATCGGCGGCCACCTCATCGGCCCCGACGTCTCGGAGCTCCTGCCCGAGCTGACCCTCGCGCAGAAGTGGGACCTCACCGCTCTCGAGGCGGCGCGCAACGTGCACACCCACCCGACGCTGTCGGAGGGCCTGCAGGAGGCGTTCCACGGTCTGACGGGGCACATGATCAACCTCTGATCGTCACCACGAAGAAAGCCCGCCCGGATTTCCGGGCGGGCTTTCTCGTTGCCCTCGACGAGGGCGGAGACGTCAGTACCCGAGAGTGCGCGCGAGCTTCGACCCGGATGCCGCGGGCCGGCCGCCGGCCGCGTGAACCGCCGCGTCGACAGCGGCGAAGAACGCCTCGCGGCCGGCGTCGTCGGCAGGCGCTGCGGGTCCGAGCTCGACCTCCCACTCGCGCCACGACGACTCCACGCCGCGGCGCTCGTCGCGGGCGCGGACGCGGTCGTCGACGAACTCGGCCACCTCGGCGCCATCGGCGTCGAGGAGCGCGTACGCCGTGCGGTTGTTGCGCACGCGGGCGAGCGGCAGGAAGGGGGGTGCGGCGAAGGGCGCGACGGCATCCTGAACCGCCGGAGGCATCACCGGCACGGCCTCAGGGTCGATGTCGGGCTCGAGCGGCCAGTGCGTCTCGGTGCGGCCCCCGCCCTGCGCGGGGCCCTTCACGTGCCAGCCCGCATCGGGACCGCCGAGGCGACGCCGCACCGCCACGCCGGCGCGTGCGAGCTCGGTCGTCGCGGTGTCGAGATAGCGCGCGTCGAGGTCGCGCGGCTCGGGCTCGCCGACGGCGACGACGCCGGGCAGCGTCGACCAGTCAGGCAGCGGCGTCGCGTCGTCGACGTCGTACTTCGATTCGACCTCGACGCTGGACGCGCCGTGCGAGCCTGCGCTCAATCGTCGCGCCCGTCGGCGTCGGGGTTGATGTCCTCGGTCTCTTCGACGAAAGTGAACACGGCCTGGGTGGGGCCGTCGGAGTCGCCCGTGTTCTCGAGACCGCCGTCGCGACGGTAGACGAGCTGACCCTCGCTGTAGGGCATGATCAGCGTGTCGTCGGACTCGTTCTCGAGCGGGAGCACCTGCCCGTCGAGCGGGCCTCCGGTCAGTCGTGCAATAGCCATGCCGTCAGCGTAGACCGCCCCTCGCGCACCGCCCGGCACCTTGACAGCGCTCGCCTAGAATCACTCGGGTGACATGGACGGACCTGCCCGGCGATCGCCCGTTCGTCCTCCTCGCCACCCGCGCCCAGAACGGCCCGGCCGACGAGGAGTACGCGCTGTTCCTGCGGTACACCGGCCTCCCTCCCGAGCGCTTGCGCCGCGTTCGGCTCGAGCGGGAGCCGATGCCACCGCTGGACCTCGACGAGATATCGGGGATCTTCGTCGGCGGCAGCCCCTTCAACGCCTCCGACCCGGACGAGAAGAAGTCGGCGGTGCAGCGCCGGGTCGAGGCGGAGATGGCCGTCCTCGTCGACGAGGTGGTCGCGCGCGACGCGCCCTTCCTCGGTGCGTGCTACGGCGTCGGAACCCTCGGAACACATCTGGATGCTGCGATCGACGGCACCTTCGCGGAGCCGATCAGCGTCGTCGACGTGTCGTTGACCGCCGAGGGCCGCCGCGATCCGCTCGCCGCGGGGCTGCCCGCGACCTTCGCGGCGTTCGTCGGGCACAAGGAGGCGATCACGACACTGCCCGCGCCCGCGGTGCTGCTGGCGTCGTCGGCGACGTGTCCGGTGCAGATGTTCCGCGTGGGACGCAACGTGTATGCGACCCAGTTCCACCCCGAACTCGACGTCGACGGGATCGTCACCCGTATCCACGCGTACGCGGCGTTCGGGTACTTCGCCGCCGACGAGCTCGAGCTCACCCTCGCCGCCGTGCGGCGGGCGCCCGTCCACGCCCCTTCTCGCCTCCTGCGGACGTTCGTCGAGCGCTACGCACGCTAGACCGCGAGGCGCAGGGCGCGCGCGGGCGTCGGGCGCGGGGCGCGCGGATGCCGGGGCACGCGCGCCCGGCGGACGGGCGTCGGGCGCGGGGCGCGCGGGCGCCGGGGCACGCGCGCCCGGCACACGGGACAGGCGCGGGCGTCGAGGGCCTGCTCAGGGGTGGGGGACGCCCTCGATACCTGCGGCCGCCACCCGGACCATGTCGATCTCCGCGGTCACGGCGGGGTGGGCGCGCCGCAGCAAGGGCTCGAGTCCGAGGTCCACGAGGTGCACGCGACCGGCCAACTCAGGCCCGCGACCGCGCACGAGACCAGCCTTGAGGCCGCCGAACGTCACCGTGATATCGGCGGGGAGGACGGCGGCATCCGCGGTCCCGTCGTCGGGGTCGAGACCGCTGGGCACGTCCACGGCCACGATGAGCGGGCGTTCCTCGAGGGCGAGCAACGCCTCGACGCAGGCGCGGGCGCTCCCCCGCAGCCGGCGGTCGCTGAGCCGACCGATGCCCAGGATGCCGTCCAGGACGAGCGCATATTCGCCCACCCGGGCGCACACCTCCGACGCGGGGAGCACGCGCGCGCCCGCGGCGACGGCCTCATCGAGCGCGCCGCGATGGACGCGGTCGCGGACGAGGAGGATGTCGACGCGGGCGGCGCGAGAGACCAGGTCGACCGCCGCGAACAGGGCGTCGCCGCCGTTGTCCCCGGCACCGGCGAGCACGAGGACCGCGCCCGGCGTCGTCCGCAGTTCAGCGGCGCTGATCTCGGCGAGAGCCCGTGCGGCCCACCGCATGAGCGGACGGCCTTCCGCGAGCAGCGGGGCCTCCGCCGCCCGCACCGCATCGGCGGAGTACGCCGGCACCCGGGAGACCCCGGAGCGTGGTGGGGTGGACGCGTCAGGCATCGGTCCGCGCTCCGGCCGCCTCGTCGGCGTCGACCTCGCGCTCGGCCGCGGCGGGGTCGTTCTTCGCGAGCGTCTCGCGCTCCTTCTTCTCGGCCGCGCGGGCCGCCTCCAACTCCCCCACGGCCGCTCCCACCGCCTTCTCCGCCCGACGCACGCGGAACTGGATCATCGTGGCGGCGCCGTACTTGGCGCGGACGCGGTCGTGATCCTCCTCGGTGGCGACGGTGATGTAGGCCCCGGCGATCAGGATCACCTGCGTGGAGAGATTGAGCCACAGCAGCAGCGCGATGAGCGACGCGAACGTCGCGAGGAGGGGGTTGCTGCTCGCGCCTCCGACGAAGAGCCCCGACAGCTGCTGCAGCACCACGAGGCCGACGCCGCCGAGCAGCGCGCCGCGGATCAGGGTGCTGCGGCGGGCGCGCACACCCGAGAGGAGGGCGAAGGCCGCAGCGATCGCGGACGCGTCGATGGCGAGCACGACGGCCGTCGACACGAGCCACGTGAGCAACGCGGTGACCCAGGAATCGGCGGACACGCCCAGCAGCTCGCGCACGAATGTCAGGCCGGCCGTGGCGAGGAAGGTCACGGCGGCGGCCGCGACGAGCGCGACGCCGATGCCCACGGCGAGCGCGAGGTTACGCAGGATGACCCACACGATGAACGTGTCGTCGGTCGTCACCCCGGCGATCTGGCGCAGCGCCGAACGCAGCGACCCGATCGCGCCGATCGCGGCGCCGATCAGACCGAGGGAACCCACGATGCCGGCGACCGTCAGCCCGCCGGGTGCCTGGATGTCGCGCACGTCGATCAGCGCATCGGGACCCACCAGCCCCGGCACGACGCTGTCCACCGACCGGACGAGGGCGTAGAGTCCCGCGGGGTTGCCCGAGAGCCAGAGCGCCGCGAACGAGAAGCCGATGAGCACCGCCGCGAACAGGCTGAACAGGGTGCGGTACGTGACGCTGTCGGCCAGCATCGGCCCACGGGCACCCGAGTAGACGAGGAAGGCGCGCACGACGCGGAGCGAGAGCGCCCACGCCGTGACACGCCGAATGAGGTCAGCCATGCGGTCAGCGTATCGACGGGGAGGACGCGACCCCGCGGGCTTGACCGCGACGGCGGGATTCGTCAGGGGGTCGCGGTCGTATCCCGCCCGCTCACCACGGCCCCGAAAGCAGGCGCCACCACGTCCCGAACAGCAGGAACGGCCCGAACGCGATCGCGGCCGACCGCGCGCCGGCGAGCACGGCTCCCGTCGCAGCGACCCCGCCGACGACGAACCCGACCGCGATCCCGGATGCCACGGCCTCGGGTCCGACCCACCCCAGCGCCGCCCCGCACAGCGCCGCGAGCTTCACGTCGCCGCCGCCGAACGCGGCCGGGCGCGCCAGGTGCAGGATGAGACAGGCGAGGAAGGAGGACGCCGCTCCGCCGAGCACGCCCACGGCGCGGTGCGGCTCGCCGGCGACCAGCGCCGCCCCGAGCGCCAGCACCAGTACCCCCGCGCCGCCCGGGAGCAGGAGCGCGTCGGGCAGGCGCCGGGTGCGGGCATCGACCACCGCGAGCACGACGCTGAGCAGCGCAAACGCCCCGAGCGCGGGGGCGAGAGCCTGCGGCATCCGGGATATCAGGCGTCGAGCACGACGAGATCGACCTGCACGATCGCCCCGGGCGCGATGCGCTCCGCGTCGCGCACGGCGCGCTTGAGCGGCAAGACGTACCCCCCGTCCGCCTGCGGGAAGATCGACGTGCGCCACGTCGACGCACCGATCGTGACGTCGACGCGGACGCCCCCGAAGCCGCGACGGAACGTCTGCGTCTCGCGGATGTCGGCGCTCAGCTCGGGTGGGAGGGCGACGAAGTACCACTCGCTGTCGGTGCGCGCCTCCCAGCGGAAGACGTCACCGTCGAATCTCACGATCACCACGGACTCCTCTCGTCTGCCGTCACCTTACGGCGGACCTCCGACTTCAGACCGTGGTTCTCACCCTGTGCAGGAGGAGTGCGCTCACCCGCGCATCCCCCGCCGCGGCCGAGGCGACGGCCAGCAGGTACACCACGAGATCGCGCGGGTCGAAGCCGCTGCCCAGCACGAGCGCGCTGAGCGGGAACGCATCGGCCAGCGCGGAAGGCAGACCCGTCAGCTGCAGCACCTCGACGCCCACGCACCAGAGCACCGCCGCGCCGGCGAGGACGAGCCGACGGGCGCGCGGCCACAGCAGCACGAGCCCGGTGTACGCCGCCGCGGCGTACAGGGCGTCGCCGGCCACGTCGGTGGCGAGCGACCCGGGCAGCCCGCGCGCGACGACGAGACCGACCACGACGAGCACGACCAGCGCTCCCGCGGCCGCGAGCCGCCGTCGCCGACGCCGCCTCGTCACGCGAGTACACCCGCCGCGCGCGCCGGCTCGGCATAGGCGCGGGCGAGGGTGGCGACGGTGTCGTGCGCGTTCAGGCCGCTGGGGTTGGGCAGCACCCAGGTCGGCACGCCCGCGAGGGATTCCTCCTGCCGTCCCGCGACCGCTTTCGGTCGCTGGAAACCCTGCCGGTAGGCGGTGAGTCCCACCACCGCGACCGCGCGCGGCCCCCACGCCGCGACCCGGTCGCCGAGCGCTTCGGCGCCCGCGCGCAGCTCGGCGCGGCTCAGCTCGTCGGCGCGCGCGGTCGCCCGCGCCACGAGATTACTCACCCCGATGCCGGCGTCGAGAATCATGCGCCGATCCGCCTCGTCGAGCGGCTCGCTGTACCGTGGCAGCCGCGGCAGCATCCCGGCCGCGACGAGCGCGGGCCAGAATCGGTTGCCGGGACGCGCGAACGGGGTGCCGGTCGCCGCCGTCCACAGGCCCGGGTTGATGCCCACGAAGAGCAGCCGGACACCGGGCTCGGCGAGGTCGGGGATCGTGGCATCCCGGAACGACTCCAGCTCGGCGCGCGTGAATCCCATGAGACCACTATGACTCTGCCAGGATCGGAGGAATGGATGCCGTGCCCGCGCTCACCGAGATCCCCACGCCGCAGTTCGTCATCGTCGGCGACAACGTCCGACTGGCGACGTACACGTGGGGCGACCCGGATGCCGAAGCGGTGCTGTGCGTCCACGGCTTCGGGTCGAGCACACGCGACAACTGGGTCAACACGGGCTGGGTGCGCGATCTGCTGCGCGCGGGCCTGCGTGTCGTCGCGGTCGATCAGCGCGGCCACGGCCTGAGCGACAAGCCGCACGACGCGGCGTCGTACACGATGCCGACACTCGTCGCCGATCTCGTCGCGGTGCTCGACACCTACCTCCTGGATTCCGTCCGCTATCTGGGTTATTCGCTCGGCGGACGCGTCGGCTGGCAGCTTGCCGTCGACGCTCCCGAGCACGTGGAGCGGGCGGTGCTCGGTGGCATCCCGGACGGTCGTCCGCTCGCGCGCCTCCAGGTCGACCAAGCCCGGGCCTTCCTCGACCACGGCACGCCGGTGCAGGATGCCACGACCCTGCGCTACGTCTCGCTCGCCGAGCGCGTGCCCGGCAACGACCTGCGCGCCCTCGTCGCGATCGCGGAAGGCATGCGGCTCGGCGAGACCGATCCGGACCCGGCGTCGCCGCCGCAGCAGCCCGTGCTCATCGCAACCGGGACCGAGGACCCCATCCACGATCCGTCCGCGCATCTCGCCTCGCTGCTGCCGCACGGCGAGTTCGCCGACATCCCCGGTCGGCACCACGTCAACGCCCCCGGAGCCCGGTCGTTCCGCGAGATCGGGACCGCGTTCCTGACGCGCGCGTTCTGACCCGACCGCGCGGAGGTCCGGCCGCGACCAGGCTCCGCGCGCCGCTCGTCGGCCCGCGCCGCGCTTCGCGCCGCGCCGCATCGCGCGCCGCGCCGCGCCTCGCCGCTGGGTGTCCAAAACACCCGGAACGGATGCCGACCCTCTCCGGGTTTCTCGGACACTCAACCGGGCGCGGGCGCGGGACATCGCGGTGCCGGGCGCGGGCGCGGGACGTCGCGAGGCCGGGTCCGAGCGCGGGGGTTTCCTGCCGGTCAGGACGCGGCGACGGTCAGTGGGGGCGACGACGGTGCCTGCGTCGCGACCGCCTGCAGCCCGACACGCACGGTCTGACCCGGGGCGAGCGCCGCAGCCCAGTCGCTGCCGCGGCACGTGACCGTCGAACCCGCCACCGTGCAGCTCATGCCCCACGCGTTCGCGATCGCGGTCGTCCCCGGAGCCGCGAACGAGAGCGTCCACCCCGACACGGCGCCCGACGCGGTCACCGTCACCTCTGCCACGTACCCCTCACCCCAGCTGCTCTGCGGAATCCAGGATGCCGAGACCCCGCCGGGCTTCGGCGTCGCGGACGCGGTGGGTCGAGGGCTCGACGTCGGCGTCGGGCTCGCGGAGGGACTCGACGTGGGTCGGGGGCTCGACGTGGGCTTCGGGCTCGCGAAGGGACTCGACGTCGGCTTCGGACTCGCGGACGGGCTGGACGTCGGCTTCGGGGCGGGTGTCGGGCTCGACGTCGCCTTCGGGCTCGCCGTCGGTATCGATGTCGGCGACGGCGTCGCCGTCGGCGTCAGGATCGGCCGCAACGCCGTGAGCTTGGCCGTCTGCCAGGTGCGCCAGTCATCCTTCACCAGTCCGCCGGTATCCCCGCTGTTGGGGTTGAACGACCAGTAGGCGTAGCTGATCTTCGTCTTCGCGAGGTACGCGACGAGGGTCTTCAGCCACGTCTGATCGCTCGCGGTCTCGAGCTTCGTGCCGAACTCCCCGAGGAGCACCGGGGCGATGTTCTGGCGCGCGAGGTATCCCCAGTTGGCATCCCAGATGCCCTCCAGATTGGCGGGATAGTTCGCGGCCGAGAACCAGGACTGCGCGTGCACCGTGGCCGGGTAGTCGTGCGGGGAGTAGACGACGCGGTTGGCGACCGACAGCGTGACGGGGGCAGCACGGACGTCCTTCAGGCCGCCTCCCCACCACGTCGCCGACCCATCGCCCTGGCGCTCGACGCCCTCGACGATGATGAGCAGCTTCGGGTTCACGGCGAGGATGGCGTTGCCCGCACGGGTTGCGGCCTCGCGCCAGTCGCGCGAGGCGTCACCGCAATTCCAGCAGGCGGGCCCGTGCGGCTCGTTGTGCAGGTCGGCGCCGATCACCGCGGGCTCGTTCTTGTAGCGCTTCGCGAGCATCGTCCAGTCGTCGATCCAGCGCTTCTCGCTGTACGCCGAGGTGTACCAGAGCTCGCTCTGCGCGCCCGAGTCGGGGCGGTGGCGGTCGAGGATGATCGACAGTCCGCGCGCCTTGGCGCGCGCGACGACCGTGTCCATCAGCTGCAGCGGCGTCAGGGAGACGAGCGCCGGATTGACCTGGGCGTTGATCGAGTTCGTGGTCGTGGCGGCGAGGCACTCGTTCGAGAACGGCAGGCGGATGGCGTTGAAACCCATCGCCGCGATGGCATCCAGTCCCTCGTCGAGCGAGATGGACCACAGGCCGTGCGGCGCGCAGGTCGAGGTCTCCATGCCGAACCACGCGGTGGCCTTGATCGTGTACGTCGACCCGGATGCCGTGACGATCGACGAGCCTTTCGTCGACAGCCACCCCGGGACCGACGCGGCCGTCGCGGCAGGGACCGCCCCGCCGATCATGAGGACCGCCGCCACGGCGACCGCCGCCAGACGCACGCCCGCGCGCCCCCATCGCTTCGCACTCATCTGCACCCCACCCCCGCCTTTCCGGCACATCCTATGGGGCTACGCGTTTCGTGCGGATCCCGGATGCCGAGGGGATGCCGACGAGCCCGCGTGCGCGCGATGCACCAGCAGCGCGAGATGCAAAGCGGCGAGCACTTCCCCGTCGTCGAGGCGGACCCCCAGGACCTCCTCGAGCGCGTCCAGACGTTGGTAGAACACCGACCGGGACACGTGCGCGGCCGTGGCCGCCGCCGTGCGGTTGCCCGGGTGCGCCACCACCGCCGCGAGCGCGTCGAGCAGGTCGTCGCGCCGCGGGGCGGGGGCGTCGAGGACCGGGGCGAGCATGGACTCCGCGTGCGCCAGCAGACGGTGGTCGCCGCGCAGGGCGGCCACGAACCGGCGCAGCGGATGCCGCCGCACCCACAGGACGCCGGACTCACCGACCTCAGCGGTCTCGGCGAGGTCGAGCGCCTCCCGTGCGGAGTCGAGCACGCGGGTCAGCAGTTCGTCCTCCGGCGCCGGGTCGACCCGCGGCCCGACGACGAGGCGGACGCGCCCGCCCGGGGCGCGCAGACCGGCGAGGAAGCGGTCGACGCCCGCCCCCGCGAAGCTCGTCGATGCGGGAAGAGCCAGGAGCACCGGCATCCATCCCGCGGCGGGTTCGTCGGCGCGCCGCGGCGTCCCGCACAGCGCGCGGCCGCCGATGTCCGTGGCCGCGGCCTCGATGTGCCGTGTCTCGGCCTGCGCCACGGCCAGTCCGAACACCGCGACGTCGCCGGCCAGCAGTCCCGCGGCGCGCAGGCGCGCGGCGGCCTCGGGGAGCGAGGCGTAGCGGCCGGCCAGGAGCGCGTCGACGAGCCGGCGGCGCCCCAGCTGCGACCAGTCCTCACCGTCGGTGTCGGCCAGCCTTCCCAACGCGAGCGCCGTCGCGGCCTGTTCGAGAACGGCCACGCGCCCGGCGGGGTGGGCGGGGCCGGCCAGGGCGACGAGCGATCCCCACCGCGTGCCGCGCGCCTGTACGGCGACCACGGACCGCCCGTCGGCCCCGTCGCGCCCCGAGGCCCGGGAGCGTTCCTGCCATCGCTCGAGCACGGCGTGATCGGCATCGGCGAGGTCGGCGACGATCACCTCGTGCGCGAGCGACTCCAGGATCACGGGGGCGCGGAGCGTGCGTGCGAGACGCTCCACGACGTAGTCGGCGGGGGCACCGCGCAACGCCAGCTCGGTGAAGAGCGTGCGCACGTCGTCGCGGGCCCGGAGCGCCGTCGTCTGGTCGTCGATGATGCGTCGGTGCACCTGTTGGGTGACGGCGACGAACTTCACCTCGCGACTCAGGGCGACGAGCACGAGACCGTTCGCCGTCGCAGCCTGCACGACGACGGCGGGCACGTAACGGTAGTGCGCGCCGAGCTCGATGACGATGCCGACCAAGCCCGCCGCGGCGAGGTCGGCGATCATGGCGCGCAGATCCTCGGGCTGTTCCGGCCACGCCGAGGCGGTGGTCAGCAACAGCTCTCCGCCGTCGAGCAGACGGGCCACGCTCGGACTGTCGGACACGTGCACCCAGCGCACCCGCGCGTCCAGTCGCTCGGCGCCCGCGAGCACGTCCGGTGCACCGAGGGCGAGCGCGGGCATTCCCAGTGCCTCGGCCACGGTCGGCAGCGCGGGATCGGTCGCCTCCGGACGATCTGTCCGGACAGCACCCGATTCATGACGATCAGACACGTGCGCTCCCCCGCGGAAACCCGAAGAATCAATGCCACACACCCTAGTGCGCCTCCGGTCGAAGTGTCCGGATGCCGCTCAGCCAAGGAGGACCCGCATGACCCTGATCCGCCACCACATCGCCGGCGCCGAGTACGGGAGCGACACCCGCACCGGAGACGTCTACGATCCGGCGACGGGACAGGTGCAGGCGAGGGTGGCCTTCGCCACGGCATCCGAGGTCGACGACGCCATCGCCGCGGCCGCCGCCGCCCTCCCCGCCTGGCGCGCCACGAGCCTCATCAAGCGCGCGGACGTGTTCTTCCGGCTGCGTCACCTCCTCGTCGAGCGCATCGACGAGCTCGCCGCGATCATCACGGCCGAGCACGGCAAGGTGCTCTCGGATGCCAAGGGCGAGATCAGCCGTGGGATCGAGAACGTCGAGTTCGCCGCGGGCCTGGTGCACCTGCTCAAGGGCGAGCACGCCGAGCAGGTCAGCCGCGGGGTCGACGTGCACTCGGTGAAGCAGCCGGTCGGCGTGGTCGCGGCGATCACCCCCTTCAACTTCCCCGTGATGGTGCCGCTGTGGATGACGGCATCGGCGATCGCCTGCGGCAATACGGTCGTGCTCAAGCCGAGCGAGAAGGACCCCTCGGCCGCGATCTTCCTCGCGAAGCTCTACGAGGAGGCGGGCCTTCCCGCCGGCGTCCTCAACGTCGTGCACGGCGACAAGGTCGCCGTCGACGCGCTGCTGGACTCCCCCACCGTCCGCGCCGTGAGCTTCGTGGGCTCCACCCCCATCGCCAAGACGATCTACGCGCGCGCCGCCGAGAACGGCAAGCGCGTCCAGGCCCTCGGCGGGGCGAAGAACCACATGGTCGTCATGCCCGACGCCGACCTCGACGCGGCCGCCGACGCCGCCGTCTCGGCCGCGTACGGCTCCGCCGGCGAGCGCTGCATGGCCGTCTCCGTGCTCGTCGCCGTCGGAGACGAGGTCGCCGACGCCCTCGTGGAGAAGGTCTCGAGCCGCATCGCCGGGCTTTCGATCGGCCCCGGCACGGATGCCGCGAGCGAGATGGGCCCGCTCATCACGCGCGAGCACCGCGACAAGGTGGCCTCGTACGTCACGGGAGCGGCGGCCGAGGGCGCCGAGGTGGTCGTCGACGGCACGGCGCAGGAGTTCGAGGGCGACGGATTCTTCGTCGGCGTCTCGCTCGTGGACCGCGTGGCCCCGGGGATGAAGGTCTACGACGACGAGATCTTCGGCCCCGTCCTCTCGGTCGTGCGCGTGCAAAGCTACGACGAGGCCGTGGCCCTCATCAACGACAGCCCCTACGCCAACGGCACCGCGGTGTTCACGCGCGACGGCGGCACCGCCCGGCAGTTCGAGTTCGACATCGAGGTCGGCATGGTCGGCGTCAACGTGCCGATCCCCGTGCCGGTGGGGGCGTTCTCGTTCGGCGGCTGGCGCAACTCGCTGTTCGGCGACTCGCACATCTACGGCCCCGAGTCGATCCACTTCTACACGCGCAGCAAGGTCGTCACCACCCGCTGGCCCGACCCCAGCGAGAGCCAGATCAGCCTCGGCTTCC